>Ga0315900_10001454_pt1 | contig 37773 bp, 30 predicted proteins | sample LakEriMetagenome_FD_203521 | JGI IMG/M metagenome (GOLD analysis project Ga0315900, IMG submission 203521) | Freshwater fungal communities from buoy surface, Lake Erie, Ohio, United States - Buoy 12 MA114 | ecosystem: Environmental > Aquatic > Freshwater > Lake > Lake biofilm | place: USA: Lake...
GCGACACCGGCAGCGACTGCACCGGCACGAGCAACCGCCACGGCTGCAAGAGCCTGACGCAGTTCGAGCTCCTGCCGCAGCCGCCGGACCTGGGCAAGTATCCGCGGCGGCACGAGCGGCCGGCGCACACTCCCTGGCCGGCATGGCCCGTGATGATGCGGACGAGCTCGTCGCACGAAGAGGGCTGCCGGCGGGAGTTCGGCATCCTCACCAAGGAGTTTCTCGGCGACGCCGAGGGCAGGCTCCGGGCGGTCAAGACCGTGCGCATCGAGTGGTACACCGACGCCGCCTCGGGCCAGCAGAAGTTCCGCGAGCTCGCGGGCACGGAGCAGGAGTGGCCGTGCCAGCTCGCCCTCCTCGCCATGGGATTCGTGGGGCCGGAAAAGCAGGGTCCGATCGCCGACCTCGGCCTGGAGCTCGATCCACGCGGCAACGTCAAGGCGGGCGCGGATTACATGACGAGCCAGGCGGGCGTGTTCGCCGCGGGCGACATGCGCCGCGGTCAGTCGCTCGTGGTGTGGGCGATCCACGAAGGGCGGGAGTGCGCCCGGTCGGTCGATCTGTGGCTGATGGGGCAGACGAACCTGCCGAGTGTCGCAGCGGGCGAGTTCGCCGTGCATGCATCGTGAATGCCCGGGCGGCGGCGGTCTCTGCCTTCTGTAGCGGCGGTCTCTGACTTCTGTAGCGGCGGTCTCTGACTTCTGTAGCGGCGGTCTCTGACCGTCGACGGAAGGGGGCACGACCGGTTCAAACCCACGTCGCATGGCACCTGGGAAGGCATGCCACCCGGAGTCCCCCGGCTTCCGCCGGAGGCTTTTTGTGGGCGGCCCAAGAAGCCCCGGGTGGAAACCCGGGGACTCCGGTTTTGAAAACCACCCCACCGTCCATGCCGGATGACGGCACGCGAGTTTCCAGTGGAGTGCCGCGGATTCCCTCGGCGAACGCGGCGGGCTTCCCGGCAACCGGTCACGACGGTCGGAGACCGCCGCTACAGTGGGGTCACGACGGTCGGAGACCGCCGCTACGGGGCCGAACGGATCTCCACCGTGAACGAGCCCGTGGTGTCGGTGCGATCGCCGGGCGGCTGATTGACCTGCAGATAGAGCGGGCCGGAGGCGGCTGCCGTGATGTCCACCGCGGAGCCCGCGCCGAGGATGACGAAGCCCGGGGGCTTGCCCTGCGGCTCCTCCCACTGGGCCGCGAGCAGCCGGCCGACGGGGCGACCCCGGTACCAGCGCAGCGTGATCCCGTCGGCCTCGCTCTCGATCGGCGTCATGGTCTTCGTGGTCGGATCGCGAACCTCACCGAGACGCACGCGGCCCTGGGCGGTGACGCGGCAGCGGCCACCCCGCTCGAGCGTCAGACCCGTGTTCTGCCAGCCGCGGCCGGCGTCCACGGTCAGGCGGGTCGGCGCGACGAGCGGCCGTCCCGGTGACCAGTCGACTTCCATCCGGGCGACGTCGTATCCGTAGTCGACATCGGCGACGAAGGCGTCGTATTCACGGGCGGCGCGGTCCATGTCCCAGCCGGGCAGCGCGGCGAGCCGGGCGTTGAAGTCGGCGTCGAGCGGCCCGCGTTCGGCGGCGGTGAACGGGCGGGCGAATGCCGGGTGCTGGGAGAAGAGGACGACGGCCGCCCAACTCGACGCGTAGGCGGCGATCGCGTGGTGATTGCCCGGCGGGGCCGCGAGCACTGCGGCGAGGCGGGGCGGCGTGCCGGCGGCCCGGCTCTTGCGCAGTTCCTCGATGCGGCCGAGTTGCTCCACGTCTCCGGCCCGGGCCGGGAGCGGCGCATGGAAGAACCGCTCGACGCCGGCCGCATCGCGTTCCAGTCGGTGCGTGGCGAGGAACTCGGCGATGCCCTCGGTGTACCACTCCGGCGTGTTCAGCCCGCGGATCGTCAGCGTGAAGGCGTGGGCGCCCTCGTGGAGGAGGAGATGCCGCCGATAATCGGGGTTCGACTGGTCGACGAGCCAAAAGCGGTTGCGGTCGCAGAACCCGTGGGCGAAGTGGGGAATCGTCGGGGGAAGCAGGCCGGCCGTGCGGAACCGGTCGCGATCGACGACCAGGCAGCCGAACGCCCGCCAGTCACGGACGGTGGCCGGGTTGATCCCGTAATGCCCGCACCAGCAGACGAAGGCCTCGTCGAAAATCCGGGGCAGGTCATCGACGCCGTCGCCCGCTCGCACGGGACGATCGGTCGCGAGCACGAGATGGTCGCTCTCCAGGAGCCGTAGCCCCGCGCGGCGGGCCGTCGCCGCCAGCGGCGCGACAGCCAAGCCCTCGTCGGCTTCCACCCCGGGCCCGATGGCCAATGCGGCCGTCAGGCAAACCGCCAGGATCGGCGTCTGGGAAGGTCGCATGTTCGTCATTCTTCCCAGTTCACCCAGGCGGCACGTTTCCGGCAAGGCATGCCGGGCCGGGGCTCCTGACTCCATCGGCTGCGGGCGGGATTCCGATGGCAGGAACGGTCGGCGGAATGCTACAAGCCGGCGAGGCCGGAGGGCGGACGACGTGCGGCATCGTGGCCGACAATTCGCGATCGTGATGGCAGCCTGCACGGCATGCCTGCCCATGGCCCGCGGCCAGACGGCGGCCACTGCCGACGCGGCCAAGGTCAGCGCCTGGTCAACCGGCGGAGGCTCGGCCACCGCGAAGCCTACCGACCCCGATGGCAAGCCGGCCGCCGCGGCGGCACCGTCCGCCGTCGCCTATTGGCAGGCCCCTCCCCTCCCGGCCGCAGTGATCCAGGGAGGCACGATCCCTCCCGGCTGGCAGCCGCAGGCGATTCCCTATCAGGGCATCGGGCCGGATGGCCGGGTGATCACGCAGTACTTCGCGCCGACATACACGTTCACCTACCAGGTCGGGCCGCCCGTGCTGGCCGTGCCGCAGGCACCGGCGGTGAACCGTCGTCAGGCGCCGGTGTATCGCAGCCCGCAGCTCTATGGTGCGGCTCCGGCTCCCTATGCTCCGGGCTGGAACTACCAGGCTCCTGCCGTTCCGCCCGTGACGGCGCAGGCTCCGCCGGCGACGGTGGCCCGCTACGCTCCCGCTCCTGCCCCGCCGCCTCCACCGCCCGCCGCGCCGCCGATGGGTTGGATGCCATCGACCGCGCCGCCTGTCGCCGGCTGGGCCGCCGCCGCCGTGCCCGCCGCCGGGGTCGCTGCGGCCGCGGCCGCGCCGCCTCCTGTCGCGGCGATCGCGCCGGCGGATGCCGCACCCGCCATGCAGCCCGTCGCCGCGCCGCCTCCCACGGTCGCCGTGCCCCGCTCACGGCTGTGGCGTGTCGTGGGTGTGCAGGACGGCGACACGGTCACCTGCCTCGACGACCTCAACCAGCAGCGGAAGATCGGTCTCGCCGACATTGACGCGCCGGAGATCAGCCAGGATTACGGCAAGACGGCCCGCGAAGCGCTCGCCGGGATGGTGTTTGGGCGCACGGTCGAGGTGGTCGATGGTGGTCCCGCCGCCACGGGAGCGCCGACGGCCCGACTCTCCGTCGATGGCATCGATGTCAGCCGACAGATGGTCGCCACCGGCAACGCCTGGCAAGACCCGGCGTCGCAGGAACGCTCGCTCGGCACAGACCAGTCGCAGGCCAAGGCGGCCAAGCTCGGCCTGTGGGCCGATGCCGCCCCGACGCCGCCGTGGCAGTATCGGAGCCAGGGGCAGCCGTGAAAACACCGAGCGTCGGGCGTGTTTACGGCAAAAGAAGCAAAGCGGGCGAAGGGACTCGAACCCTCGACATCCAGCTTGGGAAGCTAGCGCTCTACCAACTGAGCTACGCCCGCGGAACCTCCGCAGTCTAGCACACCGGCCCGCCCTTCAAGCGGCGGGCCCGCCCGCTTCCGCGTAGAATCGGCGGGCATCGCGCCGCGGGCCGCGGCCACACCATGGTGACCGGCCGGGCGGTGCCGGTTTCGCGGGCTTCGGAGGAGCGATCACCACCATGCCACAGCCGCAGTCCCCGTCGGCCCCCCGGCCACACGGGTTTTTTTCGTCGCAGGTCCGCATGCTGCTCGGCACGCTCGCCATCGCCTTAGTGCTTGGCGGCGCGGCTTTGCCCTGGCTGCTCTCCAGCCCGGCGCGGATTTCGCGGCTCATCGCCGGCGTGGTTCCCGAGCTGCAGGGGGACGTGCGGATCAGCGCGGTCCGTCTGGGCTGGACGGGGCCGCTCGTGCTCGAGAACCTCGCGGTCGTGCCGCGTGCGGGAGGGAAGCCGCCGATCCGGATTCGGAAGATCGAGGTGAGCCACGGTCTGGTGCAGATCCTGCTCTCGGTGGGTGACGTCGGCCGGGTGCGCATCGAAGGTCTGGAGGCGGACGTCGTCTACGATGCGAATCGGAAGTCGAACTTCGAGGGCTTGTTCGTGCCGGCCCCGGCCAATGCCACCGGTTCCACCGCGCCGCGGCCGCGGCGCAGCCCGGTGCGGCTGCGGCTCGAAGTGGCCGACGCCATCGTGCGCATCGACGGCCCCTGGACTCAGGAGCCGTGGGTCAGCGACCCGATCAACGTTCGGGCGGCGCTCGTGCCGGCCGCGGACGGCGGGTGGAGCGAGTGGGTGATCGAGCCAGTGCAGCTGCTCGCGGACGCGCGCATGGAGCCGGGCGTCGCCCAGGGCGTGCTGGCCTACATCGCTCCGGTACTCGCCGACGCCACGCGGACGAGCGGCCGCTTCTCGCTGCGGCTCGACGGCGCCCGGCTACCCGTCGGTCGGCCGGCGGGCGGCACCATCGCAGGCGTGCTGGCGATGCACGAGGTGGTGCTCGGCCCGGGGCCGCTCGTGACCCGGCTCATCGAATCGCTGCCCGTGCGCCTGCCGCCGCCGCCGGCGATCCGGATCGCCGACGAATCGCACGTTGCCTTTCGGGTGGCGGATGGCCGCGTGTGGCATGAGGGGCTCGAGTTCGGCGTGCCGCTGGCGAAGCCCGGCCAGCGTCTCGACGTCCATTCCAGCGGCTCGGTGGGCATTGAAGACAAGTCGCTCGACGTGAAACTGTCCCTGCCGATACCGGCCGACCTCCCCCAGGATCGGCCGATCCTCGCGGCCCTCGCCGGCAAACGCGTGTCGGTCGGGATCGGGGGTGTGCTTGGCCAGCCGCAGGTGAACTTCGATGGCTCGATCAAGGCCACGGCCGGCGATGTCGTCGCCGATCTGCTGGATCGGATACGCAACGGCGCCCCGCCGACCCAGGCTCCGCCGCCCGCGGGTGCGAACGGCAGTCCGCCGCCCGCGCCCGGGTGGAAGGCCGACGAGCCAACGCCGGGTGTGCAGGCCTCCGGCACCGCAGCCGGTGGTCCCACGGCCGAGGCGATCGTCGATCTCGTCGGCGGGGTGCTCGACGAGGTCGCGAAGCGCAGAGCCGAACGTCGGGCAGCGGAGGCGGCCAACCCGGAGCAGGTGCCCTCCCGCCGCGGCCGCCTCCTGCGGCGGCTCGTTCCGCCAGAGGCGCCGCCCGCGCCCCCGGCATCGGGGCCATGAAAAAAGCCGGGCCTCCCCGAAAGGAAGGCCCGGCCGTGTTTCAGTCGGTCACCCGGCTCGCAGCGTCGCTGCAAGTCGAGCAGCATTCCGACATCAGGTCTTCGCCGGAGCGGCGGGAGCAGCCGGGGCGGCGGGAGCAGCCGGAGCAGCCGGAGCAGCCGGAGCGGCGGGAGCAGCCTCGGTCGGCACGCCCTCGGAGATCACGCCCGCACCACCGCAGGCACCGCCGACGCAGCCACCCTCGACGGCAGCCTCGCCGCAGCCCGAGCAGCCGCCTTCGACGACAGCGGCCTCACCGCACGAGCCGCAATCGGCGGCAGCAGCCTCACCGCACGAGCCGCAGTCAGCCGCAGCAGCGGCCTCGGCACCGTGGCACTTCCGGGCCTTGTGACGGGCCAGCAGGCCACCGTGGCACTTCTTGGCATGATGACGGGCGAGCAGGCCACCGTGGCACCGACGGCCGCCGTGGCAGCCGTGGCCGGCCACCGCGCCCGAGTCACCGCCGACGAGGGCGATGGCGACGAGCGCGAAAAACATCGCAACTGCAAAACCGAGGAACCGCTTCATCACAGACCTCCACTTGGGGAAACTGAACGCGTCGTGCGTCCTTCGAAGCCGTCACGAATTCAAACCCGATCCGGGACGGCCACCGGACCGCAGCAAGCCTTGTTGTTCGGAACTGCCGGAGTTCGCCCCCGGGCGTCCGCGCCTCGAGAAAACGGAGCGACCTTCAGGGGAAGATGCGCCGTCTGGAGAAGCTTTGCTGCCCGAGAAAACTCGGGAGTTAGGCTAGCAGCCACCCCATCGGTGTCAAGAAGATGGGGGCTTTGGGCTGAGAATAGCGATTTTGGGGCCTGTGAGGCCTGTAGGTTTGTTTTGCTACTGGACTTTCGCGGGCGATGCGCCGCGTGCCGTGCGTGCGGCTGCGTCTTTTTCCGCCTGCTGGGACCGCTTTTTGATTTCCTGGGCCACCATCTCCTGCTTGGCCAGCATGTCCTCCGGGTCTTCGAAGTTCAGCAGCAGCGGCGCCATGTCCTCGAACACCCGCATCGCCATGCCGACGACCCGCCAGCCCTCCGGATCGAGCCGCACGACCCAGACCACGTTTTCCGTGGTCTTAAAGCCGTCGCCATCCACGTCGGTCCAGGTCGTGCCGACATGCACGAGATCCTCCGCCTCGCCGACGACTTCCGCGTCGCGGACGGAATAGGTGGCCGTGTCCGCCACCGGCGGGGCCACGGAAATCCCCAGTTCCTCGGTCTTGAGGCGGGCCAGCTTCGTCAGAAGGCCACGGGCGGCGGCGTCGTCGCCACGCTTGATCGCCTCCAGGAAAGTCACGACGGTGGCCTTGGCGGGCTCGGCCTTGGCCGTCGGGCCGGTGGCACCGGAGCATCCCGGCTGGAGCAGCAGCGCCGTGACGCCGAGCCCCGCGAGGAGGCTGGCGGCCCACAGGGATGATGCGGCGACCGATGGAAAGCGGGGGTTTCGACTGTTCGCGGCCATGACGAAGGAGCTCCTGAACGAGGGCGCGGACGGCCACTGGAGCGGCTCGACCGGGGCGGGAAGGTGACGGTCGTCGATGTGCCGGTCAAGAGGAGTCTGTCCGGCGATTTCGGGTAGGCTGACGGGATGATCTCCCAGTCACGCTCACTCCGCTCCATCCCGCCCGTCGGTCGGTCGCTGGCGGTTGCGATCCTGGCCCTGATGGCCGCATCCGCGTCGGGCCAGTCAGCCCGGCCGAAGCCCGTGCGGCGGTCGGCACCCCCGCCGGCCTGGGATGCAGCGGCGGTCTCCGGCACGTTTCTTGAAGACGCCTTCACCGTCCTCCAGGGCGAACGGCCCGACTTCAAAACCATGTCCCGCGGTTCTGGCGGGCCGGCCTCGGTGGGGCCGGCGGAGGCTGGGACCGCCGCGGGGGGATCAGGCGTGAAGTGGTCGGCGGTGGTTTCGGAAGAGACGCTCACCGACGAGATCAAGGACATGAAAGCGGTAGTCGCCGCCGCGGTCACCCGCCCCACCGACTTCAAGGGAGGTGGCTACGACAAGGCCCGCGAGGCTTTCAGTTCGGTGGCGTTGGCCTTCGGCGTGATCGCCGCTTATGAAGTGGATATCCGCTGGAAGAAGGACGCCGCCACGGCCCGTGACCTTTTCGCCCGCGCGGGATTCAACTGCAAGACCGGCACCGACCAGTCGTTCGCCGAATCGAAGGCCCGGCTGGCGGACCTCGAAGCGATGCTCGACGGCGGGGCGCCGCAGGGCAAGCCGGACCGCGACGAGGATTTCCAGTGGAGCCAGGTGGCGGCCCGCCCGGCGCTGATGGCGCGATTGGAATCGGCCGACGAGGCGCTGGCCGCGGCAGTGGCCAGCAAGAGCGACTTCGACAGGAAGCTCGATCGCGTCGTCCACGAGGCGGAGATGGTGGCCGCGATCGGCGAGGCGATCCAACACAAGAACTTCGAGTTTCACGACGACGACACCTATCGTGGCTACGCGGCCGCGATGCGCGACGCCGGCCACGCCGCCCGCGATGCCGGCCGCAAGAAGGATTACGACGCTGCCCGCACAGCCGTCGGCGCGCTGAAGAAGTCTTGCGATGCCTGCCACGGTGACTACCGCGGCTGACGACGGTCAGAGACCGCCGCTCCAAGGCTGACGACGGTCAGAGACCGCCGCTACAAAGGAGACGACGGTCAGAGACCGCCGCTACAAAGGGACGACGGTCAGAGACCGCCGCTACAAGGGGGACGACGGTCAGAGACCGCCGCTCCAGCTCCAGGAGACGAGGTCAGCCGCCGCTCCCGGGCGCCAGGCCGCGGAGCGGCTGCAGGGGAATCAGTTCGGCCAGGCCGGCCTCCGCCATCTCCTTACCGGTCACGTAGCGGTGCGTGGCGATCCATCGCTCGATGAGTTCGGCGGAACGGCCGAAGAGCTGCGTCAGCAGCACGTCCATGTCGCGCTCGAGGTCGGCGAAGTGCCGCGACCACTCGGCCGCCTCCTTGATGCCGATGTGCTCCTCGCTCTGCCACTTCATCGGGTGGAAGAGGAACACGCTGTATGGGGTGACCAGCCGGCGCCGGCAGGCCGCGAACGGCCACAGGGCGGCCGACGAGCACTCGCCCGTGACGATGGCGGTGGCCCGCACGTCGCGAATCCGCAGCAAGGACACCAGCGACATCGCGCAGTAGGGGCTGCCGCCGGGCGAGTCGAAGTAGATCGTGCACTCGCCGCCGGGAGCGACACCGAGCAGCCGATCGGTGAGGTCGCTCTCGCTCTCCGTGAGGTCGCCCACCAGCGCGATCTCCAGCGGCCCGCGGTCCTCCTCCTGGCCCTCCTGCTCCGGATCCGGGCGTGCGTCGCGTCGTGCCATGGCCAGCCTGCTCCCGAAGGTCCTCGCGGGCGGGGCGTTTCCCGCCGGTCCCTCGCCGAGACTACGGCCCATGGGGCCGTTCCACAAGGTTCGGCCGGCCCCTTGCGGAGCGATGGCTGTCGGCGGGATGATCGAGCGCCGGTGGGAGCCGGCCACCGTCGCGTCGCCCCCGGGGCTGCAGTCATGGGCATCGTCTCGTTTTGTCCCCAGGGCCACCGCATCAAGGTCAAGGACAGCCTGGCGGGAAAGAAGGGTGTGTGCCCCACCTGTGGTGCCCGGTTTCGGATTCCGCTGGCCTCCGTCGAGCCCCCGGCGGCTGGTGGCGGCGCGACGCCGCTGCCCGAGGCAAAGGTCGTGTCGCTCGATGCCACGATCGCCGCGCGGCTGCCGCGGGTGCTGCTGCTCAACCGCGAGCCGGAGCCGGCGCGGCCCGAGGCGATCGGGTCCGTGAACGACGTGCGGCGCGAACCCGGGGAGGAAGAGGTCGAACTCGTCGTCGAGGAGGTGCGCCGCCATCCCCTGATCGCCGAGCGGCCCGACCTGGCGTGGTGTCTCGCGGTGCCGGGGGGGACGGCCTCGGAGCCGATGTCGGCCGACGCCATGCAGGCGTGGCTCGATTCCGGGCAGGCGACCGGGAACGAGCTGGTCTGGCGGGCGGACTGGTCCGACTGGCGGCCGGTCGCCGGCGTGTTTCCCGAGTGCCTGCGGCGGTGAACGGGCTGGTTTTCCGCCGTTCCTCCCCGCGCCTGGTCGCTGTGCTACAGTCTCGTCTGATCACCGCCCTTCATTCCCGAGGAGTTCGCGCCATGATCGTGCCCCGCCCGTATCTGTTCGTCGCCCGCTCGCTGCCGTGCTTCATGTTCATGGCTGTCGTGGCCGTGGGCCTGACACCCCTGCACACGTCGGCCCAGGCTCCTGCGACCGAGGCCGGGCCGGAGACCCGCGTGTTCACGATCGCCGACGGCGGTTTCTCGCTGCAGGCGCCGGCTGGGTGGCAACGGGTGCAGCCGAAGTCCGGGATCGTCGAGACGGAGTTCGCGATCCCGTCGGAGGGCGCCGCCGCGGACGGCACTCCCGCCCAGCCGGGCCGCATGACCGTGATGGGGGCCGGCGGCACCGTGCAGGCCAACATTGACCGCTGGTACGGCCAGTTCGCACAGCCCGATGGCAGCGAGACCAAGACCAAGGCCACGACCAAGAAGCTCGATCTGGCCGGCTGCAAGGTGACGCTCGTGGACATCCCGGGCACCTACAAAGACTCGCCCGGCGGCCCCTTCGCCGGCGGCCGCGCCGTGGAGCGGCCCGACTATCGGATGCTGGCAGCGATCGTGGAGACGCCCGACCGCGGCAACCACTTCCTCAAGTTCTACGGCCCCGCGAAGACGGTCGCCGCCCACGCCGACGGCTTCCGCACGATGGTGGAGGGCATGGTGGCCGCGGGGAAGTGAACCGGCCCCGGGAACACCGCACGCGATGAAAGTCCACGAGTTCCTCGAGCACCACGGCATCGCGGGCAACCCGTTCGCCGAGGAAGACGCCCAGAACGACACGGTGTTCAAGCGGACCTGCCTGGAGACCACGTTTCACCCGGCCTGGGACAAGATTTACGGCGATCCCGCCGATCCGAGCACGGCGATCGTGTTCGGTGAGAAGGGCTCCGGCAAGACGGCCCTCAAGCTGCAGATGGTGCGGCAGTTCGAGCGGCATGCGGCCGCGCATCCCGAGGCCCGCACCTTCGTCGTGCTGTACGACGACTTCAACCCGTTCCTGGATCGCTTCGTGAGCCGGGTGGGGCCGAATCGTCCGGTCGAGAAGGTGCTCGCCCAGTGGAAACTCTGGGATCACATGGATGCGATCCTCACCCTGGCCGTCACGCAGTTGGTGACCAGCGTCAACGCGGCGGCAACGCGGCCGGCGAAGCTCACGCCCCCGCAGGCCCGTGACCTCGCACTCCTGGCGGCCTGCTACGACCAGTCGCTGGCCGAAACCTTCCCGGCGCGGTGGCGGCGGCTGCGCGGCCGGATCGGCTATCGGGCGTGGCGCGGGCTGTGGCCCCGGGCGCTGGCGGCCCTGGCGACGGTCGCCGTCGTCGCGGCCTTGGGCTTTTCCATCTTCAAGGGCAGCCTCGATTGGACGCGGCAGTGGTGGCCATGGGCGGCCCTCGTCGCCGCCTGGCTGCCGTTCGTGTGGCGGCAGGTCCGCGGTGGCTGGAAGGCCTGGCGGATCGTCCACTCGATGCGGACCGGCAACCGCACCGTCGGCCAGCTCGCGCGGGCGCTGGCCCGCATGCCGGAGGTCGACCTCGCCGGTCAGCCGCTGCCGGCCTTCGCCCGCAGCGACGACCGCTACGAGCTGTTCGGCAAGCTGCAGGGCGTGCTCAAGGCGCTCGGCTACACCGGCATGGTGGTGATCGTCGACCGGCTCGACGAGCCGCACCTCATCAACGGCGCGGCCGAGCGGATGCGGCAGGTGATCTGGCCGCTGTTCGACAACAAGTTTCTCAAGTCGCCCGGCCTCGGCTTCAAGCTCCTCCTCCCCGGCGAGCTGTACCGGTTCATCGAGCGTGAGACGGAGGAGTTCAACCAGCGGGCCCGGCTCGACAAGCAGAACCTCGTGCCCTCGCTCGAGTGGTCGGGCGAAACCCTCTATGACATCGCCTCGGCCCGCGTGAAGGCGGCGAGCGTGGGGACGCCGCCGGCCACCCTGGCGCAGCTCTTCGAGCCCGCCGTCGACCAGCGGCGGCTGATCGACGGCCTGCGCAGCCTGCGGGTGCCGCGGCAGCTGTTCAAGTTTCTCTACCGGATGCTCGTGGCCCACTGCCACTCGCATACCGACGAGCAGCCCGTGTACTCGATCTCGCTGCCGGAGTTCGAGCGCGAACTGGCCGTCTTCCGCCGTGATCAAGACGCCTTCGATCGCGGGTTGGCGCCGCGCTGACGCACGTGGGAGCCACGGGCCGGATTCGACGGTCAGAGACCGCCGCTACAGGCCGGATTCGACGGTCAGAGACCGCCGCTACAGGGGATTCCGCGGCCCGGCTACGATGAGTCCATGCCGGGCGACGCCGACATCCACACGCTCGTGATCGGCCGGGAGGCGATGGCCTGCCGGTTCGAGGTGGTGTTCAACGTCGGCGCGGTGCCCGATGCCACGGCCTTGGCCTGCGCCGCGCTCGATCTGGTGGACGAGATCGAAAACGCCTTCAGCGTCTACCGCGATACGAGCGACCTGTCGCTCCTCAACGCCACGGCCGCCTCCGGCTGGCAGCCGGTGTCGCATGAGGTGTTCACGCTGCTCGCGCGGGCCCGCGAACTCCATGACCGCACCGGCGGCGGGTTCGACATCGCGGCCGGGGCGCTGGTGAAGGCCTGGGGATTTCTCCAGCGGCAGGGACGCACGCCCGCCGCCGGGGTGCAGGCCGCGGCCCTGGCCGCTTCCGGCATGCGGTACGTGGAACTCGATCCGGAGACACGTCGCGTGCGTTTCACACGGCCCGGCGTGGAGATCAACCCCGGGGCGATCGGCAAGGGCTGGGCCGTCGATCGGGCCGTGGACTGGCTCGCCGACCGCGGCGTGGACAGCGTGCTGATCCACGGCGGCTCCAGCAGCGTGCGGGCCCGCGGCACGCAGGGGTTCGGGGCGCCGGGCCGCCGCGGCTGGAAGGTCGGCCTCCGGCACCCGCTGGTGCCGGGCCTGCGGCTGGCGACGCTCACGCTCGCCGATCGGGCGCTCGGCACGAGCGGGTCGGGCACGCAGTTCTTCGTGGACCGGGGCCGCAAAATCGGCCACATCCTCGATCCGCGGACGGGTCGGCCCGCGGAAGGCGTGCTCTCGGCGACGGTGCTGGCCCCCGACGCCGCTACGGCCGACGCCCTGGCGACGGCGCTGTACGTGCTCGGTCCGGCCGGCCTGGACGCCGTCGCCCCCGCCGCCGGAGACGTGGCGGCGATTCTCGTGCTGCCCGCGGCTGCGGCGGGCCACGTGGCGGTGGTCACGGCGAATCTCGCCGCGGCGGACGTGGCGTGGGAGCCGCAGGCCGCCGTCGAATTGCTCGAGCGTGGCTGAACGGCCAACGCCGTGTAGACTTGCGGTTTTTTACCCCACCCCGCCCACCGTCATCCCCATGCTGGACTGGATCGAGCAGACATCCTACCTGGGGATCGTCCTGTTCCTCACGCTCACAGGCATCGGCCTGCCGGTCCCCGAAGAGGTGCCGATCGTGGCTGCCGGCGTGGCCAGCAAGGCCGGGGCGTTGAAGTGGTACTACGCACTGCCGGCCTGCATGGTGGGGGCGTTGCTCGGCGACAGCCTGATGTATGCCATCGGCCGATTCTTCGGAGCCCGGATCCTCAAGGAGCATCCCTGGTGGTCGGGCTTCCTCACGCCCGAGCGGGAAAAGACGATCGAGGACCTGCTCAAGAAGCACGGCATCAAGGCCTTCTTCGTGGCCCGCTTCCTCGTCGGCCTCCGCAGCCCCTTCTACCTGACGGCCGGCATCCTCCGGGTGAAGTACCGCTGGTTCCTGCTCGCCGACTTCATCTGCGCCACGGTCGTGATCGGCGGATTCTTCGGCCTCGCCTACCTGTTCGGCGACCGGATCACGGGGCTGATCCAGTCGGCCGAGAAGGGGCTGACCGTCATCGTGATCCTCGCGGCGTTGGTCGCCCTGGCCGTGGTCGCGTTTTTCTCGTTCCGCAAGCGGCGGATCCGGATGCTCGATCAGGATCCCGAGGCGCTGTTCGAGAACCGCGAGATCCTCCTCGGACCGGCGGCGGACCGGATCGCCGATGCCGTCCATCTCGGCGACGTGAACCACGACGAAACCCCCAAGCCCTGAAGCCGCCGGTGGGCTGGAACGGGGCCAAGATTCGCATGCCTGGAGGCATGCGCCACGGAGACCGTCGTGTCCTCTGTAGCGGCGGTCTCTGACCGTCGAATCCGGGCCCCGTAGCTCCCCAACCCGGATTCGCATGCCTGGAGGCATGCGCCACGGGGAGTCGTGACGGTCGTGCCGGTCATGCCGCCGCGACCCTGCCGAATCCGGTGACTTGTCGCCCTGGGGCGACTTTGCCGTCGCCGTTTCGCGACCTAAAGATTCGTGGAGGCGTGTCCCGCGCCTCCGTCGCGGGAGACCCTCATGATCGACAACTCGTCCCATGCCTCGTCCGCCATGCGCCTGCTCGTCGTGGATGACGACCGGCGCAAGGCGTCGCATCTCGCCCAGTGGCTCTGCGGCCTCGGCCACCACGCCTCGGCCGCCGGCACCGCTGCCGAGGCGGCGCAAGCCCTGGCCCGCGCCGCGTGCGACGTGATCATCCTCGACGGGGCCATCGCCGATGCGCAGCGCGTGGCCGCTGCGGCCGGTGGTGCCGGGCTGCTCGTGCTCCTGCCCGCCGCGGAGCCTGCAGCGGTCGTCGGCGATGCCGCCGTGGCCAGCCCCGTGCGGGATGCCGATCTGCTTGCCGCCATCGATCAGGCCCGGTCGGCCGCGGCTGCCCGCGCCGCCGGGGCGCCGGTGGCTTCGCCGGTTCTCGGCTCCCATCCCGCGATCCGCCGCGTGCTCGAGGTCGTGGGCCGGATCGCCGCCACGCCCGCTACGGTGCTGGTCACGGGCGAGAGCGGCACCGGCAAGTCGCTGCTCGCCCGCGAGATCCATCGCCAGAGCGGTCGCATCGGCCGGTTCGTCGAGGTGGCCTGCGGCGCCTTGAGCGAGACATTGTTGGAAAGCGAGCTCTTCGGCCACGTGGCCGGCGCGTTCACCGGCGCCACCGCCGATCGCGAGGGCCGCTTCCTGCAGGCCGACGGCGGCACGATCTTCCTCGACGAGATCGCCACGGCCACGCCCGCCATGCAGGTTAAGCTGCTCCGCGTGCTCCAGGACATGGCGTTCGAGCCGGTGGGCGGATCCCGCACCCACGCGGTGGATGCCCGCGTGATCCTCGCCACGCACGAGAGCCTCGAGCAGCTGGTGGCCGACGGCCGCTTTCGCGCCGACCTCTACTGGCGGATCAACGTGGTGACCGTGGAGATGCCGCCGCTGCGGAGCCGGCCGAGCGACATTCCCCTCCTCGCCACGCACTTCCTCGCCGCCGCGGCCGCCAAGGCCGGACGACGGGTCGAGGGCTTCACGCCTGCCGCCCTGGAGGCCCTCGTCAGCCACGGCTGGCCGGGCAACGTCCGTGAGTTGGAGCACGCCGTGGGGCGGGCCGCGTTTCTCGGCCGCGGGTCGCTGGTGGATGTTTGCGACCTGCCGCCATCCGTGATCGGCCGCGGACCGGTGGTCGGCGGAGACGGTGGCCAGCGCGTCGCGCCGCCGCTCAAGGCGGCGATGGCGGTGCCGGAGCGGCAACTGATCCTCGAGGCGCTCGAGCGATCGAACTGGCGGCGCGACGCCGCGGCCCGGGCGCTGGGCATCAACCGCACCACGCTCTACAAGAAGGCCAAGCGGCTGGGCATGAATCTCGCGGACCTGGCTCCCGACCGCTGACGCAGTGGCGCAAGCCTCCAGGCTTGCGAATGCGGGTTGTGGAGCCACAGGGCGGATTCGACGGTCGGAGACCGCCGCTACAGGGGAGGGCACGACGGTCAGAGACCGCCGCTACACGTCACGCAAGCCTCCACGCTTGCGAATGGGGGTCGTGTCTACCGGCTCGCCGGCAGGCGGATTTCCGCCTCGACGGGAAAGTGGTCGGAGCCGACGTCGGGGCCGACGGCGCGGCGGAGCACCTCTGTGCCAGGCGGGGCGAGGATGTGGTCGATGGGAATCCGTGGGGCCCATGCCCGGGCGTTCCACGTCGCTTGCACGCCGCGGCCGAGGGCCGTGTCGACGAGGCCGCCGCGGGTGACGAGGTCGCGGAAGGCCGCGGACCAGGGCGTGGCGTTCAGGTCGCCCGCGACGACGCAGGGCAGCGGCGCGGCGGCGACGAAGTCGGCGATTGCGCGGAGCTGGGCGTCGCGGTCGCGGGCATAGTTCGGTCCCTTTGGCGGCACCGGGTGCGTGGCGATCACCGTGTAGGCGCCCGCGGGATCGGCGAACGTCGCCACGATCGAGGGCACGGCCGCGTCGCCGAACTCCCGCACCCGATGCTCGCGCGGCGGCTGCTTCGCCAGCAAGGCGATGCCGAAGTTGTCGTCGCGGGGCTGCACCACTGCATGCGGCCAGCGATCGGAGAGGCCGGCGAGGGCCGTGGCCCAGGCGGTGTCGACTTCGAGGGCGACGATCAGGTCTGGGTCGCGGGAGCGGAGGTAGGCGAGCACGGCCGGTTTGTCGGTATTGCTCGTGAGGACGTTGACCGAAACGATCGACACGGCATCCGGCCGGGGCACGGTGGGCGGCGCGGCGGTCACGGTGCCGCCGGCGGGCGCGACCCAGTAGGGCAGCAGCGGCAACACGTTGCCGAGGATGGCTACGGCGAGGCAGACGAGCCCGCCCCGCCCGGCCCGCCGCCACGACGCCGCGAGGCAGACGAGGGCCAGCAGCAGCCAGTACCAGCGGAAGTGGCTGGTCAGATCGAGGAGCCAGTGCCAGCCGCCGCCGAAGCCGGTCAGCGTGACGGCGGCGAGCGGGAAGGGCAGCCAGTGGAAGAGACTGCGCCGTGGGGGCGCGGCAGCGGCGCTCGCGGACTCGCGTCGGGGTGCATCATGCATGAAACCATGCTACCCGATCGCACTGGGGCAGCAGGCGCCGACACCACGCCCGACTCGAGTGACCAGGCCAGCAGGCCGGCCAAGGCGATCCGGTAGGCGATGAACGGCCAGAGCGTGTGGCTCGTCAGCATCCGCAGGAGCCAGCGGATGGCGGCGTAGCCTACGATGCCCGCCGTGAGCGTGCCCCAAACGGCCGCCTCCACGGCCTCCCGCGAGCCGAGCAACGCATGCCGTTCCTCGACGAGTTCCAGCAGCGCGGCCGCGGCGATCGCCGGCAGCGAAAGCAGGAACGAGAACCGGGCCGCGGTGCGGCGGTCGAGGCCGCCGAGCATCCCGGCGGCGATCGTGATCCCGCTGCGCGACGTGCCGGGAAAGAGGGCCAGCGCCTGGGCGCAGCCCATCACGAGGCAGTCGGCCCAGCCCAGGGCGTCGAGCCCGTCGCGGCCCGTGTCGCCGCGGAGGCCACGTCGGCGGTGGAGCCACTCGGCCGCCATCATCACCACCGTGGCCGCCAGCAGCGCCGTGATCACGGCCTCGAGCGACCGCAGCGGCCCCTTGATGAAATCCTTGCAGAGCAGGCCCGCGACCACGATCGGCACGGTGCCGACGACGATGAACAGGCCTGTCCGGGAAGCCGGCGTCGCGGGCAGCCGCCCGGAGCGGAGGCTGGCAAGGGAGTCGCAGAGGATCGCGGCGATGTCCCGCCGCATGGCCACGCAGACGGCCGCCAGGGTGCCGACCTGGATGACCGCGGAGAAGGCGGCCCCCGGGTCGTCCCAGCCCAGGAGGGCGGGGATGACCCGGAGGTGGGCCGTGCTGGAGATCGGCAGAAACTCCGTCAAACCCTGGATGACACCCAGCGTGACGGCCTCGAGAATCGACATGGGGGCCTCGACCTTGCGGCGCCCGCTTCAAAAACAGACGGCGTCAGGTAATACTACCCGGCCCGCCGTTTTCCCGAACCAGGAGCCTATCCCCGGATGTTCCGCAATCTCAGCACCGTCGGCCTGCCCCTTTCCGGTCGTCCCAGCGAGCTCATCGAGCTGGCGCTCTCGTTCGGGTTCGACGCGATGGACATCGACATCCTCGATTTCCAGCAGCAGGCCGACACGTTCGGCGTGCCTCACGCCCGGCGGCTGATGGTGAGTGCGCGGCTCAAGGCGGGAGTGTTTCATCTGCCGGTCGATCTGGCCGGGGACGAGTCCACGTTCGACCGCGAGATGAAGGCGCTGCCGCGATTCCTCGAACTGGCCGAGGCCACCGAGGCGACGCGAGCCGTGGCCACGATCGCGCCGGCCTCCGACGAGCATTCCTTCAAGGACTTCTTCGAGCTCCACCGCACGCGGCTGCATACCATCGGCGATCTGCTCGCCCCGCGCGGCATCATGCTCGGCCTGGCGATCCGGCCCGAGGCCGAGGCCCGCGAGGGCAAGGCGAATCAGTTCATCTCCACCTATGAGGGCCTGCTCGGCCTCGTCAGCGTGGCGCACGAGCGGATCGGCGCGGTTGCCGACGCCTGGGCGTTGCACGTCACCGGCGAGCCGGTCGAGATGATCGAGCGGACGCCGCGCGGGAGGCTTGTCGAAGTGCGGCTTTCGGACGCGCCCCGCGAGGGCGTGGCCGCGGCACTCGGGCACGCGCAGCGGCTGATGCCGGGCGAAACGGGAGTCATCGACGCGGCGGCGGTGCTCCGCCACGCCAAGGCCGCGGGCTTCGAAGGCCCGGTCACGCCGTGGGCCGATCGGGCGACGCTCGCCGGCCGCGGCCGTGAGAAGATCGTGCGGCTCGCCGGCGACCGGCTCGAGGCGGCGTGGAAGGATGCCGGTCTGCCGATCGCGCCGCGCTGGTTCACGCCGGTCGCCCGCGATCAGTTCGGCCGTCCGATCGGCGACGACGCGGTGCCCCTCGGGCTGCCGACGGCTGCGGAGTGAGCAGGGTCAGGCCCCCTCGCGAATCCATTCCACCCGGGGGTCGCCCGTGCCCTTCACGGTCGCGCCCTTGAGGAACTCGGAGACGTACCGCAGCGACTTGCCCGGGCGGTCGGGGTCGCGGAAGTTGTCGCCCTTCTGCAGGATTGGCAACTGATCGGGCATCGCTCCAAAGGCCCGCGTGCCGGCTGCCTGGCAGGGGAACCACCAGCCCTTGCCCGTCGCGTCGACGAGATAAAACTCCGGGTAGCAATGCCCCTCAACCCACACGGTGCGGGCGGGAATGCCCTCCGCCCTGGCCATGGCGATGAACAGGCAGGTCAGTTCCTCGCAGTCGCCCCAACCGTCGGCCAGCGCCCGCCGGGCGCCCTTCAGTTCGCCGTTGCGATACTCGACCTTGTCGCGGACGGTGTCGTAGATCGCCTCGACCTTGCGCCAGCCGTCGAGGTCCTTGCCGGCCGCCTTGGCGAGGGCCGTGATCTTCGGGTCGCGGGTCTCGATGTAGGGGCTTGTGCCCAGGTGGGCCTTGAGCGCCCGGTCGGGCTTCTCCGGAATCCGCAGGCCGGCGGTGTCGGGCGGGGCGACAATCGCGGCTCGGTCGAGTTCGAAGGTCACCACGGCGCGGGCTTGCTTGCCGGCGGGCAGTTCCGGAATCTCCACCACCATCTGCTTCACGCCCCCGGGAAGCGTGCGGTAGCGGAGGTTGCGCACGGCCGGCGAGACATCTTCCGCGACGATCCGCACCTTCTGCTCGGGCCATTCCTCGGGCACCGGCAGCGTGGCGTAGAGCCCGGAGCATGGCCCCCCTTCCGCCGTGACCACGAGCCCGACCCGATATTTGAACGTGCGGACGTCACCGAGGCCGGGGCCGGAGGCGGTCGCCTCGGCGTCGAGGAACTGCGCCCGCGCCGGCGCTGCGGCCAGCGCGGCACCGAGCAGGGTCAGGAGCACCAGCGGCCCGCGGCACATTCGCTTCACAGCAAGCCCCGGCTTCCGCCGGGGGACTCCGGGTACGGAGGCCATCCCGTTCGCCATCCGGCTCCCGGGCCGTTCAGCCACGATTCCATGATGGCCACCATAGAAGGCATCGGCGAGTCGGTCGGGATCCGATGCCCGGGCCGCATGGCCTGCGGGTCGGGAAGGCTGCGGTGGCGGGGGTAAAAACGCTCGATTGTGAGGCCTCACGGCCGCTGCTACACTGCGAGGCTCGACCGAACGTGGCCCGCACAATTCCCCTCCCCCTACCCGCTTTCCCGAAACCCCCCGACGCATGGTCAACCGCAACCTCATTCGTGAACTGGAACTCGGCGACGAACTCGATCAAGAACTCGAACTGGCCATGGCCGGCGCCGCGGAGGGCGAGTATTCGGTCGGAGCGGCCACGCTGGCGGTGAACTCGGTGCTCGAGGGGAAGGTGCTGCGGGTGGACGACGAGTTCGTGCTCGTCGACGTCGGCTACAAGAGCGAAGGCCACATCCCGCGGAACGAGTGGGACGAGACGGAGCCCCCGCCGCAGGTCGGCGACACCGTCAAGGTGCTCCTCGAGGAGTTCGAGGACGGCTCGCTCGAGGAGCAGCGCGGCCTGATCACGCTCTCGAAGCGGAAGGCGCGGCGGATCGAGGATTGGCTCCGCGTCATGGAGAGCGTCCACGAGAACGACGTGGTCACGGGCTTCGTCACGCGGAAGATCAAGGGCGGCCTGCTCGTGGACATCTCGGGCGTGAACGTGTTCCTGCCTGCGAGCCAGGTGGACATCCGCCGTCCGGCCGACATCGGCGACTATTGCGGCCGCTGCATCCAGTGCCTGGTGCTGAAGATCGACGAGGCCCGGCGCAACATCGTCGTCTCGCGGCGGGCGCTGATCGAGCAGGAGCGGGCGGAGCGGAAGAAGCAGCTCATGGAGACGCTCGAGGTCGGCCAGGTGCGGCGTGGCATCGTCAAGAACATCGCCGACTTCGGCGCGTTCGTCGATCTCGGCGGCATCGACGGCCTGCTCCACATCACCGACATGTCGTGGGCCCGGATCGGCCATCCCAGCGAGATGGTGCAGATCGACCAGGAGATCGAGGTGCAGGTGCTGCACATCGACCGCGAGCGCGAGAAGATCGCCCTCGGCATGAAGCAGCGGACCGCCAGCCCGTGGGCCAAGGTGGCCGACAAGTACCCGGTCGGCACGGTCTGCAAGGGCACGGTCGTGAACGTGATGAGCTACGGCGCCTTCGTGAAGCTCGAGGACGGCGTCGAGGGGCTCGTGCACATCAGCGAGATGAGCTGGACGAAGCGGGTCAGCCACCCGTCGGAGCTCGTCAAGCCGGGTGACGAGGTCGAGGTGGTGGTGCTCGCCATCAACAAGGAAAAGCAGGAGATTTCGCTGGGCATGAAGCAGACCCAGCAGAATCCCTGGGAGAAGGTCGCCGGCGACTATCCGCCGGGCGCGGTGGTCAAGGGCGTGGTGCGGAACCTCACCAACTACGGCGCCTTCGTCGAGATCGACGATGGCATCGACGGGCTGCTCCATGTCACCGACATGTCGTGGACCCGCAAGGTGACCCACCCCAGCGAAATGCTGGAGAAGGGCCAGGAGGTGGAGTGCAAGGTGCTGTCCGTCGACCAGCAGCGGCGGCGGATCGCCCTGGGCCTCAAGCAGATGGCCGACGATCCTTGGACCACCGACATCCCCAAGCGGTACAAGTCGGGCGACGTCGTGAAGGGCACGGTCACGAAGATCACCAACTTCGGCGTGTTCGTGGGCCTCGAGGACGGCCTCGAGGGGCTGCTCCACATCTCGGAACTGTCGGAGGACATGGTGGAGAACGCCGAGGACGTGGTGAAGGTCGGCGACCCACTGGAGGTGAAGATCCTCCGGGTGGACACCGACGAGCGCAAGATCGGCCTCTCGAAGAAGCGGGTCGGCTGGTCGAAGGAACGCGAGGCCGCCGAGGCGACCCACGAGGACGCCTGAGCGGGCCGCGTTTTATGCGTGGTGGTTCGGCGCTGCCCATGCCACGTCGCCGGACGTTCGCTCTGGCCCTCCGGGCCTGTGCTCACTCGGGAGCTGCCTGCGCTTCGGCATCCATGCCTGCGCTGGTCAGCTACGCCGGCTCCCGGGGCACGGGCAGACCCTCACCGCGTCATTGATCCCGCCCGCCCGTATCACGCGGAGATCATGTCTGATTCGCGTATCGTCAGCGCCCGATGGCCAGCGCGGTGACCGGGCCGATGGTTTCACCGCCGGCCTGATCGTGATGCGCGGGGCCGAGCGGCGTGACCACAATCCCGTCACCCTTGGCCACGACCGAGGATTGGCTGCCACGGGCGGCACGGACCTTGACGCGGCGGGCCGCCATGCCGGGCGTGAAGAGCAGGGCCTCGCCCGCCGTCGGATCAATGACGTCGAAGGCGATCCACGGCTGCCGGGCGATCGTCGGCCGGCCGATCCAGATCGTGACCCGCTCGCCGGGGCGGAGCGTCGCCAGGTCGATCCGCTCCGGGCCGTTGCTCGGCGGTGACGGATCGCCGGCGGGCTGCCCGGCGGGCCGGGCGGCCGGCGGGCTGTGGAACGGGTCGGCGGCGGAGGGGGGAAGCGGGGGTGTGGTTGGCGTGACCGCCGGGGCCGCCGCGGAGGCGGCCGTCGCCACTTCGGTCGGCGTCTCCTCGGAGGGAATCGTGCGGGCGTTGACCAGCCGCATACCCCGTGCGGCCAGCCAGCCGAGGTCGCCGGTGGCCGCGAACCCGCCGCCGACGAGGCCGATGGCAGCACAACGGGCGAGGAAGTTCGACATCGGCACGACGAGGCGAGGAGGCCGCGCGGCACCCCGCCGGCGGCCAGCAAGTATGCGCCGGGAAGGACCGGCGGCGATGGCCGGCCGCAGGCAGGACTGGCGGGAAGCCGCTCCCTGGGCCGCCTGGTGCCGATCGTGACGGCTGCACCGGTCGGCCAAGTGGACAAAGGCCAGGGAGGGCTTTGTCCACGGAAAGCTAGGGACGACTTTCGCCAAGGGCCGCCAGCACTTGGTCGGCGTGCCCATCGACCTTCACGGCCTTGAAGACCTTCGTCACCCGGCCGTCGGCGTCGATGATGAACGTGCTGCGGGCGATGCCCATCGACTTCTTGCCGTACATGTTCTTCTCCCGCCAGGCGCCGTACTTCTCGGCCACCTTGTGGTCGACGTCGCACAGCAGGGTGAACGGCAGGGAATACTTGGAGCGAAACGTGGCATGGCTCTCTGGGCCGTCGGGGCTGACGCCGAGCACGACGGCACCATGCTTGGCCAGTTTCGCCTTGGCGTCGCGGAAGCCGCAGGCCTCGCGGGTGCAGCCGGGGGTGTCGTCCTTGGGGTAGAAATAGAGCACCACGGGCTGGCCCCGCAGGCTCGACAGTTTGACCTTCGTGCCGTCGTGGGCGGGGAGCGTGAAGTCAGGGGCCTGGGAGCCGGGTTCGAGCCAGTCGGCCATGGGGAGGGGTTCCGGGGTGACGGTGCCTGGGATGGTGGGATGATAGGCGGCGAGCCTGCTTCGCCCAACCCGGCGGGCGGGCGGGATGAGTTGCGTCGCTGGCGGCTGCACGCCACGCTCCGCATCCTCACGCCGACCCGCCCCCCCTACCACGCATTGATGTGGACAGCGATGACGTAACTGGCGCGGACATGAATAATGCGAAGATGAATTCTCTTGGCACCGGCACGCCCGGAAGAGAGCAGGGGGTCGTGGTTGCGCTGCTGACCCCGCCGGGCCGCGGTGCATTGGCGGTCGTCGGGGTGGCGGGGGCGGACGCCGCGCACATGGTGGATGCGGTGTTCGCGGCCCGCGGCGGGCGGGCGGTGGCGGGACGGATGGATGGCGCGATCGCCTTTGGACGCTGGGGAGGGGCCGGCGGTGAGGAGGTGGTCGTCGTCCGCCACGCCGCCGATTGGCTCGAGGTGCACTGTCACGGCGGGCTGGCGGCGGCGGCCGCGATCGTCGCCAGCCTCGTGGGCCGCGGAGCCCGCGAGATCGGGTGGCGGGAATGGCTGGTGGACGTGGAGCACGACGCCGGCAAGGTCTGTATTGAGGTCCGTGAGGCGCTGCCGCGCGCCGGCGGCCCCAAGGCCGCTCGGATCCTCTGCCGGCAATTGGCCGGGGCGTTCGACGCCGAGGTCACGCGGATCGCGGGACTCGTTGCGGCGGGCGAGACGGAGGCGGCCCGGGCCGTCGTCGAGCGGCTCCTGCGGGCATCGCGGGTGGGGCTGCGGCTGACGCGGCCGTGGCGGATCGTCGTCGCCGGGAACGTCAACGCGGGCAAGAGCAGCCTGGTCAACGCGCTCGCCGGTCACGCCCGCGCGCTCGTGTCGCCGCTGCCCGGCACCACGCGGGACCTCGTGGAGACCCGGATCGTGCTCGACGGCTGGGAGGTCGATCTGATCGACACCGCGGGCATCCGGGAGTGGCCGGCCGGTGCCGTCGAAGCCGAGGGCATCGCCCGGGCGGTCGCCACCGCCGCCACGGCCGACCTCGTGCTCCGCGTCGTGCCGGCCCCGGAGGAGCAGGAGGCCCCGGCCATCGGTCCACGGGAGTTGCTCGTGCTCTCGAAGGCCGACCTCGTGCGGCCGGTGACCGATGCTGCCAACGGGCCCGTCCGCACGTCGGCCGCGACCGGCGCGGGAATCGACGAGCTCGCCCGCCGCATCGTGGCGGCGGTCGTGCCCGAGGAGACAGACGCGCCCGATCTGCTCGCCGGGGCCGTGCCCTTCACGCCGCGGCAGGTCGAGGTCGTGCGCGGGCTCGTCGAATAGGGGGCGGGATGGCGTTCAGGCCCGGTGTCCCCGGGTTTCCACCCGGGGCTTCTTGCTGTCCGTGGACAAAGCCCTCCTGGCCTTTGTCCACTTGGCCGACCGGTGGAAACGCCGAGGGTTTCCACCGGTCGGCATTTCTCGCATCCTGCTCGGGCAGAATTGTTCCACAGTCTGCCAGGAGTGCCGCCCCAAGAAGCCCCCGGCGCGGGGCTTGTTGGCGGCACACGCGCTTGCCCCGGCTACTCGTCGTTCGGCTCGGCCGACTTGCCCCGCAGCAGGAGCCGGATCGGCACCTCGTGGAACGGCAGCGCCTTGCGGAACGTGTTGAGCAGGTACCGCTTGTAGGGCTCCGACACGCTGCGCGGGGCGCTGGTCGAGATCACGATCGTGGGCGGTGCCGCCTCGACCTGGGTCGCGTAGTAGAGCCGCACCGGGCGGCCGCGGGTGTCGGCGGGGGGCTGGTTGGTCTCGACCGCCGCGCGGAGCACGGCATTGAGCCGGGCCGTGGGCACCCGGGTGCGACTCTGGCGGAACAGTCGCTGGGCGACGTCGATCACCGCCTTCACGTTGCGGCCCGACTTCGCCGTCGCGAAGGCCACCGGCGCCCAGGGCATCATCCGGAACTGCTCCCGGAGGTAGTCGGCCCACTCCTTGCGGCGGACGTCGGCCGCGTAGAGATCCCACTTGTTGACGACGAACACCACGGGCTTCGCCTCCTCGGTGATCGTCTCGGCGAGCTGCTTGTCGACCTTGCCCACCGGCTCCGTGGCGTCGAAGAACAGCAGCACCACGTCGGCCCGGCGGATGCTCCGCTGGGCCCGATGGGTGGAGTAGAAGTCGAGGTCGGTGGTGCGGCTCTTCGTCCGCCGCAGGCCGGGCGTGTCGATCGCCAGGAACGAGTGGCCGTCCACCTCGAACCGCACGTCGACGCTGTCGCGGGTGGTGCCGGCCACGGGGCTGGTGATCACCCGCTCCTCACGAGCCAGCGCGTTGACGAACGTGCTCTTGCCGACGTTGCGGCGGCCCACGATGGCGAGCTTCATCTCGGGCAGGTCGACGACGTCGGGCTCGTCGGGCCAGGCCTCCGGCAGCCGCTCGACGATCGCCGCGACGAGGTCGCCGCGGTTGCGGTGCTGCCGGGCGCTGACGGCCAGCGGGGGGCCGAAGCCGAGGGCGTCGAAGTCGTGGGCCTCGGGGTCGAACTTCGGGTCGTCGGCCTTGTTGGCCACCAGCAGCACCGGCGCGCCCGACCGGCGGACGCGGCGGGCCACCTCGACGTCGGCGGGCACGAGGCCGGTGCGGACGTCGACCACGAAGAGCACGACCGCCGCGGCGCCGAGCCCCGACTCGATCTGGGCGTCGATCTTGGCCGTCAGACCGTCGGGATCGTCGAACCCCATGCCGCCGGTGTCGACGAGGTCGATGACGCGGTCCTCGAGCATCAGGCGCTGCACGAGCCGGTCGCGGGTCACCCCCGCCGTCGGATCCTCGATGGCGATCCGCTTCTCGACGAGCCAGTTGAAGAGGGTCGACTTGCCGACGTTCGGACGGCCGACGATCACGACCTTCGGGATCAGGACCGTGCGGGGCGGGGACGACGAGACTTTACGCGCGGGCATCGGGCACCTCCGTGCCCTCGCCGAGCCGCCGGCGTGGCGTGGCGTGGACGAGATAGTGGTGGGTGACGCTGGCGGCGCAGGTCCGCATCGCGTCGTCGAGGGGGGCGAGCATGCCGCCGAGGTTCCCGTGGCCACCGGCGACGTCGACGGCGGCCAGCTGCGACACGTCCGCCAGCCGCAGCATGCCGAGCGCCGCCATCACCGCCCGCTGTTCCGCGGCGAGCACCGGCGACGATCCCTCGCGGGGGAGGTGCTCGACGTGGTCGGCGAGGGCGGCCACCTGGAAGGCGATGCTCCGCGGGTTCGTCTCGTCGATCACCAGGAGGTCGATGAGCGGTTCCGCCTCGATCGTGCCGGGATAGCGGTTGCGGTAGGTCATCGAGCTGTCGGCGATCTCGAGGAGCACCTCGCCGAGCCGCTGCGGGTCGGGGGGCGGCCCCGGCGGGGCGGCGACGAGCGTGCCCTGGAGCAGTTGGATCGCCGCCAGCGACCGCTCGATGCGGCGGCCCATGTCGAGAAACCGCCAGCCCGGCCCGCGGGTCATGCTCTCCATCCCCAGGCCGGCGAAGGCCGAGAGGTCGAGGATCAGCGTGTCGAGCAGCGAGAGCACGTCGGCGGGGCCGCTGCCGGACGAAGCATTCCGCTCCCCGTGGCAGTCGCGCCGCACCCGGGCCAGGATCTTCCAGGAGTCGATCGAGATCCGGTCGCGGACCACCGAGGCCATCCGCCACAGGCTGGCGACGGACGACCGCACGCTGCCGGGCCGCGACTCGTCGGACACGAGCCCTTGGATCTCGGCGGCGATTTCCCACGGGGTGTCGCGCCGGCCGGGCTCCAGCCAGGCCGGTCGGACCTGGGGCGGCGTCGCGGTGGCGGCCAGCAGCATCGCGGCCTCGACGGCCGACTCGCGGTTGACCTCGGAAGCCATGCGGGCCGCGACGGCCCGCAGGAGGCGGGCCGTGCCCTCTGCCCGCTCCACGTGCCGCCCCAGCCAGAAGAGATGATCGGCCACGCGGCTGGGCAGGTCGTTGCCGCTGCGCCGCAGCGGCACGGGCTGGCCCGGCGCCGGCAGGAGCGAGACCGCGGGCACCGGCCCCTCCGCGAGCACCCACACGTCCTTCGATCCCTGGCTGGAGAGCAGCAGCTCCTCGCGGGCCGATCGGCCGACCGCCATCCGCGCCAGGCCGCCGCGCATCGACTGGTAGCCGTATGGGGTCGCGACCGCGAAGCAGCGCATCAGCACCGCGGCCGGCACGATCGCCCCGCCGCTCCAGCAGGGCGCGGTCGACCGCTCCACCATCTCGCGGCCCACCCATTTGCCGGGCTCCCGGCGGATCTCGGCTACGAGGGTGGCCCGTGCCGGCGGGTCGAGCAGCGCCGGCACGGACCGCTTCATGCCGCGGCGGGGCGCGACCGGCTCGATCACGAGCCGGTCGAACGCGTCGAGCACACGGTCGAGATTTTCCGCGGTGCCGCACCACCAGGAGCGGGGGCCGGCCAGGATGAGCTCCTCGCCCAGGAGCCGCTGGGCAACCGCCGGTAGGAACTCCGCGAACCCCGGCGATTCGACCAGCCCGCTGCCCAGGGCGTTGGCCGTCGCCACGCGGCCGCGGCGAACGGCCTGCACGAGCCCGGGCGTGCCCTCGAGCGCCGTGCCGTCGAGTTCCAGCGGGTCGCACTCGCGGTCGGCCACGCGTCGCAGCAGCACGTCGATCGGTACGAGTCCGCCGAGCGTCTTCAGGGCCACGCGATCGTCGCGAACGGCGAGGTCGCCCCCTTCCACGAGCGTGTAGCCGAGGTAGCGGGCGAGGTAGGCGTCTTCGAAGTAGGTCGGGGAACGGGGGCCGGGGCTCTGCAGCGCGATCCGCGGGGCATCGCGGCCGGCCGCGAGGTCGCGGAGCATGCTCCGCAGGCCGATGAAGAATGGTGCCAGCCGTTCGACGTTGCACTCTTGGAATACGTCGGGCAGCAGCCGCGACACGACGAGCCGGTTTTCGAGCGCGTAGCCGAGGCCGTGGGGCACGCCGGTGCGGTCGCCGAGCGCCAGCCACTTGCCGTCATGGTTGCGGGCCACCACCGCGGCGTAGAGATGAAGCCACCGGCCGCCGGGCATCGACAGGCCGTGGCAGCACCGCAGGAACCCGGGGTGCGCGTGCACCAGCGCGGCGGGCACGATGCCTTCCTCGATCACCTGTTGGGGGCCGTAGAGGTCGGCAAGCAGGGCGTCGAGGACCCGCGCCCGTTGGTTGATCCCGACTTCGAGCCGGCTCCACTCGTCGGCGGCGATGACCAGGGGAATTGGGTCGAGCACCCATGGCCGCTGCTCGCCGGACGACTCGTCGTGGAGGTTGTAGGTGACGCCATTGTCGCGGATCAGCCGACGGGCCCGCTCCCAGCGATCGACGAGCTCCGCGGGCTCCCAGCCGCCCAGCCGCTCGACGAGCCGCCGCCAGTGCGGCCGGGCGGCGCCGTCGGCGCCGCGGAGCTCGTCGTAGGAGCCCGGCGGCGCGGCGTAGCCGGGGAACGGATTCGCGGTGGTGTCGGGAGGGGCGGTGGCGAGAGGCGACATGCGGGCTGCTTTCCGGCAGCGATTCTACCTCGCGTCTTCCCGCAGCATCGCCAGGACGTTTTCGCGGGTCACCGGCGTGATCACGCCCCGCTCGGTGACGATCCCGTGGATCAGCCGCGCCGGCGTGACGTCGAATGCCGGATTGTAGGCCCGGGCGCCGGCGGGGGCCGCCTGCACCCCGAGGGGCCGCAGCACCTCGTCCGCCGCCCGCTCCTCGATGGGGATGTCGGCCCCGTCGTCGAGCTCCAGGTCGAACGTGCTCGACGGCGCCGCCACGTAGAAGGGCACGCCATGGGCGTGCGCCAGCACCGCCAGGGCGTAGGTGCCGATCTTGTTGGCCGTGTCGCCGCGGGCCGTGATCCGGTCGGCACCCACGATGCAGGCCCGGATGCGGCCGGTGCGGAGCAGGTGGCCGGCGGCGGCATCGGCGAGCACGGTGACCGGAATGCCGCGTTGCACCAGCTCCCAGGCCGTGAGCCGCGCGCCCTGGAACAGTGGCCGCGTCTCGTCGGCGAACACCTCGAGCTTTCGCCCCTGGTCCCAGGCGGTGGTGATCACGCCGAGGGCCGTGCCGTCGCCGCCGGTGGCCAAGGCCCCGGTGTTGCAGTGGGTGAGCACGCCGCCGTCGGGCAAGAGCGGGGCGCCGTGGCGGCCGATCGCCGCACACAGCCGCCGGTCCTCCTCGTGGATCGCCCGGGCCTCGGCCAGGACCGCGGTCCCGAGCGCTGTGGCGTCGGCGCCGTGGGGCAGCGGGACGATCACCTCCAGGCACCGGGCCACGGCCCAGCGGAGGTTTACCGCCGTCGGTCGGGCCGTGGCAAGTTCCTCGGCCCGGGCGAGCACATGAGTCCGGGCCGCAGCGGGCGCGAGTCCGGCACGGACCGCCTCGCCGGCCGCCACGGCCAGGCCGTACGCACCGGCGATGCCGATCGCCGGCGCACCGCGCACCCGCAGGCTGCGGATCGCTTCGATCACCGTGCCGACATCGGCGCAGGTGATCCACTCCAGCCGTCCCGGCAGGAGTGTCTGGTCGAGGATCTCGAGGTGTCCGGCGACTGCGCCGGACCAGCGGAGCGCGGCGGGGATCATCGGCGGCTCATGCGGCCAGGTTCTCGCACGGCAGGCCGAAGGCGGCCGCCACGGCCGGCTGCACCAGCCGGCCCCGGAGGACATTGACCCCGGAGCGGATCGCGGCGCTCTCGGCGGCGGCGCGGTCGACACCGGCTCCGGCGAGCTGCAGCACGTAGGGCAGCGTGGCGTTGCACAGGGCGTAGGTGCTGGTGCGGCCCACGGCGCCCGGCATGTTCGTGACGCAATAATGCACCACGTCGTCCACCACGTAGGTCGGGTCGGCGTGGGTGGTCGGCCGGCTGGTGGCCACGCAGCCGCCCTGGTCGATCGCCACGTCGATGATCACCGCGCCCGGCTTCATGAGCTTGAGGTCGTCGCGGTCCACGAGGTGCGGCGCCCGGGCCCCGGGGATGAGGATGCTCCCCACCACCAGGTCGGCCCAGCCGAGCCGTTCGCGGATCGTGTGGCGATCGGAGTAGAGGCAGTCGATGTTGGGGGGCGTGACGTCGTCGAGGTATCGCAGCCGCTCGAGGTTCGTGTCGAGCAGGGCGATGTTGGCGCCGAAGCCGGCGGCCACCTTGGCGGCATTGGCGCCCACCGAGCCGGCGCCGAGGATGAGGACGTTGGCAGGAGCGACGCCCGGCACGCCGCCGAGGAGGATGCCGCGGCCCATCTGCGGCCGCTCCAGATACTTCGCTCCCTCCTGGATGCTCATCCGCCCCGCTACCTCGCTCATCGGCACGAGCAGCGGCAGCCGGCCGCGGTCGTCGCGGAGCGTTTCGTAGGCCACGGCCGTGGCGCCGGTGGCGAGGAATCCCTCGGTGAGCTGGCGATCGGCGGCGAAGTGGAAGAAGGTGAACACCGTCTGCCCGGGACGGATCAGCGCCAGTTCCGGCCGCTGCGGCTCCTTCACCTTGACGATCATGTCGGCCCGCCCGAACACGGCGGCGGCCGTGTCTACGAGCGTCGCCCCGCAGGCGGCATAGGCCTCGTCGGGCAGCCCGGAACCGGTGCCCGCCCCGCGCTCCACGATCACTTCATGGCCGGAGCGGACGAGTTCCTCCACGCCGACCGGCAGCATGGCGACGCGGTATTCGTCGCGCTTCGTCTCCTTGGGAACGCCGACGATCACGAGACGGGCTCCTTGCGCTCCGCGGACATCTTGAACGTGGCGGGCATGGGCAACGCATACCCGCCGTCGGCTTCCGGCAGCACCGGAGCGGGCCCATCCCAGGTGAGCGCCTCGGGCATCGTCCGGTCGTCGAGCGCGAACACCTTGTCGTAGGCCACCTGCTTGCCGCTGTAGGTGGCGTAGCGGCCGAGCGCCGCGGTGAAGCTCGACGTGGCCCCGTGGTAGGCGTCGTTGAGCGGCGTGTCGCGGCGGATCGCGTCATGCAGTCGGTTGTGCTCCACCTGATAAGGATTGCCGCCCTTGCCGTCGAACTTCCACAGCACCTGGCCGGCGTAGTCGGTGATCTCCCCGATCCGCACGATCCCCTTTGTCCCCTGAAACTCCTCGCTCACGCGGCCCTCGCCGCCGGGAAACTGCCGGCACTGGCTGGTGATCTTCACGCCGCCGGGGTAGGTGAACGTCACGGAATGGTGGTCGTAGATCTGGGTGGGCTGGTCGGGTTTCCGGTGCTGGAGCCCGCCGACGCCGTAGGCCGACACGGGCAGTTTGTCGAGGAACCAGTTGGCCACGTCGATGTTGTGGACGTGCTGCTCGACGATGTGGTCGCCCGACAGCCACATGAAGTGGTACCAGTTGGAAAGCTGGTACTGCAGTTCGCTCATCTCGGCCTTGCGGTTCCTGAACCATGGGCGGTCGCCGTTCCAGTAAACCTGGCCGGAGACGATGTCGCCCGCCAGGCCGTCGCGGACGCGGGCCAGCGTCTGCAGGTATTTGTCGTCATAGTGCCGCTGCAGGCCGACGACGACCTTGAGCTTCTTCTCGTCGGCCATCTTGGCCGCCTGCAGGCAGAGCCGGGCGCCGAAGGCGTCGACGCATACCGGCTTCTCCATGAACACGTGCTTGCCCGCCTTCACGGCCTCCTCGAAGTGGAAGGGGCGGAAGCCGGGGGGCGTGGCCAGGATCACCAGATCGCAGTGGTCGAGCACCTGCTTGTAGCCGTCGAGACCCTTGAAGCGGCGATCCTCCGGGCAGTCGACCTTCTCCTTTTGCGACTCGGCCTGCTTGAGGGCGTTTTCGATCGACCGCTCGGAGATGTCGGCGATCGCCGTGAGCTTGACGTTGGAGCCGGGCACGGCGAGCGATTGCATCATGGCGCCGGTGCCCCGGCCGCCGGCCCCGATCAGGCCCACGCGAATGACGTCAGCCGACGGCGATTGGGCGTGGGCGGCCCGCATGCCGGCGGCGGCCGCCGTGGCGGCCCCGGCGGCTTTGATCGCGTCACGACGGGAGACGGGCACTGGGAAATCGTTCATGAGGGGCGCACTCCAGGGCGAGGTGGGTGGGGGGGGCGGGGGCCAGGCCGCTTCGAAAAGAGAATAGCCGGTCAGTAGCGGGGAACGGAAGGATCGATCTCGACCGACCAGGCCTCGATGCCGCCCCGCATGCTGCGGGCCCCGGAAAACCCCCGCTCCCGCAGCCAGTGGGCCACCCGCAGGCTACGGACGCCGTGGTGGCAGTGGACGATGATCGGCTTGTCGCGCCAGGCCGCGAGTTCATCGACGCGGGTGGAGAGTTCCTGCATCGGGATCAGGACGGCGCCGGCGATCCTCGCGGTGGCGTGCTCCTCGGGCGTGCGGCAGTCGAGGAGCAGCCAGTCGGCGGCGGGGCCGGCGGTGCCCGGGCCGCCAAGGGCTTGGACGGCGGCGGGCTCGATCTCGATGGGCTCCATGCGCACGGCTCCTGCGTATACCGTCTCCAAAAAGCAAAGCCGCGGCCGGAATGAATCCGACCGCGGCTTCCGTCAGATCAGCATCGCCGACGGGGGGCCAGGATCACTCCGTGAGGGTGGCCGACTCGCTGCCTGCCCGCGAGCAGATGCTCATGTAAACGTTGGGGTCAACATCGGCCGTAATCTGCGACACATGCGTGTCGCCGAAGGCGTGCATCGTGATGTTGCCCTGATGGTCACTCGACACGCCGTAGGCCATGCCCTGAGCCATCCGGTTGGTGGGGAACTTTGCCGCCGGCAGGAACTTCACCAGTGGGTCCACGGACGGCTGAACCGTGAGCGCACACTTCGTGATGGCGTTGCCGGCGGAGTTGGCGGTGTTCCACACGCCGTTGACGTTCGAGGGGTTGGTTGTGCCATTGCCCTCGTTGGGATCATACCCGATCACCCAGCATGTGGTGCCGTCGATCCAGGACGAGTAGCCACGCTCCTTGGTCTCGGCGACCATGACCGTCTTCGACATGCCGTCTGAGACGCTGCCGGCGGTAAGGCCGGCTCGGCTGGCAAACCAGGGGGTTGCGGTCAGGCTAGAAGAAACCGGCTGATCCGGGGCGAACTGAATCGCCCCGCCTGTCGGCAGCGTCGTGGAGCCGCTGGTCACCATGTGGGTGCCGGCCATGGCCTTGTAGTTGGTCACGGCCAGTTTGGCGTTGCTGATCGAACCCTGGAACGTACCGTACTCCGTCGCGAACGACAGACCTGAGGGATTGCCTTCGGCAGACGTCGTCTGCACGGTGCTGCCGCCACCCGAACTCGGACAGAGCAACTGGGAAATCACTACGGTGGAAGCATGGGCGCCGCTGTTTCCCGAAGTGGCGTTTTGAGCCGTCCATGCGCCACCTGTCGGTGGCGAAGCAGTGGCTCCGAAGCCAATACTAAACGGCCCGTTTTGGAACTTGGCTGTGTTGCTGGAGATGTTGTTGTACATGGCACCTTCCTCCATGTACGGCAGGATGTGGAAGATCCAACTGTAGCCCGAGGCAGTGTTTGCGGCGGACCAAGCCCCAGCCAGGCTCGTGTTCTCATTGCGATCCGTGACGGCTGGCAGACGCCGCTTCGTGGACTCATACACCATGATGGCCTGTGTCAGGCCGCGGATGTTGAAACTGCAACCCGTGCGGCGGGCGGCCTCGCGGGCCGACTGCACGGCGGGCAGGAGCAGACCGATCAGTGTGGCGATGATCGCGATCACCACCAGCAGTTCGACGAGGGTGAACCCTCGCCGCTTCGCATTCAGCGTGGAAAGAGACATGGAAACCTCCACCCTTGCGGGCATAAAAGAAATGAACCACATGAAATCAAAACACTTTCGGGGTCTGAATCCGCAGGAAATATCAGGAAATTGAAAAGATTTTCCCTGCCGTCAGGCCCCAACCGTATTTAAGAATATCGGCGTTCAGCCCACCCTGTCAACGCTTTGAGCACCCCAATGGCGGCGATTTCATCCGATCCGGCGCTGGCCAGGCAGTTTGCCGTGACCGTCGTCGAGCGGCTCCGCCAGGCCGGCCACGAAACCTATTGGGCCGGGGGCTGCGTCCGCGACGACCTCCTGGGCCGGACCCCAGCCGACTACGACGTTGCCACAGCCGCCCGGCCGGACGAGGTGCGGCAGGTGTTCGGGCACCGCCGAACGTTGGCCGTCGGGGCGGCGTTTGGCGTGATCACGGTCCTGGGGCCGAAAGGGGCGGGCCAGGTGGAGGTGGCCACGTTTCGGGCCGACGCCCCGTACACCGACGGCCGCCATCCCGCAGGCGTCACATTCTGCTCAGCCCGCGAAGACGCCCAACGCCGGGATTTCACGATCAACGGGCTGTTTCTCGACCCGCTCACGGGCGCGGTGCACGATTTCGTCGGTGGCCGGGACGACCTGGCCGCCGGCGTCGTGCGAGCCATCGGCGTGCCGGCGATGCGATTCGGCGAGGACCACCTGCGGATGCTGCGGGCCGTGCGGTTCGCCGCCTTTTTCGGCTTCGCCCTCGATGACGAGACGCGGACCGCGATCGAAAGGATGGCCCACCTTGTCACGAGCGTGAGCCCGGAACGGATCGCCGCGGAGCTGCGGGCCATGGTGTCGCGGCCGGGCCGCCGGCGGGCCTTGGAACTCCTCGATGAAACAGGCCTCGCCCGCGAGGTGCTGCCCGAACTCGCCCCAGGGCCGGGCCGAGCAGACTGTGGAACAAGCCTGCCCGAGCAGGATGTGAGGAATGCCGACCGTGGAAACCCTCGGCGTTTCCACCGGTCGGCCGAGTGGACAAAGGCCAGGGAGGGCTTTGTCCACGGACAGCGAGATGCGGCAGGCCGCGGGCGGTGGCAGGCCGCGGCGGCGATCGTGGCCGCCCTCGACGAGCCGGACCTGCCGCGGGCCCTCGCGATTCTCGCGGCCGGGCAGGACGGTGGCGTGGTTCGCCAGGTGGGTGGGCGGCTGCGGCTTTCCAATCATGAGACGAAGACCGCCGGCTGGCTCTGGGACTCGGTCGCTGCGCTCGGCGGCGAAGCGGCGGCGACGCTCCGCTCGCGGCCATGGTCGAGCGTGCAGCCGTGGCTCGCCCACGAACAGGCGGCGGCGCTTGCCGACGTGCTGCGGGCCCGGGCCGCTTGCGGCCACGGTGAACCGGCGGCCGCCGCGTGGATCACCGCGCAAGTCGCCCGGCCGCGTGCCGAGCTCGATCCCCCGCCGCTCGTCACGGGCAACGACCTGCTCGCCGCCGGCGTGCCGCCGGGCAAGGCGGTGGGCGTCGCGCTCGCGCGGATCCGCGGCCTGCAGCTCGACGGGGTGATCGCGACGCGAACCGAGGCGCTGGCGACGCTCGGTGGCGATTGACCGTTCGTTGCGGTTTCCGACTCAGGCCCGCAGAGCATGGCATGCGGGAAGGCGTGGGACCCGGAGTCCCCCGGCTTCCGCCGGGGGCTTTTTGTGGGATGGTCGCGCCCAAGGAGCCCCAGGTGGAAACCCGGGGACACCGGGTGTGAAAACCATCCCGCCATCCATGCCGCACGACGGCGGGCGCTTTGCCGGTTCGAACCCGCGCCGCATGCAGCGAGCCACGAATCACCCCGGCGGCTCGGTCGGCTCGGGGAGGTCGGCGATGCTTTCGAGCTTGAAGACCTCGAGAAACTTCGGTGTCGTGCGGTAGGCCGGCTCGCCGTCCTGCGTGTCGTGGCGGAGTTCGAGCAGGCCGCGGCGCACGAGCTGCCGCAGCGTCGCCGGGCGGGCGTCGCAGCCGAGCTCCACGAGCCGGTCGCGGGGCACCGGCTGGTTCCAGGCCACGAGCGCCAGCACGTCGAGCGCCTCGGGGTCGAGCCGCACCATCCGGGCCCGGCTCTCCAGCACACTGCCGAAGCGGGCGAACTCGGGCCGCAGCCGCATCACCCAGCCCGCATCCTCGCTCGCCACTTCGTAGGGGCAGTTGTCGGCCGCGTATCGCTGGCGGAGCTCCGCGGCGAGGTCGTCGATCTCCTGCGGCCGCACGCCCCGCATCAGGCCGGCCACGGTGCGGCTCGAGAGCGGCCTGCCCCCCGGCAGGCCCACGAACAGCAGCGCTTCGAGGATCGACGCCGGATTCACGCGGCAGGCGTCGTCCGCCGACGCGGACTGGTCGTCGAGGTCGGGCGAGGCGTCGACGTGAACCACGTCCGCGGGGGCGGCGGCGGGCGCCGCATAGGGATCCTGCGTGCCCATCATCGCCGCGAAGGCCTGGGCGAGCCGGTCGATCGAGAGGCCGCCATCAGCCGGGGCCTGGAACGTGGCCGACGGTTCCGCGGGAGCGGGCTGCGGTTTGCGTTTCGCCATTGGTGGACTCCCTCGCGAGCGGAAGTTGAGCGCCGTGAGGATGCGGCGGTTGCCGACCGGTCGAAAACCCCGACTGTTCGACCGGTCGGCCAACTGGAAAAACAAGGGGGGACAAAGGTCATGAAAGGCTTTGTCCACAGACAGCTATCAAGCTGTGGAACAAGTCTGCCCGAGCAGGATGCGATGGCCATCGACCCAGGAAACCCTTGGCGTTGCCTGCGGTCGATCAAGTGGAAAAAGGCCATGGAGGGCTTTTTCCACGGACAACTAGCGCCAGCGGTTCGCCACGTGCCGCTTCATGAACGCCAGCGCGTCGGTCGCGAGCTGGTCCTCCGAGGGAAACATCTTCCGCCAGATCTTCGTGGCCGCGGCGATGTTCGGCAGCGCCAGGCCGAAGGCCTCGACCACCAGCCAGCCGTCGTAGCCGACGGCATGGAGCGCGTCGAAGGTCTCGTCCCAGTGGACGTGGCCGGTGCCGGGGATGCTGCGGTCGTTCTCCGAGACGTGTACGAGCACCGTCCACGGGGCCGCGGCATGGATCGCCTGGGTGAGGTTTTTCTCCTCGATGTTGGCGTGGAACGTGTCGTACATCATCCGCACGGCCGGATGGTCCACCGCCTGCACGAACTTCACCGTCTGCTCGACCGAGGTGAGGAAGTAGTTCTCGAACCGGTTGAGATACTCCGTGGCGATCGTGATCCCCGCCTGGGCCGCGTGGTGGGCGACCTGCCGCATCGTGTCCACGCCCCACTTGAACTCGTCGTCGGTCGGGCCCTTGCCGGTGAACTCGCCGATCGCGGAGTGGGTGGGGCCGACGAGCGTCTTCACGCCGGCCGCATGGCAGCAGTCGAGCGTGCGCTTCATGGCGTCTACGGCAGCTGTCCGGACGGCGGCCGACGGGCTGATCGGGTTGTCGCCGGGGCCGCGGACGGTGACCGCCGTCCGCTCCAGGCCGAGGCCGTCGAGCGTCGCGCCCCAGCGGCGGTGCAGCGGCTCGTCGAGTTCGAAGATCGGGATCTCGACGCCGTCGTAGCCGAGGGCCTTGATCTTCTCGACGACGGGCACCATGCCGTCGTGCATGCGGTCGGTCCAGAGCAGCAGGTTGAGGCCGTACTTCATGGCGGGCATTCCGGGGTCGTTCGAAGGTCGGTCACGACGCGAAGATTCAAGCACGAACCGCCGGCCGGAAACAAGGCCGGTGCAGCGTGGTTTTCCGTGCGTCGGGGGCCTCAGCCGTGCCTCCGGACGTTCTCTTCGGCCCTCCGGGCCTGCGCTCACTGCATGTCCGCGGCGCTCCGGCATGTTGAGACGATCCGTGAACAGGGGATCGGTCCCGTCACCGATCCAAGAAGCCCCGGGTGGAAACCCGGGGACTCCGGGTGTGAACACCACCCCGCCGTCCATGCCGCACGGCGGCACGCGTTTTCTCCGTTCAAACCCGCACCGCATGGCACCCGGGAAGGTGCGTTACCCGGAGTCCCCCGGCTTCCGCCGGGGGCTTTTTGTGTGAGCGTCAGGCCTGGAGGGCCGGGTTGACTGTGAGCGGGCGGCGGCCCGCCAAGCGAACTGCGGCAGGATGCCGCAGGTTCGCGTGCATCATCCTCCC
>Ga0315900_10001459_pt1 | contig 37727 bp, 33 predicted proteins | sample LakEriMetagenome_FD_203521 | JGI IMG/M metagenome (GOLD analysis project Ga0315900, IMG submission 203521) | Freshwater fungal communities from buoy surface, Lake Erie, Ohio, United States - Buoy 12 MA114 | ecosystem: Environmental > Aquatic > Freshwater > Lake > Lake biofilm | place: USA: Lake...
CCGCGCCATCCCGCCAGCGCGCGGGCAGGGGCGGCAGGGCGGGCCCGAAATCGCCGCGCCGCGCGCCGAATACCGCCGCCGTCGCCAGCGGCCGGCGCGGATTGGCGAGCACCGCCCAGAGCGGCGGCAGGCCCGAGAGCGGCACGACGGCCTCACCGATCCCCGACATGCGCGCGGGCCGCGCCTCGAGGCAGACGGGCACATCGGCCCCGAGGCTCAGGATTGCGGCCGCATCGGGCATCGGCCGGCCCGATGCGGCCGCGACCAACCGCAGCGCCGCGGCCGCATCCGAAGACCCGCCCCCGATCCCCGAGGCGACGGGCAGGCGCTTGGTCAGCGTGAGCGGCGGCGCCTCGGGCCCCGCGACCAGATGCGCCGCGCGCAGCACGAGGTTGTCGGCCCCCGCGGTCAGCGCCCCCGCCTCGGGGCCGCGCAGCGTCAGGGGCGGCCCCCCCGCGGGCGCGAGCGCCACCCGGTCGCCCGTGTCGGCAAAGACGACAAGCGAATCGAGCAGGTGATAGCCATCCGCGCGCCGCCCCGTCACATGCAGGCAGAGGTTGACCTTGGCGGGCGCGAAGCCCGGATCGCGCGCGATCATCGGCGCGCGCGGTCCGCGAGCGAGGGCGCCCCCTCCTCGGCCAGCGTCGCGTCGAGGCCGATCTCGAGCTTGCGGCGGATGCGTTCGGCAAGCTCGGGCTCGGGGTCGAACGACAGCGCGCGACGCCACTGGAATTCCGCCTCGCGCTTGCGCCCGACCGCCCAGTAGACATCGCCCAGATGGTCCGTCACGATCGGATCGACCGGCATCAGGAGCGAGGCGCGCTCCATCGGCACCAGCGCGGCCTCATACTCGCCGAGCAGGAAATAGCCCCAGGCGAGCGAATCGACGATGTGGCCGCTGTCGGGGCGCTGGTCGACCGCGCGGCGGATCAGCGCCATCGCCTCATCGAGGTTCGTGCCCATCTCGAGGAAGGAATAGCCCAGATAGTTCAGCACCATCGGCTGATCGGGCGAAAGCTGCAGCGCCAAGCGGAAATCAGGCTCGGCCAGATCCCACATCTTTGCCCGCTCGTAGGCGATGGCGCGGCTGTAATAGAGCGTCCAGTGCCGTGGCAGCGGCGGACCGATGATGGCTATGGCGCGCCCATAGGCTTCGGCGGCGCCCACATACTCCTCGGCGCGACGCAGCAAATCGGCCAGGGCCACGTGCACTTCCGCATAGGCGGCGTGGGTCTGCGCCAGTTCGGTGAGGGCCGCGCGCGCCGCTGCGTCATCGCCAAGTTCGACCAGGGCCCCCGCCTTGCCGATCCGGGCCGCGACATACAGGGGGTTCTCGGGTGCGACGCCGTCATAGGCCTCGCCCGCGAGGTCCCACTGGCCAAGATCCTCGAGCATCCCGGCCACATGTAGCGCAGCATGGGCATGACGGGGATCAAGGTGCACCGCAATCCGGCCATAGGCCAGCGCGAGCGGCCGCGACTGCTCGTCATTGAGGGCGAGCGAGAGGGTGTGGAACACCTCGGCTATGCCGGTACGGGCATCTTGCGGAAAGCTGTAGGATGGCACCTCGCCCGCGGCAAGCATGGCGCGCAGCGCGACGATCTGCGGATCGGGCGGGCCATCGAACGAGCTGTCGATCAGTGCAATCGCGGCTTCGGTCTGGTCGAGCTGGGCAAGGATCTCGACCCGGAGCAGGACGCCGCGCCGATCCTGCACGATGGGAGCTGCCGGCCCGAGCAGAAGGGCGTGCGCCGCCTCGAAGTCCCCGGCTGCGGCCCGGGCAAGGGCGAGCGTGTAGCTGGCGATTACCTCGGCCCCCTGAAGCCGGCCTGCCTCTTCGAGGGCCGAAATGGCCGCAGCCATGTCGCCCTCGCCGACGCGGATCCATCCCAGAAGCAACCCGTCGCCAAGCGGCCCGGCAACCCCGCCCGACCCGAGCGCGGTACGCAGGGCCGGATAGTCGGCGCGCATCAGGTCATCGGCAAAGATCGCGAGCGCGGCAGGCTGCGAGAAGGCCCCTGCGGCGCGCAGGCTGCGCGCGATCTCGGACGCGCGCGCGATGTCGCCTTCGCCGAGCGCGGCAGAAACGGCCGCGTCGATCAGTTGCAGATTCGCCGGGTCGGCCGGAATCGCGCGGGCCAGCGCCTCGGAGGCGGCGGGAAAGTCGCTCTGGCCCATGGCGAGGCGCGCCGCGAGATAGGGCCCCGAAACACCGTCCTGCGCGCGCGCCGCACCGGCCACGAGTATCGCGGAAAGCACGGCCGCAACTGCGGCGCGCGGCAGCGGGGGTGCGGAGAAAACGAGGGAGCGCATCCGGAACATGCTGCGACCTTAGGCCGGCCTCGGGGCCAAGACAATGCGCTTGGGCATGGCGCATGGCACCGGGCGTGCCGCGGAGGGTCCGCTCGCGCAGGCGTGATCAGAGGAAGAACACGAGGAATGGGCCGTGCCGCGACTCTGCGACCGTGCAGGATTTGGTGGAGCCGAGGGGGATCGAACCCCTGACCTCGTCATTGCGAACGACGCGCTCTCCCAACTGAGCTACGGCCCCACGGGCGCGGGGTGTGGACCCAAACGCGGACCTTGTCAAGCAAGGCCCGCGTCCTGCGCGACAAAGCGCGCGACTCAGTGTCCGTGGTCGTGGCCGTGGCCACCAGCGCCATCGCCCGAAGGCTCGCCGACCGGGACCGACACGACGATCTCGCCTGCCTTCTCGAAGACGAGCGTGAGGTCGATCCGCTCGCCCTGAGCGAGCGCCCGCAGCAGGCCCAGAAGCATGATGTGGTCGCCCCCCCGATCAAGCGCGTGGCTTCCGGCTGCGGGGATCGCGAAGCCCTCGTGGACATGGACCATCTGCATCACCCCCCCGGCATCCTGCCGATGGGTGTGCAGTTCGGCCCGTTCGGCCACGTCGATTCGCGCCGCGATCAGCCGGTCCTCGGCGGCGGCGGTGTTCTCGATCGTCATGAAGGCGGCACCCGCCTTGGCCATTGGGCTTGAGACAAGAATGTAGGGGTCGATTACGCGGATCGCGTCGGCGGCGAAGGCCGCAACGGGTGCGATCAGGGCATGTGCCGCGAGGGCAACGATGTGGATGTGGCGCATGATGTTCTCCTGCCTTGGGGTTCCGGACGAGGTCTGCGGAACAGGGCGGGAGGGGCGCGCGCGCAAGGCGCGGGAACAGGGCGCGACTCGAGCGCGCGGAATGCTGGCCTGCGCAGGGGGCGCAACCGCCCGAAGGCCGCCGGCGGCAACCGCGGCGCGATCCCGTCGGCAAGGAAGAGGGCGCCGAGCGCGTCCGGGCAAGGCTGGGCGGGACCGGCGGGCCTGCCCAGCGAATCGATCCGGATGACGACGAGTGCCGACCCTTGACAGATCACCGCCTCGGTCAGAGCAGGCCCACCGATGCGGCTCTGGGCTGCGGTGAAGCCGGTGAGGGCGACGATTGCCGCGACCAAAAACGAAAGAAGGGGCATGCGGCCCAGCCGCTGCCCCCTTCGCAGGATCGTCACGCACATGGCCTCAGGCCGTGGCGGCAGATGCCTTGGCGATCTCGTGCTTGACCTTCAGCGCGCGGTCCGAGAGTTCCTCGTCGCGGGCCTTGGCAAGATAGGCGTCAAGCCCGCCACGATGATCGACACTGCGCAGCGCCGCCGCCGACACGCGAAAACGGAACGACCGGCCGAGCTTGTCCGAGATCATCGTGACCTCGTTGAGGTTCGGCAGGAAGCGCCGCTTGGTCTTGTTGTTGGCATGGCTGATGTTGTGGCCCGACATGGGCCCCTTGCCGGTCAGTTCGCAGACGCGCGACATGGTCGTGATCCCTCGCAACACGGATGCTCCCCGGACGGGACCGAGGCGCGACATCGAGGGCGTTTACGGACAATCGCGCGGGCCGTCAAGCGCCACCGCCCCCCGCCCTGCCGCCCCCCGCCCCGGCGCCGAGGCGGGCGATCATCTCGGCCGCGGCCTCGTCGGGGGTGCGCAGGCCCTGGGCGACCTCCTGCCCGAGGCGCTCCATCCGGGTGCGCGCGGCCGCATCGCCCGCGACCAGGTCCATGAGGCGCGCGCGCACCTCGGCCTCGAAGGCGCGCCGGCGCTGCCCGGCCCGCCGGGCGACAAGGTGCCCCTCGGCCCGCCGCCACGCCGCCAGCCGCGCGATGGTCGCGCGCACCTCGGCGATCCCTGTGCCGGTCAGCGCCGAGACCGCGATTGCGAGCGGGAACCCCTCGGGGTCCTCGGCGCGCGGCCGCATCAGGCGCAGTGCGCCTGCATAGTCGGCCAGCGTGCGCTGCGCCGCCGCCGCGGTGTCGCCATCGGCCTTGTTGACGAGGATGAGGTCCGCGACCTCCATGATGCCGCGCTTGACGCCCTGCAACTCATCCCCGCCCGCAGGCGCGAGGATGAGGACGAACACGTCGCAGAGGTCCGCCACCAGCGTCTCGGACTGGCCGACCCCGACCGTCTCGATCAGCACCACGTCGAACCCCGCGCCTTCGCAGAGTTCCACCGCCTCGCGCGTGCGCCGCGCCACGCCGCCCAGATGCGCCCCGCTGGGCGAGGGGCGGATGAACGCCGCCGGATCGCGGGCAAGCAGCGGCATCCGCGTCTTGTCGCCGAGGATCGAGCCGCCCGAGCGCACCGAGCTCGGATCGACGGCCAGCACCGCGACGCGGCTGCCCTGCGCCGTCAGGAGCCGGCCGAAGGCCTCGATGAAGGTCGATTTCCCCGCCCCCGGGGTTCCGGTCAGCCCGATCCGCAGCGCCTGCCGCCCCGTCGCGGCGGCGGCGGAGAGAAGGGCGCGCGCGGCCGGCCGGTCGGCGGCGCGCGTGCTCTCGATCAGCGTGATCGCCCGGGCGAGCGCGCGACGGTCGCCCGCGATCAGGCCCGGCGCCAGCCCCTCGGCGATCGGATCGGGCGCGCGGTCGGGCGGGTGTGTCATGGGGGCGTCCGGTCGAGGGTTGCGCCCCGCTCGCGCGGGGTTCATCGCGCGATTGTCAGCGGGCGGCTGCATTCACCCCTTTTCTGCCCGCTCCGCCGCTCCATGTCCAGCAGCCAGCAGATGGGGGCGGCATGAGGACGCGCGGATTGGCGGGGTTGCTGGGCGCGGTGGCACTGGCACTGGGCGTGGCCGGGGTGGCCGCGGCCGAGACGCGCCAGTCGGCGCGCTTCGTGTTGTCGATCGCGGGCTTCTCATTTGGCGAAGTCAGCTTCGAGGCGACCGAGGCCGGCGCACGCTATGGCATCCGGGCAAGGGCCGAGGGGCGCGGCGTCGGCCGCCTGGCGGGGCGGGGCTATTTCGAGGCCGAGACCGAGGGGCGGCTGCGCGGGGAACGGCTCGCGCCCGCGGGCTATGCCGAACGCACCCGCTTTGGCGATCGTGCGCATGAGACCGAGCTGCGCTGGCAGGGGGCCGCGCCCGCCATCGTCGCCACCACCCGCGAGCCCGAGCCCCACGACATCGGCCCCGAGGGTCAGGCGGGCACGCTCGACCCGCTCACCGCGCTCTGGCTGCTTGCGCGCGACGCCCCGGCCGAGGCGCTCTGCCGGCAGGAGGCGGCCGTCTGGAACGGTCGCAGCCGCAGCCGATTCGACCTCTCGCCACCCGAACCCGACCCCGAGGATCCCGCCCGCCTCGTCTGCGCCGGCACCTATCACCGCGAGGCGGGTTTTCCCCCCGAACGCCTGCGCGACGGCCGCACCACGACCTTTCGCATCGTCTATGTCGCGATGGGTCACGGCCTCTGGCGGGCCGAGCGGGCCGAGATGGCAACGCGCTATGGTACCGCGCGGCTGATCCGGCAATAAGGGCGCATGCCCGACAGCCTGCCCATCGACGCCGTCCTGCCCGACCTCATCGCCGCGCTTGGCGCGGCCGGGCAGGCCGTGCTCGTGGCCCCGCCCGGCGCCGGCAAGACGACGCGGGTGCCGCTCGCGCTGCTCGAATCGGGGGGCATCGCGGGCCGGATCCTGATGCTCGAACCCCGCCGGATCGCGGCACGGATGACTGCCCAGCGCATGGCCGAGACGCTGGGCGAGGCGCCGGGCGGCACCGTCGGCTACCGGATGCGCGGCGAGGCCGCCGTCGGCCGCGCGACCCGCATCGAGGTGCTGACCGAGGGTATCCTCGCGCGGATGATGCAGGATGATCCCTCGCTCGATGGCGTCGGCGCCGTCATCTTCGACGAATTCCACGAACGATCCCTTGCCGCCGATCTGGGGCTTGCGCTCGCGCTCGAGGTGCGGGGCGCGCTGCGACCCGATCTGCGGCTTCTGGTCATGTCGGCCACGCTCGACCCCGTGCCGGTCGCCAAGCTGATGGGCGGCGCGCCGGTGATCGTGGCCGAGGGCCGGGCCTTTCCGGTCGAGACGCGCTGGCTCCCGCGCCCGCTGCCCGCCGGCCGCAGCCCCATCGACGAGATGGCGGCACTCCTGCCCGACATCGTCGCGCAGACCGAGGGCACGATCCTCGCCTTCCTGCCCGGCGAGGGCGAGATCCGCCGGGTCGCGCGCGCCCTCGCGGGCCGCCTGCCGGCGGGGGTCGAGGTCGCGGCGCTCTATGGCGCGCTGCCGCTCGCCGAGCAGCGCCGGGTGCTGGCCCCCGACCCGGCGGTGCGGCGCGTCGTGCTGGCGACCGCGATTGCGGAAACCTCGCTCACCATTCCCGGGGTGCGGGTGGTTGTCGATGCGGGGCTCGCGCGGCGGTCGCGCTTCGATCCGGCGCGGGGCATGGCGCGGCTGGTGACCGAACGCGCGAGCCGGGCCGAGGCCGACCAGCGCCGCGGCCGCGCCGGGCGGACGGGCCCCGGCATCTGCCATCGCCTCTGGGCCGCGGCCGAAGAGGGCGCGATGCCCGCCTTCGCCCCGCCCGAGATCGCGGTCGCGGACCTCGCGCCGCTCGCGCTCGATCTCGCGCGCTGGGGCGGCGGGGCGGGCCTGGGCTTCCTGACGCCACCGCCCGAGGCGGGGCTGGCCGCGGCGCGCGCGCTCCTCCAGCGTCTCGGCGCGCTCGATGCGGGCGGGCGGATCACCGAGCATGGCGCGGCGATGGCGGCGCTGCCCGTTCACCCGCGGCTTGCCCACATGGGCCTTCGCGCCGGCCGTGCGGCCGCCCCGCTCGCCGCGCTGCTGGCCGAGCGTGACCCGCTGCGCGGCGCGCCCCCCGACCTCGCACTGCGTCTTGCCGCGCTCGCGGGTGGCCCCGCCCCGCACCCGCCGGACCGCGACACCCTCGCCCGCATCCGGGCCGAGGCGGGGCGGCTTGCCCCCCTGCTGCCTGCGCGCCCGGCCCCCTCGCCCGGCGCCATGGCCGCGATCGCCTATCCCGACCGCATCGGCATGCGCCGCCCCGGCGAGCCGCCGCGCTGGATCCTCTCGGGCGGGGGTGCCGCCACGATGCCAGCGGACGCCCCGCTTGCCACCGCGCCCTTCCTCGTCGCGACCGACATCGAGCCCGGCCAGCCGCTCGGGCGCATCCGGCAGGCCGCGGCCCTGACCGAGGCCGAACTGCGCGAGACCTGCGCGGGCGCGATCACCCGCGCCGATGTCTGCGCCTGGTCGGCGCGCGAAGGGCGCATCCTCGCGCGGCGGCAGGAACGCCTCGGCGCGCTGGTCCTGACCGAGGCACCCTGGCCAGACCCGCCGGCCGAGGCGCTGGCGGACGCGGCGCTCGAGGGTGTGCGGGCAGAGGGGCTGACGCTGAATGATGCCGCGCGGCGCCTCTGCGCCCGGGCCGAGGGGGCGCGCGCGCTCGGCGCCGACCTGCCGCCGATGGATGAGGCGACGCTGCTCGCCGACGCCGCCGACTGGCTGCTGCCCTGGCTCGGCGGCGTGCGCAGCCGAGCCGATCTCGCGGGCCTGGACCTCATCCCCGCGCTGCGCGCGCGCCTCGGGGCGGGGGCGGCGATGCTCGATGCCGCCTGGCCCGCGCATTACGAGACCCCGCTTGGCCGGCGCGTCCCGATTGACTACGATGCCGAGACCCCGACCGTGACGCTGCGCCTGCAAGAGGTCTTCGGCGAGACGCGCCACCCCGTCGCGGGCCCCGCGCGCACGCCGCTGCGCCTTGTGCTGCTGTCGCCCGGCAACCGGCCCGTCGCGGTCACGACCGACCTGCCGGGATTCTGGGCCTCGGGCTACCGCGAGGTGCGCCGCGACATGCGGGGCCGCTATCCGCGCCACCCCTGGCCCGAGGATCCGACCACCGCCGACCCCACCACGCGCGCCAAGCCGCGCGGCACCTGACGCCCGGGGATTTCTGCTTGCCGGGTGCGGCCAAAGGCGCTACCTGCCCCCCGCGCGCGCCCCCGCCGCCGCGATCCTGACGGGAGGGCACCATGCTCGGCACACCCCATTACCTCATCGACCTCGCGCGGATCGGGCGCAACATGGAGCGCATCGCCGCGCTCGAGGCCGACTCGGGCGCGAAATCGCTCCTTGCGCTCAAGTGCTTCGCGACATGGTCGGCCTTTCCGGCGATGCGGGGGGCGATGGCGGGCACGACCTCGTCCTCGCTCTATGAACTCCGCCTCGGGCGCGAGAAGTTCGGGGGCGAGACGCACGCCTATTCCGTCGCCTGGGCCGAGCACGAGATGGCCGAGGTCGCGACCCTTGCCGACAAGGTGATCTTCAACTCGCTCTTGCAGCTCGACCGCTTCGGGCCGATGGTTGCGGCGCTGCCGCAGGGCCTGCGCGTCAACCCCGGCATCAGCAGCTCGGGCTTCGATCTGGCCGACCCGGCGCGGCCCTTCTCGCGGCTGGGCGAGCACGACCCCGAGGTGGTGGCGCACGCGCTCGGCCGCGTCACGGGCTTCATGTTCCACAACAACTGCGAGAACGCCGATTTCGACCTCTTCGACCGGATGCTCGGCCAGATCGAGGCGCGTTTCGGCCATCTGATCGGGCGGATGGAGTGGATCAGCCTCGGGGGCGGCATCCACTTCACCGGCGCGGGCTATCCGCTCGAGCGCCTCGCGGCGCGGCTGGCGCGGTTCGCGGCCGATCACGGCGTGCAGGTCTATCTCGAACCCGGCGAGGCCGCGATCACCGGGGCCGCGACGCTCGAGGTCACGGTGCTCGATACGCTCTGGAACGGGCGCAACATCGCCATCGTCGATGCCTCGACCGAGGCGCACATGCTCGACCTGCTGATCTATCGCCAGTCGGCGCGGATCGAGGGGCCGACCGGCCCGCATGAATGGATGATCTGCGGCAAGTCCTGCCTTGCGGGCGATGTCTTCGGCACCTTCCATCTGCCCGCGCCGCTCAAGGCGGGCGACCGGATCTCTTTCGCCGATGCCGCCGGTTACACGATGGTCAAGAAAAACTGGTTCAACGGCCTCAACATGCCCGCGATCGTGCTGCGCGAGGCGGACGGGGGCCTGCGCGTCGTGCGCAGCTTCGACTATCGCGACTATGCCGCGAGCCTGTCGTGACGCGCTGAAGGAGGGATCGCCATGAAACGCAACGTCCTCATCATCGGGGCCGGAGGGGTCGGGCATGTGGTCGCGCACAAATGCGCGCAGAACGCGGCCGTCTTCGGCGATCTGCACATCGCCTCGCGCAACCCGGCCAAATGCGCCGCGATCATCGCCTCGGTCGCGGCCAAGGCGGGGCCCGAGGCCGCGGGCCGGTTCACCGCGCATGGCATCGACGCGATGGACAGCGCCGCCGTTGCCGGGCTGATCCGCCGCACGGGGGCCAGCATCGTCATCAACGTCGCGCAGGCGTTTTGCAACATGCCGATCCTCGAGGCCTGCATCGCCACGGGGGCGGCCTATCTCGACACCGCGATCCACGAGGATCCGGGCAGGATCTGCGAAACCCCGCCCTGGTATGCCAACCACGAATGGAAGCGCCGCGCCGCCTGCGCCGATGCGGGCGTGACGGCGATCCTCGGCGTGGGCTTCGATCCGGGGGTCGTGAACGCCTATGCCCGCCTTGCCGCGATGGAATACCTCGACACCGTGCGCGCGATCGACATCATCGACATCAACGCCGGCAGCCACGGGCGCTATTTCGCCACGAACTTCGACCCCGAGATCAACTTCCGCGAATTCACGGGCACGGTCTGGTCCTGGCAGGGCGGCGCCTGGCGCGACAACCGCATGTTCGAGGTCGGGCGCGAATGGGATCTGCCCGTGGTCGGCCGGCAGAAGGCCTATCTCACGGGCCACGACGAGGTGCATTCCCTCTCGGCCAATTTCCCGCACGCGGATGTGCGCTTCTGGATGGGCTTTGGCGATCACTACATCAACGTCTTCACCGTGCTGAAGAACCTCGGGCTTCTGTCCGAACAGCCGGTGCGCACGGCCGAGGGGCTCGAGGTCGTGCCGCTCAAGGTCGTGAAGGCGGTGCTGCCCGATCCGGCATCGCTCGCGCCGGGCTATACGGGCAAGACCTGCATCGGCGATCTGGTCGCGGGCACCAAGGACGGCGCGCCGGCCGAGGTCTTCATCTACAACGTCGCCGACCACCGCGAGGCCTATCAGGAGGTCGGATCGCAGGGGATTTCCTACACCGCCGGCGTGCCGCCGGTGGCGGCGGCGATGCTGATCGCCGACGGCACCTGGAACGTGCACCGGATGGTGAACGTCGAAGAGCTTGACCCCCGCCCGTTTCTGGCGATTCTGAACCGGATTGGACTGCAGACATTCATCCGCGACTCGCAGGGCGACAGGCCGCTGACCTTCGACTGAGTGTGCAGCGGGTGCCGTATGGCGGGCCGTTCGGCCGATCGTTCGCTGGGGAAAGGGCACTGATGCGTCGGGCAGCGGGAGTGGTACTGGCGGCTGCGCTGACGCTCGCGTGGCCCGTGGGCGCGCTCGATGGCGTGCGGTTCCGCGTCGCGCAATCCGACCCGGGTGTCGAGGCGGCTTTGCGCGCCGCCTCGCTCGTTCTTGAGGCCGAGCGCGAGGGGCGCGTCTCGGCACAGGACATCTTCGCGGCCGCGCAGGCGGACTATCAGCGGTTGCTGGCCGCCCTCTATGCCTCGGGGCGCTACGGGGGCGCGATTTCGATCCGGATCGACGGGGCAGAGGCAGCCGATATTGCCCCCCTCGACGCGCCGCGGCGCATCGGCACGGTCGAGGTCGGAGTCGATCCCGGGCCACTCTTTACCTTCGGCGCCGCGCAGATTGAGCCGCTCGCCCCCGGAACGGAATTGCCCGAAGCCTTCGCACCCGGCCTGCCTGCCCGCAGCCCGGTCGTGAGCGACGCGGCCCGTGCCGCGATCGAGGGCTGGCGCGCGGCGGGCCATCCCAAGGCCGCGATCGTGGATCAGGGGCTGCTGGCCCGCCACGGCGCGCGCGAACTCGACGTCCGCGCGGGGATCGACCCCGGGCCGCGGGCGGTGCTCGGACATTTGCGCATCGTGGGCGAGACGCAGGTGCGGCCCGAGCGGCTCGCGGCCATCGCCGGCTTCGAGGCGGGAGCGGCGTTTTCACCGGAGGCGCTCGAGCGCGTCGTCGAACGGCTCCGCCGCACCGGCACCTTCCGCGCCGTCAGCATCGCCGAGGCCCCGACAATCAACACCGACGGCAGCCTCGACGCCGAGGTGACCGTGCTCGACAACGCGCCGCGGCGGATCGGCTTCGGTGCCGAGACCTCAAGTTCCGAGGGGGTCGGTGTGTCGGCCTACTGGTTGCACCGCAATCTTGCGGGCGGGGCCGAGCGGCTTCGCCTTGATGGTGCGATTTCCCAGATTGGCGCGAAGTTGCCGGGCATCGACTACCGGCTGAGCGCGCTCTTCGAGCGGCCGGCGACCCTGTCGCCCGACACGAGCCTCGGGCTCGGCCTGACGCTCGCACAGACCGAGGACGGACCGGTCCTCACGAAATCGGCCGAGATCGCTGTGCGCTTCACCCACCTGCTCTCGCCGGACCTGACGCTGCGCGGCGGGGTCGAGATCGACATCGAAGAGTCGACCGACAGCGACCCCGCTCCTGGAACGCGCAGCACCTTCAGGTCGGTCGCGCTGCCCTTGGGTGCGATCCGCGACCGGCGTGACAATGTCCTCGACCCGAGCGAGGGGTATCTGATCGACGCCGCTGTGATGCCGTTCCGCGGCGTGGGCGCAACCGATGACGGGGTGCGCCTGACGCTCGACGCGCGCGGCTATCGCCGGATCGGCGAGCGCGTGACCTTCGCCGCGCGGCTGCAGGCCGGGGCGGTGGAAGGGGCCGAGATCGCGCGCACACCGCGCGAATACCTCTTTCGCTCCGGCGGGGCGGGGACGGTGCGCGGCCAGCCCTATCGCTCGCTCGATCTCTCGGTCTGCCGCGGTCCGCTTCCGGTCGCTTCGAGCGGGTGCAGCGTGGGCGGGCGGTACTTCGTGGCGACCGCATTCGAACTGCGGGCGCGGCTTCAGGGCAAGCTCGGGGCGGTCGTCTATGCCGACTACGGGCGGATCGGAACGACCTCCTTCACCTTCCCGGAAGGGCTCTGGCACGCGGGTGCGGGCATCGGCTTGCGCTATGAGACCGGCATCGGCCCGATCCGCTTCGATGTCGGGATCCCAACCGGCGGGGCCACAGGGAACGGATCGCAATTCTACGTCGGGATCGGGCAAGCGTTCTGATGCGGATCCTCGCCATCCTCGCGATCTCGCTCGCGGCGCTTCTGGCCATGGCGCCCGCGGGGCGAACGGCGGGCGAGGGGGCGGATGAACTGGCCGCGCTGCTGCAGGATCTCTTGTCGGGCGCAGGGCGGACGGTGCGGATCGAGGGGTTCGAAGGCGCGCTCTCGGCGCAGGCGCGCGCGGCATCGATCACGGTTGCCGACGACGAGGGCGTGTGGCTGAAACTCGACGATGTCGCGATCGACTGGTCGCAAAGCGCCCTCATGCAGCGCTCGATCGAGATTTCCTATCTGCGCGCCGGGCGCATTACCCTTGATCGCCTGCCGCACCCAACACCGGACGCCCTGCCATCGCCCGAAGCGCGGCCCGCCTTCGTGCTGCCCGAACTGCCGCTCGGGATCGCGATCGACGAGGTTTCGGCGGCCTCGCTCGTGCTTGGCCCCGAGATCCTCGGCCGGCGCGTTGAGGGGACGATGACGGGTCGGGCGCTGTTGCGGGGTGGCGAGGGCTCGGGCGAGATCGACCTGCGACGGACCGACGGGGCCGAGGGGGCGCTGCGCCTCGCGCTGGCCTATGCCAACGCGACCGGCAGGCTCGATCTCGACCTCAGCCTCGAGGAGGGTGCGGAAGGCATCGTGGCCACGCTCTTGCGCGTACCCGAGCGGCCGGCCATCAGCCTTGGCATCGCGGGGTCCGGGCCGATATCGGATTTCACAGCCGACATGCGCCTTGCCAGCGGCGGGCAGGAGCGGATCACCGGCGGAATCGGCATCGGGCGGGACGCGACAACGGGCGACCGCGTCCTCACGGCGGCACTTGCGGGCGATGCGACGCCGCTTCTTGCCCAAGAGCACCGTCCCTTCTTCGGCCCCGACGGCAGCCTTGCCTTCCGCGCGGTCCTGCCCGCAGCGGGCGGGATCCGGATCGAGACGCTGCGCGCTGATGCGGCGCAGATCGGGCTGTCGGGTCAACTGGGGATCGGCGCGGATGGCTGGCCCGAGCTGATCGACCTCGGGATCGAGGTGCTCGATCCGGCGGGAGGCAAGGTTCGCCTGCCCGGACCGGGCGCGACGATCGAAATCGCGGGGATGCAACTCGACCTCGGCTTCGATGCCGCGCGCGATCAAGAATGGCGTCTCTCGGGAACGCTGGCGGGGGTCACGCATCCGGCGGGCAGCATCGGCCGGGTGCAGGTCGACGGGGGGGGGCGCATCGCCCTCGACCGCAGCGGCGCTGACGAGGGGAATGCGGCCGAAGGGCGCATCGTGCTTCAGGCGGGCGAGATCGCGGCAACCGACCCGGGCGTCGCCCGCGCGATCGGCACGGCGCTCGGGGGCGAGATATCGATGCGCTGGCGGCAGGACGAACCCGTGGCCATCCCGAAGTTTGACCTGCGCGGCGCCGGGATCGTCCTTGGCGGATCCGTCACCATCGACAGCAAGGGCACCGCCACCGCCGTTGCCGGCACCGTGATCGCCGATGTCGAGAACATCGCGCGATTTTCAGGCGTCGCGGGGCGGCCGCTCGGCGGCAGCGGTCGGATCGTCTATGCCGGCACCTTCGCACCCCTGACCGGGGGCCTCGAGGGGACGCTCAACCTCGATGCAACCGACCTGCGCATCGGGCAGCCGGAGCTTGACGGGCTTCTGGCGGGTGGCTCGCGTCTGGTGGCAACACTTCGCCGGGACGAGAGCGGGATCGATCTTGCCGGCCTCACGATCGAGGCACCGGCACTGGGTGGCGTCGTGGCCGGGCGGCTTGCGACCGGATACGCCGACATCTTCGGAACACTCGATCTGCACGACATCGGGGCGCTGGGCCCGGGATATGGCGGCAGCGCCGAACTCGCAGTCGCCTACAGCCTTGCGAACGGGATCGAGGCGGTCGATGTGACGGCGGCGGGGCGCGATGTCGCGATCGGGCGCAGTGCCGAACTCGACGGGCTGCTGGCCGGCGACAGCGACCTCGTGCTTGAGGCGACGCGCGACCCCGACGGGCTGCGCATCGGGCGCTTCGATCTGACCACACCCGCGCTGGTAGCGGTGGCCTCGGGCGATGTCCGCGACGGGGCGTCGGACTTCGAGGCGTCGCTCGCGGTCGCCGACCTCGGGGCACTCGGGTCCGTCTATGGCGGGGCGATCGACCTGCAGGCGCGGATCGAGCAGGAGGGCGGCGTGGACCGCATCAGCCTTGCGGGCGAGGCGCGCGACGTGACCCTCGGGGCCGGGCCGCTCGACCAGCTTCTGGGCGGGACGACGACGCTTGCCCTCGAGGCGCGCCGGCAAGACGGTTCGATCCAGCTCGCCTCGATGCGCGTCGCGGGCGCGCAACTCGGGATCGAGGCGGCAGGCACGATGGACGGCGAGGTGTCGCGGGTCGAGATCAGCGCGCAGCTCGCGGACCTCGGGCTGTTCCTGCCCGACTTCCCCGGCCCCGTCACGCTCGGCGGCACCGTCGAGCAGCGCGAGGTGAGCGCGATCGTCGCCCTGCGCGCGAAGGGTCCAGGCGGGATCGAGGCCGATCTCGGCGGCGAGATCCTGACCGCGGTCGGTCGTGCGAACCTCAGCCTGCGCGGCACGGCGGATGCGATGCTGGCAAATCGCTTCGTGCGGCCCGTGTCGTTGCGCGGTCCGGTGCGGTTCGATCTTGCGCTGCGCGGAGAACCGGGCATCGAGGCGCTGACCGGGCAGATCGACATCGCGGGGGTCCGCGCGCTCAATCCCGATCCGTTCTTCGCCGTGGGCAAGATCGAGGGCACGGTGCGCCTGTCGGCCGCCGAGGCCGACATCGCGTTGCGCGGCCGGCCCGAAGGCGGCGGAGAGTTGCTCATGGCTGGCAGCATCGGCCTTGGCGGGGATCAGACTGCCAACCTCGGGATCACGCTGCGCGATGCCGTGCTGCGCGATCCCAAACGCTATTCGGCGCGTGCTTCGGGCACGCTGACGGTCCGCGGGCCTCTGCGCGGTGGCGCGACGCTGGCCGGGCGGCTCGACATCGCCGAAGCGGAACTGCGCCTCGCGCGCAGCACGGCAGCGACGCTTGGTGCAGGTTTGCCCGAATTGCGCCATTCGGGCGACAGCGGCGCAGTCCGCCTGACACGCGCCCGGGCAGGGCTCGATGGCAACGGGCTGGCAGAAGGCAACGGTCGCGGGCCGGCCTATGCCGTCGATCTCGACATCGAGGCTCCGCGGCGGGTGTTTCTGCGCGGTCGCGGCCTCGACGCCGAGATGGGCGGCGCGCTGCGCCTGCAGGGCACGTCGCAAGCGGTTCTGCCGAGCGGGGGCCTGAACCTTATCCGCGGCCGGCTTGAGGTTCTGGGCAAGCGCTTCGATCTGACCGAGGGCAACCTCTCGCTCGAGGGGCGGTTCATGCCGCGCCTCTCGCTCGTGGCGGCGACCCGGACGACCGACGGCGAGGCCCGCGTCGAAGTCGGCGGCACCTCGGCCGCGCCCGAGATCCACTTCCGCTCTACCCCTGAGCAACCCGAGGAAGACGTGCTAGCGCAGCTTCTGTTCGGGCGCAGCATCTCGAACCTTTCGCCCGTGCAGGCCGCGCAACTGGCCTCGGCACTCGCGCAGCTGGCCGGCGGGGCGGATGAGGGGATCGTTTCGCGGTTGCGGCGGGAGACGGGTCTCGACGATCTCGACCTTGTGGCCGAGGATGACGGGCAGGCCGCGGTGCGGGCGGGAAAATACCTCTCGCAGAATGTCTACGCCGACATTCTGATCGGACCCGAGGGGCGCAGCGAAGTGACGCTGAACCTCGACCTTACTCCGGCGCTGACGGCCCGGGGGCGGGCGGGGGCGGACGGGACGACAGGCCTCGGCCTGTTCTTCGAACGCGACTACTGACCGCGGTCAGCGCCTCAGCACCAGCCGGTCGCCCGCGATCTCGACCGCGGCGAAGCGATCGAGGAAATCCATGCCCAGAAGCGACATCTCGAGTTCACCATCCCCCACCCAAGCAACGACGGGCTGCTGCGGCACACCGCCGAGCGTCACATCCTGCAATACGACGCGGGCTGTCCGGATCGTCCCGTTGGCGGTGCGCGCGCTGCCGGTGAAGGCCAGCGTGCGCCGGTCGATCCCAAGCCGCTCGGCATCGCGGTTCGACAGCACGACCGATGTCGCCCCGGTATCGACCATGAAGCGCACGGGCACGCCACCCACCTCGAGCACGAGGTGGAAATGCCCGTCAGGATCGCGCGGCAGTTCGATCCGCCCGCCCTCGGACATCACCGCCTGGCGCGGCATCACCTCGTCGCGGACATCGAGCCACAGCCCCCGCGCCGCGATCACGCCCAGAAATATGAGACCCCAGACAAGGACCATCCGCAGCGCGGCCCCCATCCGGCCGCGGTTCTCGACGACGAACCAGCCCCCGACCGAGACCAGGAGCAGCCCGAGATACCCGAGCCTTGCCAGAGTGTCGCCATCCATCGCCCGACCCTTTCACCCAACACAGCGGATATAGGGCGCCGGGCGGCGCGGGCGAAGGGGTCAGGCCCGGATCGCGCGCCCCCAGGCCGGGCGGGCGGCTGCGCGGGCGTGGTGGTCGGCGATCGCAGCCGGCGGGTCGGGAAACTTCGCAGCCTTCGCCCAGCCGATGCAGTGCGCCAGCAACAGGTCCGGCACCGTGAAGAGATCACCCATGAGCCATGGCCCTCGATCGAGGCGGGGCGCCAGCCGATCCAGGCTGCGCGAGAATTCCCACATCAGGCTTTGCTTGATTGCGGGCAGGCGCATCTCGGGCGGCAGGATGAAGCTGTGCCGCGCGGCAGTCCAGAGGACGGCGTCGATCTCGTCGAGCACGAGTTGCGTGAGGCCGTCCTGATGGGCCCGGTCGATGGTGCCGGCTCGATGGGTCAGACCGCCGTGGCGATCTGCGAGGAATTGCACGATCGCGACCGAATCGGTGATCGGCACACCGTCGGCAACCAGCACAGGCACCTTGCCCGAGGGGTTCAGCGCACGCACGTCCTCAGACTGAGGCAGCGCCGGGTGGTGAACATAGGCAAGCCCGAGTTCCTCGAGCGCCCAGAGCACGCGGGCGGTGCGGCTGCGGGTCGTGCCGATGACGGTATAGGCGGGGTCGGTCATGTGGCCTCCTGTCTGCGCGGAAGCCGCGCGATGCGGATGAGGGTGCGTTCCACCGCCGCATGGGCGGGCACGCGCGAGGATGAGCGGAGCTGGAATTCGGTCTCGAGCAGCATGGACAGCACCTCTTCGAGACGCGCCCGCCCCCAGGCGGCGGCCTGCCGCACCATGCGGTCGCGCCGCGGGCCAAATGGCGGCGGACGCAGCCGTGCAACCCCCGCCTCGGGCCCGCCCGGATCACTTGCGGCGGCGTGAAGCTGGCGGAAGTGGCGCGTGACACCGCCGCAGAGCGGAACCGGGCCGATCCCCTGCGCCGCGAGCCGCGCAAGCAGGCGCGCGAGTTCCTCGGGGCGCGCGTCGGCGACGCTCTCGACCGCATCGTCGAGTTCGGCCGCGACCGAGAGCGGCGCGCAGGCGGCGACATCGGCCTCGGTGACGGGGCCGGCTGCATCGAGGGCATAGAGCGAGAGTTTCTCCACCGTCTGGCGGAAATCGCCCGGATCGAGCGCGCGCGCGAGCCCCTCAAGATCGGCCAGCGCCCGGGGCGCCACAGACTTGAGGCCCGCGGCCGCGAGCGTCGCGGCAATCTCGTCGGCTGTCGGCGGATCGTCGTAGATGCCGATCGCGACGGCCGCGGCATGATCCTCAAACAGCTTGCGCAGGGCCGATCGCGGCCCGAGGCCCTGCCCCGTCACGATCACGATGCCGTCGCCGGCCTGCCAGCCCCCGAGGGCCGCGGCACAGGCGGGCGCGGCCGTGTCGGTCGCATCCTCGACCAGAACCACGCGCGTGCCGCCGAAAAAGCCGCGCGCGCGGATGGCATCGCCAAGCAGGGCGGGATCGCGCCGCAGGTCCTGCGCCGCGATGCGCTCCAGCCGGAATTCATCGGCACCCGCGGGGCCGATCAGCGTCCGCACGAGGTCCTGCCGCTTCAGCGCGACGCGCATCGGGTCCGCACCGTGCAGCAAGACGCCAGCCCGACCAGGGTCGGGACGGGCAAGAAAGCGCGCCGCGTCGCGCCCGCCAAGCTTCATGTCCCACCCTCGGCCACTGCCGCGAGGATCGTGGCGGCTGTCCGGTCGGCAAGGATGCGCACGAGGCGGCGCACGGCATCCTCTTCGGCCGCCGCCGCCGCCGCCGTGGTGCCCCCGGTCGACCACGTGGTGGTATCGAGGATCCGGCCCGAGGCGACGACCACCCCGTCATCGTCGCGCAGCATGAAGTTCATGGTGCCCTCGAGGACGTTGCGCACGACCGTGCCGTCCGAGAGCACCCCCGCCGCCCGCTGCGAGAGCGACAGCGCATAGCCAAGTCGCAGCGCATCGGGGCCGGGGGGGCCGAAGCGTTCCTCGATGACGCGGACGAATTCGAAATCGGCCACCGTCGCGGGCGGGATCGGGGCGACGCGCCCGCGCAAGGCCGCGCCTGCCTCGCCGGGTGCCAGCGCGGGCGCGAACCCGCACCCAGCGAGTGCCGCGCTGGCGGCAAGGGTCGCGATCAGGCGGCGGCGGTCAGACCACCACATTGACGATGCGGCCCGGCACGACGATGATCTTGCGCGGCGGCTGCCCGCCCAGATGGCGCAGCACGTCGGGGTCGGCCATCACGCGGGCCTCGACCTCGGCCGGGCCGAGGTCCTTGGGCACCACGATCTCGCCACGCCGCTTGCCGTTGATCTGAACCGGGAGCGTCACGCTGTCCTCGGCCAGCAGCGCGGGATCCGCGACGGGCCAGGGGACGGTCGCGACCAGCCCCGCCCCGCCCAGCATCGACCAGACCTCTTCGGCCAGATGCGGCACCATCGGCGCCATCAGGCGGGCCATGATCCGCATCGCCTCGGCCCGCGCCCCCCGCCCCGCCGAGGACCGCGCGACCGCGTTCGTGAGGGTATAGAGCGCCGCGATCGATTTGTTGAAGGCAAAGCCCGCGATCCCGGCCGAGACATCGGCGATAGCGCGGTGCGCCGCGCGCATCAGCGCCTCGTCCTCGGCCGGATGGTCGGGCGCGGCCGAGGCCGCGGCCTCGTCGGCCAGACGCCAGACGCGGGCGAGATGCTTGTGCGCGGCCTCGGCCCCGGCCGATGTCCACTCCACATCCCGCTCGGGCGGGCTGTCCGAGAGGATGAACCACCGCGCCGTGTCGGCCCCGAAGGCCGCGATGATGCTGACCGGATCGACGACGTTCTTCTTGGACTTCGACATCTTGGCCGAAGGGATGACCTCGACGGGCGCGCCGGTGGCCTTGACGCGCCCGTCCTCGACATCCTCGGGCAGGTGATAGGCCGGCCGCCCGGCCTCATCCCGCGTCATGTAGATCTCGTGCGTCACCATGCCCTGGGTGAAGAGCGCGTCGAACGGCTCGATCGATTTCGCGGGCAGGTGGCCGGTCGCGTGCATCGCGCGGGCAAAGAAGCGCGAATAGAGCAGGTGCAGGATCGCGTGCTCGATCCCGCCGATATACTGGTCGACGTTCATCCAGTAGTCGGCCTCGGCCGCGTCGGTGGGCGTCGCGGCGCGGGGCGCGGTGAAGCGGGCGTAATACCACGAGCTGTCGACGAAGGTGTCCATCGTGTCGGTCTCGCGCCGGGCGGGGCGGCCGCAGGCGGGGCAGGCGCAGTGCCGCCATGTCGGGTGGCGGTCGAGCGGGTTGCCGGGCGCGTCGAACGTCACATCCTCGGGCAGGCGGATGGGCAGGTTCTCCTTGCGCTCGGGCACCACGCCGCAGGTCTCGCAATGCACGACCGGGATCGGGCAACCCCAGTAGCGCTGGCGCGACAGCCCCCAGTCGCGCAGGCGATAGTTGGTGACGCCCCGGCCCAGCCCGCGCGCCTCGAAGGTCGCGATGGCCGCGTCGATCGCCTGCTGGCCGGTCGCGATCTCGGGCCAGCCGAAGCCCCTGACCCAGCGCACGGGCTCGGTCTTGGGGGGCACGAAGGCCGCATCCGCGACGGGCGCGCCGCCCTCGCGCGCCACGAAGGTGTCGATGACCGGCAGGCCGTAGCGGCGGGCAAAGTCGAGATCGCGCTGGTCATGGGCGGGGCAGCCGAAGATCGCGCCGGTGCCGTAGTCCATCAGGATGAAGTTCGCGATCCAGACCGGCAGGGTCCAGTCCGGATCGAGCGGGTGGCGCACGCGGATGCCGGTGTCCATGCCGCGCTTCTCGGCCTTTTCGAGCGCCTCTTCCGAGGTGCCGATGCGCCGGCACTCGGCCACGAAGGCGGCGATGGCGGGGTTCTCGCCCTCGAGCCGGCGCGCCAGCGGATGGTCGGGCGAGATCGCAGCGAAGGAGGCGCCCATCAGCGTGTCGGGGCGCGTCGTGTAGATCTCGAGCGCGCCGAAGCCCTCGGGGGCGTCGACCGTCTCGAAGGAAAACTGAAGCCCCCGGCTCTGGCCGATCCAGTTGGCCTGCATGAGGCGGACCTTTTCGGGCCAGTCCTTCAGCCCGTCGAGCGCCGACAGCAATTCGCCCGCATAGGCCGAGATGCGGAAGAACCATTGCGTGAGCTCGCGCCGCTCGACCACCGCGCCCGAGCGCCAGCCGCGCCCCTCGATCACCTGCTCGTTGGCGAGCACGGTCATGTCGACCGGATCCCAGTTGACCATCGCCGACTTGCGATAGACGAGGCCCTTGGCCAGCATGTCGAGGAACATCGCCTGCTGCTGGCCGTAGTATTCGGGATCGCAGGTCGCGAATTCGCGGCTCCAGTCGATCGAAAGGCCGAGCGGCTTCATCTGGCCCTTCATCACCGCGATGTTGTTGTAGGTCCAGCTCGCGGGGTGGCCGCCCTGCTCCATCGCGGCGTTCTCGGCGGGCATGCCGAAGGCGTCCCAGCCCATCGGGTGCAGCACCGAATAGCCCTGCGCGACCTTGGCGCGCGCCACCACATCGCCCATCGTGTAGTTGCGCACATGCCCCATGTGGATACGCCCCGACGGATAGGGGAACATCTCGAGGACGTAGTATTTCGGCTTGGCGGGATCGCGGCGGGCGGTGAAGACGCCCGCGTCCTCCCACGCCTTCTGCCATTTGGGTTCGATCGCTGCGGGGGCGTAGCGCGACATCTCGGGACTTCCTCGGGGCCTTGGACGGACGCGCGGCTCAGAGCCGCGCGTCGCGGGTGCGCAATTCGCGCGCACGGGTCAGGATCGCATCCTCGAGCGCGCGCGTCGTCGCGGCATCGACCGCGACCCCGTCACGCCCGACGAGCGACAGGCGCAGCGAGCGTGCATCGAGGGCGGGGTCCGAGATCAGCACCGTCGCGCGATAGGCGCGGCTGCCGCCCGGGGGCGTGCCGAAATCCGTGACGATGACACCCGTGAAGGGGTCGACCGTCTCGACCGGCAGGAAGGACAGCACATCGAGCGATGCAAACCACAGATATCGGTTGACGCGCACCGTCGTGGCCGCATCCCCGCGGTCGCGCACAAGGTCCCAGATCGTCTCGCGCGTCTCCTCGGGGGCGGCGGCAGGGGCGGGGGCGCTGCTTTCGGCCGGGGCCGGATCGTCCGCGCCGCCGAAGGGGTTGAGCGATTGCAGACGCGCGCAGCCGCCGACCGCCAGGGCGAGCCCAAGGCAAACCGTCACCCGCACGAGCCGTCCTGCACTGTCGTGCCGCGCCATCGATGCCATGAGCCGCATCCCCAATGCCCGTTTCCGCCCGACCCCGTGTCTAGACGACCGGCCGGGGAGCGACAAGGTTTTTCCCGCCTCCCTCAGAGGCCGAGCGCAGAGAGGCGCGCCTGAAGCGGGGCCGGATCGCCGATCCGCAGGCGGACGGGCAGGACCAGCACCTCGGGCCGCAGCGCCTGCGGCAGGCGCACCGCGTCCTTTTCGGTCGTGACCAATTGCGCCCCGGCCGCGCGCGCCTCGCGCAAGAGCCGCGCGATCATGGGCTGGCCCAGCGGCGCATGATCGGGCAGCGCGACCATGCCCGCGAGATCGGCCCCGAGCGCGCGCAGGCTCTCGAAAAAGCGCTCGGGCCTCGCGATGCCGGCGAAGGCCCAGACGCGCGACCCGCGCCAGTCGAAGCCGGTCTGCAGCGGCTCCAGCCGGGCCTGCAACCGCGGGCGGCCCGCGATCGCGCCGCCCCAGCGCGCGCCGAACGCGGCCTGCGCCTCGGGCCCACCGACCGTCAGCACCAGATCGGCACGCGCCATGCCAGCCGCGACCGGCTCGCGCAGCGGGCCCGCGGGCAGGCAGCGGCCGTTGCCGAAGCCGCGCGCCGCATCGACGACAACGATCGAGAGGTCCTTGGCCACCGCCGGGTTCTGGAAGCCGTCATCCATGAGCACCACCTCGGCCCCCGCCTCGGCCGCGAGGCTGAGCGCCGCGGCACGGTCGCGGGCGACGAAGACGGGCGCGTGGCCCGCGAGCATCAGCGGCTCATCGCCCACATCCGCGGCGCCGTGGCGGCGCGGATCGACCGCGACGGGGCCCGAGAGCCGCCCGCCGTGGCCGCGGCTGATGATCGCGACGCGCCGGCCCCGCGCGGCCAGCATCCCGGCCAGCGCGACGGCGGCGGGCGTCTTGCCCGCGCCCCCGACCGTCAGGTTGCCAAGACAGATGACGCGCACCCCCCCGATCCGCAAACCCTGCTCCGATCGCGCGACGCGCCGCGCCGTCACGGTCGCGGTGATCGCGGCCAGAGGCGTAAGCGCGCGCGCGAGCAGCCCGGGCGCCTCGGGTGGCCTGTCCCAGAAGGCCGGCGCGCGCAGCATCAGCCCGCCCGCGCCACGCAGCCCACGACAAGGGCGGCAAGGCGCCGCGTCGTGTCGGCACCGGCCGATGTCACATCCCACGCAGCCGCGGCCATCCGCGCCGACAGGTCGGGCGCAAGCAGATCCGAAACCGCCGCCCCAAGCGCCGCCGCATCGCGCGCAACCCATGTCGCGCCTGCGGCATCGAGCCGCGCCAGTTCGGCCCCATGCGCGCCGGGCACCCCGCCGTGGACAACCACCGCCCCGAGGCCCGCCGCAGCAAAGGGGGGGCGCAGGCTTCCCGCCGTCGCGCTGCCGCCCATCCAGACGGTCGGCGCCAGCCGCAGCCACAGCCCGTCCTCTCCTTCGGTGTCGGCGATGTAGACCTGTGTTTCAGGGCCGGGATCCTCATCGGCGCCACGCCGGGCGATGGCGAGTTCACCCTGCTCGGCGAGGCGCCGCGCGAGCGCCGCGCCCCGCGCCGGATCATCGGGCACGATCACGAGCAACAGGCGATGCGCCCCGCGCAGCGCCGACAGATGCGCCGCGATCACGAGGTCGTCCTCGGCTTCGGGCAGGCCGAGTGCGAGCCATGCCGGTCGGGTACCGAGAAAGGCGGCAAGGGCGGCGCGCTCGGCCTCATTGGCGGGGGGCACGGGGCTGCGATCCTCGAGCGGGCCGGTCAGGCTGATCGACCCGGGTGCAAGCCCCGCGTCAAGAAAGGCGGTCTCGGCCTCCAGATCGGTGACAAGCACATGATGAAGGGCTGCGATCACCGGGGAGGACGGCGGAGGATGGGACCGCCCGATCAGGCGCGACCAGAACCCGGCCGCCCGATGCCAGCCACCCGCCCGCTGCCGCGCCGGGTCGTGCGGGACCATCGCCGCCGAGGCGCCGGCCATCAGCAGCGGCACCCCGCGACGTGCACACAGATCAAGCACCCCCTCCGGCAGGGGGGAGCCCAGAACCACCGCGACGCGCGGGCCCGTCTGATCGAGAAGTTCAGCAAGCGCGCGTGCGTCGGGCACCTCGCGCAGGCCGGCCCCGCCGGTGGCATGAATCTGCGCTTGCGGCAACGCCTCGGACAGCATCTGAGTGACCGGGCGCAAAAGCCCCTCGGCCACGGGGGCATGCAGCCAGACCGCAGGCGGTGTTGCCGCCACGGCCACCGCGCGCCCCGCGCCGCTCACCCCTCGCGCCCGATAAACCGCGCGACGCGCCCCCACAGCGGATCGATATAGGCCCGCCGCAGCAGGATGAGCACCCGCCAGAGCGCAAGCAGCCCGACCGCGAGCGCCCCGAGAATCGCAAGGCTGCCCCACGGAATGACCCGCGCCTCGGGGCCTTCGACCGGCGAGAGGCGCAGCGCGTTGGGAAAGATCGTCAGAAGTTCACTGCGCCAACCGTAGTGGGTGACGGCCACCCATTGCGGCGCCTCCGGGCCCGACACGAGGCTCGAGGCGATGGCCTGCATGTCATGGCTCGAGAACTTGAAATAGGGCGGCCAGCCCCAGCCCGTGTCCTCGTTGCGAAAGACGACCGCCGCGCCCTCGGCATCGACGCCCTGGATGAAAAAGACGTCGCGCGCGGCGCCCGTCGTGGCGGTGCCCGCATCCGGCGAGGCCCAGAAGAAGCTGTTCCAGCCGAACTCGATCCGCCGGTTCTCGGTGCCGACGACGCGCACGACATCGACCTGCGGCAGCGTGTAATGCCCGACCAGCAGCAGCATGAGCAGCACGGTCCCGATCGCGCCCCGTCGCACCCATGGCCAGCCCAGACGCATGACGCCTCCTGCGGCCCCGTCGCGGCGGCCGGTCAGTCGCCCCGGATCGCGGCCAGCATCCGGTGCACGTTGTCGGGATCGGCATCGGGGGTGATGCCGTGGCCGAGATTGAAGATATGGGGGCCGCGGGCGAAGGCTTCAACGACCCGGCGCGTCTCGGAGACGAGTTCCGCGCCCCCGGTCACGAGGTGGCGCGGATCGAGGTTGCCCTGCACGCAGCCGTCGGGCTGGACATGCGCGGCCGCCCATTCGGGCGTCACGGAATTGTCGAGCGCCACGCAATCGGCCCCCGTCGCGCGGGCAAAGCCCACATAGCCCTGCCCGGCCTCGCGCGGGAAGGCGATGATCGGCAGGCCGGGATGGCGGGCGCGCAGCTCGGCGATGATGCGGCGCACGGGCGCGACCGCGAAATCGGCGAAATCGGCGCCCTTGAGCGATCCGGCCCAGCTGTCGAAGATCTTCACGACCTCGGCCCCCGCCAGAACCTGCTGCGAGAGGTAATCGACCGTCGCCTCGGTCAGCCGCTCGATGATGCCCGCGAAGGCCGCGCGGTCGGTGTCCTTCAGCGCATGCGCCGGCCCCTGGTCGGGCGTGCCGCGGCCCGCGATCATATAGCTTGCGACCGTCCAGGGCGCGCCGGCAAAGCCGATCAGCGTCGTCTCGGGCGGAAGCGCGCGGGACAGGATGCGGACCGTCTCGTAGACCGGGGCGAGGGTGTCGTGGATGTCGGCCGCGCCGCGCAGCCCCGCCGCGTCGCGCACCGGTTCGAGCCGCGGCCCCTCGCCCTCGGCGAACCAGAGCTTCTGCCCGAGCGCCTGCGCGATGAGGAGGATGTCGGCAAAGAGGATCGCGGCATCGAAGCCATAGCGCCGGATGGGCTGGAGCGTGACCTCGGCCGCAAGGTCGGGCGTGTAGCAGAGCGACAGGAAATCGCCCGCCTGCGCCCGCGTCGCGCGGTATTCGGGCAGATAGCGCCCGGCCTGGCGCATCATCCACACCGGCGGAACCGGCAGCACCTCGCCCGCGAGCGCGCGCAGGATCGTCTTGTCCGAAGCTCGGGCCATGTCGCCCCTCCCTGTCGGCCCTGCGTTGCCCGTCGGGCGCTCATTGTCAAGTTCTCCTGACATCGCCGCGTTGGCAAGGGGGTTGATCACGGGGGTTTCCCGAAGGACTTCAATTTGATAAGCTGTCGCAAATCACCCGGCACAGATCGGGCCCGAGAGCAGTCGGGATCACAGAGCAGAGGCGGACACGTGAAGGCGCATATCGGTCGCCCGGTTCGGGCTATAATCTTCGTCGCGACGCTGGCCCTTGTGTCCGGGCTCATCTTCCTGCTTCCGATCGCTGCTTGGGCCGCACCCTACGCCGCGGTCGTGATGGATGCCCGCGACGGGAGGATCCTCTATGAACGCAACGGCGACGCGCGGCTGCATCCGGCGTCGCTGACCAAGATGATGACGCTCTATGTCGCCTTCGACGCGATCGAGCGGGGCGAGATTTCCGCCGATCAGATGGTCACGATCAGCGCCAATGCCGCACGCGAGCCGCCTTCGAAACTCGGGCTGCGCAGCGGGCAGAAGATCAGCCTGCGCCACCTGATCCGGGCGGCCGCGCTCAGGTCGGCCAATGATGCCGCGACTGCCATCGGCGAGGCGATCTCGGGCTCCGAGGCGGCATTCGCCGACCGCATGACGCGCACGGCGCGCGCGCTCGGGATGACGTCGACGACCTTCCGCAATGCCCATGGCCTGACGGCTGACGGCCATCTGTCGACCGCGCGCGACATGACCGTGCTCGGCCGCCGGCTGATCTACGATTTCCCTGACTACTACGGGATCTTCGGTCGCATCGAGGATCATGCCGGCATCGCCCGCGTCGCCAACACGAACCGCCGCTTCCTGGGAACCTATCGCGGAGCCGATGGGATCAAGACGGGCTTCACCGTGGCCGCGGGTTACAACCTGACGGCCTCGGCCAAGCGCGGGCAGGAGCGCATCGTCGCAACCGTCTTCGGCGGCACGTCGGTGGTCTGGCGGAATGCCAAGATGAGCGAACTCCTCGACATCGGCTTTCGCGAGGCCCCGACACAGGTTGCGGTCCAGATCGCGCGGGTCGACCTTGGCGCTGTTGCACGCGGGGGCGGCAAGGCGCCGTCCGCGCCGGCAGAGGTGCCGCAGCAGGCGATCCTCGTACCGCCCCCGCGCCCGGCCTCGATCTCGGGCGGTAGCCAGACGCCCGCCGAGACGGTAGCGGCCGCGGCCCCCTCCGCCGAGGCGCTGGCCGATGGCAGCGCAGGGGCCACGACGGATGCCGGCATCGACCTCGGTCCCGCGGTGGCAAGCGCCCTCGCGGCGGTCGTGTCCGAGACCCCGTCAGGGTCAGGGGTGGCAGCCGATGGGACGGCCCCACTGCCGGCACCGGCGGCTGAAGTGGTCGAGGTCCTGCGCGAACCCGTGCCGGTTCCGCCACCGCGACCCGGCTTTGTCGTGATGACGGCGGGCGGTGCCGCAGCCGGACCCGAAGCAGCAGCCCCCGCATCGGCCGCAGACCACGGCGGGTCGATTTATCTTGCCGCGGCATCGGCCGCGGCGCCGACGGCAGAGCCTGCCGCCTCCTCGCCCGCCCCGGCGACTGTCGTACGCTATTCGACATCGGGGGCGCGACACTGGGGGGTGACACTTGGCCGCTTCACCTCGCGCAGCGCGGCCGAGCGGGTGCTTCTGCAAACCGCCCTGTCGGAGCCGATCGCCCTCGATGGCGCGTTGCGCAAGGTGGTCGAGCAATCGGGCGGGTATGAGGCGAATTTCCTCGGCCTCGGGCAGGAACAGGCCGATCTTGCCTGCCGCAGGCTGCAAGCGCGCGCGCTGTCGTGCTTCGTGGTCGGGCCCTGACCGGCCCGTTGCTTGAGAACAATAGAGGAACATGCTAATCCCGCGCCATGCGGGATACAGCATCACATGCGGACGGATTCGCGTTCGGGGCCGGAGTCGTGGCGGGCCGGGTGCATGAGTTGTGCGGCCCGGCGCGGCGGACGGCGGCCGCGATGCTGGCCGGGCAGGCGGGGGGCGACTTCTTCTGGATCGCGCCGCCGCAGCGCGCGCGCGAAACCCCCGATCCGCGCGGGCTGTGCACTTTCGTGCAGCCCGAGCGCATGATGCGCATCCTCTGCCCGAGCGTGACCGATGCCCTCTGGGCGGCCGAAGAGGTGCTGCGCGCCGGGGTTGGTGGGCTGGTCGCGGTCAACCTCGATACGCCCCCCCTCCTCACGCCAGTGCGGCGGTTGCAGCTTGCGGCCGAGGCAGGCGGCAGGCGGGCCACGGCGGTGCTGCTCTGCCCGGGCGAGGGGGGGGCGGCGGGTGTCGAAAGCCGCTGGCATGTCGCCCCCGATCCGGGCGGCGGCTGGAACCTGCGGCGATTACGCGCCCGCATGGCACCCCCGGCCGAGATGCACCTGCCGGGATGGCCCGCCAGCCCTTGCGCCGCCCCACCGGCCGGCGCATCCTTGAGCGGGAACACGGCGGACGGACGATGCGCAAACCAGCCTGGGTGATCGAGAAGGAACGTGCGCGCCGGGCGGGCGCGGTGCCGGCCGTGTGGCTCTTCGGGCTGCATGCGGTGCACGATGCGCTGATGAACCCCGCCCGACGGCGCCTGCGCCTGATCGTGACGCGCAATGCAGCCGACCGCCTGGCCGAGGCCATCGCGGCCTCGGGCATGACCCCCGAAATCAGCGATCCGCGCCATTTCGACGCGCCGCTCGCCCCCGACTCCGTGCATCAGGGCGCGGCACTCGAGGCCGAACCGCTCGACTGGGGCAGCCTCGAGGACCTCTGCGCCGCACCTGCAGGCGAGGGGGCGGGGCTTGTCGTGCTGCTCGATCGCGTCACCGATCCGCACAATGTCGGAGCGATCCTGCGCTCGGCCGAGGTGTTCGGCGCCGCTGCCGTCATCGCCCCGGCCCGCCACGCCGCACCCGAAACCGGCGCGCTCGCCAAGGCCGCGAGCGGGGCGCTGGAACGCCAGCCCTATCTGCGCGTCACGAACCTTGGCGACGCGCTCGAGACGCTGGGCAAGATGGGCTATGTGCGACTCGGCCTCGATGGCGAGGCCACGACCGACATCGGGCAGGGAATGGCGGCGGCCGCGGACCGGCCCGTGGCGCTCGTGCTTGGCGCCGAGGGGGCGGGCCTGCGCGAACGGACGCGCGATCTGTGCGATGCGCTCTTGCGCATTCCCGCGGCGGGCAGCTTCGGGTCGCTCAATGTCTCGAACGCGGCGGCGGTCGCGCTCTATGCCGCGCGGACGCGCGGGACGCGGCCGGTCACACCCGCGCGAGAAGGTCTTTAAACCTCGGCGGAGCATACTAAGTCCGCTCTCGACGCGGGTCCGGAACATTCGCGTCTTCTCTGACTGTCCCTCGTTCCGCACCTTGCGCCCGGCCGCGTGCCGGGCGCATCTTTTGGCCCGGACCAGATCCTGACCGAGATACCCTGCCATGACCCTGACCGATGACGATCTGCGCCGCATCCTGAACCGTACCCGGGTCGTGGCGATGGTCGGTGCATCGACCAATCCCGTCAGGCCAAGCCACTTCGTCGCGCTCTACCTCATGCGCCGCGGGATTCGGGTGATCCCGGTCAATCCGGCGCAGGCAGGCCAGCGCCTCGGGTCGGAAACCGTCGTGGCCCGGCTGGCGGACATTCCGGCCATTGCACATGTCGACATGGTCGACATCTTTCGCCGGTCCGATGAAGTCGGCGCCGTCGTGACGGAGGCACTCGCCTGCCTGCCCGACCTGCGGACCGTCTGGATGCAACTCGGCGTCGAGAACCCCGAGGCCGCCGCGGTGGCTCGGGCTCACGGCCTCGACGTGGTCGAGAACCGCTGCCCCAAGATCGAACTCCAGCGCCTTGGCGGCGAGTTGCGGCAAGGCGGTTTCGCAACGGGGGTCATCTCCTCGCGCATCTGAGGCTGGCCCCGTTGCCGGGGGCGGCTGTCTGTGGCACAACCCGACCAGATTCATGCAGCCGGACAGGTTCCATGCCCGACTTTGCCGCCCGCCGCGAAACGATGGTTGACACCCAGGTGCGTCCTTCGGACGTGACACGCTATCCCCTCATCGCGGCGATGCTGGCCGTCGCGCGCGAGAACCATGTGCCGCCCGACCTGCGCGAGGCCGCCTATGCCGGCGAGGATCTGCCGATCGCGCCGGGTCGCGTGCTGCTGTCACCGCGCAGCTTTGCCAAGATGCTCGATGCCCTCGATCCCGGTCCTTCGGAGGTCGTGCTCGATGTGGGCGCGGGGCTTGGCTATGGGGCAGCGGTGATCGCGCGGCTTGCAGAGATGGTCGTCGCACTCGAAGAGGACGGCGCGCTCGCGGCCGAGGCCGAGCGCGCACTCTCGGCCGCGCGGGTCGATGCGGTCGCAGTCATCACCGGCGCGCTCGCGGCGGGTGCACCGCGGCACGGGCCCTATGACGCGATCGTGATCGAGGGGGCGGTCGAAACCGTGCCCGAGGCGCTCACGTCCCAACTCAAGGAGGGCGGGCGGATCGCCGCGATCTTCTCCGATGGCCCCGTCGGGGTATGCCGCATCGGCATCCGCCACGGCGCCGGCGTGACATGGCGCCCCGTCTTCAATGCCACCGCCCCGGTCCTGCCAGGGTTCGCCCGCGTGCGCAGCTTCGCGCTCTGATCCAGAGGGAAACGGACACAGAAATGGCACGATCGACGGTTTCAAGAGTTCTGGCCGCAGCCGCGCTGGCGGCAGGCCTCGGCGGGATGCCGGCAGCGGCGGAGAGCCTTTCGGATGCGCTCGTCGCCGCCTATCGCGGTTCGGACCTGCTCGAGCAGAACCGCGCACTGCTGCGGGCCCGCGACGAGGGGCTCGCGCAGGCGGTGGCGGCGCTGCGCCCCGTGATCACCTTCGTCGGAGATGGCGGATTTTCCCAGACACTCGATGGCGGCGCGACGCTTGTCGATGATACCAGCGCGCGGCTACGCCTGACCGCCGAGATGTCACTCTTTGACGGCGGAAGCGGCCAGCTTGGCGTCGATGCGGCGAACGAGGTCATCCTCGCGACGCGCGCGGCCCTCGTCTCGGTCGAGCAATCGGTGTTGCTTGCGGCGGTGCAGGCCTTTGTCGATGTCCGTCTCGCAACTCAGACGGCCGAATTGCGCGCCAGCAACGTGGGCGTGATCGAACAGCAATTGCGCGCCGCGCAGGACCGTTTCGCGCTGGGCGAGGTCACGCGCACCGATGTCGCGATCGCCGAGGCCCGCCTTGCCGCCGCGCGCAGCGCGCTCGCCGCAGCGACGGGCGAGCTTGCGGTCGCGCGCGAGAGCTACAAGCTCGCCGTCGGACGCTATCCCGCGGATCTAGCCGAGCCGCCGACACCGCCAAAGCCGGCCGCGTCCCTCGAGGCCGCGCTCGTGATCGCACGCGACCGCCAGCCCGCGATCGTGCAGTCGCGCCACATCCTCGCGGCGTCCGAGATCAACGTGGCGCGCGCCAAGGCGCAGATGGGGCCGCGCGTCGGGGTGGGCGGCGCGCTGTCCTTCGCGGACTCGGGTGTGCAGAACCGATCGGTGCAGTTGTCGTTCTCGCAACCTCTCTATCAGGGCGGGCTGCTTTCGGCCCGGCTTCGGGCCGCGATCGCACAACGCGACGAGGATGCCGCCGCCCTGCACCGCGCGGCAGCCGAGGTTGATCGCAACGTGGCGCAGGCGTGGGCACGTCTGGACGTCGCGCGCGCCAGCATCGAGGCCGGCACGCAGCAGGTCGCCGCCGCGCGTGCGGCCTTCGAGAGCGTGAGCGAAGAGGCTCAGTTCGGCGCGCGCACCACGCTCGAGGTGCTGAATGCCGAGCAGGAGTTGCGCGATGCCGAGGCGGGCAGGCTGTCGGCCATCGCATCCGAGCAGAAGTCGGCCTATGGCCTTCTGGCGACGATGGGGCTGCTGACAGTTGCCGATCTGAAACTCGGCGTGCCGGTCTATGACGTCTCGGCCTATCATGACGCAGTCAAGTCGGCGCCCGTATCGCCCGAAGGCAGGCGGCTTGACCGGATCCTTTCGGTTCTCGGCCAGACGGAATGACAACGCCGCGCCCGATGGGGCGCGGCGCATGTCGCAAGCCGGGATGGATCAGGCCGCTTCGGCCTGATCGCTGAGCAGTGCCTGACGCCGCTCGCTTTCCTCGCGAGAGAGGGCAACCGAGGTGCGCACGCCGCGCGCCACGAAATCCATCAGCCCCTTCACGACCCGCTCGTTGGGGTCGATGCCGGCGCAGGACAGCACTTCGCGCCCATCGCGCGAGCGCGCCCAGCGCGCGATCTGCTCGGGGCCGTTGCCATATTTCTTGTCGTCCGAGATCGCATCGTCGAGCGCGGCCAGCACGACCGCAGCAAAGAGTTTGCGCGCGCGCTGCCCCTGCTCGTGCGTGAATGCTGTGCCATCGATGAAGTCGGCCATCCCGGTCTCTCCTTGCCCAATCCGCTTAGTGCCGTGTGCAAATGCTCTTGCAGACGACGCGGAGAACCCCATTAGTCTGCCCGACGCCCGATTCGGTATGTCCCATTCATCATGGCAGATATGCGCCCTGCGCATGTCTGCTGATGCGGACCCACAGCATCTAGTCGGGTTGCGGGGCAGATGAGGGCGATATATAGCCATCGGCCGACAGCGATCAACCTTCTGCAAAGGTTTTGTGATGCCCAAGATGAACGGCAACGAGATCAAGCCGGGCGCCGTGCTCGACCACGCCGGCGGGCTTTGGGCCGCGGTGAAGGTGGCGCATGTGAAGCCCGGCAAGGGCGGCGCCTTCGCGCAGGTCGAGCTCAAGAACCTGCGCGACGGGCGCAAGCTCAACGAGCGCTTCCGCTCCGAGGACAAGGTCGAGGTCGTGGACCTCGACCGCAAGGACCAGCAGTTCCTCTATGAAACCGACGGCCGGCTCGTGTTCATGGATGCCGAGACCTATGAGCAGATCGAGATCGACGCCGACCTTCTGGGCGAGCGGCGGCCCTTCCTGCAGGACGGCATGACGGCGCGGGTCGAATACTATGGCGAGGAGGCGCTCTCGGTCAGCCTGCCCGTCAAGGTCATCTGCACCATCGTCGAGACGGAGCCCGTCCAGCAGGGCCAGACGGCGGCCAAGAGCTTCAAGCCCGCGATCCTCGACAATGGCGTGCGCGTCATGGTGCCGCCCTTCGTCGGCACGGGCGAGCGGATTGTCGTCAACACCGAACTAGTCGAATACTCCGAGCGCGCCTGAGCCCGGCTCGGGTTCGAGCCGCGCCGCGCCCGCCTCCATCCCCGGCCCCACGCGGTCGAAGCGCGCGAAGGCGAGCGCGCGGTCGCCCGCGACGGTGCCGAGCGTGCCCACCTCGCGCCCCTCGCGCAGGATGGGTGTGCCGGGGGGCGCGGTGCCGCTGATCGCGAGCCGCACGAGACCCTTCTTCAACTCGGTCTTGTGCTTCATCCGCGCCGTCACCTCCTGCCCGACATAGCAGCCCTTGCGGAAATCGACGCCGTGCAGGCGTTCGAACCCGGCCTCGAGGATGTAGGTCTCGGACGTCAGCTCGATGCCCGTCTCGGGGATGCCATGGCGGACGCGGATCGCATCCCAGTCGATCCGCGCCTCGGGCCCCGGCGCGGCGCGCAGCGCCCGCCAGCCGAGCGCGGGGTGACGCGGATCGGCCCAGCCGTCGGGCGGGGCGGCACCCAGCCCGCGCACGACATGGCGCGCCGCGGGCTCGATCGTGACATCGGCGCGCAGCCGATAGAGCATGAGGCGGCGCATCGTCGGCTCGGCGATCGCGGCGTCGATGTCGACCCAGATCGCGTCATCCGCCCCGACCATCAGGAAATCCGCGAGATACTTGCCCTGCGGCGTCAGGATCGCGGCATAGACCGGCCCGCGCGCCAGCGCGCGGACGTCGGCCGAGACGATGCCCTGCAGAAAGGCGATCCGGTCCGCCCCCCCGATCCGCCAGACCGCGCGCCCCGGCGCGGCCTCGCCCGCGTCCGTCATCCCTGCCCCCCGATCCGGCGCATCGCGGCGACAAGCTCGGCCGTGATCGCGGGTTCCGACAGCGCGTGTCCCGCAAGCCCCACGAGCCGCAGATCGGCGCGCGGCCAGTCGCGCGCGAGCCGCCATGCGGAAACGGGCGGGCAGATCATGTCATAGCGGCCCTGCACGATGGTCGCGGGCAGGTCGCGCAGGCGCGGCTTTTGCGCCTCGATCCAGCCGTCGTGGTCGAGGAACCCGCCATGGGTGAAATAGTGGTTCTCGAGCCGGGCGAAGGTGCGGGCGTAATCGGGCGGGCTTTCGCCCGCCCCCGGATGCGGGACGATGCTGGCCAGCGCATTCTCCCAGCCCGACCAGACGCGGCCGAAGTGCTGCTCCTGCGCGGGATCGCCCGAAAAGAGGCGCTTGTGATAGGCCGCGATCAGATCGCCCCGCTCATCCTCGGGGATGGCCTGGGCAAAGCGCGCCCATTCGGCGGGAAAGAAGGCCCCCGCCCCGCCGCCGTAGAACCAGCGCAATTCCTCCTGCGTCATCAGGAACACGCCCCGCAGCACCAGGTGGCGGACGCGCTCGGGATGGCGGATCGCATAGACGAGCGCGAGCGTCGCGCCCCAGCTGCCGCCGAACAGCACCCAGCTGTCGATTCCCAGAAGCGTGCGGATCGTCTCGATGTCGTCGATGAGGTGCCAGGTCGTGTTCGCGACCACGCTCGCCTGCGGGCGCGATCGGCCGCAGCCGCGCTGATCGAAGAGCACGACACGAAAGATGGCCGGGTCGAAATAGCGCCGCATCACCGGGCTGCACCCGCCCCCCGGGCCGCCGTGCAGCACCAGGACCGGCAGGCCCGCGGGGTTGCCGCATTGCTCGACATAGACCCGGTGGCCGTCGCCCATGTCGATCACGCGCTGATCGAACGGGTCGATCGGCGGGAAAAGATGGGTCGAAAGCTGGCCCGGGGCTGCGTTCCTGTCCATGACGGCCCTATATAGACCTCAACCGCCGCGCCGCCACAATCAGATCAGCGAAGGGATGCCCGATGCAGAGCCAGTCAACCGTCGACCCCGCCGAGATCGCCAAGTTCGAGGCGATGGCCGCCGAATGGTGGAATCCGGCCGGCAAGTTCAAGCCGCTGCACATGCTCAACCCCTGCCGGCTCGACTACATCACCCGCCAGATCGCGGCCGAGTTCGACCGCGACCTTTCGGCGCAGGCGCCATTTGCAGGGCTGCGCATCCTCGATATCGGCTGCGGCGGCGGGCTCTTGTGCGAGCCGATGGCGCGGCTCGGCGCCGAGGTCGTGGGCGCGGATGCGGCGGCGCGCAACATTCCCGTGGCGCGGCTCCATGCCGAGCAGTCGGGGCTTGCCATCGACTATCGCCACACCACCGCCGAGGCGCTGGCCGGGGCGGGCGAGCGCTTCGATGCCGTCCTCAACATGGAGGTGATCGAGCATGTCGCCGATCCGGCCGCCTATCTCGCGGCCTGCCACGCGCTGACGCGTCCGGGGGGCCTCATGGTCTGCTCGACGCTCAACCGCAACGCCAAGAGCTACCTCATGGCCATCATCGGGGCCGAGCATGTGATGCGCTGGCTGCCCAAGGGCACGCATGAATGGTCGAAGTTCATCACCCCCGACGAGCTTTACGCGCTGCTCCGGGGCGCGGGGTTCGAGCCCGTGGACCGCAAGGGGATGGTGTTCAACCCGCTCGGCTGGTCGTGGCACCTCTCGGCGCGCGACCTGTCGGTGAACTACGTCACCGCGAGCCTGCGGCGCTGATCAGCCGGCATCCTCGAGCCGGGTGCGCAGCGCGCGCAGGACGGAGAGCGCCGCGCGCACGCGATCCTCGCCCAGTTCGGCCACCGTCGCGGCCAGCATCGGCGCCACCGACTGCACCGCCGCATCGCGCGCCGCCCGCCCCGCCGGGCTGATCGCGACGAACTTGCGCCGCGCATCGTCCCAGTCGGGCCGGATGTGGACATGCCCCGCCCATTCGAGGCGGTTGAGCGTGTTCGTCATCGCCCCGCGGGTGACATGGAAGGCGCGCGCGAGCTGGGCGGGCGTGCGCTCATCCGCCGTGCGGGCGAGGTGGTTCAGCACCGCGAAATGCGACAGCTGCATCCCCCGGGGCAGCGCCTTGCCGATGCGTGCCCGGGCCAACTGGTCGGCCATGAACAGCTCGCCAAAGAGCGCGATCGCCACCTCCTCGCCGCGCCCCGACATCACGGCCCCTCGATCGGCCGGTCATGGGCAAGCGCGGGCACCCGGCCCCGCGCACGGCCGACCTCGGCGAGGTCGAGATCGACAAGGCTCACGCCCGGCGCCTCGCCCGCATCCGCGAGCACCTCGCCCCAGGGTGCCACGGCCAGCGAATGGCCATAGGTCCGCCGCCCCTTGCCCCGCCCGATCGTGTCGGGGTGAAAGCCCGTCTGCGCCGGGGCGAGCACGAAGCACCCCGTCTCGATCGCGCGCGCGCGCAACAGCACATGCCAGTGCGCCGCCCCGGTGATGTGGTTGAAGGCCGCCGGCACCGTCAGGATCTCGGCGCCCGCCTGCGCCAGCCGCCGGTGCAGATGGCCGAAACGCACATCATAGCAGACCGTCATCCCGATCCGTCCGAAGGGGGTTTCGGCCAGCACCGCCCGCCCGCCCGGCCGGAAGGCCGCCGATTCGCGATAGACCTCGGTCGGCGAGACGTCGACGTCGAACATGTGGATCTTGTCATAGCGCGCCGCGATTTCGCCGCCGGGGGCGATGAGGAAGCTGCGGTTGGCCAGCCGCCCCTCGGGATCTTCGTCCGAGACGAGCGCGAGCGAGCCGATCAGCAGCCAGATCCCCGCCCGCGCGGCCTCCTCGCGGAGCGCGGCGAGCGTCGGATCCTCGGCCTCGCGCCGCACCACCGCGCGCTGGTGGGCGCGGTCCGAGGTGAGCAGGTTCGTGCATTCGGGGGTGAGCACGAGGCCCGCCCCCCCCGCTGCCGCCGCGCGCACCGCCGCGACCGTGGCGGCAAGGTTCGCGCCCGGGTCGTCCCCGACATTGAGCTGGACGAGCCCCGCGCGCATCAGCCCGCCAGCATCGGATCGAGCCGCCCCGCCGCCTCGAGCGCGTGCAGATCGTCGCAGCCCCCGACATGGACACCCCCGATGAAGATCTGCGGCACCGTCCGCCGGCCTCCCGCGCGCGCCACCATCTCGGCCCGCCGCTCGGGGTGCTGGGCAAGATCGATCTCGGCAAAGGCCACCCCCTTGCGCCCGAGGAGGCCCTTCGCCGCATGGCAATAGCCGCAAAGCGGGGTGGTGTAGATCTCGACCGTTTTCATCGCCCTGCCCATGCTGCGGCCCACATGGCCCGCGTCCCGCGCGGGACTATAGGCATTCCCCCGCGCCCCGCAACCACCGCGCAGGGGCCCGCCGGCGGCCGCCGATACCCGGGGCGGCAAGGGCATGCCGCCAGGACGAGGCCGCCCCCGCCCGGGGCCCCCCCCCCCCCCCCCCCCCCCCCCCCCCCCCCCCCCCCCCCCCCCGGGCCGGGGGCCCCCCCCCCCCCCCCC
>Ga0315900_10001461_pt1 | contig 37686 bp, 26 predicted proteins | sample LakEriMetagenome_FD_203521 | JGI IMG/M metagenome (GOLD analysis project Ga0315900, IMG submission 203521) | Freshwater fungal communities from buoy surface, Lake Erie, Ohio, United States - Buoy 12 MA114 | ecosystem: Environmental > Aquatic > Freshwater > Lake > Lake biofilm | place: USA: Lake...
GGAACGCTCGGCACGAACGAGTTCGCCGATGCGCTGATCGCCAGGCTCTCGTGAACCTGGCGGAGCGTCCCGTGGTGGACTCCGTGAAGCACGTCTCCTATCACCCCGACTACGTCATTCCGCTTCCGGAGGGCCACGCCTTCCCGATGCGGAAGTACGAGTTCCTGCACTCGATCCTCATGGACGAGGGGCTGCTCGGCCCGTGGAACGAGCATCGGCCCGCTGAGGTTGCGTGGGAGACGCTCGCTCTCGCGCACGACGAGGCGTATCTCGCGAAGCTCCGCGATGGGACGCTGAGCGCAGACGAGCAGCGTCGGATCGGCATGGAGTGGTCGGAGCGGCTCGTGCGGCGCGCGCGCCTCGCCGTGCAGGGAACGATCGATGCGGCACAGGCGGCGCTGCGGGGTCGCGAGCATCTGGCGGCGAACCTGGCGGGAGGCACCCATCACGCGCTCCGCGACGCGGGCGAAGGCTACTGCACGTTGAACGACGTCGCCGTCGCGACGCGCTTCATGCAGCGGGAGTACGGCATCGGCCGCGTGCTCGTCGTCGATCTCGACGTCCATCACGGGAACGGCACCGCCGCGATTTTCACGGGCGATCCTTCCGTGTTCACTTTCTCGATGCACGGCGCAAAGAACTTCCCGCTGAAGAAGCCGCCCTCGAGTCTCGATGTGCCGCTTCCGGACGGCCTCGGTGACGACGACTACCTTGCGATCCTCGCGGAGCACCTGCCGCGCGCGGTCGAGCGCGCGAATGCGGATCTCGCGTTCTATCTGGCGGGAGTCGACGTGGCGAAAGGCGACCGTTTCGGTCGCCTGGCGTTGAGCGAGGCCGGCATCGCCATGCGCGATCGCCTCGTGCTCGAGCGGGTGTGGGGGCAGGGGATCGCGACCTGCATGACGCTCTCGGGCGGGTATGCCACGGGCGTCGACGGGCGGACTTCATCGCAGCGCACGGCGGAACTGCACGCGATCGCCCACCGGGAGGCGAGCGCGGCGCTGCGCCGTTCGCGCACCTGAGCGGCGTGCGGACGGGCGAGGTCAGCCGGCGCGACGGGCGACGCGCGAGAGGTCGTCGAGCACCGCGCGCGAGAACTCGGCGCTTGCGATCGCAAGTTCCGCGTTCTTCCGCTGACGGGCGCGCAGACGTTCCTCGGCGACCGCCGCGACGATCTGCGGGCTCTCCGACATCGGAGAACCGCAGGTGTCGGAAAGCAGTTGCCGCGCCTCGCGCACGAGTTCGATGAAGAGTTGGCTCGGGTCGGGCTGGTTCGAGCTGCTGTTGCGTGGCGATCGGTCCATGGTGTTGCTCCTTCCCCTCTAACGTGGGAAATCGCGATGGCCGATGCGAGTCGCACGGTCGGCATTTGAGGCAGATTCGACGCGGAGCAAGCCGCGCAGCCGCTCCAGGCCGCACAAGCCGCACAGACGGCCCGTCGGCAGCCTGCGGCCGCCTGGAAACGTGCGGCTACGGGGTCTCGTCCTGCGTCGGTGCCGGCGCGACCGGGGGCTTCCCGTTCCCGCGGCCCGTCTCGCGCAGCTTGATGCCCGAGTAGCTCTGGTCGGAATCGATGACCGAGCCGCCCGCGATCTTCCAGCCCCAGACGGCGTAGCGGTCGGCGCGATCGAAGCCCACGGGGACAGGCACGACGGCCAACGGGAGCACGGCCTCGAGGTCGGTGACGTCCGCGAAGCCCTTGATCGGACCGATCGACGTGCGCGAACCGGCGCCAGCGCCGCGCATCTCGATCGGATCGAACGGGACCCAGCCGATCTCGGGAAGGTAGAACTCGCAGATGTAGCGGAAGGTCAGTCCGCCGCGGGCGCGCGAGCGGCGCTCGTCGTCGTCGCCGCGGTCGCGCTTCCTGAGATTCGCATCGGTGATGCCGTAGACGATGCGCGAGGGAATGCCGATCGCGCGCAGCGCGCTCACGCAGGTTGTGGCGAGTTCGACGGGCGTGCCGCGTCCCGCCGCCAGGCCAGGCGATTCCCCCGTGGTGAAGCGCATGCCGCGAAGCGATCCGTCCGGCGCGAGTTCGCTCGCGGCGCCCGTCATCGCCCGCCAGCGGCCAAGCACGCGCTGAATCACGCCCTGCGCCGCGATGTACGGCGTCACGCTGCGCGCGCCTCCATCGATCGCCCTCTCCGCCACGTCCTTCGTGACCGGATCCGCGGGGTCGATGCCGAGTTCCTTCCCGAGGTAGCGCTGCGTCCACTGCGGCCACTCGCGCGGCCACGTGGCCTGCGCCGCGCGTTCGCGGTCGATCTCGAGCTTCCAGCGCTGGGTCGAATAGCGGCCGACGAAGCGCAGGCTGGTCGCGGGCTGGTCGACCGTTCCTTGGAATCGCAGCAGGGCCTCGACGCCTGCGCCGGTCTTGGAGAAGACCTTGCCAGGCTCGAGCTTCGACTCGCGGCCATCGATGAAGACGCTCGCCGCCAGCGGCGCGAAGTCGGTGTCGAACCAGCTTGTCCGCGTGAGGACGGGCACCGCGACCTCGATCGACGGGAAACGGAATCGCTCGGGAACGACATTGACGCCGTTCGAATCGAGCACCGGCGAGTCGAACAAGGTCAGCGCGACCTCGAGCTCGACATCGACGATCTTGGGATCGCGGCGGAGGATGACCGGCCGCGACTCCGCCTGCTTCGACTCCTGCGGCTTCGCCTTGCCGCGCGGTGCGGACTGCGCCGAGACCCTCGACGGGGATTCCGAGGGGATCGGTGCCGCCGCAGCGGCCTGCGCGGCGCACAGCGTGAGGAGAATGAGCGTGGCCGGGCGTCGCATGGCGGACAGGACCTAGCTGACCAGCGTCTTCATGCTCTGTGGGTCAAGCAGGCGCTGCAGTTCGCCGAGGAACTGCGCGAGCACCAGGTTGATCATGATGATCGCGAGGAAGCTCGTGACGAAACTCTCCGTCGCGGCACGTCCGACGCCGGACGCGCCGCCCGTGCAGTTGAAGCCCTTGAAGCAGCTGACAAGCGCGATGGCGAGGCCGAACGCCACGCTCTTCACGACGCCGGTCATGGGATCCCACGCGGAGACGAACTGCGCGGTGTAGTGCCAGTAGTCCGCGTTCGTCACGCCGAAGTAGCCGGTGACGATCGCCCACGCGCCGAGGGAACCGACGATGTCCGAGTAGATCGTGAGGAGCGGTGTCATCACCACGCAGGCGACGACGCGCGGCACGACGAGCGTCCGGATCGGATCGGCGGCCATGGCGCGCATGGCGTCGAGCTGCTCCGTGACGCGCATCGACCCGAGTTCCGCGGCAAGCGAACCTCCGACTCGGCCGGCGAGCATCACGGCCGCCAAGACCGGGCCGATCTGCTTCGTCACGGCTGCGTTGATGACGCCGCCCATCTGCTGTTCCTGACCAAGCGCCGCGAACTGGTCGTAGCCCTCGAGCGCGAGGATCATTCCGATGAACGCGCCTGTCAGCGCGACGACCATGACGCTGGCGGCGCCAACCGAGTAAAGCGGCGGCGCGATGTTGCTCCACCGCATCCAGCTCCTCGGCTCGAGGATGATGGTGCGGAACGTGATCAGGCTGAAGATGGCGAAGCGCCCGAGGCCATCGAGCGCGATGAGCGTCGAGTGGCCGAAGTGAGAGAGCGCCTGAACAGCGGGCATGTCGGTGTTATACGCGCTCGGAGATGCGTCGTTGTCACCTCGACGCAAGTTGCAGCGCTTCCGTCGTGGCGCCGCGCCACCGCTGGCGTCTGTGCCCTAAGAAAAAGAAAGCCGGCGACGGTTGTCCGTCGCCGGCGGGAAGGAACTCAGGGATGGGCCGACCGCTTACTGGCAGACGCCCCAGGCGGCCAGCAGGTCGCCGAGGTCGGCCGAGTCGGTGGCGCCGTCGCCGTTGGTGTCGCCACCAGCGGTGCCCCACGCTGCGAGCAGCGTGCCGAGGTCGGCGCTGTCGACGACCCCGTCGTTGTTGAAGTCTGCCGGGCAGGACGGCGCGCTGTAGTCGCAGCCGAAGTTGGCGAGGCCGGGGCTATCCACGCTCTTCGCGTTGATGGCTTCCGTTCCGATCGTCCACGCATCGGTCGACGGGCAATAGGCGATCTGGAACGGAACCGCGTTGGTCGGCGACGGACCCACGCGCACGTCGCCGTACGCGTAGCCGGTACCGACCGGCGGGGTCGCGGCGCTCTCGATGAACGCGACCGACTGCACGATGCTCGCCCACGGGGTGACGTCGAGGACGCCGTTGTTGTCCGTGTCGAGATCCTGGTTCAGCGTGCCCGTGAAGCCCCAGACGAGCATGTGGGTCACGTTGTCGGAGTTCTCGAAGTTGTTGGTGGCGACATTGAGGTTGAGGTTGCGCTGCGACGCGAACAGCGTGGATCCAGACGCAGCGGCGAGGAAGAAGCCGTCCTCGGGGACGCGGTTGCCGTTGAGGCTCTGGATGTACTCGATGCGGCCCGACAGGTCGGTCGTGCCAGAGTCGCCGATCACGATGTAGGTCAGGCCGTTCAGCAGCGTGTTCGGCTGGCCGACGATCTCAAAGTACTCGTCGGTGTCGCCGGTCGCGCCGGGTTGATCGACGCGGATCTCGCCGAGGCTGACCGCCGGCGGCTCGCCGGGAACGAAGCAGTTGAGCGTGGCCTGCTCGGCGCAGCTCGCGTCCCACGACACTTCGCAGCAGGTCACGTCGATCCGGCAGACGGACGCGCAGCACGCCTCATCCGAGCAGCCAAGGCCGCCGTGCGGGTCGAAGCAGCTCGGACCCTTCGGGGTACCGCAGGCGTAGGCCGGCGGGCACGTCAGGTTCGGGGTGCCAGGGGTGCCGAAGCCGTCGGTCGCGGTCGGATCGAACCGACCGAAGCGCCAGGCTCCGCCGTCGCAGCGGACGATGTGGCCGGGAAGTCCGAAGTAGTCGGGTCCGGCGGTGGTCGTCGAGTAGACGCAACGGCCGTCGCGAGAGCGAACGCCCACGCTGTCGATCGTCGCATCCCACGGCTGCGAATCGAGGGTGCAGTCGTTGTTCAGGTCGTAGTCGGTGAAGTTCTGTCCGGTGAAGTTCCACACCAGGAAGTACGTCGCCGAATCGAAGTTCTCGAAGTTGAGCGCCGCGGTCTTGTCAGCGGTGCCCAGCGTGAAGGTCGACTCGGCGATCAGGAAGATGCCATCGTTTGGAATGGTGCTTCCATTCAGGGAGACCACCGCCTCGACGATGCCGTTTGGATCGATGCCGTCGCCAATCACCACGATCGAGACGCCGTTGAGGCTCGTGCCCGGCGTGCCCTTGATCTCGAGGTACTCGTTGGGGTCGGTGCTCTGGGTCTCGTCGAGACGGATCTCGTTGAGCGTGATCGCCGGCGGGTTGCCCGATGCGAGGCAGAGCTGCCGCGCGAGGTTGACGCAGGCCTGATCCCACGTGTCGGTCGCACAGGTCGGGTCCGCACCCGTCACCAACGTGCAGCATGCGACATCGGAGCAGCCGGGCGTCGGGCGGACGGCGTGGCAGTTGCCGGCGGCCGGGCCGCACGGATTGCAGATGGCGTTCGGGTTGCTCGGGGTATCGACCCTCGCCGCCGAAGCTGCGTCGTACGCGCCGATGCTCCACGAGCCGCTCGGGGTGCAGCGGTAGGCGTGGTGGGGCCATCCCGTGGTGACGCTGGTATCCGGGCCGATGCGTACGTTGGTCGGCGCGTAGGTCCACTCGATGCCACCGGTTGCAGCTGGCGGCGTGATGGTGTTCACAAGCGCCACGGCGTCTGAGATGCTTGCCCACGGCGTGACGTCAAGGACACCGTCCTCGTTCGTATCGAGATCTTGGTTCAGCGTGCCGGTGAAGCCCTGCACCAGCAGGTGGGTGACGTTGTCGTTGTTCTCGAGGAAGCCACCCGCGTTCGGGGTGCCACCGGTCGGGAGGATGTTGTAGTCAACCGTGCCTCCGGCGTTCGGCAGCGTGTTGTACTGGGCGAACGTCGCGAGTCCGTCCGCGCCGAGCGTCTTGCCTGTCAGCGGATAGACGAACTCGATCACGCCGTTGCGGGTCGATGCCTGCGACCCGTCGCCGATCACGATGTACGTGTATCCATCGAGCGATTGGCCGGCCCCGCCCTTGAGCTCGAAGTACTCATCGGCGTCCGCGCCTGGCTGATCGATGCGGATCTCATTGACGATGATGCCCTGCGGCACGCACGCCTGGTTGGCGACGCCCGGCGAGTCGACGCCATCGGTCGGGTTCTGCGTGCCGATGTTCCACTGCGCGGAGTTCGCGCAGAGCCACGCGGCGGCGGGCTGGCCGCCCTGGTCGGGGCCCACGGTCGTCGTCGAGTAGAAGTAGTCCGTCTTCACGCCGTTCGGCGAGGCGTTCGCGACGATCGCGACGCTCGAGACGACCGACGTCCACGGCGTCACGTCGAGCACGCCGTCGTCGTTGGTGTCGAGCTTCTGGCCATCGAAGCCCGTGAATCCACGGACGAGGAAGACGGTGACGTTGTCGCCGCCCTCGAGATTGAGACTTGTGACGAGGTTCGGCACGCTCAGCGAGAACTTCGGGCCGGCGACCACGAAGAAGCCGCTCGAGGGCACGGTGCGTCCGTCGAGCGACACGACGCACTCGATGCTGCCGTTCTGCTGGCCGGGGAACGCGAAGTCATCGTCGCCGACGACGACGATCGACACGCCGTTGAGCGACTCGCCGGAGGCGCCCGCGATTTCGATGTACTCATCGAGGTCCGCGCCCGGCTGCTCGAGACGGATCTCGTTGAGGCGAAGCGGTGCGTCCGCGAGGGCGAACGACGCAACGAGGGAGGGAAGACAGACGACGCCCGAAATGGCCAGTCGACGCATCGGAAACTTGCTCCTGCTCTTCAAGATGTGCCTCGGGGACGACTGCCGTGTCTGGCTCGCAGGTCCAGAACTCGCTCGACGCACATCGAGCGTGGCAACCGCCGGATGTCCCGGGGGCTGGGATCGTGCATGCCTCACGGGTGAGGCGTTTCCGAGTGTAAGCCCGACTCGTTTGGCTTCGATTGGGGGCGGCCATCTTCGCCGCTGATTCTGTGTTCAGGCTCAAAGAGGCCGATATTCTCGGACTCGAAAGCGGCCTTCCTCGGGCCCGGCGCGGTGGGTCTATCGAAGGCGCGGCAGGTGACTCAAATCGAGCAATGCGGCGGCTTCTCGATGACACAGCTCGGGCGCGCATGCGCGGCGCGCGCGCGATGCCGCGATCGGCGGCTCAGGCACGCCAAGAACGAAAAACCCGAGGCCTCTCGCGAGGCCTCGGGCTTGTTCTATCGCAGGGACGCGCGGTCAGCGCATCACTTGTAGTTCTCTTCCTCGACCGCAGCGGCCTTCGCCGGCGTGGGTGAAGCCGTGTTCGTGCGCGCCGACACGGTCTCGACGGCGGGCATCGGCACCAGATAGAGCTCGACGCGGCGGTTCATCTCGCTGCCACGCGCGCCGTTCGCGGCGATCGGGCGGAACTCGCCGTAGCCAGCGACCATGAAGCGGTTGGCATCGACGCCATCGCCGACCAGCGTGTCGCGCACAGAGATCGAGCGGTGGGCCGAGAGATGGATGTTCGTCGGGTGCTGCGCAGCGGTCGACGAACGGCGGATCGGAACGTTGTCGGTGTGACCGACGACGCGGACCTCAAGGTCGCGCGCCTCGCTCGAGTTGAGGATCGCAGCGACCTTCGAGAGGACGCCTTCCGCCTTCGCGGTCAGCTTCGCGCTGCCGAGGTCGAACGTCACGTCGCTCTTGAATCGCAACATGCCGCGCTTCTCGTCGTACTCGAAGATGTCGGGGTTGTTCTCAGCCAGGGCGCGCAGCGGCGCGTTCACGCTCTCTGGGAGCGGGCTGAGCGAGTTCACCTGCGCGAGCAGGTCTTCGTAGCGCTTCTGCAGCGCGTCGAGCGCGCCCTTGTCGCCACCGACGAGCTCGCGGGCTCGCGCGAGATCAGCCGCGGCTTCGGCGAGCTGCCGACGCAGCGCTTCCTCGTTGGTGCGCGAGGTGTCGAACTCGTTCTGCAGCTGGAGGAGCTGCTGCTCCTTGCTGCGGTACGCGTTCATGAGATCGTCGTATTGGCCCTGCGGAACGCATCCGCCGAGTGCGATGAGGCTGGCGCCGAGGAGTGGGAGTGCAAGACGCATGGTGAACCTGCTGGAAACGTGGGACATCGTTGGCGTTGACGTACTGCGTCGCGCGACGCAGACGGACTGTGTGGTTTGGGTCGAGGTGACCCTTGCGCGGGAGCATACGAAAAATCACGCGCAAGTGGGGTGGACGGCATGCGCCCGGGGAAGATTCCCGCGCGGGCTCAGGTGCCGATCCGCTGCGACAGCTGCGCGGCGCTGAACGCCTCGTCGAAGTCGTACACCCCGGCGAAGTCCTGCTCCGAATCGTCCGGGGTCTTCGACATCAACTCGCCGTCGATCATCGCGTAGACGATCCGGCCGAAGTCCTCTGTCCGCGTGATGTGCCAGTGGCGGAGGACAGCCGGGGCGAGCATTCCGTACTGGAGGATCGCGTAGTCCCGGAGCCCGAGGCAGAGCTGCTGGCCGCTGACGTGACGGCTCTCGGGGTTGGCAAGCTGGCCGCTGCGGTCATGGCCGCCGGCGCGTCCGAGCGCGGAGGCGCGTTCGACGGTGTGATCGAGCCCCTCGCGGACGAAGCGGAAGGCCTCGAGCGGATAGGGACCGGCGCGCTCCATGATGGAGCGCCAATCGACTTCGGCGTGGTCCTTGCCGGGTTGCGGGGTTGGCTGCGGGGGGGTAGGCGGGGGCATGGGAAACACACTCGGTTGCCGCGCGGGCGATTGTATCGTCGCGACAGTGCCGTTCGCGTTCGATTTCCAAGATCCGCGCATCGCGCTCGTGTGGCGTTCGCAGAGCGGGAAGCTGGGAAAATCGCTACCTTCCTCGCAGGGCGCGCTCGCAGCGGTGCAGGAGCCGACGAGCCGTCGCACGACCCAACGCGCTTCTCGTGATCGACGCGGCCTCCGGCTCGTCGCTCTCCCGGCAGCACCTCTCGGAGACGGACACGGATGGACGCCCCCCGAACGAAGGACGAGAACCGACCTGTCTCGAACGGCGGCAACGCGCAGGACGGGCAGGCGCCGCCGCCCGGCGCGCCGCTTGACCTCCGCACGGCCCACCTCTGGCATCTGCAGCCGGTGCGCGATGTGCTCGTCATCACCATTGTCGTCCTGACGATCTACGCCGGCTACGCGATGCGCACGGTGACCGTGCCGCTGCTCGTTGCGTTCGCGCTCGCCTACCTCGTCGAGCCGGTCGTGGCGCGTCTCGCGCGGTGGCGGAACATCGGCCGCCCGATGTCGGTCGTTGCGATCCTGAGCGCGCTTGGCGTCGTGATCGGCGTTGGCTTCGCGATCGTGATCCCGCTTGCCGTCGGCCAGACCTTGTCCTTCGCCGAGAACCTCCGCTCGCACAAGTACGACGGCGCGATCGATCGCGTGATCGAGTTCGTGCCCGAGCAGTACCGGGACGAAGCGCAGGGGATCGTCGACCGGATGGTCTACCTGAAGTCCGCTGGCGGCGAGGGGGCGCAGGAAGCGCGGCAAGACGCGGCCCCGGGCGAGCCGACGAAGGGCGCGGAAACCGTTGGTGGCGCGCACGCTGGCGGCGACGAGGCGAAGCCGTCCGTGCCGGCTGCGGCGCCCGCAGAGGCCCCGACGGCGCAGGCGCAGCAGCCGGGCGCGGGCACGGATTCCGGGTTGTTCGGTGCGTTGCCATCGGCGGTGGGCGAGGGCGTGCTCGGCGGACCGATCGTCTCGCTCCTTGGCGCTGGCTCGAAGCAGGTCTACGGCTTCATCCTCACCGTGCTGCAGCTCGGGCTTGTCGCGTTCCTCATTCCCTTCTACTTCTACTACTTCAGCGTCTATTGGCCGTCGATCACGGGCTTCTTCTCGCAGCTCGTGCCGGACGAGCGCAAGGGCACGGTGTTCGGGATCGTCTCCGAGATGGACCGCGCGGTGGCCGGCTTCGTCCGCGGCCGCATCGTGATCTGCATCATCATGGGCGTGATGCTCGCGGTCGGCTGGCAGGTGTGCGGCGTTCCCTACGGGATCGCGCTCGGACTCCTGACCGGTGCGTTCTCGATCGTGCCGTACCTCGGCGGCGTCGGAGTGCCGATCGCGGTGATGCTTCTCGTCGCCGACCAGTTCGGACTCCCGGCCGATGAGCGCATGGCGGTGTGGGGCATGCTCTTCTGGCCGACGCTCGTGTTCGGCGTGGTGCAGACGGTCGAGGGCTACCTCCTGACCCCGATGATCGCAGGCAAGGCGACGAACCTCGACCCCGTCACCATCGTGGTGGCCATCCTCGCGGGTGGCTCGGTGGCCGGCGTGTACGGCATGCTGCTTGCGATTCCGATCGCGGCATGCGGCAAGATCGCATTGAAACGCGTGGTGATGCCGAGGTTGGTCGAGTTCGCGCGCGGACGGGTGTCCGATCCGCTCCCGATCGACAGCGCGATCGACGAAGAGAAGGAGAAGCGCGACGCATGAAGCTCTCGACACTGATCCAATCGACCGACGCCTCGCGCCTTCCGCCGGGGCTCGACCCGGACATCTGGAACCTCGCGGAGGACTCGCGCAAGGTCCGCCCCGGCGCCTGCTTCTTCGCCCGCGCGGGAACGAAGTCCGATGGCCGCGCCTTCATCGCCGACGCGATCGCGCGCGGCGCGGTCGCGATCGTCGCCGCCGCCGGCTCGCCGAAGCCCGATGAACTTCCCGCGAGCGTCGCGTGGGTGGAGGTGCCCGACCCGGCGCTTGCCGCCGCGCAGATCGCCGAGCGGTTCCACGGGCTGCCGTCGCGCACGCTCGAACTTGTCGGCGTCACCGGCACCAACGGCAAGACCACCATCGCCTACCTCGTGCAGCAACTGCTGTCTGCGGCGAACGTGCGCGCCGGCCTCATCGGGACGGTCGAGATCGACGACGGCGCATCGCGCGTCCCCTCGATGCTGACGACGCCGCCGGCGCTCGAGCTGTCCGAACTCTTCGCGCGCATGCTCGACCATGGCTGCCGGGCGGTCGCGATGGAAGTCTCGAGCCATTCGCTCGACCAGAAGCGGGTGGCGGGCCTGCGGTTCCGCACGGCGATCTTCACGAATCTCACCGGCGACCACCTCGACTACCACGGCACGATGGAGCACTACGCCGCCGCGAAGGCGAAGCTCTTCTCGATGCTCGACGCCGAGGGGTCGGCGATCATCAACATCGACGATCCGTGGCACGGCGCGATCGAGTCCGCTGCGCGCGCGGCGGGAGCCCGCGTCCTGCGCGTGAGCCTCAAGGACCCGTCCGCCGATTGCCTCGGCACCGTGCACCGCATGGGCATCTCGTCGATGGACGTCTCCTTCCGCGGGCCGTGGGGCCTGATCGAACTCGCGCTTCCGCTGGTCGGGCGGCACAACGCCATGAACGCGCTGCAGGCCGCCGCGGCCGCGTGGACCCGCGGCGTCGACACCGAGCGGCTTGGCCGCGCGCTCTCGACGTGCAGCGCGCCCCCGGGGCGTCTGCAGCCGGTGAGCGTCGGCGGCGCTGGCTTCAGCGTGCTCGTCGACTACGCCCACTCGGACGACGCCCTTGCGAACGTGCTCGGCGCGCTGCGCCCGACCGTGCCGCAGGGCGGACGGCTCCGCGTGATCTTCGGCTGTGGCGGCGACCGGGATCGCACCAAGCGGCCGCGCATGGCGAAGGTCGCCTGCGACGGCGCGGACGAGGTGATCGTGACGAGCGACAACCCCCGCACCGAGAATCCCGACGCGATCATCTCCGAGATCCTCGCTGGCGTTCCCGATGCGGCGCGCCCACGCGTGTCGGTCGAGCCCGACCGGGCGCGTGCGATCGCGCACGCGGTGTCGAGCGCGCGCGAAGGCGACGTGATCCTCATCGCCGGCAAGGGGCACGAGGACTACCAGATCATCGGCACCGAGAAGCGGAAGTTCGACGATCGCCGCGAGGCCGAGGCCGCGATGCGCGCCCGGGTCGCGACCTGATCGACGCGCCCGGGAAGCGCGATGGCGTGCGGTTCGTTCGAGTGTGCGTTCGAAGATGGGTCTGCAGTCCAAGGAAGGAGCCGTGTCGTGCCGCAGTCGTTCCGCGTCCACTGTCCGTCGGTCCAGGCAATCGTGCTGGCGACCCGAGCCGAGGTGCTGCGTCGCCCCGCGCGCGACCCCTCGTCGCTCTCGACCGACACCCGCGACGACCTGCGCGACGCCTGCTTCGTGGCGCTGAAGGGCGAGACCTTCGACGGACACGACTTCGTGCCGCTCGCAGCGGCGGGCGGCGCATCGTGCGCCCTCGTCGAGCGCGCGCCGTCCGACGAGGTGCTCGCGTCGCTGCCGCCGGGCTTTGGCGTCCTCCGCGTGCGCTCGACCCGCGCGGCCCTTGGCGCGATCGCGCACGCATGGCGCAAGAGCATCCTGCGCCTTCGCGTGGTCGCCGTCACCGGGAGCGCGGGAAAGACCACCACGCGCCGGCTCCTCGAGGGGGTGCTCTCCGAGGTCGGGGTGACGCACGCGAGCCCGAAGAGCTTCAACAACGACATCGGCGTGCCCCTCACGCTTCTCTCGACGCCCGACGACGCGGCGTTCGTCGTCGCCGAGATCGGCATGAACCACCCGGGCGAGATCCTTCCCCTCACGGAGTTGGCCGAGCCCGAGGTCGCCATCGTGACGCTCGCCGGCCGCGCGCACCTCGAGGGACTTGGTTCGGTCGACGCGGTCGCCACCGAGAAGGCCTCGATCCTCGCCGGCGTCTCCGGCCATGGCGTCGGCGTCGTGAACGGCGACAATCCTCCGCTGCTCGAGGCCGTCGAGTCGCTCGTCGGCTCGGAGCGCGGGCCGGAGCGCATCGTGCGGTTTGGCGTCGGTGAGTCGTGCCACTACCGCTTGGTCGGCCGGACGCCCCGCGGCGACGGTCAGGAGATCGAGGTCATGGTTCCGCGCACGTTCCGCGACGAGGGAGACGCCGCGCCACGGCGGTACACGCTCGCCATGCCGGGCGAGCACAACGCGCGGAACGCGCTGGCCGCGATCGCAGCGGCCACCGAGATGGGGATTCCCGACTCCGCGATCCGGGCGGGCCTCGCGAAGGTGGCCGCCTCGGACATGCGGCTCGAGCGCCTCGAGGTCGCGGGCCGGGTGATCTACAACGACGCCTACAACGCGAACCCCGATGCGATGGTGGCGTCGCTCGGAGCCTTCGCGGAACTTGCTGCCGCGGCGCCGCACCGTGTGGCGATCCTGGGCGAGATGCGGGAACTCGGCCCCGATGCGCGCGCCCTCCACGAAGAGGTCGGCCGGGCTGCTGCGGGACGCTTGGGCGCCGAGGACGCCCTTGTCGCCGTCGGCCCGCACGCAGCGGCGTTGATCGCAGCGGCACGCGGGGCTGGCTTCGCCGGCCGCACCATGTCCGCCGAGGCGTTCTCCGAGGCTTTCGCCGCTGAGGTCGCCGGAACGATCCTGGCCGGCATTCCTTCAGGTACGGCCGTGCTTCTGAAAGGAAGCAGGGGCGCCCGCATGGAGCGCTTCCTCGATCCGCTCCGGGCGGCGCTCGCGTCGACCTGACTGCCCGCGAGTTTGAAGGCTTTCGCTGCGGATTCCCGATAGATGGAGCCGCGAATGTTCTACATCCTGACGAACCGCTTCCAGGACTGGCTCGACTCGGTGGGGCTGTACCGGGTCATCCAGGTGTTCACGCAACTGGAGTTCCGGGCGCTCGCCGCCGGGCTCTTTGCGTTCCTCTTCGTCATCCTGCTGGGGCCGCGCACCATCGCGTGGCTGAAGCGGCTTCGGGTCGGCGACAACCCGGAGTTCGACCACGCCGAGCTCAACACCCTGAACAAGCCGAAGAAGGACACCCCGACCATGGGCGGGATCCTGATCGCGGCGGCGATCCTCACGTCGCTCCTGCTCTTCGCCGACTTCATCTACTCGCGCTACGTGCATCTGTCGATCGTGGTGCTCCTGTGGCTTGCAGGAGTGGGCATCTTCGACGACTGGCTCAAGCTGACGGCGGCGCGGCGCGCCACCGGTTCGCGGCAGGGGCTCTTCGCGAAGGAGAAGCTCCTCTTCCAGCTCGGGTGCGGTGCGCTTGTCTCGTTCTTCCTGTTCCAGGCGGTCGACCCCTCGAACAGCGCCGCACTGTCGCTGAACTTCCCGTTCCAGCGGACGTACGAACCCTCGTCCATCGGCTCGATCGGCGGAGCCCTGCTGAACCCGAACGTCATCGTGCTTGGCGTGGTGGCCTACACCGTCATCGGCATGCTGGCGATCGCGGGCACCTCGAACGCGGTCAACATCGCGGACGGCATGGACGGGCTCGCCGCAGGCACCATGTCGATCGCCAGTTTCGTCCTCATGGTGCTCTGCTGGGTCGCCAGCAACCAGACCGCGTCGCAGTACCTCATGGTGCCGCACGTGCCTGGCGCGAAGGAACTCATGGTGCTGACCGGCGCCATGGGCGGCGCCTGCCTTGGGTTCCTGTGGTTCAACTGCAATCCGGCCCGGGTCTTCATGGGAGACACCGGATCGCTTGCGCTCGGAGGCCTGCTGGCGTTCGTCGCGTTCGCGATCCGCTGGGAACTGCTTCTCCCCCTCATCGCCGGCATCTTCTACCTCGAGCTCGCGAGCACCGCCCTGCAGGTCGCCTACTTCAAGTCGACCGGCGGCAAGCGCATCTTCCGCTGCGCCCCGATCCACCATCACTTCCACCTCGGCGGGTGGAGCGAGGGGCAGGTCGTCGTAAGGTTCTGGATCATCACCGCGATCCTCGGTGCGGTCGCCCTCGTGACCGTGAAGATGCGCTGACGCCTCGGCGCGCGCAGTCTCCTCGATCGCGCGGCGCGTCCCACGCGGCCATCCTCTCGCGTACCCTCCTGTCATGGCATGGACGTCCCGTCGGACTCCCGCAGGATCCCGACGCTCGCTTCCCCGGTTCGACCGGCGAGCAAGCGCGCTTGCTGTCGTCGCGCTTGGCGTGCTGCTCCTGCTTGGGCTCCAGGTGTTTCGGCTCGCGATCGTCGAGCACGCGGCGCACGCGGAGAACGTCGAGCGGCATCTGGTCACCAAGAAGCTGCTGCCCGCGCCGCGCGGCCGGATCGTCGATCGGAACGGCGTCGTGCTCGCGATGGATCGCGCGAGCTGGGACGTGCTGATCGAGTACGACGCCATCGCCGGACGCTGGGCGACGGACATGGCGCACCGCGAGCTCATGGCCGAGATCGGCGGCGCGGCGTGGCGCGAACTCTCGACCGCGGAGCGCGCGGCGGCGGTCCTGGCGCGACAGCCGCGATTCGACGCGTTGTTCGAGGATGTCTGCGCGCGCATCTGCGAGGCGGGCGGATTCGACCGGACCGAGCTCGACCGGCGCCTCGATGCGATTCTCTCCCGTGCGGCGCGCGAATCGACGTCGCGGCGGCAGGCGCTCGCCGAGCGCGAGATCCGGCTCTTTGGCGACGACGCGCGGCTCGGCGAGCTCGACCGTGAGCGCGTCGCTGCGCAGCGTGGCGCGCACGTCGTCCTCGCCGACGTGCCCGACGAGGTGGCCTTCTACTTCCAGCGGCTCGCGGAGGAACTTCCCGGCACGGTCGAGGTCGAGCCCTCGACGCGTCGCGCGCAGCCATGGGAACAGGTCACCTTCGAGGTCGACCGTTCACGGCTGCCGTCGCCCATCCGCTCGTCCAAGCCTGTCACGGTGACGCTCGACGGAGTCGCCGACCACCTGCTCGGCTCGACGAGATCGCAGGTCTTCCCCGAGGAACTCGCGCGCCGTCCCATGGTCGATCCCAAGACCGAGACCATCGTCGACCTCGGCGGGTATCGCGCCGATCGGGACGTCGTGGGCGCATCGGGCGTCGAGCGCGTCGCCGAGTCGGTGCTCCGCGGCACGCGCGGCATGATCGAGCGCGACCTCGAGACGGGAAGCGAGCGACGTCTCGAGCCCCAGCAGGGCGGCGACGCGCAGCTCACGATCGACATCAAGCTGCAGTCGCGCATCCAGGCGCTGTTTGCGCCAGAGGCGCGGCTCGCAGTCATCCAGCCGTACCAGCGGCGCGTCGACCGCGAGGGCAATCCCCTCGGCGGTCCGCTTCCGCTCGGCTACGAACTCAACGGCGCGGTGGTCGTGCTCGAGATCGAGAGCGGCGAGGTGCTGGCGGCGGTCAGCCACCCGACGCTCGCGGATGGCGCCCTCATGACGCCGGAGCGGCGGGCGATCGAACACCCCGCGATCTTCCGTCCGGTCGAAGGACTCTATCCACCGGGCTCGATCCTGAAGCCACTTGTGTTCTGCGCGGCCGTCGCCGAGGGCGTCGCGCGTCCGAGCGACCGCATCGACTGCGCGGGACACTACTTCCCCGAGCGGAAAGACACAGCCCGTTGCTGGATCTATCGACCCGCGGAGGGTCAGGACGGCGTGCACGGACCGCTGGATGCATCCGAGGCCCTAGCCCGGAGCTGCAACATCTACTTCTACGCGTTGGCTGATCGGCTTGGGCCAGAGCGGCTGGTGTCGTGGTTCGAGCGCTTCGGCCTCGGGCAGCCAGCCGGCACGGGTCTCGGCTACGAGGTGACCGGAGAAGACGGCGTGCAGCGGTTTCGCGGCGAGGCTGCCGGAAGCCTTCCGCCCGAATCCGAGCGACGCAACCGCGGTTCGCTGATCCAGCTTGGAATCGGGCAGGGGCCCCTCACGTGGACACCGATGCATGCGGCGAATGCGTTCGCGACGCTTGCCCGCGGCGGCCGCGTGCTGCAGCCCACGATCGTGCGCGGCGCGGTGCGTCCGCCTGCGGTCGACCTCGGCATCCCAAGGGCCGCGATCGACGCAGCGCTCGCGGGGCTTCGCGGATCGGTGAACGCCGAGTACGGCACCGGACACCACATCACGCTCGAGGGCGGAGTCCGCGAGCGGCTCTTCACCTTCGACACCATCGATGTCTGGGGGAAGACAGGCACCGCGACCACGTCGCCGTTCCGCCTCGATGGCGACCGCGACGGCACGCCGGAAACGCTCGTGAAGACCGACCACGCGTGGTTCGTCGGCTTGGTCGCCGAGAAGGGTGGCGCGCCGCGCTACGTGATCGCCGTGCTGCTCGAGCATGGCGGCTCCGGCGGCCGGGTGGCGGCTCCGATGGGCGCTGCGGTGATCCGCGCCATCGCTTCGGAGGGATATCTCGGAATCGGCGCCCAGCGCGAGTCCGCAGTGGAGCGATCGCCATGAGCCGACGCGCCTTCACCGCCGCCGAGCTCTACGAGGGCACCGACGCAACGCCCCGCGCGCGCGTGCGCCTCGCGACGCCGGTGTGGCTCGCGGTCATCGCAGCGCTCGGCCTCTCCATCCTCGGCATCGTCTCCATCTCGACGACCGAGCCGCAGCTCGCCGCCCGCCAGGCGGTGTTCCTGCTTGTCGGCCTCGGCTGCGCCGCGCTCACCTCGCTCGTCCATCCGAAGACCCTGCAGGTCGTCTCGTGGATCGTGCTCGCGGTGGCGGTCGCGGCACTCATCTTCGTCCTGCTGCCGTTCGTGCCGAAGTCGATCGTGACGCCCCGCAACGGCGCGCGGGCCTGGATCGACCTCGGCATCGTCGACTTCCAGCCTTCGGAACTGGCGAAGATCGCCTTCATCCTCTGCGTCTCCCAGTGGCTCGCGCTCCGCGGCAGTCCGCGCACGCTCCGATCGCTCGTGGTTCCCTGCGCCATGATGCTCGGCATCGTGGGGTTGATCGTGCTCGAGCCCGATCTTGGCTCGGCGCTCCTCTTCGTGCCCACGCTCTTCGCCATCCTCATCGCGGCGGGGGCGCGCTGGCGGCACGTCATCGTCGCGATCCTCCTTGCGGCGACCGCGGGTCCCGTCGGCTACTTCGCGGTGCTGAAGCCCTACCAGCGCCAGCGGATCGATGCGATCGTCGCGCAGATCCGAGGCGACACGCGCTACGAGCGCGACATCGGCTTCCAGGGCTGGCGCGCCATGCGGCTCGTCGGATCGGGCGGCGTCGTCGGCAACGACAAGGACCATGCACGCGCGCTGGTCGTGCACAACAAGCTGCCCGAGGAGCACAACGACATGATCTTCGCGGTCGTCGTGTGCCGGTTCGGATTCTCGGGGGGCGTCGCGGCGCTCCTCTGCTACGCGCTCTACCTGCTGGCCGCCATGGCGGTCGCCGTGAGTTCACGCGACGGGTTCTCGAAGCTCGTCGCGGTGGGGATCGGCGCGCTCACGTTCTCGCAGATGGCGGTCAACATCGGCATGACCATCGGTCTTCTGCCGATCACAGGCGTGACGCTTCCCTTCGTGAGCTACGGAGGCAGTAGTCTTGTGGCGGTCTGGGCGATGACGGGCATTCTCGTCGGACTGGGAATCAGACCCCCGACCGGCAGCGAAAGGGAAGCATTCGATGACGCATGACGAACGAGGATCTGGACGCCGCGCCGATGCGGCGACGCTGGCGGCACGCGAGGCCGAACTCTCGCGCTGGCTCGAGTTCAACCCCGAGCCGCCGTCGATCGCATGCGATCCCGCCGCGCGGGAGGCGCTCGCGAGGATGGGGATCGAGGTGAGCGCCGATGAAGAGGCGCTTCTCGCCCGCTACCTCGGCATGCTGTTCGCGGCGAACGAGCGGTTCAACCTCACGCGCATCGATGCGGAAAGCGCCTGGAGCCGGCACGTCGTCGACAGCCTCACGCTGCTTGCGCCGCTGGCGTCGCTCGAGAAGGTGGAAACCGGCATCGACATCGGTTCTGGCGGCGGCCTGCCCGGCATTCCGCTTGCGATCACCCGGAGCGACATCGCGTGGACCCTCGTCGAGTCGACGGCGAAGAAGGCCCGGTTTCTCGAGGCGGTGGCGCGAAGGCTTGGTCTCGCCAACGTCTCGGTCGTGCAGGAACGCGCCGAGCAGGCCGCGCGCGGCCCATTGCGCGAGCGATTCGACGTCGCCACCTCGCGCGCGGTCGGTGCGCTCGACGGCCTCGCGCGCATCTCGATCCCATTTCTCCGGATCGGCGGCGTGATGCTTGCGATCAAGGGCGCCCGTGCCCCCGAGGAAATCGCTGCAGCGAAGCAGGATCTCTACGAACTTCATTCGACGGTGGCCGGCGAGCTTCGAACGGAGACGAACACCATCGTCGTCATCGAGAAGCAGCGGAAGACCCCGGCGAAGTTCCCGTGATCGTCGTTCCCGTGATCGTCGTTCCCCTGATCGTCTTGCCATCGACCCCGCGCAGCGGACGCCTCGCCCCGGGCACGTGGTCGAGCGCGTCCTAGCGGGGTTGCGAGAGGCTTCGGAGCGCCTCGCAGAAGGCGCTCGCCTTGGATTCGTCGAGCGCGTAGGTGCCGCCCGCGAGCCCGATCCTGCTTGGAAGGTCGGTGAGGATCAGCGGACGATCGCCCGAGGCGATCTCGATCACCGAAAGCCGCGCCGTAAACTCGGCGGGCGCAACCGACTCGCTGAACCCCCCGTGGTGGAGGTCGACATCCGGCTGACGCGTGAAGCTCGTGGCGATCGTCCACTCGCCGGCGGCGCGGACAATCTCGCCCTGCCCGGTGTAGCGGAGCACCTGGGCGGACGGCTGGGCCCTGCGGAAGTCGCCGCCGAAGCCGTTCCCGCGCGACATCACCTCGCGGGCGAGGCCGCGCCGGTCGCCGTCGGGAGTGAGGGTGATCGCGACCCGCACGGAACAGCCGGATGGTTCGAGCGCGAGCACGAGCGAACCGTTGCGGCCGATGCGCCATCGCACGGTGAGTTGCACGGATTGCGCGCCGGCCCGAGCGGGCGCAGCGCGCTGCGGAGCCGGTCGCTGCGCGTCGCAGGCATCGGCGGTGGTGGAAGGAGTCGCCGGCTGCGCGCGGTAGGCGGCACCCGGCTTTGGAGCCATGCGGGTCATCGTGCAACTCCCAATACTCGCGCGAGGATCTTCGTCGCGCGTTCGATTCCCTTGCCGGACTTCGAGATGGTGTTCGCGAGGCCATCGAAGAACACGCACAGCGCGAGGAGTTCCTCGATGCGCTGGTCGTGCTGCCGCTCGCGATCCGACTTCCTGCCGGCCTTCGAGCCCGGCTTCGCGGCTGTCTTCGAGGCGACCTTGCACCCATCGAGCTGCTCGATGAGCGGATCGAACTCGCGGCGCTTCCTGGCTCGGAGAATGGTGTAGAACAGCTTCCACACGTCCTGCTCGGCCTGGTGGAACTCACGGCGGTCCGAGCGGCCCTTCGGCTTCACCCGCTGCACAAGGCCCCACTCGACGAGCTGCTTCAACGTGGTGGAGACGCTGCCGCGCGAGATCGCGAGGCGTTCCATGATGTCCTCGGCCGACAGCGGCTCGCCGGCGATGAAGAGAAGCGCATGCACCTCCGCCATCGAGCGCTGCACGCCCCAGCGCGTTCCCATCTCGCCCCAGAAGGAGATGAAGCGGTCCTGCGCCGCGCGGACGGCGTCCGGCTCGGTCGGCTCGCCGCCGGAGGAAAGGATGGCTGGGGATTGCTTCGCCATGGAGCTCACAGTGGAACCGTACCGTTCGGCAGGCCGGCTGTCCATCGAACTTTCAGAAACTTCTGAAACTTGGGCATGCGCGCCGCAGCGAAGACCGGACGTGCGCAGGCCGTCGAAAAGAAACACCGGCGGCCCTTGGGAGGGCCGCCGGTGGTGGGTTTCTGCAGGGCGTGCGAGTCGATCAGGGCTGGCCGATCGCGCCGTTCGGCACGATCGAGATCTGATCGTACACCGCCTGGTAGGCGCGCACGTTTCCGAGGCCGACCGTCCAGAGCCGGATCTCGACCTCATTGTTGCTCGGGTTGAAGTACGAGGCTCCGAAGCCGGCCGCCGGGAACTGGAACGTGTTCGCAGCGTCCGCGGTGGTGAGGAAATCCGCTCCGATGAAGTCATACTCGCCGGACTCGAAGTTCTTGGCGAACGCGCCCATCATGACGAAGTTGCGCGTGGCACGTCCGATGACGTTGACCGACAGGTTGTCGAGCTGCGTTCCCGGGTCGTCGAGCTGCAGCGTGATCTTCGCGATCACGTCGGTCGTGAAACCGCTCGAGAGATAGGTGAGGCCACGAGCCGTGGTTCCTGCCTGGCGAGAGACCGAGTTGATCTGCAGGTACATCTGATCGGTCGAGCGGATCAGGAAGTTCGACCACGGCGGGGCGCCGGTGGCCGGGAACGTTCCAGTGACGACTTCGATTTCGGCGCGGTCTCCGTCCCAGTTGGTTCCGGTGAACACGCCGACCGCCGCATCGCGAAGGCTCGGGAACAGACCGATGTCCTTGAACTCGCCGTCGCAATCAGGGTCGCCGATGATGCAGCAATCCGCCGTCGAGTTCTCGCAGTCTTCCGGCGAAACGGAGACCTGCGACTGCAACTCGCCCTCGGAGAGAATGCTGCGGACGTTGGCCGGGGCGAGCGGGGTTCCATACACCTGCTTCGCCATGGCCTGCACCAGCGCCGCGGCGCCCGAGATGATCGGGGCAGCCGAACTGGTTCCATTGAACTCCGCGGTGTACATGCGGAGCTTGTTGATCTGTTCGATGTCGGAGTCGTTCGGAGGGAGCCCGTTCTGTCCGAGGAAGAGATCGCCGTAGCCGGTGGTCGTCACGGCGTCGCCCCAGGCCATCAGATGGACCGCGGCGAGCGGGCCTTCGCCCGAGTAGTTCGAGAACGGCATGCGCAGATAGGCGCCGCCGCTCGGACGGTCCGCGCCGGCTGCCGCGTAGCCCGGGCAACCGAGCTGCCGGACATAGCGTCCTGCGGTCGAGGCGCCGACGATGATGGCGTCGGAGTCGAGTTCGCCGGCCTGCGCCTGAATCGGGCAGTTCGAGTTGCCTGCCGAGCAGACCGTGGTGATGCCAAGGTCCGACGACATGGCGACGAGGACGTAGTACTGCGGGATGGCCGGGATCGGACGATCCGGCGGCGAACCCCACGAGTGATTCACGATGTCGCCCGGCTCGAGCGTTTCCATCGAGGAGACGAGCGCGTTCTGGGCGCGTGCACCCTCCTCGACCGAGACGATCGGGAAGAAGTAGCCCTGCGCTTCATGTGCGATGCCGGTGACGCCGAATCCGTTGTCGGCGGCGACGACCTGACCGAGCGTCGCGGTGCCGTGCTGGGGACCGTTGTTCGAGCCATCGATCAGAACGAGGGTCTGCCCCGGCTCCTGGATGACCTTCGGCTGGATGAGGTCCGATCCGAGCTGGTCGGCCTTCGTGAAGTCCTCGTGGTTGACGAACGCAGAGAACTCGATGATCGCGACGTTCACGCCCTTGCCGTTCAGGTTCGGGGTGACGCCACCGAGGTACTGCGACGCAACCTGCGCATGCACGGCGGACATGCCGGCGATGTCGAGGCCACGGCCGGAGAAGAATCCAGCGCGGGCAAAGGTGCCAGCCGGGTCCGCCGGGTTGTTCTGCAGGTAGAGCTGCTGGCCATTGACAAGGCCTGTGAGGAGATCGGGAGCCGAGGGCGTGTAGTCCGGCGTCGGGTTTGGATCAGGGTCCAAACGGCAGGCTGTTCCGAGCGACGGGCTGAGCGCGAGGTTCACGCACGCCTGGTCCCATTCCTGATTGCAGCAGGCGGGGTCGATGGTGCAGACCGCGAAGCAGCAGCCGGGCTTCGAGCAGCCGCGGCCGGTGTGCGTGTCGAAGCAACCGCCTTGCTGGACGGTCGCGTGGACCGGCACGAAGAGCGGGTTCAGGGCCGAGTTGTCGGCCGGGTCGGTGAAGCAGGGGTCGTAGCGCCGCGGTTCGGGCAGCGTTGGGTTCACGTTGTCGTAGATCGATCCGTTGCAGACCAGATTCGCGTAGGCGGCGCAGACCAGATCCCAGCCGTTCGGCGAGTTCTCGTCGTTGCAGTACGGAATCAGATCGGCGACCAGCTGGCAGCAGCTGGTGTCCTGACAGCCGAACTCCGCGGCATTGGCCTGATTGCCCGGGTCCGGGTTGCAGCCAAAGCCGTCCGGGTCCGCGCACGTGCCGTCGGGCACGTTGCACGCGCCCGGGGCATCCGGACCGCACTGATGCAGGATCGCGACGCGCTCGATTTCCGCGAACTCGATCTCGGGGAGCGAGTTGATCTGGCGCGCGATGTCCGGGAGCAGCTTCGCCGGTACGTCGGCGATGACCATCATGCCGGCGAGGTCAGGCTGCAGGCGACCGGAGTGCTTGAAGGCGCGCTGCTCGAGCGCCGCGAGCTGCTCGGGCGTCCGATTGATCCACTGGCGCACCGAAAGGTTGTTCGTCGCCAGGATGTGGGTGAACTCCGCGATCGAACCACCGGAGAGGCTCGCGAGCGAGAGACCGTCGATGCGCGGAGCGCGCGCGCGGACCTCGTCCTTGAACTTCAGGACGATGTTGCCCGTGTACCACGCCTCGCCGGTCTTCGGGTCGGTTGGCAGATAGAACGCGCTGTCCGCAGGCTTGCGGACCAGTTTGCGAGGCAGGAACTGATTCTGGTTTCCTCCACCGATCACCGGACCGTCGCCAGCGCGCGGCGGAGCAGCCTGCGCAACTTGGCTTGTCTCGAGGGCGAGGCCGAACAGAGTCGATCCGGTCAGGATCGTGGCGAGAAGGAAGCGAGGATTCATGCAGTGAACTCCAATGTCGGTGCGGTCCGTCGAGGACCGCTGCTGCCGGGTCTGCGAGTGTAACAGGATTCTGGAGGTCGTAAACAAGGTTCTCGGATTCTGTCGGTACCGATCACCCGGGTTCGGGAGCGATCCGCAGAGCGGAGTCGCGGGTACGTCGGTGTCCGGGCTGATTCGCGTCGATCGGGAGCCGTTGGCCGCTCCGGTCGCCTCGTTGGGAGGGTCGTCCGGACGCGACGCGGGCTCTTATACGCAGCCATTCGCCGTGGGTCGCAAGAAACCGCGAGCGATATTCTTTGAAAGTGCTCTCGCTGCGTGTTCAGGCCCGTCGCGCGACGGGTCGGCCGGCGTTTGCCACGGGGAAACACGGCCTCTTCGAGCAGGCCTGCCCTTCCAAGGGTACCGCCCGACGGATTCCATCGGGGGCGCGTCCCGCTCGGTCAGCGGCTGGCGGCGGCTTCGGCCGTCCGGCCGATGTCCCGGCGGAAGAAAGCTCCCTCGAAGCGGATGCGCGAGGCTGCGAGCGACGCGAGTTCGGAGGCGCGGGCGACGTCGCGGGCAAGCGCGGTCACGCCGAGCACGCGGCCTCCGTTGGTCACCACCTTCCCGCCCTTGCGGGTGGTGCCGGCGTGGAAAATCACGATGTCCTCGCCCGGGTTGCGCTCGACCGCCTTCGCCTCGTCGAGTCCCTCGATCTCGAGGCCCTTCGGATAGCTGCCCGGATAGCCCTTCGAGCACACCACGACGCAGCAGGCCGCGCGCGAATCGAACGAGAGCTCGACCTCATCGAGCTGTCCGGTCGCCGTCGCCCAGCAGAGTTCGACGAGATCGCCGCGCAGGCGCGCCATGAGCGGCTGCGTCTCGGGATCGCCGAAGCGCGTGTTGAACTCGAGCACCTTCGGGCCCGCAGGCGTCAGCATGAGCCCCGCGTACAGCACGCCGCGGAACGGGATGTCCATGCGCTTCAGCGCATCGACGGTCGGCACGAGCACGTCGCGCTCGACGATGCGCAGCAGTTCGGGCGTCGCGCGCGGCGTGGGCGAAAAAGCGCCCATGCCGCCGGTGTTCGGGCCCGTGTCGCCCTCGCCGACGCGCTTGTGGTCTTGCGCCGGATCGAGGATCCAGAAGCTGCGCCCATCGCAGAGCGCGAGCACGCTGACCTCGGGGCCCTCGAGAAGATCCTCCACGAGCACGGTCGTCCCGGCATCGCCGAAGATTCTGCGGACAAGGCAATCCTCGACGGCCTTGCGCGCCTCCGCCACCGACTTGCAGACGACGACGCCCTTGCCGGCGCAGAGCCCCGTCGCCTTCACCACGCAGCCGTCGATGCGGGTGTCGACGTAGGCAAGCGCCTGGTCGACGTCGGTGAACACCCGGCCGTCCGCGGTGGGAACGCGCGCCGCGCGCATGACCTGCTTGGCGAACGCCTTGTCCCACTCGAGCTGGGCGCCGGCGCGCGAGGGTCCGAAGACCACGCGGCGCGGGGGATCCGACAGCTTGGTGGCCATGTCGGCCGCGAGCGGCGCCTCGGGGCCGATCACGACAAGCGACACGTTCTCCCGCTCGCACCAGCGCGAAAGCCTGAAGACGTCGTTGGTCGGCTCCGGGCACGCCCGGCCGATCTCGAGGATTCCGGCGTTTGCATCCGCCTCGACCCAGAGCGTCCCCAGCCGGCCGCTCTTCGAGAGCCGCCACGCCAGCGCGTGTTCGCGGCCTCCGGTGCCGAGGAGGAGGACATTCACCTTGTCTGGACAGCGCAGTTTGCTCATGGGTGGGGACACTCTACCCGTGAACCGTGTTAGATTGTCGGCCCCACTGGGAACCACATGATGCTCCGCGAACGACTCACCTCGCGTTTCCTGACGTCCGCCCCCGCCGTGCTCGCCCGGCTCATCGCCGTCGGAGCGCTGCTCCTGACGCCGGCCGCAGTCGGCCAGTCGACCGCGCTCCTCGACAAGCTCAACGAGCCGTGGAAGCGACTGTCCGAGACGTCGCGGAGTTCGACGCGGCTCTTCAGCGCCTACCTCGACATGACGGCGCCGCCGGCGGAAGTCGGCCCCGACTTCAACCACACCACGATCTATCCCGGGATGGAGAACTGGGATGCCGTGAAGAGCTGGGCGGCCGAGAACGGCAACATGGGCAAGACGCTCATCGATGTCCAGGCCTGCGAGGTGCTTGGCGTGCACTACGGCACCGACGGCGTCGATCCTCGCTTCGTCGAGCGCGGACTGGTGGCGCTGATCGCACCGAACGGCGACCTCACGCGCACGCAGTTCCCGTACCTGAAGGCCATCGAGACGATCAGCGCATACGCCACCGCCGAGATGTACCGGCTGTGCGAGGAAGGCAAGTTCGACGAAGCCTTCAAGGTGGGCGTCGCGAACCTGCGCGTGCTCCGCCAGGCGTGCGACGCGCAGATGTACGACGAGAAGTTCGCGGCGATGACGCTGCTCGCGGAGGCGATGTCCGTCCACCGCGACGTGCTCTACGCCTACCGCCTCAAGCTCCCGCTCGAGCTCGTCCGCGGGCTCTCGATGAAGGAGTATCCGTTCCTGAAGCCAAGGGACGACCAGCGCCTCAAGCGCATCGCGATGCCGGAGGGCGACCTCTGGCTTGCGACCGAGCTCCTCGCCTCGGTCTTCGACGACGGCGGGCAGGTGGACGGCGAGAAGTTCAGCAAGACCTTCTCCGAGATGCAGGCGCGCAGCGCCCCGATGACCGGGTTCGGCGCCGTGAAGCGCTGGGAGCGCGTCGCCGGCGTCCACGGCTCGCTCGAGGCGAGCACCGTGAAGCTGAACGCAATCTACGACGACTGGTGGCGGCGCTGGCGCATGCGCGGCTACGACCCGCTCATGTCGCTTCCGACCGAACTTTCGGTGGTGAACCCCGTCAAGTACGCGGGGGTGGTCTTCTCCGCCCGCGACATCGAGGAGCTCTTCGGGCTCCGTCGCCGCCTCGTCGCGGAGTTCTGCGGCCTGGTCGTCGGATGCGGCGTCACCGCCTACCGCGCGCAGTACGAGGACTGGCCGAAGGCCGTGAAGATGGCCTACACCCAGTTCTTCCCGAAGCGCTTCGACTTCGATCCGTACGACCGCGAGTACGGCGCCATGAAGTACGAGTACCTCGGGTCGCGCACGCGCGGCATCGAGACGGCGACCGATCGCGTCGAGATCTCGGAGTGCCTGCTCTACGCGCGCAACGGCGACAACACCTTCAACGATGCGACGCAGCACCTCGAGGCCGGCCAGTCGGGCGACTTCGTGCTGTGGCCGCCGATCCGCGCGGTGCTCCGCGGTCAGGGTCAGTGAAGCGCAGGGGCGCCGATTGGAAACGGAGATTCAATGACTGCTTCGAACGCTGCCGGTGCTGGCGCCGTTGAGAAACTCGTGGTGATTGGTTCCGGCCCCGCCGGTTGGACGGCGTGCATCTACGGGGCGCGTGCGAACCTCGCCCCCCGCGCGATCATCGGCGTCCCGGCGTCGAATCCGGCGCCGGTGCTTCCGGGTGGACAGCTGATGCTGACCACCGAAGTGGAGAACTACCCCGGGTTCCCGCACGGCGTGTCGGGGCCCGAGATGATGGATCTCTTCCGCAAGCAGGCCGAGCGCTTCGGGACGCGGATCACCGACGCCGACGTCGTCCGCTGCGACTTCACGCAGAAGCCCTTCGTGCTCGAGACAAGCGAGGGCGAGACGGTGCGCGCCCATGCGGTGGTCATCGCGACCGGTGCCACGGCGAACTGGATCGGCCTGCCGAACGAAATCCGCCTGGCGATGAACGGCGGTGGCGTGAGCGCGTGCGCGGTGTGCGACGGTGCGCTCCCGGTGTACCGCGACCAGCCGCTGGCGGTCGTGGGCGGCGGCGATACGGCGATGGAGGAGGCGAGCTACCTGACCAAGTTCGCGTCGAAGGTCTACGTGATCCATCGGCGCGACTCGTTCCGTGCGTCGAAGGCGATGCAGGCCCGGATTCTCGAGAACCCGAAGGCGCAGCCTGTGTGGAACTCGGTCGTCGTCGACGTGCTTGGCAAGGACTTCATCGAGGGCGTGCTTCTCGAGAACGTCGTGACCAAGGAGCGCACGACGCTTCCGGTCCGCGGACTGTTCATCGCGATCGGTCACTCGCCGGCCACCAGGTTCCTGCAGGGAACCGGCCTCGAGTTCGACGAGAAGGGCTACATCGCGCTCCGTACGCGATCGAGCCGCACGAACATCGATGGCGTGTTCGCGGCAGGCGACGTGGCCGACTCGACGTACCGCCAGGCGATCACAGCGAGCGGCATGGGTTGCCAGGCTGCGATCGATGCCGAGCGCTGGCTGGCCGAGCACGGCGTGCATTGATTCCGCGGCGAGGCTGAGGGGCGCGTATCGATCACACGCCGCTCTCCAGGCGGGCCGAGGATTCACTCCAAGGCCCGACCGCCAGAGGTCGCGGCCGCAGCCGCGACCGTTACGAATCCGGCGCGACCCGCGTCATGATCTTCGCCACGACGCAGTCGCCCCAGACGTTCACCACGGTGCGGCACATGTCGACGATGCGGTCGACGCCGATGATCACGCCGATCGCGGCGATAGGCAGGGGCTCGATCCCCCGGCCTGCGATCGTCGAGTTGACCGCCGTGATCACGATCACCATCGTCACGAGCCCGGCGCTCGGGATGCCGGCTGCGCCGATCGCGGCAAGCACGCTGGTGACCACCACCAGCACGACGTCGGAGAACATGAGGTCGACGCCGAAGAGCTGGAAGAGGAACAGGACGACCACGGCCTCGTAGAGCGCGGTCCCATCCATGTTCATCGTGGCGCCGAGCGGCACGCAGAAGTTGGTGGCGCGCTTCGAGCAGCCGCCCTCGTTGATGCACGAGTCGATGGTGACCGGGAGCGTCGCGTTCGAACTCGACGTCGAGAACGCCGTGAGGAAGACCCTGCGCAGGTTCCAGAGCAGTCGCCAGCCATTTCCGCCTCCGAACGCCTGGCAGTAGAGAGGCAGGATCAGGAAGGCATGGATCGCAAGACCCGCAAGCGCGACGGCCATGTAGCCGAGCACGGGCGTCGCGATGTTCTGGATGCCGATCTTCGCGATCACCGCGGTCACGAAGAAGTAGAGTCCGATCGGCATGAGCCAGAGGATCCAGCCCACGATCCTCATGACGCCCTCGAGGAGCGACTGGAAGATCTCGAGCGCGGGCCGCCCGCGCTCTCCCGCGGCGGCGAGGCCGAGCCCGAGCAGGATCGCCGCGGTGATCGCGGCCATGGTCGACCCCTCGACCATGTCCTTGATCGGGTTGCGGGGAATGATCTGGGACAGGATGTTGAGCCATGCGCCGCCGACGCCTGTCGACTGCGCGTCCTGCATGCGCTGCGCGCGCGTCGAGTCGGCGGCGAACTCCTGCGATCCTTGCTGGAGAAGCGCGTCGCGCGTCTCCGGAGAGACGCCGACCCCGGGCGCGAAGTACTCGATCATCGCCGCGCCGAGCGACGCCGCGATGAGCATGCTCAGGATGTAGAGGAAGACGGTGCCGAGGCCGAGCTTGCCGAGTTTCGCAGGGCCACCGACCGACGCGATGCCGCAGGCGACGCTCAGGAACACGATCGGAATCACGAGCATCTGGAGCGGACGGACCAGCAGGTAGTCGCCCGCGACCTGCCAGAGCGGGCTCGGCGCGCCGCCCTGCGCGTGGATGAGTTGCCCGGTGACGACGGCCGCGACGAGTGCGCCGAAGAGGAGGGTGGTCTGGAGCTTCGCGCGCCGTGAGCTGATCGCCATGCCGGCGATCGTACCGTGCCGCGCGGCGGCGCCGGATGCGCGGTGCGTGCGTGCGTGGCGCCACCGCCCGGGCATTCCGCCCGGCTCACGCCCGCCCCGTGCACAGGACCTACAGCACGCTCTTCACATGCGTCTCGCGCAACTGATCAGGGTCGACCGGGCCCGGGGCCTCGGTCATCAGGTCGGCACCCGACTGCGTCTTCGGGAAGGCGATGACGTCGCGGATGTTGTCGGTGCCCACGATGTGCATCACGAGCCGGTCGAGGCCGAACGCGATGCCGCCGTGCGGCGGAGCGCCGAACTTCAGCGCGTCGAGCAGGAACCCGAACTTGATCTTGGCGTCCTCCTGCGTGAGGCCGATCAGCTTGAAGACGGTCTCCTGGACCTTCTGGTCGTGGATGCGGATCGATCCGCCGGCCACTTCGCTTCCGTTGAGGACAAGGTCGTATCCGGCCGACAGGCAGGCGCCCGGATTCGACTCGAGGATGCCGAACTGGTCCGGATTCGGACTCGTGAACGGATGGTGCAGCGCGACCCAGCGCTTGCCCTCCTCGTCCCAGTCGAACATCGGGAAGTCGACGACCCAGAGGAAGTTCCACTTGCCCTCGGGGATGATCTCGAGGTCGCGCGCGATCTTCTGCCGGAGTTCGCCCAGCGTCTTGGTGGCGATGTCGTAGTGGTCGGCCGCGAAGACGACCACGTCGCCCGGTACCAGCCCGAGCGCCGCGGTCAGTTCCGCGCGCACCGGCTCGAGGAACTTCGCCACGCCGGTCTCGAAGCCGTTCGCGCCGAGCTTCGTGTAGGGAATGCCGCCCGCCTTGAAGGTCTTGGCGAACTCGCTGTAGCCGTCGAGCACCTTGCGGGTGAGCTTCTCGTTCGGCGCCGGCACCCGGATCGCCTTGACGACGCCGTTGCGTCCCGCGCGGGTCTTGCCGAGGGCGTCCTTGAACACGCCGAACTCGGTCTTCGCCGCGATCTGCGAGACATCGCGGATCTCGAGGCCGTAGCGGGTGTCGGGGCGGTCGATGCCGAAGCGCTCCATCGCCTCCCAGTACGTCATCCGCGGCACCTCGCCGATGTCGTAGTTGAACATCTCCTTCCAGAGCCCGCGGGCGAAGCCGGTCATCATGGAGATGACCTCCTCGCGCTCGACGAAGCTCATCTCGAGGTCGATCTGCGTGAACTCGGCCTGGCGGTCGGCGCGGGGATCCTCGTCGCGCAGGCACTTGCAGATCTGGAGGTAGCGGTCGCAGCCGGCCACCATGAGGATCTGCTTGAAGAGCTGCGGGCTCTGCGGAAGCGCGTACCACTTGCCGGGGTGAAGCCGGGCCGGCACGATGAAGTCGCGCGCGCCCTCGGGCGTCGTCTTGATGAGCAGCGGTGTCTCGATCTCGAGGAATCCGTGCTCGCTGAAGTAGTCGCGCGCGAACTTGGTGACGCGCGAGCGCGTGCGGAGGATGTGCTGCATGCGCGGGCGGCGCAGGTCGATGTAGCGGTACTTGAGGCGCGTCTCCTCGCCGATCTTGTCGGCGTCGCGGTCGTCGGGCAGGATCGGCGGCGGCTCGGCGCTGTTCAGCAGCTCGAGCTTCTCGGCGACGATCTCGAGTTCGCCCGTCTCGAGGTTTGGGTTGGCGCCGCCTGCGCGCGCGCGGACTTTTCCCGTCACGGCGATCACGTACTCGCGGCGCAGCGTCTTGGCAAGCGCGACCAGATCCGCAGGCGACTGCTCGAGGTCGAACACCACCTGGCAGAGGCCCTCGCGGTCGCGGAGATCCGCGAAGATCAATCCGCGTCCTTGATCCCGATAGGTGTTGATCCAGCCGGAGAGGGTGACGGTCTGGCCGACGTGGCTGACCCGCAGGGAGCCACACATGTGCGTGCGCTTGAGCATGGGGCGAGAATGGTACCCGAGCGGCGAAGGCGCTGCGGCGGGCGGGAATGCGCGAAATACGCTAGCCTCCGCGATGTGAGTCAGGGAAGGCGACTCGTTCTCTTCACGGCGATGGAGCCCTCGGGCGACGCGCACGCTGCGCCGGTGATCGAGGCGCTTCTCCGGGATCACCCGCACATCGAGGTGGTCGCGTGGGGAGGCCCCCGCATGGAACTCGCGGGCGCGACCATGCTCGGCCGCACCGCCGACGACGGCGTCATGGGACTCGCCGGCATCACCAAGGTCAACGCGGTCCGCAAGCTGCACGACGAGATCGTCGCGTGGGCCTCGACGCGCGCGGTCGCCGTGCACGTGCCGGTCGACAGCCCGAGCGGCAACTATCCGCTGGCAACGCGCCTGAAGGCGAAGGGCGCGCGCGTCGTCAACCTCGTCGCTCCGCAGCTGTGGGCGTGGGCGCCGTGGCGCATCAAGAAGGTGCGCGCCGTCTCCGACGTCCTTCTCTGCCTGCTGCCGTTCGAGGAGAAGTGGTTCCGCGACCGTGGCGTGCGGGCGAAGTACGTCGGCCATCCGGTGCTCTCGCGTCCGCTCGACCTCGAGAAGATGGCGGAGATGCGCTCGAACCTCGCGCCGGGTGGTCCGCGCATCGTGATTCTCCCGGGCTCCCGCTCGGGCGAGGTCCGGCGCAACGCGCGGCTCCTCGCCGACGTGTTCTCGTTGATCCAAGGCCGCCACCGGGCCGCGCGCGCGGTGGTCGCCGCGTCGAGCGAGGCCAACGCGAAGCTCTTCCGCGACCTGATGGGCGGCCGCGTGCCGCCGGCGATGAACGTGGTGAACGCGGCGGGCGATCACGCGCTCGAAGGCGCGATCGAATGGAGCGAGCTTGCCCTCGCCGTGTCCGGCACGGTGACGCTCGACTGCACCCGCCAGGCGAAGCCGCTGATCGGCGTCTATCGCACTTCTTGGATCGAGAAGGTGCTGGCGAAAGTCGTCATCCGGGCGCCGCACCTCTTGCTTCCGAACATCATCGCCGGCGAGGAGATCGTGCCCGAGTTCGTCCCGTACTCCGGCGGCGCGGGTCCGATCGCGGAGACCGCGCTGAACCTGCTGGGCGACGGCCGTCAGCTCGCGCGGATGCGCGACGACCTCCGCAAGGTGGCCGCCACGTTCGAGGGCCGCGATCCTGCGCGGGCCGCTGCGGCCGTGATCGCGCGCGCGGCGTCCGGCGAGGGGCTGTCGAACGCGCAACTCGACCAGATCGCGGGATAGGCTCGGCCCGCGGGCAGGTGCCGCAACCGCAGCGCATCGCGCACACGCGTGCGCGGCGATGTCGTAGACTCCCGGCCCGTCGCCGCCGTTGCGTTCGTTTCCGCGATGCGCATGCATCCCGGGCCGCAGTTCCGCCGGCGCGACGTCAGTGCGGGCGTTCGCCTTCAGCGTGTACGAAAAACAGAGGAGATCGAGCCATGGTGCTGCTTCAGGCTTCGGCCGAGGGAATGCTGTTCATGATCGCGTTCGCCGTCTTCGGCGGCATCGCGCTGCTGGGGCTGCTCTACTTCATCATCACGCGTTGGATCGTCAACGTCGGGTCGAGCGAGATCGTGATCACCGAGCGGCGCTTCTCCGGGAAGCGCCTGCCGGCGGGCCGCGCGTTCGCCGCGAACGGAGAGGTCGGCATCCAGGCCGCCTATCTCGCGCCTGGCCTGCACGTCATCCCATGGCCGTTCATGCGCGTGGTCGGCAAGTACCAGTTCGTCACGATCGCCCCCGACGAACTCGGCGTGATCACGGCGACCGACGGCGAACCGATGCCATCCGGCCGCATCTACGCCGAGGACAAGGCGGGCGGCTCGCACGACAACTTCCAGGATCCCACCGCGTTCCTCAACAACGGCGGCATCCGCGGAAAGCAGCTGCGCTTCCTCACGAACGGAACGTTCAAGATCCATCCGCTGCTCTTCCGCGTCGAGAAGATCAAGAAGACGGTCGTGCCGCAGGGCGCGATCGGCGTGGTCACCGCGGCGGACGGCATCGCGCTCGAGCAGGGCCAGCTCCTTGGCAAGAGCGTGGAGGGCCACGACAGCTTCCAGAAGGCCGAGATCTTCCTCACGCAGGGCGGGCAGAAGGGGCCGCAGATCGAGTTCCTTCGCCCGGGCACCTACAACATCTTCACCGACATGTTCCAGATCGACCTGCACGAGGCCGTCACGATCCGCGAGGATCAGATCGGCATCGTCGAGGCGCGCGACGGACGTCCGATGTCGAAGGAAGACGTCGTCGCGCCGACGCCCGATGTGGGCAAGCACAACAGTTTCCAGGATGGCCAGGCGTTCCTGAGCGCGGGCGGGTTCCGCGGTCCGCAGGAGGCCGTGCTGCGCCCCGGCACCTACTACGTCAACCCGTACCTGTTCTCGGTGGTGGGCGCGCCGCTCACGATCATCAAGCAGGGCGAGGTCGGCGTGCTCATCTCGAACATCGGCAAGGACCCCGCCATGATGGCCGCAGAGCAGGAACCGCTGCCCGCGAGTTCGACCGCGCGAAAGCCCGAGGACCCCGAGGAGGTCCGCGTCGACCGCGGCATCCGCACGCGCCACGTGGTGCCCGATGGTTTCCGCGGCATCCAGCGCAATGTGCTCGGGCCGGGCAAGTACAACATCAATCCGCGCGCGTTCACGGTGATTCCGATCCCGACCACCACGCGATCGGTCGCATGGGGCGGCGGCACCACCGACGCGAACTTCGATCCTTTCCAGGTCGTCAGCTACGACGGCTTCGAGATGAAGGTCGAGGTGCGCTGCCAGTACCGCATCCTGCCTGAGAACGCGCCGTACGTCGTGCAGAAGCTCGGCTCGATCGCCGACCTCGAGGCGAACGTCATCCACCCGCAGATCGACGGCATCTTCCGCGCGCAGGTCTCGAAGTCGCCCGCGATCTCGTACCAGCAGAACCGCGCCGAGGAGCAGACGGCCGCCGAGCGCGCGGTGCGCGAGGATCTGTCGGGCTACAAGGTCGAGGTGGTGTCGGTCATGATCACCAACATCCACCTGCCGGAAGCGCTGATGAAGACGACGCAGGAGAAGAACCTCGCCGAGCAGCGCAAGTCGATGTTCGATGCGCAGGAGCAGGCCGAGAAGCGCCGCATCGAGTTCCAGAAGACGAAGGCGCAGGCCGACCAGCAGGACTCGCTGATCCGCGCCGAGGTCGGCATCCAGATCGCGCGGCACGAGGCGTCGCAGGCCGAGGAGCGCGCGCGCGGCACTGCGGCGCAGATCCGCATCCAGGCCGAGGCGGAGGCGAGCCGCGACAAGCAGATCGGCGACGCCGAGGCGGCCGTCATCCAGGCGAAGGGCGAGGCGCAGGCCGAGGCCTACCGAAGGCAGGTGGAGGCGCTGACCGCCCATGGCGTCACCATGGTCGAGGTCACGAAGTCGATCGCGGGCGCAGGCCTCAAGATCACCCCGGACGTGGTCGTCGGAGGTGGGGCGGGCGACTCGAACGGCGGGCTCGTGCAGTTGCTCCTGGCGAACATGGTGAGGGAGCAGCGGCTGCAGGTTCCAGTGGTCGCGGGCGCGCCCGCTGAGCCGGCGCGCTGACCGAGGGGTCCCGAGCGGCATCCGAGTGCGGAATCCCCGGATTTCCCGGGGCGTCTGTCGGCGTTGTCCAAGCGGGCGCCCAGCGAGGGCGTTGCTGCGAATGGACTCCGTTTCCGCTAGACTTCGCGTCCGCCTCTTGTAGAAGGATGAGCGCCATGATCACCCGACGAATCCTCTCCGTTCTGGCCCTGACCACGCTCCTCGCGCCCGCTGCGGCGTTCGCCCAGGCCGATGCCGCCAAGAAGCCGGAAGCGGCGAAGGGCGGCAGCGACGGAGTCATCAAGATCGTCTCGAGCCTGCCGCGCACGGGCAGCGCCAATGCCCAGACCACCAGCATGGTCAACGGCATCCGCATGGCGATCGCAGAGGTCGGTGGCAAGATCGGCACGCGCGAGATCGCCTACGAGGACTGGGACGACGCCAGCCCGCAGCGTGGCAACTGGGATCCGGCGGTCGAGGCGCAGAACGCCGAGAAGGCGATCGGCGACCCGACGGTGCTCGCCTACATCGGGACCTACAACTCTGGCGCCGCGAAGATCTCGATGCCGAAGCTGAACGAGGCCGGCATCGTGATGGTGAGCCCTGCGAACACCGCGCCGAGCCTGACGAAGCCCGGGTTCGGCGAGGCGAACGAGCCGGCCGTCTACCGCCCGAGCGGGAAGATCAACTACTTCCGCGTCGTCCCGACCGACGACGTCCAGGGTGCGGTGGCCGCCGACTACGCGAAGGAGATCGGCGCGAAGAAGGTCTTCGTGCTGAACGACCGCGAGGTCTACGGCAAGGGCGTCGCAGGCGTCTTCGAGAAGCGCGCGAAGGAGATCGGTCTCGAGGTGGTCGGAGTCGATGGCATCGACCCGAAGGCCTCGAACTACAAGAGCCTCGTCACGAAGATGAAGCAGGCTGGCGCCGATCTCGTCTACTTCGGCGGCACGACCCAGACCAACGCCGGCCAGCTCGCGAAGGACATCGTCGCGGGCGGACTGCGGGCGAAGCTGCTGGTGCCGGATGGCTGCTACGAGAAGGCCTTCATCGAGGCTGCGGGAAACCGTGCGCTCGAGGGACGTTGCTTCATCACCTTCGGCGGCGTCGATCCGAAGCTCCTGACCGGCAAGGGCAAGGAGTTCTACGAGAACTACAAGTCGACCTACGGCGGCGAGCCGGAGGGCTACGCGGTCTATGGCTACGAGGCGACGAAGGTCGTGCTGGCCGCCATGCAGCGACTCCACGAGGCGGGCAAGCCCATCACGCGCGCCTCGGTGCTCGAGGAAGTCGGCCGCACGAAGGACTTCACGGGCGCCCTCGGCACCTGGAGCTTCGATGCCAACGGCGACACCACGAGCCGCACGATGAGCGTGAACACCGTCAAGGATGGCGAGTTCGTGACCGTGAAGGTCGTGAACTGACCCGGCGCGCCCGAGCAGTGTGAACAAGAGCAGGGGCCGCGCCTGATGACCGAGACCGAAGTCTTCCTCCAGCAGGTGATCTACGGCCTTTCCAACGGCATGATCATCGCCCTGGTGGCGCTCGGCTACACGATGGTCTATGGCATCGTGGAGCTCATCAACTTCGCCCACGGCGACGTGTTCACGCTGGGCGGGTTCCTTGCGCTGACGATCGTTGGCGCGCTGGGAGCCGCCGCGATCATCGACACCGGCACCCTCGGCGACAGCTCGCACTGGCTGCTTCTCTTCAGCCTGGTGATCGGCGCGGGCCTCTTCTGCGGAGGCCTGAACGTCGCGATCGACCGCGTGGTCTACAAGCCGCTCCGCCGCACGCCGAAACTGACACAGCTTGTCGCGGCGATCGGCGTCAGCTTCATCCTGATCAACGTCGCGCTGTTCTGGGGCGGCCTTCCGATGGACGTGCTCGGCGGGGGCAACGCCGCGGCGGCGCCGAAGGACTTCCCGGAGGTGCTCGAGGGATCGAACCTCCTCGGCGAGGAGTCGAACGTCGTGCTTCGGCTCGAGGACGTCGCGATCTTCGCGATCACCGTGCCGCTGATGCTGGGCCTCACGCTCTTCGTCAAGAAGACGCGGCTCGGCCGGGGCATGCGCGCGACGGCCCAGAACCCCGTCGCCGCCAAGCTCATGGGCATCGACACCGACCGGGTGATCTCGGCCACGTTCCTGATCGGCGGATTCCTTGGCGGCGCGGCCAGCGTGATGTGGTCGGTCTACAACAACACGATCTCGTTCCAGATGGGCTTCCGCGCCGGCATGGATGCGTTCACCGCGGCCGTGCTCGGCGGCATCGGCAGTCTGCCCGGCGCCATGCTCGGCGGCATCCTGATCGGCCTCATCCGCGCGATGAGCGACCAGTACATCGCGACCGAGTGGACCAACGTCGTGGTCTTCAGCGTCCTTATCCTGATCCTTGTCTTCCGGCCGAGCGGACTCCTTGGCCTCAAGCAGCGGGAGAAGGTCTGATGGCAGACGCCGCCGCGCGCGTCCCGCTCTTCTCGCGAGGTCAGTGCCTCGTGCTCGGGACGCTTGCGCTCGTTCCGCTCGTCGACCTGCTGCTGCCCTCGGTGCAGTTGAGCGCGCAGATGCGGACGGTGGTCGTCTTCGCTATCCTCGGCATCGGTCTCAACATCGTCGTCGGCTGGACCGGGCTCCTGAATCTCGGCATCGCCGCGTTCATGGCGGTCGGCGCCTACGCGTACGGGATCCTGACCTGCGAGATCTACCCATTCCAGGTCGGATTCTGGCCCGGAATCGCGCTCGCCGGCGCGATCGGCGCGCTGGCCGGCTTCCTGCTCGGTGCGCCGACCTTGCGCCTTCGCGGCGACTACCTCGCCATCGTCACGCTCGGCTTCGGCGAGATCGTGCAGGACGGCATCAAGAACCTCGAGCCGATCACGAAGGGCACCGAG
>Ga0315900_10001463_pt1 | contig 37658 bp, 38 predicted proteins | sample LakEriMetagenome_FD_203521 | JGI IMG/M metagenome (GOLD analysis project Ga0315900, IMG submission 203521) | Freshwater fungal communities from buoy surface, Lake Erie, Ohio, United States - Buoy 12 MA114 | ecosystem: Environmental > Aquatic > Freshwater > Lake > Lake biofilm | place: USA: Lake...
GCACAACAGAAAAACGCCACACAGAACGTGTGCAGAAGTTTCTTCAAAGCTTAAAAGATTCCGGACACATTTATTCTGGCAAATATGAAGGTCCTTATTGTGTTGGATGCGAAGAGTTTAAATTACCTGGAGATTTAATCGAATCAAATGGTGAAAAACTCTGCCCAATTCACAGCAAACCAATTGAGTTAGTTAATGAAGAAAACTGGTTTTTTAAACTCTCTGACTTTGCAGCTCCATTGATTGAGCACTATAAAAAGAACCCAGATGCATGCCAACCTGAGAGTGCGCGCAATGAAGTACTTTCATTCCTCGAAGGCGGAGTATCTGATCTCTCTATTTCCCGTTCGACATTTGATTGGGGAATTCCAGTTCCATGGGATACCAAGCAAGTTGTTTATGTCTGGTTCGATGCACTTTTAAATTATGCAACCGCGGTTGGCCTTACCGATGCGCCTGATTCTGAAGGTGGCAAGAAATTTGCACAAACGTGGCCAGCGGATGTACATCTTGTTGGAAAAGATATTTTGCGTTTTCACGCAGTCATTTGGCCAGCGATGTTGATGGCGGCAGGCCTTGCAGTCCCGAAGAAAGTTTTTGCTCATGGCTGGCTACTAGTCGGTGGCGAAAAGATGAGCAAGAGCAAGCTCACTGGTATTGCTCCAAGTGACATTACAGATCACTTTGGTGTGGATGCTTTTAGATATTACTTCTTGCGCGCAATTCCTTTTGGTTCTGATGGTTCGTTCTCATGGGAAGACATGAGTGCTCGATACACCAGTGAGTTAGCAAATGATTTTGGAAACCTCGCTTCACGTCTAGCAGCGATGATTGAAAAATACTGCGATGGAAAACTTCCACAAGTAGCACATGACAAGACGCTCGAAGAGGCGCTATCCAACGCTGTTTCTAAAGCAGACGAGGCAATGTGTGCACTTGATTTCCAAGGTGGCATCAATGCAATTATGGATTTCTGCAAACGCGTCAATGGTTACGTAACAGAAAAAGAGCCATGGATACTTGCAAAAGATCCTGCGAATAAAGCACTCCTTGAGGAAGTTCTCTACAACACTGCAGAATCTTTACGTGCGCTAGCCGTTTTGCTTAACTCTGTCATGCCAACTACATGCGAAATTTTGTGGCAGAGCTTAGGTGCGCAAGATGTACTAGGTGCTCTGAGTTCACAGAAGATTTCTAACGTTGCTACTTGGGGACAATTACCTGCTGGTGCGCGTGTGACAAAAACTCCAGTGCTATTTCCACGTCTTGAATCTGCCGAGTAACTTCTGTGGCTGATCGTCATAACCGCGACCTGGATCGTATTCCCGCACCACAACCCGAACCACTTCCGGTTGCAACTGTTGATTCACACGCACACTTAGAGATTGTTACAAATGCATCCCCTGACTCAGCAGAAGTTGGCAAAGTTTTAGATGATGCACGCGCAGCTGGAATTGATCGTGTGGTGCAGGTTGGCTATTCAGCAGAACAATCTCAATGGTGCGTAGACGCCGCCGAGCACTGGAAGGGAAGAGTGCTTGCAGCCGTTGCATTGCACCCAAATGAAGCGCCGGTTGTTGAAGATCTTGAACACGATTGGTCCATCATCGCAAAACTTGCGGAGCATCCTCGTGTGCGTGCAATTGGTGAAACAGGTTTAGATTATTTCCGGACCCCACCAGAGTTACGCAAAAGACAACAAGAATCTTTCAAGTGGCATATTGAATTAGCAAAAAAACATAACAAGGCCCTAGTGATTCATGATCGTGATTCGCACGATGATGTTCTATCCGTTTTGCTTGAAGTAGGTGCGCCAGAGAAAACAATTTTCCACTGCTATTCAGGTGACTTAGAGATGGCAAAGATTTGCGTAGACCGCGGATACATTCTCTCTTTTGCTGGAACTCTTACCTTCAAGAATGCACCTCAGTTACGCGAAGCTGTAAAAATCGTTCCAATTGATCAGCTATTGGTAGAAACCGATGCACCATTTCTGGCCCCAACGCCGCACCGCGGTGCGCTTAATACTCCGGCGCAAATAGCAAACATCGTTCGCGCTATGGCTGATGAAAGAAGTGTGAGCGATGCGGAATTAGCAACAGCTCTGAGCAAAAACGCCGAGCGTATTTTTGGTTCATTTGTATGACCTTGCTAGGCGCAACTGAGATACGTGAGTTAGCAGAAGAATTAGGCATCAAACCCGCTAAATCACTTGGACAAAATTTTGTTATAGATGCCAATGTGTGCAGAAAGATTGTTCGAATTGCAGGAGTAACAAGTTCCGACATCGCACTCGAAATTGGACCTGGTTTGGGTTCGCTCACACTGGCGCTTTTGGAAGAAGCTAAATCAGTTGTCGCAGTTGAAATTGATGAGCGCTTAGCAATGAGATTGCCTCAAACAGTTGCGGCACATAATGAGAGCAAGTCAACCTTTAGCATCATTCATCAAGACGCACTCAACCTAAAGACACTGCCAGAAGCACCAACAGTTTTAGTTGCAAATTTGCCATACAACGTTTCGGTACCTGTGTTGCTCCATCTTTTGGAACTATTCCCAACTCTTAAATCTGGAGTTGTCATGGTGCAAGCAGAAGTTGCCGATCGCTTAGCTGCAAAGCCAGGTACAAAAGAGTATGGAATTCCATCTGTGAAAGCAGCATGGTGGGCAGACTTAAGTGGTGCAGGTTCGATTTCACGTTCGGTTTTTTGGCCGGTTCCGGGAGTGGATTCAAAACTTGTTTCATTTACTCGCCATCAACCATTAGGTGATGAAGCATTACGAAAGAGTGTTTTTACTTTAATTGATGCAGCATTTGCCCAACGCAGAAAAATGTTGCGTTCAGCACTTTCAAGTATTTATGGTTCTTCAGGAGCTGCTGAAAAGGTACTCATCGAAGCCGGAATCGATCCGACACTTAGGGGAGAATCTCTCTTGGTTAATGATTTTTGCACAATTGCACGAATAGGGTTTTAACGTGCCAATTAGATCTGTGACCGTGCGTGTGCCGGCAAAAGTTAACTTGCAACTCTCTGTTGGCCCACGTGAATCTGACGGATATCACCAACTTGTTACAGTGTTTCAAGCTATTTCAATTTTTGATGATGTAACAGTAAAAATTGCTGAACCAGGCTCCGGAATTAACTTAACTGTTTCTGGAGATCAAATCCATGGAGTGCCGACAGATGCCTCAAACTTAGTAGTAGAAGCTGCTCAACTCATCGCTAGTACTTTTGAAATTGAGATTGATGCCCATATAGAAATTAAAAAATCTATCCCAGTTGCAGGTGGAATGGCTGGTGGTAGCGCAGATGCCGCCGCAACGATTGTTGCAATTGATGAGCTGTACAACCTTGGTATGAGTCGCGAAGAGATGCATCAAATAGCATCGCAACTTGGTAGCGACGTTCCATTCTTACTCAGTGGCGGAACAGCTATTGGACAGGGAAGAGGAGATCAACTCACTGCTGCGCTTTCACGCGGTACTTATCACTGGGTTTTAGCACTTTCTAGTGTGGGGCTCTCAACTCCTGCGGTGTACGGCGAATGTGATCGATTGCGACAAGGTTTAGAAATTAGCGAACCTCAAATTAGTGATGCGTTAATGCAAGCACTGTTGGCTGCAGACCCGAAGGCAGTTGGCAATTTATTGATTAATGATCTTCAACCAGCGGCTTGTTCGCTTCGACCAGCACTTCGTCTCATCCTTGATGTTGGCCAAGAGTACGGAGCACTTGGTGCAATCGTTTCTGGATCAGGACCAACGGTTGCATTCTTAGTCTCTGATGAAGAACACGGATTAGATCTAGCTGTTGCACTGAGTTCTTCTGGAGTTGTTGGAAGTGTTACGCGCGCATTTGGCCCAGTTCATGGCGCCAAAGTTATTGAGTCACATTAGATTTCCTCTTCAAATTGCGCAGCAATAATGCTGAGCAATCGAGCAAGCTCCTTTTTTTCTTCACTTGTAAGCGGCGCCAAGAAATTTCTTTCACGCCCTAAGAGTTCTTCCATTGCCGCATCTACTGCACGCACTCCAGCTTTTGTCAGAGTTACTAAAGAACCACGCCCATCGGAGGGATCTTGCTTGCGTGTAATTAATTCGAGTTCTTCGAGTCGATCAAGTCGGTTTGTCATCGTTCCACTTGTGACAAGTGTTTCTTGCATTAATTGACTTGGTGAGAGTTGATACGGCGCACCTGCGCGACGCAGTGATGCCAAGACATCGAAGCCCCATGTATCTAAATCGGCGAACGCATTACGTCTTTCAATATCTAAGTGACGAGAGATTCGAGTGATGCGACTGAGGACTCCCAGTGGAGACAAATCCAGATCTGGACGCTGTGCCTTCCATGCGGCGATGAGGCGGTCTACTTCATCACGCATTTTCGCCCCACTTTCTAAAAGTATTTATCAAATTTCTCGCGTGAGGCAACTTTAGTGGTCGAAAGTACTGGTGCCGATAAGGGAGAATATAGGTTCCGCCATTGTGTAGTGGCTAGCACATGGGCCTTTGAAGCCCAGGGTCCAGGATCGATACCTGGTGGCGGAGCATGACGCCACCAAAGGGCACCGACTCATCACTTGAGTGCGCGATTATCCTTGCCGCCGGCGAAGGAACGCGAATGAAATCTTCGCTGCCAAAAGTTTTGCATGAAGTTGCTGGTCGCACATTAGTGGGACATGTTTTGCATGCAGTGCATGGACTTTCGCCACAACAGATAAGAGTTGTTGTTGGTTCAGGTCGCGAAAAAGTTGAAGAACACGTTGCGGCAATTTCACCGAAGGCAGTTACTGTCTTTCAAGAAAAGCGCGGTGGAACAGGTCATGCAACACAACTAGCTCTTCAAGGAGTTACTCCAAAAGGCTCAGTTCTTGTTCTCGCAGGAGACACTCCGCTACTGACAACTCAATCTCTTGCTCAATTAATTTCATTTCATCACAACGGTGGATTTAGTGCATCTGTAATGACAGCCGAGCATCCAGATCCAACTGGCTATGGACGCATTATTCGCGCTGATGACGGCTCGCTTCTTCGCATAGTTGAAGAGAAAGATGCATCCGAATCTGAAAAGATGATTTTTGAAGTTAACTCAGGTGTTTATATTTTCGATGGCGCGCTACTGACATCAGCGATTTCCAAACTCACCACCAGTAACGCCCAGGGCGAACTCTATTTAACCGATGTGCTCGAGATTATGCGCCAAGCAGGGGGAGAAGTTGCAGCTGCCCTCATCGATGATTACGTCGAAACACTCGGAGTAAATGATCGCGAACAACTTGCTGAAAGCGGAGCGTATCTACGCGATCGAATTAATAGCGATTTAATGCGCGCCGGAGTAACAATTACCGATCCAACAACAACATGGATTGATGTAACTGCCACCATTGAAAGTGATGTCACTATTTATCCAGGATCAGCAATTCTAGGAAAGACAACGATTAAATCTGGCGCCGTAATTGGCCCACGCACAACACTTGATTCATGCACAATCCTTGAGGGCGCTCGCGTTATCGAATCTGTATGCCAGGAAGCAGTTATTGGCAAGGAAGCGAATGTTGGCCCTTATTCGTACTTACGTAAGGGAACACAACTTGGAACTGGCGCAAAAGCCGGTGCCTTTGTCGAGATTAAGAATTCAACTATTGGCAATGATTCGAAAGTTCCGCATCTTTCCTACGTCGGTGATGCAAAAATTGGCGAGGGCACCAACATTGGCGCTGCATCCGTATTTGTTAATTACGATGGCGTTGAAAAGCACGAAACAATCGTGGGAGACCATGTTCGTATCGGAAGCGATTCAATGTTGATTGCGCCCGTAACAATTGGAGATGGGGCTTACACCGCTGCAGGATCTGTAATTTCTGAAGATGTCCCACCAGGAGCAATTGGAGTTGGTCGATCACGCCAGCGAAATGTCTTAGGCTGGGTCTTGCGCAAACGTTCTGGCACAAAATCTGCTGAAGCTGCAGCGCGTCACACTGGCAGTGAAAACGGACATAAGAGAGGCTAAGCCCCATGAGCGAACTCCGTCTGGCATCTGAAAAACGGTTAAGACTTTTTTCAGGCCGTGGATTTCCGGAGTTAGCCGAAGAAGTAGCACAAGAACTTGGTGTTCCGATTACACCAACATCAGCATATGACTTTGCAAATGGTGAAATATTTGTTCGCTTCGAAGAGAGCGTTCGCGGTTGCGATGCATTCGTATTACAGAGTCACTCTGCGCCGGTCAACAAACAAATCATGGAACAACTCATCATGGTTGATGCACTCAAGCGTGCATCTGCAAAACGAATCACAGTAGTTGCACCTTTTTACGGTTATGCGCGTCAAGACAAGAAGCACCGTGGACGCGAACCGATCTCTGCACGCTTGATGGCAGATTTATTTAAAGCAGCAGGTGCTGACCGTTTAATGGTTGTAGATCTTCACACTTCACAAATTCAAGGATTCTTCGATGGTCCAGTAGATCATTTGTTCGCACTTCCAATGCTTGCAGATTACGTTGGCTCAAAAGTAGATCGCTCACGTCTAACAATTGTGTCTCCTGACTCTGGTCGAGTACGCGTTGCAGAACGTTGGTCAGATTTACTCGGCGGATGTCCAATTGCCTTTATTCATAAAACACGTGATCCACGCATTCCAAATGAATCAATCACTGGTCGCGTAGTCGGTGATGTCGAAGGTCAGACATGTGTTGTTATCGATGACATGATCGATACAGCCGGCACAATTACAAAAGCAGTTGACGCACTCTTTGAAGCAGGCGCAAAAGAGGTAATCATCGCCGCTACTCACGCAGTGCTCTCAGGACCTGCAATTGAACGTCTTAAAAACTCTCGTGCCAGTGAAGTTGTTATTACAAATACTCTTCCTATTTCTGAGGATCAAAAGTTCGACAATCTCACTGTTCTCTCGATTGCACCGCTTCTCGGTCGCGCAATTCGAGAGGTCTTCGAAGATGGTTCCGTAACCAGCCTCTTCGATGGCCATTCATAAGCGCGATTTGCCAGAGCCGATAATCCTTCGCTAATCTTTGCCTCGTTCCGGCGAGGGTTTTTAACTTCCGTTATCGACGGTGCAGGTAAATGCTCCTGCTGGGACTTTTGTGAAGTAACCGAAAGTTTTACCTAACAGGGAGAAATTAAAATGGCTGAGATCACCATCAACGGAATTCGTCGTACTGAATTCGGTAAGGGCGCATCACGTCGTGCACGTCGCGATGGTCAAGTTCCAGCTGTGATCTATGGTCACGGTGAGAAGCCAGCACACATCACTCTTCCAGCACGCGAATTAGGCGTTGCACTAAAAACTTCAAACGTTCTTCTCGACATCGTTGTAGATGGCAAAACAGAACTCACACTTCCAAAGGCTGTTGTTCGCCACCCAATCAAATTAACTCTTGATCACATTGACCTTGTAATTGTTCGTCGTGGTGAAAAAGTTGTCGTATCTGTCCCAGTTCACGCAACTGGTGAATACGATCGTGACGGAATCCTCGAGCACGTTAACAACACAATTGAAGTTGAAACAGAAGCAACATCGATTCCTGCTCACCTTGATCTTGATATAACTGGATTGGTTGCAGGAACATCGAAGTACGCTGCAGATGTAGTTCTTCCTTCAGGCGTTGTTCTTATTTCAGATCCAAAGATGATTGTTGTTCACCTTTCAGAGCGCTCTACAGCAGTTGAAGAAGTTGCAGCACCTGCTGCAGATGCTGCTGCTCCAGCTGATGGCGCTGCCGCCGCTGCTGCTGGTGATGCCGAGAAGAAGGATGCTTAAGCACTAACCTTGCTACATGGTTTGGTTAGTTATTGGGCTCGGTAATCCCGGTCCAGAATATGCAGCAACTCGCCACAATGTTGGCCAGATGGTTGTTGACGAACTAGCTAAACGTTACAAAGTTAAGTGGTCTTCTCATAAGTCACGCACTGAAATTGCTGCATTTAAAATCGGTGTTGGCGCTGATGCGCAATCAGTCATCATCGCAAAGTCTAAGAGCTACATGAATGAAACAGGTGGACCTGCAAAGGCGCTTGCATCATTTTATAAAGTCGAACCTGATCACATTATTGCCCTTCATGATGAATTAGATATTGCGTATTCAACAATTCGCTCAAAACTAGCTGGTGGCGATAATGGCCATAATGGTTTGAAGTCCATGACATCGGCTTTTGGAAGTGCTGAATATTTCAGAGTCCGCTTAGGTATCGGTCGTCCAATGGGCTCACAAGATCCTGCAGACTTTGTCTTAAAGGCATTTTCTGTTGCTGAGAAAAAGACTCTGCCAGAATTTATTGATCGCGGGTGTGATGTGGTCGAGTCATTAATTACTAATGGATTAGAAGAAACACAATCACGCTTTAATAGCTAGAAATCAACCTGTATTTCGAAGGCCTGCAGCCACGCCGTTAATAGTCAACAAAAGTGCTCTTTGGAGAGTTGCATCTACTTCACCGTCATGGTCGCGCACTCGCTCTAGGAGATTTACTTGCAGTAAATGTAATGGCGCAAGATATGCATCTCTTACCTGAAGTGTTCGAGCCAAAATTGGCTGATCTCCCAGCAATGAATCCTTCTTTGTAACTTTCAGAATCTCTTCGCACGTTAACTTAAATTCAGCAGCAATTACGTCAAGAAAGTGATGCAACTCTTTTGGAACTAGCGCTTCTACATAACGCTTTGCCATCTCTAAATCAGTCTTTGCTAGCGTCATTTCAACATTGCTAATAAATGTATGGAAGAAGTGCCATTGCCCAAGCATTTCCTCAATGACTTCAGATTTGCCAGCTTCACGTGCAGCTCGTAAACCGCTTCCTACGCCAAACCAACCAGGAACAATCTGGCGAGATTGAGTCCAACCAAATACCCATGGAATTGCGCGCAAACCATCTAAACCACCTGCAGCATCAGGTCGTCTAGAAGGACGTGAGCCCAACATCATTTCACCGAGCTGTTCTACAGGTGTAGATGAGTAGAAATAAGCTGGTAAATCTGGGTGATCAACTAAAGCGCGATAGCGCGCAAAAGAACTTTCACTAATGAGATCCATGCATGAGTTCCACTTTTCTAAATCCTCATTGCTCTGTCGCGGCGCACGATTAAGAACTGTGGCTTCTAATGATGCAGCCAGCATTAGCTCGATGTTTTCTCGAGCAAGTGATGGAAGTGAATACTTATCACTAATAACTTCGCCTTGCTCAGTCATCTTGATTTGTCCATCAATAGAACCCCACGGCAATGCAACAAGTGCTTCATACGTTGGGCCGCCACCACGACCAACAGAACCACCACGACCGTGGAATAAACGCAATCTGACTCCGTGTTTCATTGCTACATCGCGCAATTTACGTTGCGCGCGATGAATTTCCCATTGGCTAGTTGCGATTCCTGCATCTTTATTTGAATCAGAATAACCCAACATAATTTCTTGTAAATTGCCGCGAAGTTCGACGATCTTTCTATATCCAGGATCACTCAGCAATGTCTCAAGAATTTCTCCAGCTGCCCTCAACTCAGCAACTGTTTCAAGCAGTGGAGCAAAACCAATAATTGCTGTACCAGTAGAAACATTTATGAGGCCTGCTTGCTTGGCCAGAATGATTGCTGCCAATAAATCATCTGGACCCTTTGTCATTGAAACGATGTAGGTCTCAATTGATTCAGGGCCGAAACGCTGAACAATGTCGAAGATGGCTCTGAAGGTATCCAGTGTTTTTTGTGCGCGTTCATCGCATTTTCCAAAATCTAACTTTTTTGATGAGGAAAGTTCGCTTGAAAGAATGGCAAGGCGCTCTTGATGGTTCTTGTCTTTATATGAGTCACCTAATGCGAAAGCAAGTGTGTGGTGATGGGCATCAGAGTGTTCGCGAACATCGAGAGTTGCATGAGTTAGACCAAAGGCTGAAACCGTACGCATTGTTCTTTCAAGTAAGCCGGTGGCCATTAATTCGCCGCGGTTTTCAAGCAATGAATCACGCATCAAAGTGAGGTCCGCCAATAGTTCTGACGTGTTGTTGTAATCACGGTGCGGAACATGTGCGGTACCAGCAGCGTGACGATTACGAGTGAATGCAAGGCGATGCACGATTGCGGTAGCTTTCAAACGATAAGGCTCTTGAACATTTAAACGCTTGAATCGTTCCTCAAACTCCGGAATATGTTTGAGGTCTTCCTCGACTGATTTCAATAACGCTTGGCTGACTCCAGTAATTCTTGTTGAAACCGAGAGCATCTGGCGTAACTCATCCATCGCTGCAATTGTTACGCGAATTGAATGACCAACTTGTAACACCATCGCAGATTCAGTGATTGATGCCGTGATATTCGGATTGCCATCTCGATCTCCACCAATCCAGCTTCCAAATGAGAGCGGACGAGCATCTAATGGAAGATCTACTCCGAGTCTTTTAATCTCATTCTTAAAGTCGTTGAGAACTTCTGGAATCGTTAACTTGAATAGATCATCTAGATAGTAAAGAGCGTTCATAGCTTCATCTAGTGGCTCTGGACGTCCAACACGTAGTTCATCTGTTTGCCACAACACATCGATTGTTTCTGCTAACTGACTGCGTTGAGATGGCGTACTTGGCTGATCCAAGAGTTTTGCTACACGTCCTAATTTGTTTAGAACAGAGCGTCGAGCAGCTTCAGTTGGATGTGCAGTAAAGACAGGACGCACCATTAATTCGCTGACCCAATGTTTTACATCTTCTGTAGAAAATTCGTGACCAGGCACCTTTGCACTCTGCGCCGCGGCAATTTTGTCCACGGCCTTTGCCATCCACGATCCACCTTGTGCTCTGGCATCAGCTAAAACTCGTGCACGGTGAACTTGCTCTGCAACGTTAGCCAAATTGAAATATGTACTAAACGCACGAACAAGCTGAACTGATTGCTCAATAGATAACGTTGATAAGAGTTCGTCGCCACCACCGTCTTTGCCTGCTTTACGAACGGCTTCTACGAGTTCAAGTAACTCTTGACCTTCTTGGCGAACGAGTGATTCACCGAGTAAATCACCAAGCTTTCGAACATCGGCACGCAAACCAGCGCCATCATTACCGATGGCTGCAGCGGAATCTTGCGTAGACATTGGCTAATCATGGCAGGTTCACCTGCCTTAGACTTGCCCTATTAAGCCCCCTCCGGTCTCACGGAGTTGGGGCCTTAGGCGTTTTTCTAGACAGGGGGCTTACATGAAATTGGTACGCGATGCACTCGCCACCGATGCTCATATTCGTGATGCTCTCGAATCGAAAAAGCGCATCATTGCGCCATCGCCGCTGCACCCATTTCTTGCATCAATTCGTGCGACCGAACGCCCACTCTTAATTGTTACGAGTTCTAGCAGGTCCAGCGAAGACTTTGTTAATGATCTGCGCGAATTACACGCAGAAGTATTTGAGTTTCCTGCATGGGAAACTTTGCCGCACGAACGATTAAGTCCTCGAAGTGACACTGTTGCGCAACGAATATCAACTCTTATCGAACTGAAAAACAAGCAACTTAAGAATCCCATAGTAGTAACTCCGGTTCGCGGTCTTATCCATCGAATTATTAATTCACTTGCCGCAAAACCAGTACGCGAACTCGCAGTCGGAATTCAATGTGATCTCAAAGAACTTATTGATCATCTCGGCGAACTTGCATATCAACGCACAGATTTAGTCGAACGTCGTGGCGAGTTTGCAGTGCGCGGTGGAATTCTTGACGTGTTTTTGCCACTAGCAAATCAACCTGTCCGCATTGATTTTTTTGGCGATGAGATTGAAGACATTAGTTACTTTGATGTTGCCGGTCAGCGCACGACAGCTCCCATCGACGGCGTCATCAAGATTTTGCCCTGTCGTGAGTTGTTGCTCTCTTCAGAAGTGCGCGCAAAAGCGAAGGCACTTATCTCGAAGTTTCCTCAAGCCTCCGAAATATTAGAAAAAATCTCAGAAGGAATTGCAAGCGAAGGCATGGAATCTTTCATTCCTTTATTGGTTGATTCCACCGAAAGTATTTTAGATCGAATGCCTGAGAACACCGAAGTTATATTTATTGATGAAGAGAGAATTAAATCAAGAGCCGCAGACCTGCTTGCAACTAACGAAGAGTTTTACTTAGCTTCCTGGCTAAATGCTGCAAGTGGTGGAGCAACTCCATTACACACCGGTGATGGCACATATATGACGTGGGAAGAATTAATTAAAGAAATAGAGAAAAACAAGTTAGCGCCCCGAAGCTTTAATGTTTTTGGAAGTGATTTAGATGAAGAAGCAGCGTTCTTGGATGCGCACGCCATAGACCCGCTAAGGGGAAATACTGAACGACTAGTAGATGAGTTTCGAAGCGCAACAGATGCCGGGCAGAATTTAGTTTTTGCAGCTCATGGCCACGGAATGCACGATCGGTATTCAAACCTGTTTAGAAGCGCTGAAATATCTGTTCGTGTTGTTACTTCCACAATTGCTTATGGATTTAGCGTGCCATCAGCTCGAATTCTTTTCATCACCGAAAGAGATTTATCTGGCAGTAAAGGTGTCATCAACAACACCGAAAAACTCCCTTCCAAGCGCAAAACTGCTATCGAACCACTTGAGTTAAAGGCGGGAGATTTCGTTGTTCACGAACAACATGGCATTGGTAGATACATAGAGTTAGTTTCACGAACAGTTGCTGGAGTAACCCGTGAGTATTTAGTACTTGAGTATGCCTCTGCCAAGCGAGGTCAACCAGGAGATCGCATCTTTGTTCCAACAGATTCACTCGAACAGGTAAGTAAGTACGTAGGTGGTGAGACTCCAACTGTTCATCGAATCGGAAGTGGTGAATGGCAAAAAGCAAAGGGTCGTGCACGCAAAGCTGTGCGGCAAATTGCAGGTGAGTTAATTCGATTGTATGCCGCACGTACTTCATCTCCGGGTTTTGCATTTTCGCCAGATACACCGTGGCAACGCGAACTCGAAGATTCATTTGCATACATCGAAACCCCCGATCAACTCTCGACGATTAATGAAGTCAAAGCTGACATGGAACGCCCTTATCCAATGGACCGAATCATTTGTGGCGATGTTGGCTATGGAAAAACTGAAATTGCAATTCGTGCCGCATTCAAAGCAGTTCAAGATGGAAAGCAAGTTGCTGTATTAGTTCCAACTACGTTGCTTGTTCAGCAGCACACCAAAACTTTTGAAGAACGGTATTCGGGATTCCCAATCAAAGTTGCGGGATTGTCACGATTTAATACCGCAAAAGAGAGCAAAGAGATTTTGGCTGGAGTAGAAGCTGGCACATATGACGTCATTGTTGGCACCCACCGAATACTCTCTAATGACGTCCAGTTTAAAGATCTTGGTTTGGTAGTAGTAGATGAAGAGCAACGCTTTGGTGTTGAACAAAAGGAATCTCTCAAGAAACTGCGAACAACAGTTGATGTTTTAGCTATGTCTGCAACGCCTATACCTCGCACATTGGAAATGGCAGTAACGGGTATTCGTGAGATGTCTACGATCACAACTCCTCCCGAAGAACGTCACCCAATCTTGACCTACGTCGGTGCGCGAGATGACGCACAAATTACTGCGGCAATACATCGTGAGTTATTGCGCGATGGACAGATTTTCTACATCCATAATCGCGTCGAATCAATTGATCAGGCAGCGCAAAAATTGCAAAAACTTGTACCTGAAGCACGCATCCGAATTGCGCATGGACAGATGAGTGAGGGTGCACTCGAAGATGTGATTCTGGCATTTTGGAATCGTGATTTTGACGTCTTAGTTTGTACAACCATTGTTGAAAGTGGATTAGATATTGCCAATGCCAACACTTTAATTGTTGAGCGAGCAGATCTATTTGGTCTCTCTCAACTTCATCAACTCCGTGGACGTGTGGGGCGTGGACGCGAACGTGCGTATGCCTACTTCTTATTTCCTCCAGATCAACCCTTAAGTGAATTAGCGCATGATCGGTTAAAGACAATTGCAGCTAACACCGAATTAGGCGCTGGAATGCGCGTTGCACTGAAGGATCTTGAAATTCGCGGTGCAGGAAATCTCTTAGGCGGCGAACAGTCAGGTCACATTGCAGATGTTGGCTTTGATTTGTATATGCGCATGGTTGGTGAAGCGGTTCACGAATACAAAGCCGGAATCATTGAAACAACTGAGCCAAACCACGAATGCAAAGTTGAGTTACCAATTAATGCTCATCTAGATTCACAATACGTGCCTGGTGAGCGATTGCGTTTAGATCTTTATCGTCGCTTGGCAGATGTTCGAAACGGTGAAGATGTTAAAGCCATAGAAGAAGAGCTCCTTGATCGCTTTGGCGCGCTACCAGAAGAAGCGCAAACACTTCTTGGTGTTGCCGCACTTCGCGCATTTGCAAAGAGCATTTCTCTTCGCGAAGTTGTTGCCCAAGGAAAATTTGTTCGACTCTCGCCCATTAATTTGCCCGAATCCAAGCAACTTAAATTGGCTCGTATGTACCCAGGATCACTCTATAAATCCGCATCCTCAACAGTATTAGTGGCTTTGCCAAAGAGCTCCGCGTGGAATCCGTCCGAAAGTGCTGCCCCAATAGTGGATACTTCTCTTCTGGCTTGGGTAACACAGGTAGTTACCGAATTAACATCAACTTCGAAAGGCAGTTCATAGTGAAAAAGATAATTTCTATTGCGGCGATCTCAGCAGCTCTGTTGCTTACAGGATGTTCGCAAGTGAGTTCAGCTGCCTCAGTTGGTTCATTCAAAATTTCACAGTCAACGGTTCAATCAAGTATTGATTCCATCATGGCCGAACGAGAAAAAGTTGATACATCAGCGATGCCATTGGCATATGGAGAAGAACTCAATCGTTCTCAAATGCGCTTTCATATTTTGACGGAATTGCTTAGTGAAGCTGCTGCCAAGTTGAAAATCACTGCTTCTAAGGCAGAGATTGATACACGCCGTGCAAACATCACCGATCAACTCGGCGGAGAAGAAGCACTCCCAAATGCTCTTGTTGCAGCAGGAATTGCTCCACAGGATTTTGATTTGTATTTACAAGGAGTAATCCTTTCAGACAAGATCGCACAAAGTCTTGCTGCTGCTGGAGTAACTGACGAACAAATTGGTGCTTCAATTCAGAAACTTGTCATTGATATGGCAGCTGAGAAAAAGATAACCATTAATCCTCGTTATGGTGCATGGGATGCAGCTACTGCCGATGTTGTGCCTGTTGATTCAGCAGGATCTGCAGTCGCGCCATCTGAAGATTAATTACATGTGTTGATGGTATGAACACTCCATACTTACAACGATTAGTTGAGGTGATGGATCAACTTCGATCACCTGGTGGATGTCCTTGGGATGCAGAACAGACGCACGAATCTTTAATTAAATACTTACTTGAAGAGTCGTACGAATTCATAGACACGGTTGCCGAATCAGATCGAGCCGGCATGCGCGAAGAGCTTGGCGACATCTTGCTTCAAGTTTATTTTCATTCACGAATCGCACAGGATCATCCAACAGATCCCTTTTCGATTGAAGATGTAGCAAAAGTTATTACTGAAAAACTCATCAGCAGACATCCTCATGTTTTCGGCGATAAAAAAGTCAGCGGAAGCCAAGAAGTGATTGCTAATTGGGAAGAAATCAAAGCTGCAGAAAAGGGACGCACTTCGGCGCTAGATGGTGTTGCGCTATCTCAACCTGCGCTATCCCTGATCAATAAACTGCTGTATCGAGCAGAAAAATATGGAATAGACCTCGATGTTCCAACGCATTCCGAAAATTCAATAGCAACGGAAGAATCCGTCGGCACCGCACTGCTCGCTGTAATTGCGTGGGCACATAAGAATGGTGTTGATCCAGAAGATGCATTGCGCATGCAGAGCAAGCAACTAATGCGTGAGATTGCGCAGCAAGAGGCGCGGTAGGATTAGGCACTGATAGAACGTTGAAGAAGGCAGGAGAAGCAAGTGGCGCTTATTGATGCTCTCGGAGCTCGCGAAATTCTTGACTCTCGTGGTAACCCAACAATTGAAGTTGAAATTCAATTAGAAGATGGCACTCAAGCGCGTGCTGCAGTTCCAAGTGGTGCATCAACTGGAGCATTTGAAGCAGCCGAACTGCGAGATGGTGGCAAGAGATATTTAGGTAAAGGCGTCGAAAAAGCTGTCGCTTTTGTTAATGGCGAAATTGCTGATGCAGTGATTGGTTTAGACGCACAAGATCAGCGCCTGGTAGATAGCGAAATGATTGCACTTGATGGAACGCCGAATAAATCTCGACTCGGTGCAAATGCAATTTTAGGAGTCTCGCTAGCGGCGGCAAAGGCACAAGCAGAGAGTGCTGATCTCTCCTTATTTCGTTATCTAGGTGGACCAAACGCACATGTACTTCCAGTGCCGATGATGAATATTCTAAACGGCGGTGCGCACGCAGATACAAACGTTGATATTCAAGAATTCATGGTTGCCCCTATTGGTGCCGAAACTTTTCGCGAATCACTTCGTTGGGGTGCAGAGATTTATCACGCACTTAAATCAGTATTAAAAAAACGTGGGCTAGCAACAAGTGTTGGCGATGAAGGTGGTTTTGCGCCAAATCTTGAGAGCAACCGAGCAGCGCTAGATCTAATTATTGAAGCGATTACTCTTGCTGGTTTCAAACCAGGCAAAGAAGTTGCACTTGCAATGGACGTTGCTGCCACTGAGTTCCATGAAAAAGGTAAGTACAACTTTGAAGGTGCATCTAAAACTGCAGAAGAAATGATCGCGTATTACACCTCACTTGTTGATGCGTATCCTTTGGTTTCCATCGAAGATCCACTCGATGAAGAGGATTGGGCTGGCTGGCAATCAATGACAGCATCCCTTGGCAAGCGTGTACAAATTGTTGGAGATGACTTATTTGTAACTAATCCAGTTCGCCTGAAAAAAGGTATTGATTCAGCGACAGCAAATGCGCTTTTGGTAAAGGTAAATCAAATTGGAACGCTGACAGAAACACTCGATGCAGTTGATATGGCGCACCGTGCGGATTACCGAAGCATGCTCAGCCATCGCTCTGGTGAAACTGAAGACACCACAATTGCAGACCTTGCAGTTGCAACTAATTGTGGGCAGATTAAAACTGGTGCACCAGCTCGTTCTGAACGAGTTGCAAAGTACAACCAATTGTTGCGAATCGAAGAAGAACTCGCAGATGGCGCGGTGTATGCAGGTCGTGCGGCATTCCCACGATTTAAGGGATAACGATGTCTCGTCGTCGTGGATTAAATTTCAATAAACGACGCGGGCAAAGTCGTGCACTTACCCTGGCAACAATTTTGTTTCTGATGGCTCTTACAATTGCGCCACCAATTAAGCATTACTTCACTCAACGTGCGCAGATCAGTGCTCTTAAATCACAGGTTGAAAGCAACAACGCTGCCCTCGAACAAGCTCGTAAAGATCTGTTGTTGTGGCGCGATCCTGAGTTCATTAAGTCTCAAGCACGCGAACGTTTGCACTTTATCTTGCCAGGAGAACGTCAATACATTGTTACTGATTCAGAGGGTCAATACACACAAGAAAGTGGCACAACTGTCGCAAACAAGATTCCAGATGGACAGCCTTGGTATGCGCGCATGATTGCTTCTATTACGGAAACTCAAAATCAGTGAAAGACGTGCAACCAAGCGACCTTGATTGCATTGAGTTTCAATTGGGTCGCACTCCACGAGATGTGCATGCAATTGGTTTTAGGTGTGCATGCTCAATGCCAGCTATTGTCGAAACACCTCCACGCCTTAGCGATGGAACACCCTTTCCAACTTTTTATTATGCGACGTGTCCACGACTTACTGGTGCGATATCGACGCTTGAATCATCGGGCCTTATGGCAGAGATGAATCAACGTTTGGCAGAGGATGCTGATTTGGCTGCCTCATATAGAAAAGCGCACGCTGCATATATTGCTGATCGGAACGCACTTGGGATTGTGGTTGATGAAGTTGATGATATTTCTGCGGGAGGAATGCCTGATCGAGTTAAGTGTTTACATTCACTCGTTGCACATTCACTCAGTGCGGGTCCTGGCGTAAACCCACTAGGTGATGAAGCACTCAGTAAATTGCCACAATGGTGGCAAGAACATCCATGCAATACGGAGATGAATGCATGAGAGTTGCAGCAATAGATTGTGGAACAAATTCAATTAGATTGTTAATTGCCGATGTTGATGGAACAAATTTCCGTGAGATTTATCGAACGATGGAGATTGTGCGCTTGGGGCAAGGCGTGGATCAAACCAAAGCCTTTCACCCTGATGCCATCACTCGCACTCTTGCTGCCGTCGATTTGTTTGCACAAGAGATTAGCAAGCGCGGGGTAGAACGCATTCGTTTTTGCGCAACAAGTGCCACAAGAGATGCAACCAACAGGGATCTTTTCATTGATGGCGTGAAAGAGCGACTCGGTATCGAACCAGAAGTTATTTCGGGAGATGAAGAAGCGAAACTCTCTTTTATTGGTGCGACAAAAGAATTCTCAGCAGATCATGCCCCATTTTTAGTCGTCGATATCGGTGGAGGCTCAACGGAGTTTGTTTTCGGTCATTCATCAGTTGAGTTCGCGAAGAGTGTAAATATTGGTTGCGTGCGAATGACGGAGCGAAACATCCACTCAGATCCACCTACGCAAGAAGAAATTGAAAATGCGCGCAAGGACATTCAAGAAGCAATTACCGTAGCCGCTGCCATAGTTCCAATCACGAAAGCTAAAACACTTATAGCTGTAGCGGGAACTGCGACGTCTGTAGCAGCAAGTGCACTGCAACTCGAAGAATATGATCGCCATCTCATTCACCTATCTCACATAAGTGCTGAGCAAGCGCACACAGTTGCACTCACATTTCAAAAGATGAATGCAGAACAAAGATCTCACGTGGGCTTTTTACATCCTGGACGTGCAGATGTTTTTGCAGCTGGCTCTCTTGTTCTTTCTGAAATCATGAAGGCAACTGGCGCGGCAGAGTTTGTGGCATCAGAGGCCGATATTTTGGACGGAATCGCCTGGTCACTTGCAGGAAAATAAGGGGAATAAACCCCTAGCCCTTCCTGTTTTATAAGTGGTTTCTGCGCTTAGGAAAACGGGTAGATTTGCCCACGTTGTTAAACGTGGCCCCTGTAGCCCAATGGCAGAGGCAGAGGACTTAAAATCCTTCCAGTGTGGGTTCGACCCCCACCGGGGGCACGAGCACAACCACATACAAAAGGAGAGCCACAAGTAATGCAAAGTTCAAACCCAGTACTGAATCGTTCATTCAAAAATCCGGGTTACGCAGCTGTTGATCCAAGTAAGTTAGAAGAGATCTACAACGCACCGGCAGCATCATCTACTCGCACCGGTCGCATGACAATGGATGATGTCATTACTCGTACAGGAATTCTTCTTGCAGTCTTAGTTGTGGCTGGCGGAATTTCTTGGACACTCAATCTTGGTGGCGGAATAATCATGATTTCGCTTCTTGCAGGTTTCGGACTCGCAATGGTCAATACATTTAGCAAAACTGTTAGACCAGGTTTGATCGTTACTTATGCTGCAGTTCAAGGCATTGCACTCGGAGCCATTAGCCACTCTCTCAACATTGCTTATCCTGGAATTGCCGGACAAGCAGTGATGGGAACAATTTGTGCATTCGTTGGAATGCTCGTTGCTTACCGCAGTGGTCGCATTCGAGTCACACCAAAGTTCACAAAGATGCTTATCGGTGCTGCAATTGGTTATTTGTTACTAGGACTTGTCAGCATGATTGGTTCTTTCGCCGGACTCGGCGGGGGACTCGGACTCTTCGGAATTTCCGGATTCGGTCCATTGATTGCAATTGCAGGCGTTGCGCTCGCAAGCTTCTTTTTGATTCTAGATTTCGATCAAATTCAAAAAGGTGTGGCCGCAAATGCACCAGAACAAGAGTCATGGAGAGCAGCGTTTGGACTTATGGTCACAATTGTCTGGTTGTACATGGAAATCTTGAGACTGCTCTCTATTTTGCGCGGTCGCGACTAAATATAAATTACTTACTAGATTGCCCGAGATGCGAAGCCCGCGTCTCGGGCAATTTTGTTGCAACGATAATTACTAAAGCAATCAGTAATGCAGTTAATGCAAAGGTTGCTCTAAATCCATAATGGTCAGCGACAAATCCAAGAACAATTGGTGCCACCATTGCACCGGCATCTCCTGACATTTGATACAGAGCAATTACCTGCCCACCTTTACCTTTTAAAACATCTCCCACAATTGCTGATGGCGTAGTCGAAAGAAATGCGGATCCAAAAGCACCGATAAACATTGATAACAAAAACATCCAGGGATTAAAAGTTAAAGCCAGCAGAGCAACTGAAACGCACAGATAAATCAATCCTGAAATAGAGGCAAACTTGCGCCCACGCTCATCGGATAGTCGACCAGCTTTTAATAGATAAACACCCTGAACAACTGCGGAGATAGTAAAGCCAATACCAATAAAACTTGCCGTAGATTTCATATCTTCAACCATGAACAGCGGAAGTACGGATCGACTCATTCCAAATAGAACCCAAGCAGTGATGAAGGAAATAACAAGAGCAATCACGTAAGGTTTCATGGCCAGCGCTTCGCGGATGGAAGTTTTAACCGCAGATGATTTTTCAGTTGGTCTTGCAGTAAGCGCTGAGTTTCTGAGTAAGAATCCACCGGCGGCACTCGCTACAACAAGTAATGCTGCATAAACAAATAATGGTGCACGCAGTGAAATTGCACTTAAGAATCCACCAATGACTGGTCCAGCCATCATGCCAATCAAGAAACTACCGTTATATAAAGATTGAGCACGGGCTCTTTGATCATCACGAACGGCTCGCAAAACAATTGAACCTGCTGCGACAGAAAACATTGAGGATCCAAGTCCTCCAGCAGATCTAAAAATGAGAAGTTGCTCGTAGGTCTGCGCAAGAGCCGCAGCAAATGATGAAACTGCAACAAAAGCAATTCCAACTGTGTAAACAAGTCTTTCACCAAACTTATCAACTAATTTTCCAGAGATCAGTCCGGAGGCAAAACGAGCAAGTGCGAAGGCTGAAAGAATGGCACCAACTTGCGCATTACTTACCCCAAAGGATTTTGCAAACAAAGGAATAATTGGCGCGATAATTCCGAAACCAACAGCAACAAAGAAAGATGCAAAAACCATTACACCAACTTCTCGCGGAAATTCCGCAAAGGGGTTGGTGAAAGAGTTTTTAGACTTATTCAACAATTGCCCTCCAAAAATTAATATCATTGCATTGAATATTGCAAAGCAACATGCGATAGCGGTAAGTTTACTCTGTGAAAACAGTAATAGCCGAAAATCTTGTGAAGACCTATAACAAGGGCAAAGTTAAAGCTCTTGATGGTTTAAGCCTAGATGTTGAAGAAGGCACTGTTTTAAGCGTGCTTGGTCCTAATGGTGCAGGTAAAACAACAACTGTGAGAATTCTCGCAACTTTGCTTGCACCAGATTCAGGAAGAGCAAGCGTTGCTGGAATCGATGTAATCAAGCATCCTGAAAAAGTTCGTGAAGTAATTGGCTTATCGGGTCAATACGCAGCTGTTGATGAAACTCTTACAGGCTGGGATAACTTAGTGATGTTTGGGCGTCTGTATCATTTAAACAAAAGCGCTGCCGTAAAAAGAGCAGACGAACTACTCGAACAATTCTCACTTACCGAAAGTGCGAAGCGGCCCATTAAAACGTACTCAGGTGGAATGCGTCGTCGCCTTGATTTAGCAGCATCATTGATTGTGAAACCAAAAGTTTTGTTTCTTGACGAACCAACCACAGGACTTGATCCGCGTGGTCGTCAAGAAATGTGGGGAGTAATCGAAGAGCTCGTTAAGGGTGGCGTCACATTGCTTCTAACAACACAGTATTTAGAAGAAGCTGATCAATTAGCTGATGACATTATCGTGATTGATCACGGAAAAGTTATTGCTCATGGAACTTCGGATGCTCTCAAGAAAGAAGTTGGCGGCGAACGCCTTGAAGTAGTTGTTGAGCAAACGAGCATTCCAAAAACGCTAGAGATCGTTTCACGCGTGAGTGGAAATCAGGCGACACTTGATGAGGGACTTCGCAGAATTTCTGCACCAGTTTCAACAGGATCAATGGCGCTCATGGAGGTTTTGAGGTCGATGGATAGCGAAGGAATTCATGCGCTAGATGTTGGATTAAAACGCCCATCTTTAGATGATGTTTTCATGTCACTAACAGGTCATGCTGCAGAAGTAGAGGAAGTAACTAAATGAACACAATCAAGGATTCTCTAGTTATCACTAAGCGCCAACTACTTCAATTAGCGCGAGTTCCTGAAGTTCTTATCTTCTCGACCATTCAACCAGTTATGTTTGTTTTGCTCTTCAGATATGTATTTGGTGGATCAATTGAAACTGGCCAGCCTGGTGGATATGTACAGCTATTGATGCCAGGAATTTTCGTACAAACTGTCGCATTTACGTTGGCAGCTACTGCATCAGGTCTTGCAGAAGATATGAAAAAGGGTTTGATTGATCGATTCAGATCACTTCCAATCTCGCGTTCAGCTCTTATTGTTGGCAGAACACTTGGAGATTCACTTCTCAACATAGTTGTTCTAGCTGTGATGGGTATTGCAGGCTACATAGTCGGATGGCGTCCAACTTCTGGGGTATTTAGCATTATTTTAGCCTTCTTGTTCTTACTATTTTTTGGTTACGCACTTTCATGGGTTGGTATCTATATTGGTCTTTCAGCACGCGATGCAAGAGTTGTTCAAAACGTAAGTTTCTTGGTTACATTCCCACTTACATTCCTATCTAATGCTTTCGCACCAACAACAGGAATGCCTCGACCACTTCAATACGTTGCCGAATGGAATCCAGTTTCAACAATGGTTGCTGCATGCCGCCAACTATTTGGTCTTGAAAATGAATTTGGTGCAACTGCGGGCTCATTCCCAAGTGAGAATCCTCTGACGATGTCACTAATTTATATGGCAATAATTATGATCGTTTTCGTGCCAATGAGTGTAAAAAAATATAAGAACGCTAGTAACTAGTAGAAGTTAAGAATAATACTCAGCGTGCTTGATCTGTACTGAAATAGTTTTTCCATTGGGCGCAGTGTAGGAAACACTCTCGCCGACTTTTGCGCCCATTACGGCAGAACCAAGTGGAGATTTTTCGCTGTAGACATCGAGATCACCTGATGCAATTTCTCTAGAACCAAGCAAAAACTTTGTTTCATCTCCAGCAACAATTGCTGTGACAACCATTCCGGCACCCACAACTCCGTCAGCGCTGGCAGGTGGCGTACCGATGTGAGCATTTTCCAACATTTGTTTTAATTGACGAATGCGCGCTTCAATTTTTCCTTGCTCATCGCGTGCTGCGTGATATCCGCCATTTTCTTTTAGATCGCCTTCAGCACGTGCAGCTTCAATTTTCTTAATAATTTCTGTGCGTGCTTCGCCTTCAAGGTGGGCTAATTCAGCAGCCAAACGATCTGCTGCTTCTTGAGTAAGCCAAGTTTGCGATGTCATAAGGGGAGCAACGGTAGCGAAAGCCTAGGTAATTGTGAATCGGGTTATTTCACGCGGCAGCGTAAGACAGATGCAGTTGCTGCAGCATTACGCGTGGGAATCATCGTTGTGCGTTCGAAAGTTGCACGCCCAGGGGTGATTTCATCATCAATTTCTCCGACAACGTTCTTATCAACATCTTTTGCTTGCAAGGTGCAGATAGCTGGAGTAGTTGCATCATTTCGTTGCACTACATATCTAAGCGAGACTTCTTCATCAGAGACTATGGTGAATGAAATAATTGTGGTTCTAAATTCTGGTTTGGCGTGAAATAAACCCGCCCAGATAAGCCAACTGATTCCGACTACGGCAATGAGTGTCGCAGGCAACTTCCAACCTCGTGGAGCCTTCACCCCGTATCTATCCTCGTATGAAAAGTCTGAGGACCCTCTTGAATTCATGTACACACTTTATCGTGGAAAGTGAGAGGATTTGGACATGGAAAAAGATGTAAGTATGGGCGTTGCTGGTTCATTCACAATGATTTTGTTAACACTTTCAGTTGTACTACTTCTGCGCAGTTTCTATAAGCGTTTTAATCGACTGCAAAAAAACGAAGAAGATTTACAAAAGTAATTTTCTTGTGGTTAAGAAGTTCTTTGAATTCACAGCGATAGTACTTCTTGCTGCTATTTTTGTTGGACTCGGATTGTGGCAGCTCGATAGAGCCAGAAGTTTGAAGGAAATTCTCAATGCACCGCCACCTCCTGTTTCTGCTCCCGTTGCTCTTGCACAGTTAGCCGAACCACGTGCAGCCCTTGATAAGAAAAACGATAGCAAGCCTGTAAATGCATCTGGTTTTTATGTCGCTAATTTCAAAGCGCCAAATCAAAAAGATGGTGACGGAGTTCTAAGTGATTGGGAAGTTGCGCTCATGCAAGTGGACACAACTTCTGGGATATTGGTTGTCAGAGGATTATGGGCAGATCGACTCAACGAGCCGCAATTAGCGATGTCGAATCGAGTAGATCTCACCGGCATCTTGCGTGCACATCAAAGTGAAGATCGAGCTCTTAATTCACCCGGAGTTATTTCACGACTCGACAGCAGCGTCATTGTGGCGCGCACAGATTTAGATTTATACGACGGGTATGTAATTGCCACGGATGAGAAAGTGCGTGAAGGCGTTATAGAGAGAACAAGAGTCACACCCGAATTACGAACTGAGCGAATTCCAGGTTTTTATTGGCAACATATTTCCTATGTTGTAGTTTGGTGGCTCATGGCGGCGGTGGTGCTTTACCTTCCTATATATCGTCGTAGAGTTGCGCACTAAGGGGGACACATGAGCGGTGTATTAATGAGATTTAGAGTGATGGCCATTATTGCTGGCGTTTTGTCACTTCTCTTGTGGTTTGGCTACATGCCTGCCAAGTACCTGCTTAAAGATGAATCACTCGTTGATGCAGTGCGCTGGGTGCCCTTAGTGCACGGCTATCTGTATCCAATTTATATTTTAACTGCGATTCAGTTGGCTGCTGTGGCACGATTCCCACTCAAGCGAATGTTCGGATTTATTCTTGCCGGAACACTTCCAGTTGCTTCACTGATTGCGGAGCGTCGTGTTGTTAAGCAGTATTCGTAAACTCATTAAATCTGCTCTCTATCCACTCTATGAGCGGAGACTAGTTCGGGCATTAGATTTTTCGCAGACCCCACATCATGTCGGAGTAATTCTTGATGGCAATCGGCGATGGGCTAAGGCAAATCAACTAGACCCACTCGATGTTGGTGTTTCAAATTCAGCACGTGGTCACCGCGCTGGTGCTGAAAAAATCATTGAGTTTTTAGGCTGGTGTGATGAGGCAGATGTTCGAGTAGTCACTTTGTGGTTGCTCTCAACCGATAACTTTAAGAGATCAGAAGAAGAACTAGAAACGCTGCTCAAAATCATCGGCGAAACTGTTGATGCGCTAGCGGCAACAAAGCGCTGGAATATTAAGGCTGTCGGCGCCCTAGATCTGCTGCCCGACTGGCTTGCTAAAAAACTAAATGACCTCAAGCCATTTCGAAATGACGGTGTTGAAGTAAATGTGGCAATTAGTTATGGCGGACGCCGAGAGATAGTCGATGCGGTTAAGAATTATCTTGCAACGAGTGCCGATCAAGGCAAGAGCCTTAATGATGCAGCAGCTGCACTCGATGCTGAGGAAATTTCCAAGTACTTATATACCGCCGGCCAGCCAGATCCGGAGTTAATTATTAGAACATCTGGTGAACAACGACTTGGTGGCTTCTTGTTGTGGCAGAGCGCACTTTCGGAGTACTACTTTTGTGAAGCTTATTGGCCAGACTTTCGTCGTGTCGATTTTTTTCGAGCCCTTAGAGCCTATTCTTTGCGACATAGGAGATTCGGGGGCTAAGGATTGACTGCTAGTAATAAAGGGCGAAAGACATTTGTTCTCGACACCAGCGTTTTACTTGCAGATCCAGGGGCACTGGCCCGCTTTGCCGAACATGAAGTGGTAGTACCAATTGCTGTAATTGGTGAGTTAGAAACTAAGCGCGATCATCCAGAACTCGGATACTTTGCACGCGCAGCACTACGCAGCCTTGATGACATTCGATTGAAATATGGTCGCCTCGACCAAGCAATTCAAATCAATCCTGAAGGTGGAACGCTTTCAGTTGAGTTAAACCACACCGACCTGAGCTCTATGCCACATGGATTTTTGCGTGATGGAACAAATGACTCACGAATTCTTGCCATTGCCAAAAACTTAATGTCAGATGGAAAGGATGTTGTCTTAGTAACGAAAGATTTGCCACTTCGCGTGAAGGCATCCTCAGTTGGCGTTGAAGCCCAAGAGTATTTAGCTGAACTTGTTTCAAGTAGCGGCTGGACCGGAATCGTCGAACTCAGTGTTGGCTCTAATGTCATTGATGATTTGTATGCATCAGATTTTGCCGACCACGAAGAGGCGCATTCACTACCTATTCACACAGGTGTAGTGCTTCACTCAGATAGAGCGAGCGCCCTGGCTAGAGTCACTTCCGATAAACGTCTGCAATTAGTCCGCGGCGACAGAACAGCTTTTGGTCTGCACGGCAGAAGCGCCGAACAGAGAATCGCACTGGACTTATTGTTGGATCCAGAAATTGGAATTGTTTCAATGGGCGGACGCGCAGGTACCGGAAAATCAGCGCTCGCTTTATGTGCAGGGTTAGAAGCGGTTATGGAAAGACGCGCACACAAAAAGATCATCATCTTCCGTCCGCTGTATCCAGTGGGCGGACAGGAGTTGGGTTACTTGCCCGGCAGCGAGGGCGAAAAAATGTCGCCGTGGGCCCAGGCAGTCTTTGACACCTTGGGCGCTCTAGTTAGCCAACCAGTCATCGATGAAATTATTGATAGAGGATTGATCGAAGTCTTGCCCTTGACCCATATCCGCGGTCGCTCTCTGCATGACTCCTTTGTCATTGTTGATGAAGCCCAATCCCTAGAACGCGGAGTCTTACTGACGGTGCTCTCTCGAATCGGCCAGGGCTCCAGAGTCATCTTGACGCACGACGTTGGCCAGCGAGATAACCTTCGAGTCGGCCGCCACGACGGAGTTGTTGCTGTAGTTGAAACCCTCAAAGGCCATCCGCTCTTTGCCCACGTCACCTTGACTCGATCTGAGCGCTCAGCGATTGCAGCTCTTGTGACTGAAATGCTGGAAGGCCCTATTTCGGGCTAAAGTTTAATCTCACACTCACATTTCGGACATATCAGACTTTCCCAGTGCTGACCTGCGCTTTTACTTATCCCCACCTTGAGATTTTTATTTGAATTTGCGACTCACGCACGTATTAAGTTGCTCGACTCACCCCAGCAAGACACTCTAAAGGCATTCCCCTTGGCCCCTTGGCTTAAACCCTGAAACTTTTTAGGGTCCAAATGCCTTGGGCGAAAGCTCAAGATAGGAAAGGAGGGCGCTGACCATGAAGATGCGAAAGATCATCTTGGCTATTTGGTCAACTGTTGCGACCCTTCTTTTTGTAACTAGCGCCCAGCCAACGGCCTACGGCCTGGAATTTCCAACTACAACCCGACTCATTCTTCCTGATGCTCCGGTGGCAAGTGCGCGCTTGGTGGCCGCACCTACAACTGCAAGTGCGGTTGCAGCTTCACTGACATCAGCCCTTGATTCCAGAAGAGCAGTGTTCTCGAGTGAGATCGCCATGGTTTCAGCGATGAGTCTTAACGTTGAATCAGCCCGAACTCCACTGGGCGCCAAGAAATTTACCAAGGCCATGATGGCAGCCGAATACGGCTGGGGCGATAATCAGTACTTATGCCTGAATCGCCTTTGGACAAAAGAGAGTAATTGGAATTACCAAGCACGTAATCCACGTTCAGGTGCCCATGGCATCCCACAAGCACTTCCTGCAACAAAGATGGAAAAAATTGGAACTGATTGGCGAACAAATCCTGTTACGCAGATTAAGTGGGGACTTCTTTACGTTTCAGAACGATATGACACGCCTTGCTCGGCATGGAACAAGTTCCGCCGTAGCAACTTTTACTAAATCGGTTTTTTCCCGATCGTTAGCGGCTTAGACGTTTCAGCAAAGAAATCATTTCCTTTATCGTCAACAACTATAAATGCTGGGAAATCCACTACATCAATTTTCCAAACAGCTTCCATACCTAATTCTTCATAATCCAATACTTCAACTTTCTTAATGCAATCCTGAGCAAGTCTGGCTGCAGGGCCACCGATGGAACCAAGATAGAAACCACGATGTTCTTTACAGGCATTTGTTACAGCAAGAGAGCGATTACCTTTTGCAAGCATTACAAATGATCCACCGCGTGATTGAAAATACTCAACGTATGAATCCATTCGACCTGCTGTTGTCGGACCAAAAGAACCAGAGGCATAACCCGCAGGTGTTTTCGCAGGGCCTGCGTAATAAACCGCGAAATCCTTTAAGTACGAAGGCATCGGTGCGCCAGCATCCATCGCCTCTTTAATTTTTGCGTGCGCTAAATCGCGTGCAACCACAAGTGTTCCAGTCAAGGAGAGTCGAGTTTTGACTGGATGTTTTGATAACTCGGCACGGATTTTTTCCATAGGTTGATTCAAATCGATATTAACTACACCCTCTGCAAGATGTTCATCGTGAGTATCTGGCAAGAAGCGCGCTGGGTCGCGCTCCATTTCCTCAATAAAGATGCCCTCTTTAGTGATCTTGGCCTTTGCTTGGCGATCAGCAGAACAAGAGACAGCAATAGCGATAGGTAGCGAAGCACCATGTCGAGGTAATCTCACAACGCGTACGTCATGGCAGAAATACTTTCCACCAAATTGTGCGCCGATTCCAAGGGTGCGAGTGAGTTCGAGTACTTCTTTTTCAAGTGCGATATCTCTAAATCCGTGACCAGTTTTAGCATCACCTGATGTTGGTAGTGAATCTAAATAATGTGTACTCGCTAACTTTGCAGTTTTAACGGTGTGTTCAGCACTTGTTCCACCAATAACTATTGCAAGGTGATACGGCGGGCACGCTGCAGTTCCGATTGAGCGGAGCTTTTCATCGAGCCAACTCATGAAGCTTGCTGGATTGAGAACAGCCTTTGTCTCTTGATACAAGAAGGATTTATTGGCGCTTCCGCCACCTTTTGCAATATAGAGGAAGTTGTACTCATCTGGATGATCGCTGTCAGCAAAGATTTCAATTTGAGCAGGAAGATTGTTTCCGGTGTTTTTCTCTTCCCATGTTGTAACAGGGGCCATTTGGGAATAACGAAGATTCAGTGTTGTGAATGCGTTGTAAATGCCTCGCGATATAACTTCTTCATCTTTGCTCTGCGTAAAAACATTCTGACCCTTTTTCGCCATCACAAGAGCGGTTCCGGTGTCTTGGCACATAGGCAAAATTCCGCCAGCAGAAATGTTTGCGTTCTTCAGAAGATCTAGCGCCACGAAGCGATCATTGGGCGAACTCTCTGGATCCTTCAAAATACTTGCCAATTGTTCGAGGTGGGCCGTACGTAAATAATGTGAAATGTCATGCATAGCAGTCGAAGTCAGCATTTCGATTGCTTCTGGTGCGACAGTAAGAATCTCTCGATTCCCAATTTTTTCAATAGAAACACCAGCAGAACCGAGGTTGCGGTACTTAGTAGTGTCTTTGCCTATCGGCAACAAATCACTGTATGAAAATTCTGGTGCCATTGTTATTCAGCTTTTGGTTTCGCAGCACTTAGCTTTTTGCGTGCACCATCTAGCCACTCTTGGCAGATCACTGCTAATTCTTCGCCGCGCTCCCATAATTTCAATGATTCTTCGAGGGTTGCACTCCCGGCTTCAAGGGATGAAACAACTTGCGCTAACTCTTCTCGCGCTGCTTCATAGGAAAGCTTTTTCTCCGTAGCCATGAGATAAATGTACCGCTTGCCTATTTATCTGTAACTGTGGCGTTGGTCTCGCCGGCCGCAAGTCGCAAGCGAAGTTTCTGACCAATTTTCAAACTCTTGGCATCACGAGCAAGAGAGCCATCTTCTAATTGCACGACTGAATATCCGCGATCCAATGTTGCTTGTGGCGAAAGCGCTCTGACTCGAGCACGCACATGCGTAAGGTCTTCAGCGGCAAGAGTTAAACGCGATGAGAAACTTCTGACACTTCTATCGCGCAGCCCAGTAACGATTTCTTCGCGACTCGTAACTAGAACCATGGGATCACGCAGAACAGGCCGATTAATTAAATTCTCAATCCTTGAGGTTTCCAGATCAAGGGATGAAAGTATGTATCTCTTAGCGCGATCTCGTAGCGCTTTAATCAATTCAATTTCTTCTGCAATATCAGGCACAACTCTCTTGGCTGCATCCGTCGGAGTTGATGCACGAACATCTGCAACAAGATCTAAAAGCGGCGAATCCTTTTCGTGTCCGATTGCACTGACAATTGGTGTTTCACACGATGCAGCAAGGCGTACCAAAGATTCATCACTAAATGGAAGTAAATCTTCAAACGAGCCACCACCGCGAGTAATGATGATGACATCCACATCTGCCATTGCCTCAAGTTCTGAGAGAGCTGCAGATACTTCGACGACTGCGGCTGCTCCCTGAACAGTTACTTCGCGAATTTCAAATTCAACAGATGGCCAGCGGCGTTTAGCATTTTCAACAACATCTTTTTCTGCATCCGTATTGCGGCCACAAATTAACCCAACTTTTCTAGGCAGTAGTGGAAGCGCCACCTTTCTTTCAAGAGCAAAGAGTCCTTCACTTGCGAGAAGTGTTTTTAACTCCTCCAACCGCGCCATTAATTCACCAATACCCACTTGGCGAATTTCGCGTGCTGAAAGTGTGAGAGATCCATTCTTTGTGTACCACGATGCTTTTGCGTACATAACAACGCGTGCATTCTGAGGTAACGGCGAAACACTTGATAAAACCGAGCGATGACACATCACTGAAATGCTCATATCAACACTGGTATCTCGAAGTCGCATAAATGCCATGCCACCACTACGTTCATTGATTTCTGAGATTTCGCCTTCAATCCAAATAGGACCGAGGCGATCTACGTAATCTTTTATTGCTTCAGTGACCACGCGTACAGGAGCGGGAGATTCACTTGAAGTTTCGAACATGGGGCGAGCCTAATAGACTGCACCTATGGCCAAGAGAATTCTCCTTGCTGCGCCGCGCGGTTATTGCGCCGGCGTTGATCGTGCCGTTATTACTGTTGAAAAAGCACTCGAGCTATACGGCGCACCTGTGTACGTGCGAAAAGAGATTGTCCATAACAAACACGTAGTCTCAACTCTTGAAGCACGTGGTGCAATCTTTGTAAATGAAACCGATGAGGTTCCAGAGGGTAAAACAGTTATTTTCTCAGCCCACGGTGTATCTCCAGCAGTGCACGAACAAGCTGCATCACGCAGCCTAAAAACAATTGATGCAACATGTCCACTGGTTACAAAAGTTCATAACGAAGCAAAAAGATTTGCATCAGAAGATGCGGAAATTTTATTAATCGGACACCACGGCCACGAAGAAGTAGAAGGCACAGCTGGTGAAGCAGTTGGCAAGGTTCAGATTGTTGATGGATTAGAAGGTGCCCGTACTGTCGTGCCAACTCCTGGAAAGAAACTTGTCTGGTTATCGCAAACAACTCTTAGCGTTGATGAAACACTTGAAACCGTAAAGATTCTAAAAGAGCGCTTTCCAGAAATTTCAGATCCTCCGAGTGATGACATTTGTTATGCGACCCAAAATCGACAAGAGGCAATTAAAGAGATTTCTCCCCAATCAGATTTGGTACTTGTTGTTGGGTCTCAAAATTCTTCTAACTCAGTACGTCTTGCTGAAGTAGCACTCGAGTACGGTGCAAAAGTTTCGTACTTGGTGGATTTTGCTCAAGAGATTCAAGAAGATTGGCTCGATGGCGTTGAAACTATCGGCTTAACTAGCGGTGCTTCTGTACCGGAAATTCTGGTCAAAGATGTTCTTGCGTTCTTAGCTGAACGTGGATTCACCGATGTTCAAACAATTACAGCCAAGGAAGAAACTCTGCTCTTTTCGCTACCGCCAGAACTGCGTAAAGATCTCAAAGCCGCAGGTAAATGAAAGCCATTCAACTGACCGCTTTCGGTGGTCCAGAAGTAATGTCTATCAGTGAAATTGCTGATCCAGTTCCTGGCGCTAACGAAGAGTTAATAAACGTAACTTCCATCGGAATTAATTATGCCGATACGCACCAAATTGAAAATGGATATTTAGCACCACAAAAACTGCCACTGATCCCAGGCCTGGAAGTTGTTGGTACAACACAGAGCGGTCGTCGTGTTCTTGCATCCGTTAGCACTGGGGGATACGCACAAAAAGCTGTCGCCAACAAAGCTGTCATGATTGATATCCCGCAAGGTGTTACTGATGGTCAAGCGTTGTGCATGTTGGTTCAAGGAACAACTGCATGGCATATTTTAAAAACTGTAGGCCACGTAAAACTCGGTGAAAGTGTTGTGATTCATGCAGCTGCGGGCGGTGTTGGAACAATAGCTATTCAATTGGCAAAGATGTGGGGCGCAAAAGTTATTGCTGTTACATCTTCGTCAGAAAAATCTGCACTCGCTACAAAACTTGGAGCAGATGTTGTGGTTGATGCCATGTCTCAGAATTTGGCTGCAGACATGCTCGCGGCAAATGGTGGCAAACCTGTTGATTTAGTTCTTGAAATGGTTGGCGGGAAAACACTGGACGCATCATTAGAAATTTTGGCACCATTCGGAAGATTGATTACCTATGGAAATGCATCCCGAAGCGCTGCAAAAGATATAAATCCAGGATCATTAATGGGTGGAACAAAAACAATTACAGGTTTTTGGCTTGCACATTGCTTTGGCAACAAAGCACTTCTCAACGATGTCATCGAAGAATTATTTGCACTCGTGCTCGCTGGAAAATTGACACCAGTTGTCGGTGCAACATTTGGATTGAGCCAGGCCCGTCAAGCACATGAAGCGATGCTTGCTCGCCAGAGCACAGGAAAAATTACCCTCGATCCTGCGTTGTAAACGCTCTGCTTTTTCATTTTTCGATGTGAGGTTGTACGCTCACACTTCTACCACTGCCCCCCTAGCTCAGTTGGTAGAGCGTTTCCATGGTAAGGAAAAGGTCACCGGTCCGATTCCGGTGGGGGGCTCGAAAGTGAAATAACTAAGATGTAGAAATACATCTAAGGCGGGGTAGCTCAGCTTGGTAGAGCAAGCGGCTCATAATCGCTGTGTCGTGGGTTCAAATCCCGCCTCCGCTACTAGTAGTTAAGCGTTAATTTCGTAACGCGAAGGGCCTCAGGTAATCTGAGTCCCTCAATCGATGAAGGAGTAAGACCATGGCAAGTAAGAGCGCGGACGTACGTCCAAAGATCACCATGGCATGCGTTGATTGCAAAGAACGTAATTACATTACAAAGAAGAATCGCCGCAACGATCCAGATCGCATGGAACTCAAGAAGTTCTGTCCTCGTTGCAAATCTTCAACACTTCACCGCGAAACTCGTTAATGCTCAATCCCGATAGCGTCGGGCGCACCTTCGCGGGTGTAGATGTCATCACAGTTACTCAAGAAGAAATTAACTCTTTCGCTGCCGTTATCGGTGAGAAAAATACTTCTGTAGCGCCTCCAACATTTTCAATAAGAATTTCACTGCGTGAATTCGAGAGTATTTTGACCAAGCCCGAAATTGGTTTGGATTGGACTCGATTAGTCCACGGGGATCAGAAATTCGAAATCTTCCGTCCAATAGTTGCAGGTGATTCACTGACAACATCAGCAACAATTGAAAACTACAGAGTCGCGGCAGGCAATGAAATTGTGACAGTTCGATCAGATTTGTTTAACGGCACAGAAAAAGTTGTTTCATCATGGTCCACATTGGTGGTTCGAGCATGATTGAAGTTGGCACAACAATTCCTTCACATCAATTCGATATTGATAGAGCACTGCTGAAGCAGTATGCCGATGCAAGCGGAGATCAAAATCCAATTCATCAGGACGAAGCTTTTGCAAAATCAGTTGGGCTAGCCGATGTTATTGCGCACGGAATGCTGACAATGGCCCTTGCAGGCAAATACATCAGCGATTGGGCAGGCGGCCCACAGAATGTGAAAGAGTTTTCTGCGCGATTTACAAAACCTGTAATTGTTCCCGCTGGCACTAGCGTTGACCTAACGGTTTCTGCCACTGTTCTAGAAGTAGTTGGCAATAGCGTGCGATTAGAAATCTCTGCAACATCTCAAGGAGTCAAAGTTTTGGGAATGGCAAGAGCGCTTGTGGAGCAGGGTAATTAACGTGAGCGCTCCAGAGAATGTGCACGAACTCGGTCGTGCACGACAAGCAGCACGTGCAGATAAGAATTTTGCTTTAGCGGATCAACTTCGCGATCAAATTGCACAGGCCGGCTATGAAATCGTTGATGTAGCAGGCGGCTTTGAACTACATGCAAAATCCTTAGTACAGAGCGTTGCCGATATCCAGAAGTTAAAAAATTTACCGAAGACCGATCGCGAAATCACTATTGCTATCGTTGTGAATGGTTTTCATGAGGATGCTGTGACAAGTGTTAATTCAATCAAGGCCCACAGCTCTGCAGAGATAGTTCTTCTAGCAACGCAGCCAGCAGAAGATTTAGCGACAGTCGTTGATGCGCATACGCATGTAATTCATCTTGAAAAAGATCCTGGCTGGGGCGAATGTGCCAATGCACTGCTTCGCATCGCAGCAACTCCGTATGTGGTGATCATGGATCCATCCACCACATTTACCGGCGATGCAATTACACCTGTTGTAGAAGAGTTAAAGAAAAAAGATTTCGCAGCTGTTGGTTGGCGCGGGGGATTAGTGAATATTGAAGATCAATGGCGCACAGTCGATGACAAAGGTGCCGGAGAAGTCGATGTTCTATTCTCATATTTCTTCGCACTTGATAAGGATGCTGCGCTACAAGCAGGTGGCTTTAACCCACGAGCAATTTATTATCGAAATGCTGACATGGAGTTTTCACTGCGACTAAAGCATGCTGCTGGAAGATTGCTACAAGTTGATTTACCACTCGAACAAGGTCGTCATCATGGTTATTACGACACTGAAGAAAGTTTCAGAGATGCGCAATCAAAGAAGAATTACGACCGTATTCTCGAACGCTTCCGAGGCAAAGAAGCAATTCTTAGTCCACGTCGGTAACCTTTACCCATGGCTGATTTATCGGATTACACCTCACTTCGCGTGGGTGGTCCTGCCAAGAAATTTGTAGAAGTTTCCAGTGAAAAGGAAATAATCGCAGCCGTTGAAAGTGCTGGAGATTCACCCATTTTGATTATGGGCGGTGGAACAAATCTTTTGGTTAGCGATGATGGTTTTGCCGGAACAGTTATTCGAATTTCAAATAACAAAATTGAAGAAGAAGTTGATGCGTGCAGCGGAGCAACCCTCACAATCGGTGCAGGTGAAAATTGGGATGATTTCGTAAAGACGACGATTTCACGTGGCTTTGCAGGTCTTGAAACACTCAGCGGAATTCCTGGCACAGTAGGCGCAGCGCCGATACAAAATATTGGTGCATACGGTCATGAAGTAAGTGAATTCATCACTCGAGTGCGGACATATGATCGTCAGGCAAAAGAGATTAAGACATTCACAAATGCAGAGTGCGATTTTTCATATCGCAATTCACATTTCAAAGCTCATCCCGGGCGCTATGTAGTTCTAGATGTGGCTTTTCAATTACGCATTGGCGAGATGACAGCCCCCGTTACTTACTCAGAATTAGCGAGTGCACTCGGTATCTCGGTTGGTGAGAAGAGTTCGGTGAAAGATTGCCGTGAGAAAGTTCTAGAACTTCGCGCACGCAAGGGGATGTTGTTATCCGAAAATGATCATGACTCTTGGTCTGCTGGATCTTTTTTTACAAACCCAATTGTGAGTGCAGAGGTTGCGGCGCAACTTCCGGCAGACGCTCCGCGTTGGCCCCAAGCTGATGGACGAGTGAAGACTTCAGCTGCATGGCTCATTGAACATTCAGGAATTACAAAGGGTCAATCACTTGGCGGTGCCCGCATTTCAACTAAGCATGTTTTAGCTTTAACAAATAGCGGAGGCGCAAAAGCTTCAGAAATTGCAGCGCTTGCAAAGTTAGCTCACGAGAAAGTACGTGCGACTTTCAATATTTCGCTAGAACCAGAAGTGAATTTAGTAGGTCTTAACCTTCTGTAAGCAATTTCTTGATTCGACCAATTCCTTCGACGATATCTTCATCACCAAGTGCGTATGAGAATCGCAAATAACCAGATGGCCCAAATGCTTCGCCTGGTACTGCTGCAACTTCAACTTCGTCCAAAATAATTGTTGCTAACTCAGCAGACGTCTTTGCGACTTTTCCGCGAATTGTTTTGCCGAGTGCACCTTTAACGGATGGATAGACGTAGAAAGCTCCAGTTGGCATCGGACATTCGAAGCCAGGAACTTCATTGAGTAATCCAACAATTAACTTACGACGGCGATCAAAAGCTTCTCCCATTTTGTGAACAGCAGAGAGATCACCGGTGAGAGCAGCAATTGCAGCGCGCTGTGAAACATTGGAGACATTTGAAGTCAAGTGTGATTGCAGATTAGTCGCTGCCTTAATGACATCTTTTGGCCCAATCATCCAGCCCACGCGCCAACCTGTCATGGCGTATGTCTTTGCAACTCCATTAATAATTATTGTTGAATCTGCAAGCCCCGGAACAACCACAGGCATGCTTGGAGCTTGTGCACCGTCATATAGCAGGTGCTCATAAATTTCATCAGCAATAATCCAGACATTGTTCTTGAGTGCCCATTCACCGATTGCTTTTACTTGCGCTGGTGAATAGACAGAGCCGGTCGGATTAGATGGAGAACAGAACAAGAGCGCTTTTGTCTTTGGTGTGCGCGCAGCTTCTAGTTGTTCAACGGTGACCAAGTAGTTTTGAGATTCATCTGCGAAGACTTCGACAGTTTTTCCGCCAGCTAACTTGATGCACTCTGGATACGTTGTCCAAAATGGTGAAGGAAGAATTACTTCATCACCTGGATCAATAATTGTCGCAAATGCTTGGTAGACAGATTGTTTTCCACCATTAGTAACAAGAACTTGATCTGCAGTAATTTCATAATTCGAATCACGCTTTGTCTTTGCAACAATTGCATCACGCAGATCTGGTAAACCAGGAGTTGGTGTGTAGCGATGATTTGCCGGAACTGATGTCGCATTCGCAGCAGCAGAAACTATGTAATCAGGTGTTGGAAAATCAGGCTCTCCTGCACCAAAGCCGATAACTGGACGACCGGCAGCTTTGAGAGCTTTAGCTTTTGCATCAACTGCAAGCGTGGCTGATTCAGCAATTGCGGCTATTCGAGTGGAAATTCTGCTCATGGGTGTAAGTCTGCCCTATAAAGCCCCTTGGCTAAGCGCGAGTTAGACCTAAGCGCATATGTACGTCTACACTTCGACGCTCACGAGGATTTGGTAATTCCTATGGTTTCGCCATGCTCTCGCGAAGGGCAGTAGCTCAATTGGCTAGAGTTGCCGTCTCCAAAG
>Ga0315900_10001464_pt1 | contig 37639 bp, 39 predicted proteins | sample LakEriMetagenome_FD_203521 | JGI IMG/M metagenome (GOLD analysis project Ga0315900, IMG submission 203521) | Freshwater fungal communities from buoy surface, Lake Erie, Ohio, United States - Buoy 12 MA114 | ecosystem: Environmental > Aquatic > Freshwater > Lake > Lake biofilm | place: USA: Lake...
TCTGAGGCAGTAATTCCGCAAATTTTTGCACAAAAGGAAATGGTTCCCTCCTTGAGTTGCAAAGTTTGCATCCAAATACGCGGTTTACGCAATTGCACTCCAGCCGAATCTGCTGCAAATGCGAAGTGCCTTTCAGGCATCCTCTCCCAAACTTTTCAGCCCGGCCTCAGTGCCGGGCATTTTTTTGCCCGGCACCCGCAAGGACACGCCGGGCTTTTTTTGCCCGGTGCCCACAGGGACAGGCCGGAGCTTCCTTACCCGTGCCCTCCCGCACGGGCCGCATTCCTGCTTGATTGCAATCGCCCTGCCCCGTTCCTAGCTAATCCGGCAAGGTTCAAGACCAACAGGCAATCGCAGGGAACTCCATGGCCGAAGCAGAAACCGCCGCGCCCGCCCGCACCGTCCGGCTTCAGGTCGCACCGGCGCGACAGGAGGAATCCGGCCAGGGCATCGCCCGCATGCCACGCTCTGCGTTCCAGAAGCTCGGGATCACCGAGGGCGATGTCGTGGAGATTGTCGGCAAGCGCACCACGGCAGCGATCGCGATGGCGGCCTATGCGGAAGATGATGCGCTCGATGTCGTGCGTCTGGACGGGCTCCAGCGCGGCAATGCCGAGGCCGGATCGGGCGAGCATGTCGAAATCGCCAAGGGCCAGTCGCGCCCCGCCACCCGCGTCGTCTTCGCCCCCGCCCAGCGCGAGATGCGCCTGCAAGGGCCGACCCAGGCGCTGAAGCGCAATTTCTTCCGTCGCCCGCTGATGGCCGGCGATCTGGTCGCGACCACCGGCCAGCAACCGGTGCAGAACATGCCCTCGGACGTGCGCCAGTTGCTGCGCGCGCCGGCCTATGCGCTGACGCAAATCCGCCTCACCGTGGCTGCGACCAGCCCCAAGGGCATCGTCCACATCGACGAGAACACCGAGGTCGAGCTGCGCGCCGAGTTCGAGGAACCGCGAGATGCCCGCGCGGCGGTGAACTATGATGATGTCGGCGGGATGGAGGACACGATCCGCGCCCTGCGCGAAATGGTCGAGCTGCCGCTGCGCTATCCCGAGCTGTTCATCCGCCTCGGGGTCGAGCCGCCCAAGGGCGTGCTGCTCCACGGCCCGCCGGGCACCGGCAAGACCCGGCTGGCACAGGCCGTGGCGAACGAGAGCGATGCCGAGTTCTTCACCATCAACGGCCCCGAAATCATGGGCTCGGGCTATGGCGAGAGCGAGAAGCGGCTGCGCGAAGTCTTCGAGGAAGCCAGCCGCGCCGCGCCCGCGATCATCTTCATCGACGAGATCGATTCGATCGCACCCAAGCGCACGCAGGTGCCGGGCGAGGCGGAAAAGCGCCTCGTGGCCCAGCTGCTCACCCTGATGGACGGGCTGGAAAAGCGCGCCAACCTCGTTGTGATCGCGGCCACCAACCGCCCCGATGCGATCGACGAGGCGCTGCGCCGTCCGGGCCGGTTCGACCGCGAGATCGTGATCGGCGTGCCCGACCAGCGCGGACGGCGCGAGATCCTTGCGATCCACACCCGCGGCATGCCGCTGGAGGGCGAGGTCGATCTCGACGAGCTGGCGCGTGTCACCCACGGCTTTGTCGGCGCGGATATCGCCGCGCTCACCCGCGAGGCCGCGATCGAGGCGGTGCGCCGGATCATGCCGCGGCTCGATCTCGACGAGCGCACCATCCCGCAGGACGTGCTCGAAGACCTGTGCGTCACCCGCGACGATTTCCTCGCCGCATTGAAGCGCGTCCAGCCTTCGGCGATGCGCGAGGTGATGGTGCAGGTGCCCGATATCGGCTGGGACGATATCGGCGGCGCGGGCGAGGCGATGGACAAACTGCGCGAGGGGATCGAACTCCCGCTCAGGAACCCCGAGGCCTTCCGCCGGCTCGGCATCCGTCCGGCCAAGGGTTTCCTGCTCTATGGCCCGCCCGGCACCGGCAAGACCCTGCTGGCCAAGGCCGTCGCCAAGGAGGCCGAGGCGAATTTCATCTCGATGAAAAGCTCGGACCTGCTCTCGAAATGGTATGGCGAAAGCGAACAGCAGATCGCCAGGCTCTTCGCCCGCGCGCGTGCGGTGGCGCCCTGCGTGCTGTTCATCGACGAGATCGATTCGCTGGTGCCCGCGCGCGGCAGCGGTCAGAGCGAGCCGCAGGTGACGGGCCGCGTGGTCAACACCATCCTTGCCGAGATGGACGGGCTGGAGGAGCTGCAATCGGTGGTGGTGATCGGCGCGACCAACCGTCCGGCGCTGGTCGATCCGGCGCTGCTGCGACCGGGCCGGTTCGACGAGCTGGTCTATGTCGGCACCCCCGACAAGGCGGGCCGCGAGCATATCCTGCGCATCCACACCGCCAGGATGCCGCTGGGCGCTGATGTCGATCTCGCCGCGCTGGCGGGCAAGACCGAGCGGTTTACCGGCGCGGATCTCGAAGATCTGGTGCGCCGCGCCGGGCTTGGCGCGCTGCGGCGGGTGGGCAGCGAGGTCAGCACGGTGGAGGCGCAGGACTTTGCGGCAGCGCTGGCGGATTCGCGCGCGACCGTGACGGTCGAGATGGAAGACGAATATCTCAAGATGCGCGGCGAGCTCAAAAAGCGGGCGGCGGCGGTGCAGCCGATCGGGTTCATCTCGCCCGAAGCGCTGACGCCGACGCGGGAGCGCAAGCACGATTGACGGTTCTTTCGGGCGAAAGCAGGCGCGAAGGGGCAAGCCCTAGACCCGCCTTGGGTGCCAGTTAGTACGCTCTTGGGTGGCTGTTGCTGACGTTCGGCAAATGTTTCACGTGAAACATTTGGGCCTTAATGCGCCGCATCCCAGCTTGCGCCGGTGCCGATATCGACGCCGAGCGGCACGCTCAGTTCGACCGCAGGCAGCGCGGCTTCGGCCATCACCTGCCGGATGATCGGGGTCGCCGCCTCGACGCGGTGTTCGGGCAGTTCGAACACCAGTTCGTCGTGCACCTGAAGCAGCATCCGCACATCGGTGAGCCCCGCCTCGGCCAGTGCCGGGAGCATCCGTGCCATCGCGCGCTTGATGATGTCGGCGCTGGTGCCCTGGATCGGCGCGTTGATCGCGGCGCGTTCGGAGCCTTGCCGCTCGGCCTGGTTCTTGGAATTGATCCGCGGGAACCACGTCTTGCGGCCGAACAGCGTCTCCGAATAGCCCTTGGCGCGCACGCTCTCGAGCGTTTCGAGGATGTAGCGCTGGATGCCCGGGAAACGCTGGAAATAGGTGTCGATCATCGCCTGCGCCTCTTCCGGCGCGACTTCGAGGCGGGTGGCGAGACCCCAGCGGCTGATGCCGTAGAGGATCGCGAAGTTGATCGTCTTGGCCCGCGCACGGGTGTCGCGGGTGACTTCGCCGAACATCTCGCGTGCGGTGCGGGCGTGGATGTCCTCGCCGGCCGCAAAGGCTTCCTTGAGGGTATCGACCCCGGCCATGTGCGCGGCGAGCCGCAGCTCGATCTGCGAATAGTCGGCAGCGAGTAGAACGTTGCCCGGCTCGGGCACGAAGGCCTCGCGGATCTGGCGGCCGATGGCGGTGCGCACCGGAATGTTCTGGAGGTTCGGGTCGGTCGAGGACAGCCGCCCGGTCTGCGCGCCGACGAGGCTGTAGCTGGTGTGCACGCGGCCCGTCGCCGGGTTGATCGCCGCCTGCAGCGCGTCGGTATAGGTCGATTTCAGCTTCGAGAGCTGGCGCCATTCGAGCACCAGCCGAGCAATCGGCGCGCCCTCGGCGGCGAGCTTTTCGAGCACCGAGACATCGGTCGAATATTGCCCGCTCTTGCCCTTTTTGCCGCCCTTGTAGCCCAGCTTGTCGAACAGGATATCGCCCAGCTGCTTGGGGCTGCCGACGGTGAATTCCTGTCCGGCGACGGCGTGGATCTCGCCCTCCAGCCGCCCGATCTCGACCGCGAATTCCTCGGAGAGTTTGGCCAGCCTTGCGCGGTCGACGCGGATGCCCTCACGCTCCATCGCGGCGACCACGGGGATCAGCGGGCGGTCGACCCGCTCGTAGATCCGGGTACCGCCCTCGCTGGCAAGGCGCGGTTTGAGAGTGCGGTGGAGCCGCAAGGTCACGTCGGCATCCTCGGCGGCATAGGCTGTGGCGCGGTCCAATGGGACTTCGCTGAACAGGATCGCCTTCTTGCCGGTGCCGCACAGGTCCTTGAACGGGATCGGGGTGTGGCCGAGGTGGCGCTGCGACAGCTCGTCCATCCCGTGGCCGCCGCCGATGCCCTCCTCGCCGCGCCCGGCGTCGAGCGCGAAGCTGATCACCATGGTGTCGTCGATCGGAGCGACATTGATGCCGACGCGGGCGAGGATGTTGAGATCATACTTGCCGTTCTGGAACACCTTGAGGACCGCCTCGTCCTCCAGCAGCGGCTTCAGCGCGGCAAGCGCATCGGCCATCGGCACCATCTGCGGCTTCTGCGCAAACATGTCGTCGCCGCCATGGGCGAGCGGGATGTAGCAGGCATCATTGGGGCCGATGGCAAGGCTCACCCCGACCAGATCGGCGCGCATCGGATCAAGCGCGGTGGTCTCGGTATCGACCGCCACCAGCCGGGCGGCACGGGCGCGGGCGATCCAGTCGTGCAGTGTCGCCAGATCCTGAACCGTCACATAGGCGGCATGATCGATGCGCGGCATCTCGGGCAAAGGCTGACGGCTGGCATCGCCAGTGTCGGCCGGAGCAGCGCCGGCCGTTGTCGGCTTGGGCGGATTGAGATCGGTCTTGCGCGCCGGACTGCCATTGCCCGTCTCCAGCCGCTTCAGGAGCGAGGTGAAGCCGTGCTTTTCGAGGAAGGCAGCAAGCGGGCCGGGCGGCACCGGGCCGAGCTTCATCTCGGCAATCGGCTGGGGCAGGTCGCAATCTTCCTTGAGCGTGACGAGCACCTTCGACAGCTCGGCATCGCCGCGCCCTTCGATCAGACGCTCCTTGAGCTTGGAGGGCTTCATGTCATGCGCCGCATCGAGCGCTGCGGTGAGCGAGCCGTGTTCGGCGATGAGCTTGGAGGCGGTCTTGGGGCCGATGCCATAGATGCCCGGCACATTGTCCACCGCATCGCCCATCAGCGCCAGCACATCGCCGACCAGTTCGGGACCGACGCCGAATTTCTCCTCGACCTCTTCCAGCCAGATGCGCTGGTTCTTCATCGTGTCGAGCATGTCGATGCGGGCCGGACCGTGGGGCGTCTCCACCTCGCCGATCAGCTGCATCAGGTCCTTGTCGGAAGAAACGATGGTGACGTCCCAGCCCATGCGCTGCGCTTCCCGGGCATAGGTCGCGATCAGATCGTCCGCTTCCAGCCCCGGCACTTCGATGCAGGGCAGGCTGAAGGCGCGGGTAGCGTCGCGGATCAGCGGGAATTGCGGCACCAAATCCTCGGGCGGATCGGGGCGGTGCGCCTTGTAGTGCTCGTAGATATCGTTGCGGAAGCTGACCCCACTCGCATCGAGGATCACCGCGAGGTGCGTCGGCCCCTCGGCCTCGTCGAGATCGGCGGCGAGCTTCCACAGCATCGTGGTGTAGCCATAGACCGCCCCCACCGGCGTGCCTTCCGGATCGGTCAGCGGCGGCAGCCGGTGATAGGCGCGGAAGATGTAGGACGAGCCATCGACGAGATAGAGGTGCTGCTTGCTGTGAGCTTGGGGGTCGGCCATGCGGTCTGCTAGCATCCGGCGGCGGCGCGGGGTAGCCGGTTTAGCGCCTTGATCCCCGCCGGGCTTCGGGATCCGGCCCCTCCCTCGACACGGCGAATTGTGGCGGAATCATGGCTAAATTGGGGCCAGATTGCCGCAATCGCCTTGCGCAGCCCAATCCTTGCCCCTATTTATGGATCGAACCGGCGGTCACAAACCGGTTTCGACCCGCTCCGACGGGGAGCGAGCGACACTCAAAGAGAGGGATTTCCATCTATGCGTAAGATCATTCTTGCCGCCGCCATCGCCACCTCGGCTCTGGGCCTTGCCGCTTGCAGCGAAAACACCGCGACCGAAACCGAAGAAGCCGCCGACGCCATGGCGACCGATGCTGCTGCGAGCGCCGATGCTGCTCTCGAAGGTGCCGAAGGTGCTGTCGATCAGGCCGCCGAAGGCGTTGATGCCGCTGCCGACGCTGCCGCCGAAGGCGCTGAAGCGACCGCCGATGCCGCTGCCGATGCTGCCGCTGACGTGGCTGCCGAAGCCGAGAAGGCTGCCGAGTAATCGGATCTGATCGCGCCGCACCCTGCGGCGCTGATCACAAGCAAGGGCGGTGCCGCAAGGCGCCGCCCTTTCGCGTTTCCAAGCTTGGGAGGCTGATCAGCCGCCGGTGTTATAGGGGGCCGAGGTCCAGTTGCGCACCGGGTTCTGCTGGGCGCGGAAGGCAAAGCCATCGTAAAGCGCACGCGCAATCGCCGCGATCCGCTCTTCGCGGGCCGCACGCGTGCCCTGACCGGTGACGTAGATTGCCACCGCAAGAGTGCGCCCGTCGGGGCACTCGATCAGACCGACGTCGCTCGAGGTGTTGCTGAGCGAACCGGTCTTGTGACTAACCCGCGCTTCGAGCGGGATCTGCGCCGGAATACGGCGCTTGCCGGTCACGGTGCGGCTCATCGCGCCGAGCAATACCCGGCGGCTTTCGGCCGAGAGATATTCGCCGCGGTAAAGCCCCGCCAGCAGCCGCGCCATCGCGCGCGGTGTTGCGGCATCGCGCTTGTCGATGTGGCGCGCAGGATCGAATTCGCCATCATCACGCACCAGCGTGGCGATATCGCGGTTGATGCTGAACTCGCGGATACCCTGACGGCGCGCCCAGTCATTCACCACCGAGGGGCCACCCACAGCCGCCAGAAGCGCATCGGTCGCCGGATTGCTCGAACGCGTGATCATGATCTCGATCAGATCGATCGCAGGCATATACTGCCCGGGCCGCACAGGCGCCTTGGCGGAGGAGAACCGCGCCGAACGCTCGGGCATCATCAGCGGGAATTCCGAGGTCAGCGTGAACCGGCCCTGCTCGACCATTTCGAGGAAGGTCGCGGCAACCGCCACCTTGCTGGTCGAAGCCATGGGGAACAACTGATCGCCCAGCACCGCCACTTCCTCGCCGGTGGCAAGATCGATTGCGGCAACACCGATGCGGCCCTGCGAGGGATTGGCGAGTTCGGCAATGCGTTGCTCGAAGCTCGAGGCGTAGATCGCCTCGAAACTCTGGGGCGTGCGAAGCTCTGTCCCGAAGGCGCGGTCAAAGCTCGACTGGAGCTCGTCCGCCTGCGCCGCGGCCGGTGCGGCAATACTCGCCAGCGCGGCGGGGATGCCGATGGCAAAGACGGAAAAGCGGGTGCGTGCCATGATCAAAAGCTACTCCCTCAGGGTTTCCCTCGGCTTAATACCTACCCTAGGCATGCGCGATTCGTCGTCGCAAGTTTTCATTTCATCCGGTGCGACGAAAGGTGCGCATGGCACGACAGGGCCGCCAAATGCCTCTGCTCGGGCGATGATGCCAGTTCGTCGATTGCACTCTTGCCCTGTCATTCGTCCCCTTGACTGCCCGGCGGATGGCGGCACTCTGCGGGCCAGCCATCCGGTTTGAAGGGACATCATGATCAACGCATCCAGCCTGCGCGCTTCCGGCGCGCTTCTTTCCGCCTTGCTGCTTTCCGCTTCGGGCATTGCCTATGCCCAGAGCGTGCCCATCGTGCAGCCCGGCGCGCCGGGCCAGGCGAGCAAGAAACTGACCGCCGAGGAAGCCACCAAGCTTGCACAGGCGAGCTACACCGCCTCGGACGTTGCCTTCATGCAGCACATGATCGTCCACCACCAGCAGGCGCTCGACATGGCAGTGCTGGTCAAGGACCGCACCAACACCGAAGATCTGGTGGCGATCGCGGGCCGCATCGAAAGCAGCCAGGCGGACGAGATCGAATTCATGAAGACCTGGCTGAAGGAGCGCGGCGAGCCGGTGGAAGACCCGAAGATGAAGGGTCACGGCGAACACCTCCACCACATGATGAAGGGCATGGCCTCGCCCGAAGCCATGAAGGCGCTCGCCGCCGCCAAGGGCACCGAATTCGACCGCCAGTTCCTGACCCTGATGATCGCACATCATGAAGGCGCGGTGGACATGGTCGAGAAGCTGTTCGACGAGGAAGGCACGGCCGCCGATCCGGTGCTCTACCGCTTCGTCAGCGACGTCGAGAACGAGCAGAACGGCGAGATCAAGAAGATGGACAAGGTGCTCGCCCGCCTGTCCGAAGACCCGCGCTCGGGCCTTGCCGCCGGGTTCGACAATGCCGGCGAAGCGATCCTGGGCCTCACCAAGGTCGCCAGCCTCGGTAAGCCCGCGGGCTTCTTCAACCCCGCCAACCCGGCCGATCTGCGTCCGCCCGCCGCGCCCAAGAAGGGCTCGGAAAAGGAGAAGGAAGCCGTCGCTGTCGCCGCCGATGCTGTGATGGCCGCAGCCGCAATGGATGCTACAGCCGAAACCGCAGCCGCTGACAGCACCGCCGCCGTCGCTGCCACCCCGGAACGCGAGGAAGAAGACCTCACCGAATTCGCCGAGCGCTCGCCGCTGCTGGATTTCGCCAACACCGACATGGCGTTCTTCGACGACATCATGATCGCGGGCTCCTACCACGGCTTCAACATCTACAAGCTGGACGCCGGCGGCGTGCCGCAGTTGATGAGCTCGGTCGTCTGCCCGGGCGGACAGGGCGATGTCTCGGTGGTCGGCAAGATCCTGGTGATGAGCGTCGAGCAGACCCGTGGGCGCGTGGACTGCGGGCTCGAGGGCGCGCCGGGCAAGGTCAACGAGGACCGCTTCCGCGGCCTGCGCATCTTCGACATTTCCGATCTCACCCAGCCGCGGCAGGTCGGCGGGGTGCAGACCTGCCGCGGCAGCCACACCCATTCGATCGTGAGCGCCGACGACAAGCACATCATCGTCTACAACTCGGGCACGGCGGGCATCCGCGAGACCGAGGAGCTCGAAGGCTGCATCGGCGAGATTCCGGGCGATACCCGCACCGCGCTGTTCTCGATCGACGTGATCGAGATCCCGCTGGCCGATCCCTCCAAGGCCCGCATCGTCAAGAGCCCGCGCGTCTTTGCCGACGAAAAGACCGGCACCATCGCGGGCCTTTGGACCGGCGGCGATCATGGCGAGGGGACCCAGCGCACCGCGCCGACCGACCAGTGCCACGACATCACCGTCTTCCCGTCGAAGAACATCGCCGCCGGAGCCTGTTCGGGCAACGGCATCCTGTTCGACATCACCGATCCGCTCAACCCGAAGCGCATCGACGTGGCGACCGACACCACCTTTGCCTATTGGCATTCGGCGACCTTCAACAATGACGGCACCAAGGTTGTGTTCACCGACGAATGGGGCGGCGGCGGACGTCCGCGCTGCAAGGCGTCCGACCCCAAGACCTGGGGTGCCAACGCGATCTACGACATCGTCGACGGCAAGCTCGTGTTCCGCGCGCACTACAAGATGCCCGCGCCGCAGAGCGACAAGGAGAACTGCGTCGCGCACAATGGCTCGATCATCCCGGTGCCGGGCCGCGATCTGTTCGCGCAGGCGTGGTATCAGGGCGGCCTAAGCGTGATGGACTTCACCGACAGCGCCAACCCGAAGGAAATCGCCTATTTCGACCGCGGCCCGATCGACGCCAAGCAGATGGTGCTGGGCGGCTACTGGTCGATCTACTGGTATGGCGGCCACATCTACGGCACCGAGATCACCCGCGGGATCGACGTCTTCACCCTCAAGCCGAGCGAGCACCTGACCGAAGCGGAAATCGCTGCGGCCAAGGCAGCAGTCTATGAAGGCGGGCGTTTCAACCCGCAGACCCAGACTCAGGTGACATGGGACGCGGCGGTGATCGAAGCGGCCGAGGCCAGCCGCAAGGGCGGCTGAGCTGCTAGGTAACGGCAGCGCGCTGACGGAATTCGGCGCGCTGCCACTCCCCGCTTTCCAGCACCTCGGCGATATGGCGCGCGGCGGCCGCCATGTCGGCAAAGCGCAGATAGGCCGGCGCAAAGCCCAGCCGCAGCACATCGGGATCGCGGAAATCGCCGATCAAGCCGCGCGCGATCAACGCCTGACAGATGGCATAGGCCTCCGGATGACGGAACGAGAGCTGGCTCCCCCGCGCATCGCTGTTTGCGGGGCTGACGAGGTCGAGCGAAACGCCAAGGTCTGCGAGGCAGGCGAGCAGGAATTCCGAAAGCGCCTGCGATTTGCGGTACAGCCGTCCCACCCCGATCTCGGCGATCAGCTCCACCCCCACTTCGAGCGCGGCAAGGCCCAGCACCGGCGAGGTGCCGCAGAGCAGCTGCGCGATCCCCGGCGCGGGGACGTAGTCATCGGAAAAGGCAAAGGGCGCGGCATGTCCGAACCAGCCGGTGAGAGGCTGCGCGAGCTGTGCATGATGGCGCGCGGCGACAAATGCAAAAGCCGGCGCCCCCGGCCCGCCGCACAGATATTTGTATCCGCACCCGACCGCGAAATCGGCCCCGGCGCCATTCAGATCGACCGGCAGCGCCCCGGTCGAATGCGACAGATCCCACAGCACCAATGCGCCCGCTTCATGCGCGGCGCGGGTGAGCACGGCCATGTCGTGCATCGCCCCGGTCTTGTAATGGACATGGGTGAGCAGCAGCAACGCGACATCGCCGTCCAGCGCCTCCGCCAGATGCTCGCGCTGTGTCAGCCGCCTTTCAGCAAGGCCCTGCGCCTCGAGGCCTGCGATCATGTAGAGATCGGTCGGGAAATTGCCCGGTTCGGACAGGATCACCTTGCGTCCGGGACGCATGGCAAGCGCGGCGGCAATCAGCTTGAACAGGTTCACGCTGGTGGAATCGCAAGCGACCACCTCGTCCGGTGCCGCGCCGATCAAGGGAGCGATCTTGTTGCCGATGCGCCCGGCGGCATCGAACCAGCCGGCACTGTTCCATGAGCGGATAAGGCCCTCGCCCCACTCCTGTTCGATCACACCGCTCATCGCCTCGGGCGTCGCCTTGGGAAGCGCGCCCAGCGAATTGCCATCGAGGTAGATGACCCCTGCGGGCAGAGTGAAACGATCACGGTAATGCGCCAGCGGATCGGCGGCGTCGAAGTCGCTCGCGCGTTCCTCCGGGGTCATATCGCGGTCCTGACGCTCAGGAGCTCGGGGAAGAAGGCCTGCTTCAGCACTCCTTCGAGATAGGGCACGCCCGGCGTCCCGCCGGTGCCACGCTTGAAGCCGATGATCCGCTCGACCGTCTTCAGATGCCCGAAGCGCCAGCGCTGGAAATGGTATTCGAGATCGACCAGCTTCTCGGCCAGCTCGTAAAGATCCCAATGCGCCTGCGGGTCGCGATAGATCGCTGCCCAGGCCGCCTCGACGCTGGCGTTATGGGCATAGGGCCCGGCAGAATCGCGCTCCAGCGCCGCGGCATCGATGGCAAAGCCGCGCCGCGCCAGCAGCCGGATCGCCGCATCGTAGAGGCTGGCGCGACCGCGCTCTGCGTCAAGGCGCTCGGCCCAGTCGGCATTGTCCTTGTGCAGCCGCACGTGCTTGGCATCGCGCCCGCCGAGCATGAATTCCATCATCCGGTATTGTGGTGACTGGAACCCGCTCGATGCGCCCAGATGCGGGCGGATTGCCGAATAGTCGTGCGGGGTCATCGTGCTCAGCACATCCCAGCTCTGGATCAGCTGCTGCTGCGCCCGCGCCACCCGCGCCAGCATCTTGAAGGCCGGACGCAGCCGGTCGCCCTCGATGCATTCGCGCGCCGCGGTCAGTTCATGCAGGCACAGCTTGAGCCACAGCTCGCTCGCCTGATGGACGATGATGAACAACAGCTCGTCATGCGCGTCCGAAGCCGGATGCTGCGCGGCAAGAATGCGATCGAGATCGAGATAGCTCGAATAGGTGACGTTGTCGGCCATGGCCTGCGCCTTAGCGCGGGGCGGGCCGAGAGGAAACTACCCCTCGATCACCCGCGTCTGCGGATGGTGCTTATCGAGGTGTTTGCGGATGATCTTCAGGTTGCGCGAGTTGGAGCGGAATACGAAGTCCGCGGCATCGCCCACCACCGGAATCGCACCGATGGCAGTGTCCAGCAGCACATTGGCGCCCATCCGCGCGAGCTTCCATTTGGGCAGGCCGAGATTGCGCGCTTCCCACACGACATAGGCGCCCATCGCGGTCGTCACGATATCGCCCAGCACCGGAACCAGCCCGATGATCGCATCAAGCCCCACCGGCATGTTCACGCCCGGCACGGTGAAGCTGCGCTCAAGCAGGCGCTCGAGCAATTCCACCCGGGTACGCACCGATGCAGGATCGGTGCCGGTGGGGAGGGAAAAGGTCATCTGCTGCGGGCGGGGATCGTTCATTTGCGCAATCCTTTCGCCATTTATGTGGTGGGCTGCGAAAGCGGGAACAAGGGGTGGAGGCCCCATTGGTTCGCCAGGTAATTGCTGACCGAACCGCGCACCAGCGACCAGCGCACCGGCGCACCCAGCGGAATATAGACCTCGCGCTTCATCAGCGCCGCGTGCGCCTCGGCAAGGATCTTCTGGCGGGAGGCAAGATCACGCTCGGTCAGCGAGCGGCGCACCAGTGCATCGGCCTCGGGCGAGCACAGGCCTGCACCCAGCGAACAATTGAACTGGTTGAGATACCAGCGCGGCGAGAAATACCGCGCGACGGTATCCCGCAGTTCGAGATCGGCATTCCCGCCCGGCGCAACGCGCTGGACCGAGACACCGATCTCTCCCCAAGCGCGGGCGAGCTGCTGAAAGAGCAGGTCGCTGCCCGGCCCGGCCGGCAGGCTGACGCGCACCTTGGCTTCGCGACCCGAACCGGCGCTCCATGCCCGGATGCGGGCAGCTGCCGTCGCCCGGCGTTGTTCGAGCGACATGTCCTGCCAACGCTCTCCCGGATAGGGCGGTTCGGCATAGAGACCGGGCGGCACGATCCATGCGCTGGCTTGCCAGCCGCCAAGGCCGAAGGGCTGGATCAGGGCTCCGCGATCAATCGCCATCGACAGCGCCTCACGCCGCGCCGGATCGGCCAGCACGCCGCGCTCCTGGCGAACCACAAGGCCCAGCAGCCCGAAAGCCGGATCGACCTGAATCGTCCCGCGCGAAAGCGGCCCGGCTTCGGCGAGCGGAAAATCGACAATCGTGCCGCCCAGCACCAGATCGACATCCCCGCGCGAAAAGGCAGCCACGGCCTTGCTCACCGGCAGCGCCTCGACTTGCAGCGGACGGGCAATCGCCTCCCAGTCCTCGCGCGCCGGCAATCCGCGGGCCTCGGGCGGCAGAGCGGAAAGGCGGGCCACGCCGCCATCCTCCGCGCGCGACAGAACCATCGGCCCTGCACCACTACCGCTCTTGACGAAGCCAAGCTCCGGCTGGGCGAGCAAGCGAAGAAAATCGGGCATCGGCCCGGTCAGGCGCACTTCGATGACCCGGCCGGTCATGGCGCGGATTTCGGAGACCTTTTCGAGGTCGATGCCAAGCGATGTGCCGCGCAGGCGCGCAATCGATCCGCGCAGCAGGCCGCGCACCTCGGGCGCCGTGATTTCAGCGCCGCCGGGCCATGTCCCGTCCCGCAGACGGAAGATGTAGCTGAGCCCGTCGTCCGTCACGATCCAGCGTTCGGCCAGTGCGGGCACCACCTGCCCGCCGGCATCGAGCGACACCAGCCCTTCGGCGGTCGCCGCGCGCAGATGCTGCGCTGCAGGCGAAAGTCGTACACCCTGCTGGAAGAGGCGATCCGGCGTTCCGATCACCGCGATTCCAATCGGCCCGCCACCATTGGACGGCCCGCACGAACCAAGCAGCGCGAGGCACAGAAGGGCAAGCCAGAGTCGCATCGCTGTCTGACTAGCAGCTTGGAGCGCGGCGGTCAGCTTGCGAGCATGGGTATTACCCGGAGAAGAAGGGCCTTTCGCGGATTTGCGATGACGCGCCCTTCGGGCTCGCGATCAAAGCTTGCGCAACTTCGATGTCTCGGGCGGCGGAGGAGCACGGTGCGCCCACGAGGGCTGCGCTACCGGAGAGGCCGATACCTCACTGGCATTCAGCGGGCGACGAGCCTTCTGGGAATCGATTTCCGCGTCAAAGGCAATGCCGAAGCGATCGTCCTGGACCCATGCGACAGTCCCCGGGACGCTTCCGATGTTGCGCAGTTCGACGTCGACCCGGTGGCCGCGCTTCACCTTGAGGCTGCCTTCGGCCATCATGCCGCCATCGGAAAGATTGCGCACCCGGACGCGATGGACTTCCGCCTCCTGTTCGATGCGAATATCGGCCAACAGGAACAGGCTGTCGCGCGCCACGCTCCGTGTTTCAACCCCAGTCATCTCAGGATCGCCTCCATTACCATCGCTGCCTGTCGCTTACGGCAAGGGCCGCGCAGACACCATCTTGCGCTAGGCAAGGGCGGTTAACGGGCGGTAAAATCCACAGTCCCGAGGGGTTCTGGCGAAAAGTCTGTCCCATCGCGGCACATGATGCGCGACAGAAGCAAGCGATCAGTCGTCGCGCGAGATCTTTTCGCGGCGCTCGTGCGCTTCCTGCGCCTCGACCGTCATGGTCGCGACCGGTCGGGCGATCAGACGACGAAGGCCGATGGGATCGCCTGTCACTTCGCAATAGCCATACTCGCCCTCGTCGAGACGGCGCAGAGCGGAATCGATCTTGGCGACCAGCTTGCGCTGGCGGTCGCGGGTCCGCAGTTCGATGCCCCAGTCGGTTTCGCTGGATGCGCGGTCGGTCAGATCGGCTTCGCGGATCGGCCCGTCGGCGAGCGACTGGAGGGTCTGCCCCGCAGCCGAATGAATCGAGCGCTTCCATTCGATCAGCAGCATGCGGAAATAGGCCTGCTGGCGCTCGTTCATATATTCCTCGTCCTCGCTGGGGACGTAGTCCTCAGCGATAAGGCGCTTGGCCTTTTCAAGGATATCGATTTCATCAGACGCCGCAGATGCCATGTGGCCCTCAATCCCAAAGAGCGGTTTTGCGGGCTTTAGAGTCCTGACGCCTGAATTTTTCCATGGCTCACTTGGTCCCGCAAGTACAAGCTATGGGCGCGCTATAGGCAAGGCCCCGTAACCGCACAAGCGGCTTTGGCAGTGAGGGTGGCGAAACGACGCAGAGCCCCCGTCCTCAGCGGCATCCGCATCGCCTCCTCACACAAAGCCGCAACGGCATTAACCAATTATTGACCATGTTAGCCGACTTCTCCGGATACGGAGGGCCGCAGGGGGCGGTCGGAAGACTAACGGGGACTAAACCATGCAACTGATCACGATCACTGCTCCGGCAAAGAGTGTTTCACGTGAAACAGTGACCGATCTCGGACTTGCCCGGTGGCTGGCGGCGGCTAGCGAGGGTGACGCGGGGGCCTGCTTCGACCTTGGCGTCGCTTACTCGACCGGCAGCAACGGTGCGGAATGCGATCTCATCGAGGCGCACAAGTGGTTCAACCTCGCCGCAGCGCGGGGTCATGAAGAGGCTGGCCATTGCCGAGCCGATATCTCGGACGACATGACCGCACGCGAAATCGCCGAAGCCCAGCGCCGTGCGCGCCAGTGGCTCGCCGAAGAGCGTCGCCGCGCTGCCTAATCGCTCTTCCTGAAGGGCGTGCGGCTGCCAAGGTAGAGCTGATCGCTCGCGACCCCGGCCCGCTCGCGCTCGAGGAAATCGGCGACAGCGGCGCGGAAGCCCGGATCGGCGATCCAGTGCGCCGACCAGGTCTGCACCGGCTCATATCCGCGGGCCAGCTTGTGCCCGCCCTGCGCCCCGGCCTCGACCCGCGCGAGGCCCCGCGCGATCGCCGCGTCGATCGCCTGATAATAGCACAGCTCGAAATGCAGGAACCGCACCTCCCGGGTGCAGCCCCAATACCTGCCGTAGAGCGCGTCCCCACCGATAAAATTCAGCGCCCCGGCAATCGCTTGATCACCATCATAGGCGAGGATCAGCACGATCCGCTCCCCCATCCGCTCGCCCAGCAGGCTGAAGGCCTCGCGCGTCAGATAGGGCCGCCCCCATTTGCGGCTGCCTGTATCCTGATAGAACACCCAGAAGGCATCCCAGTGCGCCTCGGTGATCTCGCTGCCGGTGAAGTGGCGGATGGTGAGCCCCTCCACCGCCGCCGCGCGCTCCTTGCGAAGGTCCTTGCGCTTGCGCGATGACAGTGCGCCGAGAAACGCCTCGAAGCTGGCATAGCCGCGATTGAACCAGTGGAACTGGATATCCGAACGCAGCAGCCATTCTCCGGCCTCGAACAGCGGCAATTGCGCAGGCTCGATGAAGGTCGCGTGGGCCGAGGACATCTGGTTCTGAAGACACACCGCCTCGGCGCCCTTCAGCAGATGCGGGGCGAGGCTCGGGTCGGACAGCAGCAGGCGCGGCCCCGTGGCCGGCGTAAACGGCGCGGCGATTTGCAGCTTGGGGTAATATCGCCCGCCCGCGCGGTGCCAGGCATCGGCCCAGCTGTGATCGAACACATATTCGCCCTGGCTGTGCCCCTTGGCATAGGACGGCATGGCGGCAAGCAGCCTGCCCGCATCATCGGTGATCGCAATCGGCGCAGGCTCCCAGCCGGTGCCGGGGCCGACCGAGCCCGAATCCTCCATCGCGGTCAGGAATTCATGGGCAACGAAGGGGTTGTCGTTCCCGCCGAGCGCGTTCCATTCGTCGCGATCGAAGGCGCCGACCGAGGAGGCAATCCGGACAGTCAGCTCCGGCGCGCTCACGCCAGCCCCGCCCCTTCGGCAATCAGGGCATCGGCATGCGCCTGCCCCCGCGCGCGGGTTTCGGGCGAGCGCACCGTCCAGGTGAGCAGCGGGCGACCGGCCTCGCGCCACAGCGCCGTGAGCGCATTTGGAATGTCGCGCACGTCGCTGGCAAGGAAGTCCGGCGCGGCCCGTTCCAGTGCATGGGGCGCGCGCCACGCGCTCTTGTAGCCGTGATCGAGCGTGTCGGTGATCACCAGCCCGCGCACCACATCGGGCGCATGCTTGGCGAACCATTCGCCCATCCGCAGATCGAAGCTCATCACGGCAAGAGGCCCGGCATAGGCTGCGAGCGCCTTGGCAATCGCCATGCAGGGCTCGGCCAGCGACAGATGCGGCTGGGCCTTCACCTCGACGAGGATCGGCACCCGGCCGGCAACCAGATCGAGGAGATCGGCAAGCGTCCAGAGCGTCTGCGCCGTCTCCAGCAGCGGGATACGGCACAGATCATCGGCCGAGCGCGCAGCCACCTTGCCGCGCTCCCTGGTGAGCCGGTCCAGTTCCCAATCGTGGAAAACCAGCGGCACATTGTCGCGGCTCATCTGGATATCGCATTCGATGCCCATGCCGACCGCAATCGCGCCCTCGGCCGCGGCGCGGGAATTCTCGGGCACACCTTCATGATGCAGCCCGCGGTGGGCATATTCCCACCCGGTCAGCCAATCAGGAGCGCGCCTTTCGCTCATACCTTGAGCGCGACCACCGCATCGACTTCGACCGCCGCGCCGCGCGGCAGGGCGGGCACGCCCACGGCAGCGCGGGCGTGCTTGCCGGCATCACCGAAGACCTGCTCCATCAGATCCGAGGCGCCATTGGCAACTTCGGGCTGGTCGGTGAAGTCGGCGGTGCAGTTGATGAAGGCGCCGAGCTTGACGATCCGCTCGACCTTTTCGAGCAGGCCTGCCGCTTCGAGCTGCGCCACGATCATCAACGCACAGGCGCGCGCGGCGGCCTGACCTTCGGCAACGCTCACGTCATCGTCCAGCCGGCCCTTGACCACCACGCCATCGACAAAGGGCAGCTGGCCCGAGACATGGGCAAAGCCGCCATGCACCACCACCGGCACATAGCTGGCAACGGGCGCTGCGGCCTTGGGCAGGGTGATGCCGAGTTCGGCGAGTTTTGCGGCAATGGTCATGTCTTTCAGTCCTCCAGTCGTTCGAGCAGCCACGGTAGGGCTTCATCCCAGCGGTCGATCCGCGAATGGGCGTGGCCGGCCTTGTGGGCGCAATCAATGGCATGGGCGATTATCGGCTCGCCGCACAGGTGGAGCCGCGTCACATGGGGCGTGATTTCGGCAACCGATGCATGGTGCTGAGCCAGATCGTCGATGAACAGGGCTTTGTTGGGCGCATATTCATCGATGATCGCCTTCAGCGCCGGGCCTTTCGGCCCCTGATTGGTGAAGACCCGCGCGTTGATCCCGACCTTGGCAAGCTGTTCGGCGCGCTTGTCGCGGCGTTCATCAACCAGGTTCGTCAGGATCACGACATCGGCCTGCTCGGCCAGCGTGTTGATCCCTTCGACAGCACCCGCGATCGGCATCTGGTTGTCCATCTGCGTATCGAAAAAGCGGCCCAGCATCTTCCAGATATCGGGCGGCGCAAGCAGTTCGCCGGACTTCTGCCAGCGCAGCGCCTCGGCGAAGTTATGGCCTTCGAGGTGGAAGCTGACGCCCTGGCTCGCCTCCAGCCAGTCCTTGAAGGGAGCGACCATGTGCAGCAGCACTTCGTCGCAATCGGAGATGATCAGGGGGCGGGTCATGCTTGCAAAAGATCCTTGGCGGCGACCAGTTCCTCGGGCGTGACGGCAAGAGCCTCGGCCGCGCGGATCAGATCGGATTCGTGATTGGCGAGAAATTCGAGCGCGGAGGCGAGGATGGCCGGTTCGCCCAGCCCGGCGCGCAGACTATCGGGATCAAGCCCGGTGAGTTCAAGATAGCGCGCGGCCCGCTCTTCGCTTTCCAGCACCCAGCCGAGCGCAGCCAGCGCCAGCATCTGTGGGTTCACCGGGTCGGGGGTAGAGCGAAGCGGGATTGTCCTGTCCTTCGGGCAAGGGTAGTGGTGGCGATGGCGATAGGGGCGCGATGTGACAAAGCGGATCATGGTTGTCGAGGACAATGACCTCAACCGGAAATTGTTCTGCGACGTGCTGCGCGCCAACGGCTTCGAGGTCGAACCGGTGGCCGATGGCAACCTCGTGCTGGATACCGCCCGGGCGTTGGCCCCCGATCTCATCATCATGGACATCCAGCTGGGCGGCGTCTCGGGGGTCGATCTGATCGAAGCGGCCAAGCGCGACCAGCGGCTTTCTGCCATTCCGGTGCTGGCGGTGACCGCCTTTGCCGCCAAGGGCGACGAGGAACGCATCCGTGCGGCTGGTGCCGAGGGCTATCTGTCCAAGCCGGTCTCGATCGGGCCGTTCATGAATGCGGTTAAGGCGCTGGTATAGCGCAGCGCTCCATTAACCGCGCGTTCATGGCGCAGGCGCAAAATCACTGCATGAAAGCAGGATGTTAGGCGGAGGTTGTATGCGTAGCCGGGTCGCACTGGCGTTTGCCGTCGTTTCAGCCATTCTCGCCGGCCCTGCCGGGGCAACGGCCTCGTCCCCGGGTGCAGGCCAGGCTTCTGAATACCTTAGCGAAATCGAGGTTTTCGGCCAGCGCGAAATCGCCAGGCAGGTGTTCAAGGACAATCTGCGGGACATGACCGAGCGCCTCAGCGTGTTCGAATCCATGCCGCGCTTCTTCCAACCGCTGTGCCTTGAGGTTGCCGGGCTCGCAGCGGATCAGGGCCGCTTCGTGGCCGAGCGCATCCTCGCCACCTCGCGCGAGTTGGGTCTGGGCGAGCCGCAAGCCGGATGCCGGGCCAATGCGCTGGTGATCGTGGTCGATGATCCGGAGCGGATGTACAAGCGGCTGGTGAGCAAGCGGCTCGATCTGGTCGGGGTTCTGCCCTTCCGCGACGTGCATACCCGCCGGATCGAAAAGGAGGTGCGCGCTGGTCAGCCGGTGGTGTGGTGGAGCGTTCTTTCCGGCGCCAACGCGCAAGGCGCGACGTTCAACGACCTCGGCCTTGCGGTCTCGCAGAACCAGGCCGCGTCACGTACATCGGCAGCCACCTTTCGCCCCAAGGCGTTGACCGTGGTGATGTATGATGCCCGAAAGCTGGGCGGCGCCACGCTGGAACAGATCGCCGATCATGCCGCGCTCCACATCCTGGGCATGCCGCGCCGTCAGATCGATTTCAGCAGCGTTGATTTGCCTTCGATGCTGAGCCTGTTTTCGGAAGGGCCGAAGACGGCGCCCCGGTCGCTGACCGATTTCGACCGGGCCTATCTCAAGGGGCTCTACGACCTTGGCCCCGGCGCATTCCAGTCGCGGGTGCCGCGCGCCGTGGTCGCAGCCTATGTCGAACAGTGCGAGGCCCAGCAGAGCGAATGCCGCATCCAGCTGGGCAATTGAACGTCAGAGATGCTTGAGGCCGTATTCGATCGCGAAGGTGATCGCGGTGATGGTCAGCCCAGCCATGAAGGTCTTGTAGGCGTAAGCGAGGTAGCGATACTTCTTGCGCTGGAGCACCTGCCCGTTCTGGTAGATGTCGTGGAGCATGGTGCGGAAAATCGTCTCGTCGGCGCGCAACTCGCCGAGGATGCTCTCGGTCCATTCGTCCTCGTCCATGTGGGTGAAATAGCCGAAGAACAGCTTGTTGACCTTGCCATCGTTGAGCTTGGCCGAAGTCGGGCTGCTGATCGAAGGCAGCACCGCAAACACTGCGCACATCGCCGAGACGAAGGCAAACAGCGCCAGAACCGCCAGCGAGATGGGCAGCGATCCGTCCTTCGCCTGCCCGACCGAGATCGTGAATACGAGGAAGGTCGCCCCCATCAGGATAGACGCCTTGGCATCGGCCATCTGGCTCAGCATCAGGTTGATCTGGTGGCTGGTGCGCACAAGGTGGATCGCATGGTTGGAAAAGCCCGAGGGCGACGGCAAGGATGGCGCCGCCTTGGGCTGCTCTGCCTGCGATGGATTTTCGGCCATGATTTCCCCCCGGAACAGCCGCGAAGCACCCCCTGCTACGCGGCGAAAACTTGACAAGCTGCATCAACCGCCGCTTTGCAGACGTATTATCGTGGCATACGCCGCGCGACAACCGATCCTATGAAAGCAAAGCTGCCCATGACCCCCGCCGAAGTCGACGCTTCCATCCGCGCTCTGGTCGAGCCCTTCAACAAGAAGGGCATCGCGATCGAGGATGCCACCACCTTTGCCGGCGATCTGGAATTCGACAGCCTGACCGTGATGGATTTCGTCGCCGCGATCGAAGACGAGTTCGACATCATCATCAGCATGAACCAGCAGGCCGAGATCGAAAACTGGGGCCAGCTCGTCGTGGCAGTCCACAAGCTGCAGGATAGCTGATAAGGGCCGCTGCCATGACCGATACGCTCACTGCCGCCGAACCTGTCGACCTGCTGGCCAAGTTCGATCCGATCATCCAGACCCGTGAGCAACTGCTTGCCGCGGGGGTCGAGGATCCGTTCAACCTCGTGATGGAGCAGGTGCTCTCGCCGACCCGCGCGATCTGCAACGGGCGCGATACGATCCTGCTCGGCACCTACAACTACATGGGCATGACCTTCGATCCGGATGTGATCGCAGCGGGCAAGGAGGCGATGGAGAGCTTCGGCGCCGGCACCACGGGCAGCCGCGTGCTCAACGGCACCTTCCGCGATCACCGCGATGTCGAAGCCGCGCTTCGCGAATTCTACGCCATGGATCACGCCATGGTTTTCTCGACCGGATATCAGGCCAACCTCGGGATCATTTCGACGCTGGCGGGCAAGGGTGACTACATCATCCTCGATATCGACAGCCACGCCTCGATCTATGATGGCTGCGCCATGGGCCGCGCCGAGGTCGTGCCGTTCAAGCACAATGATGTCGAAGCGCTCGAAAAGCGCCTCAAGCGCATTCCCGAGGGCGCCGGCAAGCTGGTGGTGCTCGAGGGCGTCTATTCGATGATGGGCGATGTTGCCCCGCTCAAGGAAATGGTCCGCATCGCCAAGGAACACGGCGCGATGGTGCTGGTCGACGAGGCGCATTCGATGGGCTTCATCGGCGAACACGGCCGCGGCGTGGCCGAAGAGCAGGGCGTGCTGGATGATGTCGATTTCATCATCGGCACCTTCTCCAAGAGTGTCGGCACGGTTGGCGGTTTCTGCGTCTCGAACCACCCGAAGTTCGAAGTGCTGCGGCTGGTGTGCCGTCCCTATGTCTTCACCGCTGCACTTCCGCCCGCAGTGATGGCGAGCTCGGCGGCGTCGATCCGCAAGCTGATGCACAACGGGAACAAGCGCGCGCATCTGTGGGAGAATAGCCGCACGCTGCACAAGGGCCTGCGTGATCTCGGCTTCAAGCTGGGCACGGATGAACCCCAGAGCGCGATCATCGCGGTGATCATGCCCGATCTCGAAAAGGGCGCGATGATGTGGGAGGCGCTTCTGAAGGAGGGCCTCTACGTCAACCTCGCCCGTCCTCCGGCAACGCCTGCGGGGATGACCCTGCTGCGCTGTTCGCTGTGCGCCGAGCATTCGGCAGAGCAGGTGCAGACCATTCTGGGCATGTTCGAGCGCGCCGGCAAGGCAATCGGGATCATCTGAGGGCGTCCGGAGCCACCGCTCCGCGTCAATACAACGCAATGATCCTGTCGAAGGCCCGCCATTCCTGCGGGCCGACCAGATGCTTGTGCGCGACCTGCAAGAGTACAGCGCGGCATCGATCTCCCGCCCCCGCCCGCAGGGAAGCGCAGCAAGTCGCGGAAGCTTTACAAGCCATATTGGTTATTTTTTCTGAAATCGCGACGCTCATTGGTTAGAAAAGGGCATCATCGAGAAATAGTGAGTCGCCCCATCCAGGGAACGGCGCCGCATTGCTTTCACGCAGGGAGAGCGCCGATGGAAAAGTCCGCCCACCATCCCGGCGGCAATACGCACGAACACCATGCATCGAGACATTGGCGCAGCCATTTCGTCGAGCATCTCGCGGAGACCTCCAGCGTCGCTGCCGCCGCAGCCCATGCCGGTGTCTCAGTTGCCAGAGCCTGCAAGACGCGGTGCGACGAACCAGAGTTTGCGCGTCAGTGGCTCAGAGCACTGGCCGAAGGATATCTCCACCTCGAAATGGAGATCCTGCGGCGGCTGCGCGAAGGCGACTTCAAGGCCAGCGACACCGAACGCTACGACTTCGTCAACGCGATCCGGCTGCTGGCAGCTCACAAGGACAATGTCGCAGGAATTCAGGGCCGCATCCGCGAGGTCAGTGCGGCCGAGGTGCGCGCCTCGATCGATCGCAAGATCGAAGACATCAGGCGGCGCCTTGCCCATTCGCGCGCGGCAGAGCCGCAAGTCACGTGATCGCCTCCTTTCAATGGCTCCTGTCGGCGCGGCAGAAAGTGCAAGCGAAGCTTATCGCCGCGATGAGTGGTGGCGAGCGGAGCACCATCGCCTACGTTTGGGAGTACTGGACGCGCGAAGAGCAACTGCCCCCTTCCGGTGACTGGCGGATCTGGATGGTCATGGCCGGACGCGGGTTCGGCAAGACCCGGGCCAGCGCGGCATGGGTTCGGATGACCGCCGAGCGCCAACCCGGCGCACGCATCGCGCTGGTTTCCGCTTCTCTGGCTGAAGCCCGCGCCGTGATGGTCAAGGGGGAAAGCGGTCTGCTGGCGATCTACCCGCCGCACGAACGGCCAGTGTTCGAACCCTCGCTGCAGCGGGTCCGCTTTGCCAACGGGTCACAGGCCCAGCTGCTTTTGGGCGGCCGAGCCCGAGACCCTGCGCGGTCCGCAGCATAGTCACAAGAATTGCCGGAAGTTGGAACTTTGTGGCGCCGGGCGAGGGAGCGCTTGTTTTTGATCGCACCGCTGATCGCTGGTTTTGTTTCCGCGCGGGTTGGCAGAGTGCTCCGGCACTTTCACCCCCTCGGGAGGCAGCGTGGTTGATGTCGACGCAAGAGCTGTCCTGACTCAGTGATCTCCGGCCTGAAGTCGATCGGTCTCGTTCCGGCAGCCCCAGGCTAATTCCGCGCGCCGCGCAAGGACAGATTTCAGTCCGGATTTTAACCTTCTTACCACCCCTTTTCACTAGTTGCGACATCGAGACATTCTTGCAACACGTTATTGCTATTGACCGCTTGCCTCTTCATTGGGGAAAAGATAGAGACCTTGGGTGCCTCAAGTCGAAAACAAAGGGGAAATTTGAATGCGCAATCTTGTCATTGGCTTGGCGATGGCTTCGACCGCGCTCTCCACGCCCGCACTGGCTCGTGAAGGCCAGTGGTATATTCAGGGCGATGGCGGCGTGATGATCGTCGAAGATCAGAGCCTTGATGTTAACGGTGCTCCCGGCGATGCCGGTGCCGAATACGACAAAGACTACGACTTCGGCGCGGCCGTGGGTTATGACTTCGGTGCTTTCCGTCTGGAAGCCGAAGCAAGCTACCGCGCTGCCGATCTCGATAGCGTCACCGCTGGCACTCAGGGTCTTGCTCTGAATTCTGCAGTCACCTCGTTCTTTCGTACGACCACCCGCGATGGAATCGGCGAAGTTAACGCACTGAGCTTTATGCTCAACGGCCTGTTCGATTTCGGGCCTGATGATGGTTTGCAGGCCTTCGCTGGCGGCGGTATCGGTGTCGCCCGCATCGACATGGACGGCACGACGGACGTGAATGGCCCCGGCGTTTGGGGCGACTCCGACACCGGTCTCGCATGGCAGCTGCTCGCTGGTCTGCGCGCTCCGCTCAGCGATTCGTGGGACGTCGGCCTGAAGTATCGTTACTTCAACGCACCCGACATCAACCTGGTCGATCCGCGTGGTCGTACGCTTGACACCAAGCTGAGCACGCATTCGCTGCTGGGTTCGATCACCTACAACTTCGGTGGCGAAGAAGCTCCGCCCCCGCCCCCGCCCCCGCCGCCGCCGCCGCCTCCCCCGCCGCCGCCGCCGCCGCCTCCCCCGCCGCCGCCGCCGCCGCCGCCGAAGGCTCCTTGCAACACCGGCCCGTACATTGTGTTCTTCGACTTCGATAAGTCGGACATCACTGCGGAAGCTGCGACGATCCTCAACAACGCGGTTACGGCCTACGCCAACTGCGGTGCTGCGAGCGTGATGCTTGCCGGCCACACCGACCGTTCCGGTACCGTTAAGTACAACGTTGGCCTCGCCGAGCGTCGTAACGCTTCGGTCCGCAGCTACCTGACCGGTCGCGGTATCCCGGACGGCCGCATCAGCAGCCAGGGCTTCGGTGAATCGCGGCCGCGCGTCCCGACTGCCGACGGCGTGCGTGAAGCGCAGAACCGCCGCGTCGAAGTGACCTACGGCCCGGGTTCGGGCATGTAAGTCACTCCCTCAAGGGAACATGAAGGGGGCTGGAGCAATCTAGCCCCCTTTTTTGTTGCCTAGGATAAGAGTTGTCGACGACCGCCAAGGGCGAGCGCGTTCAATTGAACGGAACCGCCCAAAGGGCAGACCCGCAGTGTTGGTGCTCTGCCACCTGAAAACTGGACCATTCGCGGCTAGAGTTTTCCGCTGTAGACATCCTTGGCTGGGCGAGGAGGTTTGGCGTGAAGGCATCGAAGTTTTCGGACGCGCAGAAGGCGTTCGTTATCAAGCAGGGCGAGGAAGGAACGCCGGTCGCTGAGATCTGCCGCAAGGCGGGTATCAGCCAGGCAACCTATTTCAACTGGAAGAAGAAATACGCGGGGCTGCTGCCATCGGAGATGCGGCGGCTGCGTGAGCTGGAGGACGAGAACAGCCGGCTCAAGAAGATCGTCGCCGATCTGACGCTGGACCGCGAGATGCTGTAGGATGTCATCAAACGAAAGCTCTGAGGCCGGATCGGAAGCGCGAGCTGGTCGACGGGATGCTGTTGGACTGGGGCGTGTCGATCCGGAGAGCCTGCCGGGTTCTGCCGTTCGACACTTCCAGTTACCACTATCAGTCCCGCCGCACCGATCCGGCCTTTCTGAAAAAACGCATCAAGGAGATCTGCGAGACGCACGTCCGCTACGGCTATCGTCGTGTCTATCACATCCTGCGTCGCGATGGCTGGGTCGTTAACGCGAAGAAGGTCTATCGGCTTTACAGGGAGTTGGGCTTGCAGTTGCGCAACAAGACCCCCAAGCGGCGCGTCAAAGCGAAGCTGCGCGAAGATCGTGCTGCTGCGATCCGGCCGAACGATGTCTGGGCGATGGACTTCGTTCATGACCAGCTGGCGACGGGTCGCAAGCTGCGCATTCTGACGGTGGTCGACACTTACTCCCGGCTATCGCCGGTGGTCGATCCTCGGTTCAGCTATCGTGGCAAGGACGTCGTCGCGACGCTGGACCGGGCGTGCCGAAAGATCGGCTACCCCAAGACGATCAGGGTCGACAACGGCAGCGGAAGCGCAGCTGTGCGAAGCACAATTTATCTCTCGTGACATGGATCTGTGGGCTTACCAGCGCGGTGTGATCCTGGACTTCTCCCGCCCTGGTAAGCCCACGGACAACGCGTTCATCGAGGCGTTCAACGGCAAGCTGCGCAGCGAGTGCCTGAACGCGCACTGGTTCCTGTCGCTGGAAGATGCTTGCGAAAAGCTGGAGGCGTGGCGTAGGCACTACAACGAAGAGCGACCGCACAGCGCAATCGGGAATATCCCACCGATCATGCTGGCAAACTCAGCCGGTGAAACCAGCCCACCGGACCTGAGCAAGGCGGAAAACTCTAGACCCGAGTGGTCCAACGTTGGGTAGCAGTGCACCTTCAAGATCGCAATGATCTGCTCTTCGTTGAACCTGCTTCGCTTCATATCGTCCGACTCCTTGCGTCAGACTCTACCAAAAAGCGGTCACATTTCAGGGGGGCACGTCATTGGCTCTCGGCGCCAGCCCCCCTGCCCCCGCCCGCAGCCACCAGTCTGCACACGCAATCCAAGCGAAAGTAGGGTGGGGAATTAGCCGCGCGCGCCAAAACTCTCATCTCGAACCGCCGCTCCAATTGTGAGCAGAGGTTCAAGCAATACCGAGAAGGCAGCGATATCAGATTGGCTCAAGGCCCCCGGCCATCCGGGCCCGCTCGGCCATGCTTGCTTCGGCTTTAGGCAGCGCGCGATAGGCATAGATCAATAGCACAAGCGAGATCGGTGCAACTGCGATGAGCGACAGCACGCCCATCCGCATACTACCCGTAAGATCGGATATCTGGCCGACCATGTAGGGGCCGATAGCGAGGCCGACGAGGGTTGTCGCGAGGAAGAAAGATGCAGTGGCTGTGCCGCGCATCCGAGGCAGAACCAGATCCTGCGTCGTCGCGGCTGCTGCACCGAGAGCGGTCGCCGCGAACATGCCCGCGAGGAAGTTCATCGCGTAGAAGACAACCGGGCTTTCCGTGGTGAAGCCGACCCAGATCGGTATCACAGGGGCGATGATGCCGAACATCACGACAAGGATCCGGCCAGCCGGATTGCGCCCCCTGAGCCAATCGGACATCCGGCCTCCCAGAATCACCCCGAGAAAGCCAGACAACGCTCCGCTTCCGCCAAGCACGAATGCCAATTCGTCCTTTGGCAGCTTGAGAACCGTTTCGGCATAGGGCGCCGACCAGAATGCCAGGGCATAGGCTCCGAGTGAAACCAAACCGTAGCCCAGCGCAGTGCAGATGAATGCCGGCGTCCCCCAAATGAGCTGGAACGTCGCGGGGTCATGACGCCGAAGCGTCGCCGCCCACGAAAACACCGCATAGTAGCCAAACGTCATTGCCGACCACTGTGGAACGTTCCCGGTCAGCTGTATCATCAGCAATGCGAGGGCGATCATGGCGGCGGCCATCGCCAAATTGATGACCAACGCCATCACGCCGCGTTGCATGGCATGAAACAGCGTGAACGGCGGCAGCAGCATCGACAGGTCGACGAAGAAATCTCGCAGCGGATACCGCTGTTCCCCGTCCTTGTCGGGCATTCGCGAAGGCTCGCGCAAAGACGCAACCCAAAGGGCCAGTAACACGCCCGGTAGACCAACCGCGATAAAGGCAGCCTGCCATCCCACCAGTCCACCCATGCCCCCAGCCGGGAAGGCTGCATCCCAAACCTTGGAAATCCTTGCGCCAATCAGCAGCGAGACCCCGCCACCAATATAAAGACCTGACGAATAGATCGCCAAGGCAGTCGCCCGTTGGCGTGCAGGGAAATAGTCCGAGATCAGCGAATAGGCCGTCGGGCTCGCGGTCGCCTCACCAACTCCTACACCCATCCGCGCAAGCGATAAGGTTAGATAGTTGCGCGCCAATCCCGACAGCGCTGTCATGGTCGACCATAGCACAAGGCCGATGGTCAGCAGGCGAACCCGATGCCAGCGATCAGCGAGTCGCCCCAGCGGAACCCCGAACAAGGCGTAGAAAACCGCGAAAGCGGCACCGCCAAGAAAGCCCAGCTGACCGTCCGTCAGGCCGAGGTCACGCTTGATGTCGACCGCAAGGATCGAGAGGATTTGTCGATCGACGAAGTTGAGGATGTAGACCACAACCAGAACCGCCAGCGCATACCAGCTATATGCAGATGCGCTCTGTTCGCTGCCGGCCTGCGCCGCCGTCGCTTCGTCGCTCAAGAAAGATCCCCTCGGCCGGATGTCCGGCCCGGCAGCGCGCTGATGGCTACGCTCAGGCCTTGTACGCGGTGCTATCGACAATTCCGGCTTCGGCAAAACCCTTTTTCCGCAAGCGGCAGGAATCGCACAGCCCGCATGCCACGCCGTCAGCTGTCGGATCATAGCACGACCAGCTCCATGCCGGATCCAGACCCAGCCGCGCGCATTCGCGGGCGATATCGGCTTTGGTCATGTGCTGAAGTGGCGCGTGGATCGTGAAGGGCGCACCCTCGACGCCTGCCTTGGTGCCGAGGCGTGCCGTTTCCGCAAAGCTCGCGATGAATTCCGGGCGGCAATCGGGATAGCCGGAATAGTCCAGCGCATTCACCCCGATGAAAACATCCCTTGCTCCAGCCGCCTCTGCGCAAGCTGTCGTAAGTGCAAGGAACACAAGGTTGCGCGCGGGGACATAGGTGACGGGGATATCATCGCCCACACCTGACTTCGGGACCTCGATCGCATCGGTCAGCGCCGACCCGCCAAATGCCCGCAAATCCAGCGCGATCACCGTATGGCGGACAAGCCCCAGCCTTTCGGCAATGCGCTGCGCAGACTCGAGCTCAAGCCGGTGCCGCTGTCCGTAATCCACACTTAAGGCATGCACGGCAAACCCCCGCTCCTTGGCGAGTGCGGCTGTCACCATCGAGTCCAGACCTCCGGACAGGAGGACAACGGCAATCGGAGGAGGCTGGGTGGGCGAGTCTGACTGCATGCCGCGCCCCTATCACGCTGGCGGGCAAAGGCAATCAATCCGCCTCAGCAAGGGCCGGTACGGCGCCCTTCTGCGAGGAACTGGAACGGCATCCCGCCCTGTATGCCCTGGCTTTCTAGTTGCACGAGCGCCGGCGTCTCGCGCCTTATGCTGGTGCGCGCGTAGCCGTTGCCCTGACACGTATATTGCACCGTGACCTTTGCAACGCCGTCCTCGACCACAAATTGGTTGCACCCGGTTTCGCGATGCCGCAGCTGGATCAACTCCTGACCGCCCCTAACACAGATCTTGCGATCCGGACTGCCGTCGCGGAACTTGATCGTCCATTCGCCCTTGGCCAGCGTGCCGAGCATGGTCAGCCCATTGCCCTGCGCAAGGGCCGGAAGGGCAAATCCCGCCAACGCCCCCATAGCGATGCTGCCGAGCCCCATCATACCGATACGGCGGTTGAAATGCCTTTTCATCACCCCTCTTTGCCCGCTTTCTTGAAGGCTGGCTTGGAAATTTTGGTCAAAAGCCGTGTCCGTTCAGGTGGTTTTCGACGAAGCGCTAGAGTGCGAGCTCGAACAACTTCGAACAGAATGCGCAATCGACCACAACAAACCCGTCCTCGTTGCGCATGGCCGCCTGTTCTTCGGGCGGAAAGCGCGCGATGATCGTGGCATAATGCTCAGCACTACAGCGGCAGCCGCGCGAGAGCTCCGCTCCCGCCTGCACGCGCACCTCTTCTTCTTCGTGGAACAGACGCCAGGCGATCGCCTCAAGCGACAGACCGGGATCCAGCAGTTCGTCATGGCTGATCGAACTCGCCATGATCGCCACGTGCTCCCAGTCGGGATGATCCAGACGGACATGCAGTCGCTCGCGCCCTTCCTCGCCATCGGGAAGGTGCTGCACCAATAGCCCTGCCGCCGCGCGACCCTTTGCGCCGGCGCGGCTGGCAACACGGATCAGCGTCGGAATCTGCTCCGACTGGCTGAAATAGACCTCGCAAGCCTCAGCCAAGCTGTTCCCTTCCAGCGGCACGATGCCTTGGTAACGCTGGCGACCTTTGGTTTCGAAGGTAATCGCGAGGTATCCATCCCCGAACAGTGCCAAGAGCGCCGGATTGGCGCCCAGCCGTGTCAGGCGCTCGGCATCGAAATCGCAATAGCCGCGCACCGCGCCCGCACGATAATCGCACACCAGCAGGCTGACGATCCCGCCATTGGTCTGCGCCTGCATGGTCATCTGCGCGTGCTCGCCCTTGAGCAGTCCGCCCATGAGCGCGCCAAGCACCAGCGCTTCGCTCAGCAGATGCGTGATCGGGGCCGGATAGTCATGCGCCGAGAGCACCTCATCAAGCACGCCCTCAAGCCGCACCGCACGCCCGCGCGCGTTGCGGCAGGGCAGGGTGAAGCCCAGGATCTGGTCGGAAAAGGTTTCGGTCATATCAGCCATGGGGGGCCATATGGGGATTGTTGGCTGGAGGGGGAAGCCCCCCACCAACGCGATCACCGGCAGAACTCAGCTGCCCAACAGTCCGAAGCTCCACAGCAGAACCGACTTCTGGGCGTGGATGCGGTTCTCGGCCTCGTCGAACACCACCGATTGGCGGCCTTCGAACACCTCTTCGCTAACTTCCTCGCCGACATGCGCGGGTAGGCAGTGGAGGAACAGGGCGTCCGGCTTGGCCTCGGCCATCAGCGCGGCATTGACTTGAAAGGGCTCCATTGCCGCCTTCTTCTCGGCCGCGTCGGCTTGCCCCATCGAGATCCAGGTGTCTGTTACCAGTACATCGGCCCCGCGCGCTGCCGCCTGGGCATCCTGTGTGAGCGTCACCACCGCCCCGACAGCGCGCGCCAGCTCCACGAAGGTCGGATCGGGTTCATATCCCGCAGGCGTCGCCACCCGGACATTGAACTTGAACAATCCGGCCGCTTCGAGGATCGAGTGCAGCACGTTGTTGCCGTCGCCGAACCACGCCAGCTCCAGCCCGGGCAGCGCCTTGCCGTGCTCGATCACGGTCAGCAGATCGGCGACAATCTGGCAGGGGTGCGACTTGTCGGTGAGGCCATTGATCACCGGCACGCTGGCGTGACGTGCCATTTCCTCGATCTTGGCGTGATCATCGGTGCGCAGCATGATCCCGTCGACCATGCGGCTCAGCACCCGCGCGGTGTCGGCGATCGTTTCCCCCCGCCCCAGCTGGCTCGACCCCGAATCGAGGATCAGCACGGAACCGCCGAGCTGGCGCATCGCGATGTCGAAGCTGACGCGCGTGCGGGTCGAATTCTTCTCGAACACCAGCGCCAGCACGCGGCCTGCAAGCGGGGCACCGGCGTCGACCGCACCTTTGGGCAGGCCGCTACGCGCGGCCTTACGATCGATCGCATCATTGATCATCGCCGCGACATCATCGGCCCCGGCATCCCCCAGATCGAGGAAGTGGCGATAGGCGCCCGCCGCCCCGGTCATGCCGGTTCCGGCACCTTGAAGCTCGCCGCACCGGCCGACAGCTTGTCGAAGAACTCGTCGATCTCGGCATCGCCGATCACCAGCGGGGGGATGATGCGGATGGTGTTGTCGCCCGCCGCCACGGTCAGCAGCTGATGATGATCGCGCAGGTGCACGTAGAACGGCCGGCTTTCCATCTTCATCTTGAGGCCGAGCATCAGGCCCTTGCCGCGCACCAGTTCGAACAGCTCGGGATAATTGCCGATGAACTGCTCGAGCCGCGCCCGCAGCCGCTCGCCCTTTTCGCGCACAGAGGCTAGGAATTCCTCATTGGCAACCGCTTCCATCACCGCCTTGCCAGCAGCCATGGCGAGCGGATTGCCGCCATAGGTCGAACCATGGGTGCCGAAGGTCATGCCGCGCGCCGCCTTTTCGGTCGCAAGGCATGCGCCGAGCGGGAAGCCGCCGCCGATGCCCTTGGCTGTTGCGACGATGTCGGGGACGATCCCGTAATGCTCATAGGCATAGAGCGTACCGGTGCGGGCCACGCCGCACTGCACTTCATCCAGCACCAGCATGAGATCATGCTCGTCGGCGAGTGCACGCAGGCCCTGCATGAACTCCATCGAGGCCGGACGGATGCCGCCCTCACCCTGAATCGGCTCGACCAGGAAGCCAGCCGTCTTCGGCCCGATCAGCGCCTTGGCCGCTTCGAGATCGTCGAAAGGCGCATATTTGAACCCGTCGAGCAGCGGCGAGAAGCCATGGTGCATCTTGGTCTGGTTCGAGGCGCTGATGGTCGCCATCGTGCGGCCGTGGAAGGCGTTGTGGAAGGTGATCAACTCATAGCGACCGGCATCGCCTGCCTCACCCGCGTTCTGGTGATAGGCGCGCGCGGTCTTGATTGCGCACTCGACCGCCTCGGCACCCGAATTGGTGAAGAACACCGTATCGGCGAAGGTGTTGTCGACCAGCATCTGGGCCAGGCGCTCGCCCTGCGGGCTGCCGTAGAGGTTCGACACGTGCATCAGCGTCGCTGCCTGCTGCTGGATCGCGCCGATCAGCCCTTCATGCGAATGGCCGAGCAGGTTCACCGCGATGCCGCTGGCGAAATCGAGATAGCGCGTGCCGTCCTCGTCGATCAGATGGCAGTGCTCGCCGCGCACCGGCCGCACGCCGCAACGCGGATAGACGGGCATGAGCGGAGAAATCGACATGGGCAAAATCCTGAATTGAAAAAGTTTGGGGAGATGAAACGCAAATGGCGGCTCTGAGCCAGAGCCGCCATCTGCATTCCGTTAATCTTCCGCTGGTCCCGCGTCAAACCGCGGGAGGCGGTTGCGGCCGGGTTCAGCCTTCGATCGGTGCCAGATTGACGGCGGAATACTTTCCGCGTCGATCGACTTCGAGATCGAACTCGTAGCGCTCGCCCTCGTTGATGCCGGCGAGGCCCGAACGCTCCACAGCACTGATGTGGACGAAGGCGTCCGGCTGGCCATCATCGCGCACGAGGAAGCCGAAGCCCTTCATCGCGTTGAAGAACTTGACGGTGCCCTTGGCGCGCTCGCCGGTCAGCTCGCGCTGCGGTGCGGCCGGCTTGGACGCCACGGCGATCACGTCACCGACAACCTGCAGATCCTGCGCCGAAACCTTGCCGCCGCGATCCACCAGATTGTACTGGAGCTCTTGGCCCTCAGCGAGGCCTTCAAGGCCTGCACGCTCCACCGCGCTGATGTGGACGAAGACGTCTTCTCCGCCACCTTCCTGCTGGATGAAGCCGAAGCCCTTCTGCGAATTGAAGAACTTGACGATGCCCTTGCCGGTACCGACGACCTGGGCAGGCATGCGGCTGAAACCGCCGCCACCGCCGCCGCCGCCGCCGCCCGGACCACCGGGACCACGAGGACCGCCACCGCCGCGCGGGCCGCCACCGCCGAAGCGGTCACCGCCGCCACCGCCGCCGCCACCGAACCGGTCGCCGCCGCCGAAGCGGTCACCGCCGCCAAACCGGTCGCCGCCGAAGTCGCGCGCGGGCGGGAAACCATCATTCCCGCCACCGAACGGATCGAAGCCATCTTCACCGAAACCGTCGCGCTTGTCGCGGCCGCGCCGGCGTCCCCTATCGTAACCCATATATCAGAACGTACCTTCGCTCACCGTCCGCCCTCCATTGCGCCGATGGCGGGGACAGTGAACCGCACCGGACACAGGCGCGCCGAAAGTCTTGACCGGAGCGCACTTATACTCCGACTCATAGCGCACAACGAGTTGCTTTGCGAACGATTTTACCGGAGCGGGCTGGGGACGGCGGCGGCAAGGCTGCAAGGTGGGCGTGGCGGCGCTTGTGCGGCGCGCGCGTCTTGGGCATGAAAGCCTCTCACGGGCTCCAGAGTGCAGGATCGGGATATGAGCGGATTTCGCAAGCTTACGGAAAATGTGTTGGTCAGCCCGCAACTTGCGGTGGAGGATATCGCCGCCGCTGCCGCACTCGGCGTGACCACGATCGTCAACAACCGCCCGGACGGGGAGGAGCCGTCCGCGCCGCAGGGCGACGAGATCGAGGCAGCCGCTGCCGCCGCTGGGCTCAATTACGTCGCCATCCCCATCGGTCATTCGGGCTTCAGCGAGCCGCAGGTCGATGCCATGATCGCAGCGCTGGAACAGGCCGAAGGCCCGATTCTCGCCTATTGCCGTTCAGGCACGCGCTCGACCCTGCTGTGGGCTCTCGCGCAGGCCAAGCAGGGCGCGGATCCGGACATGATCGCGCGCACCGCGATGCAGGCGGGCTATGACGTCAGCCCGATTCGCAGCTTGATCGACATGCTTGCGGCGCGCTGAGCGCCCTGCCGCGATGGACCTGCTGATCCAGACTGCCGGTTCGCTGGTCGCGATCCTCGCTCTGGCTGCGCTCGCATGGTGGCTGAAGCTCGGAGGCTCGCCGCTGCTCGATAGCGATGAGGCAGTGCGGATCGCTGCGGGCGAGGTGGAGGACGGCTTTACCCCGATTGCAATCGCTCGCGACGGCAAGGCCGCGCTAGCCCGTGATGAATCGGGACGGATCATGGTGATCAAGCGCCACGGCAACCGCTTCGCCGGACGCATCCTCGGCCCCGACGCCGCCGCCCGGCTGTGGTGTGACGGGGCTGAAGTCGCCCTCGAAGTGGACCCGGGCGAAGCGCGTTTCGGCAAGGTGTTCCTCGACTTCCCGGGCGCAGAGACTTGGGCCGACGCCATCAATCGGCTAAACGGGCCGCACCATGCCTGATCTCAACCCCACCCAGATTGCCGTACCGCTGTTCGTCGTGGCGGTGCTGGCCGAGATGATCTGGGCGAAATTCCGCGCGCCCGAAGCCTATGAGCCCAAAGACACCCTCGTCAGCCTTGCCTTCGGGCTCGGTTCGACCGTGGCAGGCGCGCTGCTCGGCGGTTTTGCGGTGGGCGTGTTCATCAAGACTTACGACTACCGCCTGTTCGACTTCGGCCCGGAATGGTGGGCAGTGTGGTGGGCCTGGCCGGTGTGCTTCGTGCTCGACGACCTCAAATATTACTGGGTCCACCGTGCCGGACACCGCATCCGCTGGATGTGGGCGGCGCATGTGAACCACCACTCCTCGCAGCATTACAACCTCTCCACCGCGCTGCGGCAGACATGGACGGGTTCGCTGACCTTCGGCTTCCTGTTCGCGGTGCCGTTAGTGCTGCTGGGCTTTCACCCGGCGATGATCGCAATCTGCGGCGGGTTCAATCTCATCTACCAGTTCTGGATCCACACCGAGGCGATCAAGCGGATGCCCGCGTGGTTCGAGGCGGTGATGAACACGCCGTCCCACCACCGCGTCCACCACGCCACCAACCCGCGCTATCTCGATCGCAATTACGCCGGCGTGTTCATCATCTGGGACCGGATGTTCGGCACCTTCACGCCGGAAGTGGATGACGAGCCGATCCGCTATGGCATCGTCAAGCAGCTCGGCAGCTTCAACCTGCTGTGGGCGGTGTTCCACGAATGGATCGGGATGCTCACCGACATCATCCGCGCGCCATGGCGGCACAAGCTGTCCTATCTGCTGCGCGAGCCCGGCTGGAGCCATGACGGCAGCCGCGAGACCAGCGGGATGATCCGCGACCGATGGCGCGCCCGCACGGGCGGAGAGCTTGCGTCTGCCACAACTTCAGTGGCGGATCGAAACCAGATTGCAGGCGCGCACGAAGCTGCCTAATCTCCCCGCCAAAGGGAGAGATCATGGAAAGTTTCGACTACATCGTCATCGGCGGTGGCAGCGCCGGGAGCGCGGTTGCCGGGCGTCTGGCCGTGGACGGCACCCACCGGGTTTGCCTGCTTGAAGCGGGCGGGCGCAACGACAATGTCTGGATCAAGACGCCGGGCTTCATGCCCTTCATCCCGGAAAAGGCGAACTACAAATACGAGACCGTGCCGCAGAAGGGCCTGAACGGACGCACCGGCTATCAGCCGCGCGGGCGCGGGCTCGGAGGCTCCTCGGCGATCAACGCGATGGTCTATATCCGCGGCAATCGCTGGGACTATGACAACTGGGCCGCGCAAGGCTGCACCGGCTGGGCCTATGACGACGTCCTGCCCTACTTCAAACGCGCCGAGGCGAACGAGCGCGGCAGCGACGGCTGGCATGGCGATGGCGGGCCGCTGTTCGTGTCCGACCAGACCGCCGCAAACCCCGCATCCCATGCTTTCGTCGATGCCGCAGCAGCACTCCAGCTGCGCACCAATGCCGATTTCAACGGAGAACGGCAGGACGGCTTTGGCCTCTATCAGGTCACCCAGCGCAAGGGCGAACGCTGGTCGGCCGCGCGCGCCTATGTCGAGCCGATCAGTGAACAGGGCAATTTCGCGGTTCGTACCGACACGCTGGTCGAAAAGCTGATGATCGAAGGCGGACGCGTGACCGGCGTACAGATCCGGCGCGGGGGCAAGAGCGAAACCCTGCTCGCCCGGCGCGGCGTCGTACTTTCGGCGGGCGCGTTCAATTCGCCCCAGATCCTTATGCTTTCGGGCATTGGCCCGGCCGATCACCTCAAGGCGCATGGTATCGAGGTGGTGCTCGATCGCCCGGCAGTGGGTGGCAACCTGCAGGATCACATCGATTACGTCTCCGGCTGGGAGACACAGAGCGATGTGCCCATCGGCGGCACGCTCAAGGGCACGCTGCGCATGGCCGCCGCGATCGTGGAGCACCGCCGCAAGCGCACCGGGGTGATGACCACCTGCTATGCCGAGGCAGGCGGGTTCTGGAGCGTCATGCCCGATGCCCCTGCGCCGGATGTGCAATGGCACTTCGTCCCTGCGGTGCTGGAAGATCACGGCCGCGAGAAGGTGAAGGCCCATGGCTTTTCGCTCCACGCCTGCGTGCTGCGTCCGGAGAGCCGCGGCACGGTGAGGCTGGGCAGCAATGATGCCGCCGCCGCACCGGTGATCGATCCCAACTTCCTCAGCGACGATCGCGACATGGCGGTCCTGCGCGCAGGCGTGCGCCTGTCGCACCGGATCGCCGAGGCGCCGCCGCTCCAGGCCTTCGGCCCGACCGACCGCCACCCCGTCGATCTGAACGACGATGCCGCGCTCGACGCCATGATCCGTGAACGTGCGGACACGGTCTACCACCCGGTCGGCACCTGCCGCATGGGCGCGGATGCCGATGCGGTGGTCGATCCGAGGCTCAAGCTCAACGGCCTCGAAGGCCTGTGGGTGGCCGACGCGAGCGTGATGCCCAAGATCGTCAGCGGCAACACCAATGCGCCGAGCATCATGATCGGCGAGAGATGCGCCGACTTCGTGATGGAAGCGGAGCGGGTGTAGGCGCATCCGAGCCACAACAGCTGGATCCCCGCCTTCGCGGGGATGACGGACAAGGCTACTAGAGCGTTTTCCGTTCATTCCGGCTCATATCCGCATGATCTGAAGTAATTGGCGCACTCGTCTGGCTGGAAGATGTCGACGAGCCGGCCGATCAGGTCCCATAGGCCGCGAACGGTGCGCTCGCC
>Ga0315900_10001466_pt1 | contig 37617 bp, 34 predicted proteins | sample LakEriMetagenome_FD_203521 | JGI IMG/M metagenome (GOLD analysis project Ga0315900, IMG submission 203521) | Freshwater fungal communities from buoy surface, Lake Erie, Ohio, United States - Buoy 12 MA114 | ecosystem: Environmental > Aquatic > Freshwater > Lake > Lake biofilm | place: USA: Lake...
GAATGCGTGCACGCAGCGGCCGCAGGCCGCGCCGCGTGCGCCATGCTCCAGGCGCGCCGCGGATCGACGCCTCGTCGAGCCGCCGCGCCGCCGCAGCCCCGCTGCGGCCACGGCCGCCCGGAAGGCGGCCGCCCGCCCGGCTGGTCGCACCCTGCTGCGACCACGCCGGGCAGAGCCCGCGGGGGCCATGGATGGCCCCGCGGGCGTTAATAATTGATCTCAATCCCGAAGTCGACGCCGTTGACGAACATGTAGGTGAGGTCGTTGCCCCGCCGTGGGCCCACGCTGTTGTAGACGCGGAGCTGGTTGTTGGTCGAGCCGTCGGTGCTCGGGGCCTGGACCGGCGGCGGGGTCCACGTCGCGACGTTCTGTTTGACGGTCTGTGGATTGTCGGGGCCGGCGGGCTGTTCCGGGTTGTACAGGGGGTTCGGGATCTCGATCTCTCTGGTGGGGCCGTTCTGCGTCGCCACCAGCACCGGCTTCAGGTCGGCCTTGAACTCCGTGTTGGTGCTTGCCCGGGTGATGCCGCCGAGCCACATGCCGGTGTAGCCGAGGTTCAGCGAGATCGCCTTGCTCACCTTGTAGCGGCCCCGCAGTCGCCACTCGCCCAGCGGCGAGAACACGAAGTTGTGCTCGGCCGTGTTGGTGGCGTTGTTCTGGCCGATGCCGTAGATCTGGACGAACAGCGGGGGCGCGGCCACGAGGCTCGAGTTATTGCTGGCCTGCGACACCGTGTTGGCGAAGGTGTAGGTCGAGCGGAAGTAGTCGGCGCCGAGGGCCGCCGGGAAGTTCGAGCCCTGGTAGAGCGTGTTCTGCCAGTTCATGCCCGCGGTGAAGCGCAGATCGGTCTCGATCGTCCACCGGCCCCGCTCGAGCTTGTAGTTGAGGCCGAACTCGGGGCCCACGATGTTGTTGTAGGCCTTGGTATCCCAGCCGCCGTACTGCAGCGGGTTGGGAGCTCCGACCGCGGCGCCCGTCACGGCATTGAAGCCGTCCACGGTGCTCGAATAGTCGATGGTGTAGCGATCCGCGACTTGCAGGTACCGTGGGCCGAACGTGAAGCGGGCGGTGCGGATCGAACCCGAGCCGGCCGTGGAGAGGTTGCGGCGCACCGCCCAGGCGAAGCCGGCCGACGTCAGTTCGGACGAGTTCCGCTGGGTGAGGCTCTGGGTGATGACGTGGTCCGGCGGCGGGCTGCTGGACGTGATCGTGGTCACCACGATGGGATTCGTGAGAAATCCGCCCACCGCTGTCTGGTTGAAGGTGGTCGTCGGCGAGTTGACGGCAAACGAGTTGGTCGTCACGAACTCCTGGCTGTCGGGACCCGATCCGAAGTAGCTGAACAGCATGCCGAAGTCGTCATAGATCCAGCCGCCCTCGAAGCGGTTGCCCCACTGGAGGTCGGTCCGCATCCAGTTGGTGTTGAGGTCGAGACGGAGCGGGTCGGAGCCGAACACGTACAGCCCCGAGGAGGGCGCGCCGGCGGCGATGAGGTTGTTGTTGAGCTGGGCCACCGCGAACGGCGACAGCGGCTGAACGGGAATGAAGAAGTCGTTGAGGATCGGCCGCGACTGCGGCGGTGTGATCGCCCAGATCGTGCGGTCGTAGGTGAAGAAGATGCCTTCCTGCGGGTCCGGGCGGACGGCGTATTCCTGGAGGTCCGGCGGAGCGAAGATCTGGAAGTCGTAGAAGTCCTGGTCGGGGAGCATCGGCATCCAGTTCTGCCCGGCCCGCACGGCCGGCCCTGAGGCCAAGAGCCCCGTGGCCGCGAGCAGGAGTCCCGCCAGACGCTTCAATCCCAAGGTGGTAGCCATCGCTCGTGTGTCCTGTGGTGCAGGAGCCGTGTTCCGCCGCTGCGGACTCTCCCTTCGTATCGGTCGTGCCGGTCGATCGGGTTGATGAAACTTGGCAAACCCTGCCGGTTCTCCCGGTTTTTGGGGGGCACGGCCGAAAGCGTGGCAGACTGGGGAGACTCGGGTATCCTGCGGTTGGGCCGTCGGAGCCAACCCGGCTCGGGGACGGCATGAGTTGCGTCGCTGGCGGCCGCACGCCACGCTCCGCATCCTCACGCCGATCCCCTCGCCTATCCTGTTCGGGGATTCCCGAAAGTCATCATTTCGGTGGTGCGGGTGTCGCGGTGCTTTGAGGAGTGTGATGCCATGGTGAAGCCCCCTGCCCTGCTGTGGTTTGCCGGCGTCGCCTTGCTGGCAGTTTCTGCCGCGCGGGCCGAGGAGCCGGCCCGGGGGGCGAAGGCCGAGGAAAACGTCGAGTTTCTGCGGCTCTCGCGGGACGAGCGGGACCGGCCGCTCTCCCTCGACACGTCGATCGTCGAATACGGGCGGCCCGCCGACGGGCAGGGAGTCGCGGGCCGGCCACCGCTGCGGGTCGATCTCGTGGCGGCCGTCCACGTCGGCAGCCAATCCTATTACGACACGCTCGACCGCCTGTTCGCCGACTACGATGCGGTGCTTTATGAGCTTGTCGCCCCGCCGAACGCCCGGCCCAAGCCGGGGGCCAAGCCTGGGGGCGCGATCGGCTCCGCCCAGCAGGGGCTGACGCAGATGCTGGGGCTGCAGTTCCAGCTCGAGGCCGTGGACTACACGGCCGCCAATTTCGTCCATGCCGACCTCTCGCCCCAGGAGTTCGACGCGGCGATGAAGAAGCGGGGCGAGTCGTGGTGGTCGATGTTCATGAAACTGATGCGCGAGGGCGCGGCCCGGGCGGAACGGGAGGGGCGGCAGCCAGGCGGCGACGTCGGCTTCGGCGAGATGTTCGGCCTGCTCTTCGGATCCGGCGAGGCCCGCCAGGTGAAGCTGCGGCGGATCATGGCCGAGCAGTTCACCGACATGGAGGTGCTGACGGCGACCTTCGGCGGCGAGGAGGGTTCGACCCTGATCACGGACCGCAACGCCGCGGCCCTGCGGGTGCTTCGCGAGCAAATGGCGCGGGGACGCAAGCGGATCGCGATCTTCTATGGTGCCGCCCACATGGACGACTTCGATCGCCGTCTGCAGGTCGACTTCGGACTTCAGCCGCGGGAGGCGGTCTGGCTGGAAGCCTGGGATCTGCGGGAACCCGCGCCGGCGGCCGCGCCCCGGCGGTGAAGCCCGCGCGGCGGTGAGAGGCAGGTTTTGGTCGTGCGGCCGGCGGTCACCCGGCCCAGCCAGGCTTCCGCTGTCCGGGCGGTTTCCCGCAGCACCGCCTCGTGGCCGAGCGACTCGACCATTTCGCCGACGGGATCAAACTCGAAGTCGCCCTGGTAGCCGTGGCGAACGAGGTCGCCAAGCAGTGTTTCGAGCGGCAGGTCTCCCCGTCCGGCGGGGAGCCTGTCGGCATCGGGCGACGGCGGGCCATGCCGGTCGGCCACCTGGACGACGGCGGCGAGCTCCGCCAGTTGGGGGAGCCGGTCGGCGGCGTCGGCCGCGTCGGCGAACTGCCACAGGTCGACGGCCAGGCCGACGGCCGGGTCCCCCACCTGCTCCACAAGATCGATGGCGTCCGCCAGCCCGGTCAGCAGGCTGCAGCCGGGGGCCACGGCGGCGTGGATCGGCCGCAGGGCCAGGGTCACGCCCGCTCGTCGGGCCACTGGAGCCAGCGTCTCCAACGCGTCGCGGACGAGCCGGCCGGCGTGGGCCCGAGTGTGCCCGCCGCGGCAGCCGCTATGCACGACGAGCACCGGCGCGGCGAGGAGCCGCGCGGCGTCGATCGCCTCAACGGCGTCGTCCACGCTCTCGGCGAACGACCGCCCGTCACCCGCGGTGAACCCGCCCGCCCACTGCAGGCTCGACACCCGCACGTCCGCACAGGCCAAGGCCGAGGCCACCGCGCCGAGGCCGAGGTCGGAGAGTTTGGGCCGCCACAGCGAGATCGCGTCGAAGCCGGCGGCGGTGGCGAGTGTGAGCTCACGGTCGAGGTCCAGGCGGGGCGCCGTCAATTGGCTGATCGCGACATCGAACATGTGGCAGCTTTCTCCGAACGGACGAACGTCTCGGCTCCCTCGAGCAGGCGCGAAGTATGGGGCGGCCGCGCGGGCACTGTCCAGAGAATCGCGGCCGGCCGCGTCAGACCCGTGATTTACCGCAGCCTGCATGCCAGCGAGAGATGACGGCACGCGGTGGCGGAGCGGGCTTGACAAAATCGCCGTGCCGCACCGTCGCCCGTGGCGGTTACGGCGCCGCGAGGTCGAGGCACACCAGCCGCCCCTGCCCGCGCACGTAGCCGAGCCCGCGGGCGATCACCGGCGCCGCCCAGCAGGGTGGGGCGAGGAGGTCGGTGCGGCCGTCCGCCGGATCCCGCAGCCGCGTTCGCGACACCTCGACATAGCGATCCGGAACCGCCTGCACCAGCGCGAGGTCGCCGTACTCGCCGAGCACCAGCAGGTGCCCGGCAACGAGCACGAGGCTGGCCCGGCCGAAGCCCCCTTCCGCCCAGCGAATCGCACCGGTCTTCCAGTCCACGCAGGCGAGCACCGCATCGCCCGAATGGCGGCCGCTGACGCCGTACAGATGTCCCTCGTGGAGCACGGGGGTGGCCCAGTGGGACTTCAGCGCGGTGGTGGGGCGGGCGTTGCGGCGGTCCTGCCGCAGCGGCCGCGGGTCGCCGCCGGCCGCGAGGTCGAGGAGCACGCTCCCGGGGCCATAACACTCCGACAGCAGCACGCTGCCGCCGTCCGCCACCGGGCTGGCGCAGACGGCGCTGAACACCTCCTCGGCACGCCAGCGGAACTCACCCTCGACGGCACCGGTGGCCGGATCGACGACGAGCAGCGCGTCGCGGGTCCAGGCGAGGATGCGGTCGCGAGCCCCGATCCGCGCCAGGATCGGGCCGCTGTAGCTCGCGAGTTGGTCCGCAGCCCGCCAGCGCTCGCGGCCGGTCGCCAGATCGAAGGCCACGAGCCCGCTGTCGAGCCCCTTGACGAGATCGAGACGTTCGGGCGCCGGAGGCGCGGAGCCCGGCCGGCTGCCGCCGACCTGCACCACGACCACCGGGCCGGCGCCGGCATCGACCACCAGGGGGGCGGCGCCGACGCCGAAGAAGTTCTGCACCACGTGGTACTCGCGGGCGGTGTCGATCTTCCAGTCGCTCGTGCCGTCAGCCAGGGAGCGGCACTCCAGTCGGCCTTCGGGGCCGAAGCTGATCACGCGGTCGCGGGCGATCACCGGCGCGGCCCGTGGCCCGCCGTCGTAGCCGAACATGTCGGTGTAGGAGGCGGGATACCGCTCCTCCCACAACTTGCGGCCCGTCTCGGCTTCGAGGCAGCGGAGCCGCATGTCCTGCCCGATGCGGTCGAAGACGACGGCGCGGCCGAGGGCCACGGCCGGCGCGCAATAGCCTTCCCCGACACCGCAGTGCCACGCGACCGGCGGCCCGCGGTCCGGCCACGGCGCCCGCAGGTCGCGGAGGCTGCTGCGGCCGTTGCCCGTCGGCCCGAGAAAAACGCCCCAGTCCTCCCCCCGCCGCCGGCCGATGTCCGGCGTCTCCGCAGTCGCCGCCGGCGGCACCACCTCCGTCGCTCCAGCCCCAGCCATCCCGCCGGCGAACCAGGCCCCGAGCAAAACCGCGCGCAGCATGCCCCGTCGCGCGACCGGCCCTTTGGCTGATCGCCAGAAGGCCACTCGGGCACGAGTCAGAAGGTGTCTGGGCCCTTCCCCCTCCCTCACGGACGAAGGCGGAGGGGTCGGCGTGAGGATTGCGAGCGTGTCAGCCAGCAAACTCATGCCGCCCCGCAGCCGAGGTTGGGCGAGCAAAGCCCGCTGTGCGGCGAGAACAAGAGCCATACAGGTTGTCGTCCAGCGGCAAAGGGAGGCCCCGCAGAGTATAAAGCCAACTCGCATCCGGTTCGCAGGACCCCTCCCCCACCATGGCCACTTCCCGCGGAATCCGCGTCACCGACGGCCGCCGCGTCGTCGTCGTGCCGGCCGACGCGTTGGAATGGCAGTTCGTCCGCTCCAGCGGGCCGGGCGGCCAGCACGTCAACCGCACGAGCAGCAAGGCCGTGGTCCGGTTCGACGTCGGTCGCTGTGTCGGGCTGCCGGAGGACGTGCGGCAGCGATTTCTCGCCCGGGAGCGGTCTCGGCTCACCCAGGAGGGAGTGCTCGTCATCACCAGCCAGCGACACCGCGAGCAGCCGCGAAACGCCGCCGACTGCCTGGCCAAACTGTCGGCCATCCTCGAGCGGGCCCTCGTGCGGCCGACGCCGCGGCGGCGGACGAAGACGCCGCGGTCGGCCGTGCGCGACCGTTTGGACGAGAAGAAGCGCCGCTCGAAAACCAAGCGGCTCCGCGGCCGGCCCGACGAGTGAGCCGGCTGGTATAATCGGCCGTGCGGGCGACGATGCCCGCTTCCGCCGACCGCCAAGGACAGCCCCATGCCGATCCGCCGCGACATCGACCCGCTGTTGCAGAAGTGGGAGTTCCGCCCGGGTGAGGTGAATGCCCGCCTCGTCAAGGCCCGCGATGGCCGCGAGGTCTTGCAGATGCGGGTCGACATGGGCGTGCTGCAGATGGAGACCGACCTGCGGCCCGACGGCGTGCGGCCGAATGGCGCCGAGACCTACTACGACTACCTGGTCGGCGAGGTGATCCGCGAAGGGGGCTCGTTCCGGCTCTCTAAGGAGCAATGTGCGGAAGCCGACCGCGAGTTCGTGCAGTACTACCACCGCCGGCTGTGCTGGCTGTCGCTGCGGGAATACGCCCGGGCGGCCCGAGACGCCGATCACAGCCTGGCCTTCATGGATTTCGTCCGCGAGCACTCGGCCGACGAGGAATGGACGCTGTCTCACGAGCAGTACCGGCCGTTCGTGCTCTTTCACCGGGTGCAGGCGGCGGCACTGGCCGCGCTGCAGGACGGCGGCCCCGAGCGGGCGATCGCCGAGATCAACGCCGGCCTGGCCCGGTTTCGCGAGCTTTTCGCCCGCTACGACGCCGAGGAACAGTACTCGAGCGACGAACTCGTCCGCCGCCTCGAGGAGATGCGGGAGGGCGTGCGGCAGCGGTACGAAGTCGGTGAGACGCTGCACGAGCAGCTCGCCGAGGCGGTGCGGGCCGAGAACTACGAGCTGGCCGCCCAGATCCGCGATCGGATCCGCGGCCAGGCCCGCGAACGCAACGCCGCCGGTCCGGGCTGAAAAAATTGCAACGCCGGATCGGCTCGACCTGCGTTCTTTTCCCAGTCTGCCGCGCCGGCCGATAAGGCACGCAGGATGTGGCGGTTGGGCGGGGCGCTGATGTCGTTTTTCGCTTGGCACGAGATCTGCACTGCATCTTCTCGCCGGCGGGCGTCACCCGTCGGCCTGACCGCCAGCCAGGAGGACCAGACCATGACCGTCGTCGCTCGCCAGACGTCTTCCCGTCCCGAACCCAGTTCGTCCGCCTGCTTTGTCATGCGTGTGGCCGGCACCGACTGCACCGTCCGAGCGACGGCCGTGTGGCCGATTCGCGAGGTGCTGGAGGCCGAGGCCGAGATGCTCCTGGCGGCCGGCGACCAGGAAGCCGCCGCCGACATGCTCGTCGATCTGCTCGATTCGCGGATGATCGCCCCCTACCGGCCCCGCCGCCGTCGCGAGCGGGCCGTCAGCTCGCGGGCCATGTTCTACGCCGGCGCGGACGACTGATCCGGTTCACGGGAGCGGGGCGCAACCCGCACATCTCGCGACACGCCGTCAGCAAGGCTGTCACGATGCCCCGCTTTGCCAGCCTCACCGGCCAACGACGACGTGATTCCCTGGAGCGGCGGTCTCTGACCGTCGAATCGAGGCCTGTGGCTCCACGACCCGCATTCGCAAGCCTGGAGGCTTGCGCCACGTGGGGCGGCGGTCTCCGACCGCCGTGCCCGGTTGCCGGGAAGCCCGAAGCGTAAGCTGAGGGAATCCGCGGTGCTTCACTTGCGGCCGTCCGCATGAGGTCTCATGAAGACGCTCGCGAACTGCCCACTCTGCGGATGCTCCCGGTAGGATCCGGGTCTGCTACACTCCCGGCCGCCAGGGAGTATTCACCGCATGGGATCGTCCGATCAGCCGCTGCACGTGCCCGCGGGCCGCGACATTCGCCTCGCCGACTTCGATGCCGACTTCCACGAGGGGCTCGATCGCGACGCGGCCGAGGCGGAGACACGGCGGCACTGTGAAGCCCTCGACGAGCTGGCCTACCGGCTCTTCGCGGAGGCGAAGCGGGCGGTGATCGTCGTGCTCCAGGGGATCGACACCGCCGGCAAAGACGGCACGATCCGCATGCTGGCCAGCGGCATCAGCCCGCAGTGCCTCGACGTGAAGAGCTTCAAGGCCCCCAGCGCCCTGGAACTCTCGCACGACTTCCTGTGGCGGGTGCACGCCGCCGTGCCCGCCCACGGCCGGATCGGCATCTTCAACCGCTCGCACTACGAGGACGTGGTCGTGGTCCGCGTGCGGAAGCTCGTCCCCAAGGAGGTATGGAAGGCCCGCTACGACCAGATCAACGCCTTCGAGAAGCTCCTCGCCGACGGCGGCATCACGCTGGTGAAGTGCTTCCTCCACATCAGCAAGAAGGAGCAGCGGCAGCGGCTCGAAGACCGGCTCCGCGACCCGAAGAAGCAGTGGAAGCTCGGGCCCGACGACCTCACGGACCGCACCCGCTGGGACGACTTCCAGCAGGCCTACGACGATGCCCTGACGCTCTGCAACACCGAGCATGCCCCGTGGCATGTCGTGCCGGCCGACAAGAAGTGGTATCGCAACCTCGTCGTGGCGCGGCTGGTGCGGAAGACGCTCGAGCGGCTCGATCCGCGGTTCCCGCCGTTCGATTCCCGGCTGCTCACGAAACTCGACTGACGGGCCACGGCACACGTGAACGGCGCCTTTCCGCTGCTCGATCTCGACGCCTGCCGCACCCGCCAGGCCCGGCTGCGGGCCGTGATGGCCGCGCGGTCGCTCGACGCGGTGGTGGTGGTGACGCCCGAGCACCTTCAGTATCTGACCGGCCACCGCTGGGACCATCGCTTCGCGCCGGCGGCCGCGGTGCTGGCCACGGGCGAGGCGCTGCTCGTCTGCCCCGACAAGCCGGTCGAGCAGGCGGCCGTGACCGAGGTTCGCACCTACGAGGCCAAGTGGCGGAGCACGCTCCGCAACGACCAGCGGGAGGCGGCGAGCGCCGTCCTCGGCGATTGGCTGGCCGGTTGCGGGAAAATCGCCCGCGTGGGGGTGGAGTTCGCCGCCTGTCCGCCGCACGTCACGCGGCGGCTGGAGACGGCCGCGCTGCTCGACATCGATCCCGACCTCCTGCGGCTCCGCCGCCGCAAGGATCCCGATGAACTGGCCCTCCTGCAGCGGGCGATCGCCGCGACCGGGGCGATGTATGCAGTGGCGCGGGACCTGATCCGGCCCGGCGTGGACGAGCTTGCCGTCTTCTCGGCGCTCCAGACGGCGGCGGTGGCTGCCTGTGGCGAGATGCTGACGGGCACCGGCAACGACTACGCCTGCGGCGTCCGCGGCGGCCCGCCCCGGCCGCGGCCCTGCGTCGCCGGCGAGCTCTATATCCTCGACCTCGGTCCCGCCTACCGCGGCTATTTCGCCGATACGTCGCGGGTCATCGCCGTCGACGGCCGGCCCACCGACGTCCAGCTCGCCGCCTGGGAGCGGGTCTGCGGGGCGCTCGCCCTCGTGGAGCGGCTGGCGAAGCCCGGCGTCCGCTGCCGCGACATCTACGCGGAGGTGCACGCGTGGCTCAACGCCGGCCCCGTGGGCACGTGGTCGAGCCACCTCGGCCACGGCATCGGGCTCTCGGTGCACGAGCCGCCGCACCTCAATCCGAGCTGGGACGACGGGCTCGAGGAGGGCGACGTGATCGCCGTCGAGCCGGCCCTCTACGATCCCGCCCCCGCCGCCGGCCTGCGGATCGAGAACGACTACCTCGTCACCGCCACGGGCGTGGAGAACCTGAGCCCGTTTCCGCTGCACCTGGCGTAGCGGTTTTCGTGGATGCGGCGGGCGGACCTAATCGGGGGCGTCTGGTCGGTGTGGCGGGCGCACCCAAGAAGCCCCGGGTGGAAACCCGGGGACACCGAGCATGAAAGCCATCCCGCCGACCATGCCGCACGGCTGCACGTGATTTCCCGGTTCAACCCCAGATCGCATGGCACCTGGGAAGGCATGCAGCCCGGAGTCCCCCGGCTTCCGCCGGGGGCTTCTTGACGGCGTGGCGCGCGGACCCAAGACGTCCCTCGCGCCAGGGGCAGTTTCGGTGGGCGGAGACCGACGCGACCGCGGTCCTGCGTGGGGCCGCAGGCCGGGTTCGACGGTCAGAGACCGCCGCTCCAGCAGACATGAAGTTGAATCCTGGATTCTCCGTGCATGCCATCTTCTTCTGACCTATTTTTTGCAAAATAGGTCAAAATCGGTCAGGCGTACTCTCATGGCAGAAGAACTGATCGCCTTTGCAAGGTCGCACGGGGCGGTTGCCACCGATGACGCGATGCGGCTGCTCGGCGTCTCTCGGACGACCGCCCAGCGCCGGCTTCGGGAACTCGTCGCCCGCGAGCGGCTGACCAGGGAGGGAGCCGGCCGGGGGGCGCGTTACGTGCTGCCGAAAACCCGTTGGGAGCGGCGCCGCTCACGTTCGTGCCCGGCAAGGTGGTCGTGCTCGCCGATCTGTTCCAACGCTGGACCGACCCCGAGACGCTGGCCTTCGACCGGACCCGCACGATCGTCCGGCTGGCGGGCTTCGGTGTGCAATTGCTCTCGCGGTCCGAGGCCCGCCGCGTGATCGTGGGACTGGAGCGATTTCGCCACGTCACGATCGACTTCACGGGCGTTGAGCTCGTCGGTCAAGGGTTCTGCGACGAGGTGTTCCGCGTCTTCGCCGCCACCCACCCGCATGTCGTCCTCGCTCCGGTCGGCATGGCCGCGAGCGTCGCCTTCATGGTCGAGCGGGCACGGCGCAGACTGGTGGGTGCCGAAGAACAACCAGGCCGGCCACCGGCCTGACGTTGGATCCAGGTGCCGGCCACCCCAATCGGGCAATCTGCCAAGCTCCCCAGTTTTGGTGGCTGGCACCGTTTCCGCTCATTCGTGGATGCGGCGCGCGGACCCAAGAAGCCCCGGGTGGAAACCCGGGGACTCCGGGCATGAAAACCTTCCCGCCATCCATGCCAAAACGCTCGTCGCGACGCTACTTTGCAGCCGCCGGCACGGCGGTCCCGGTCGGGTCGGTCATGCGGCCGAGGAACAGGAGCGTGCCCGTCTTCACGTCGCGGATCGCGAACAGGAACGGCCGGTCGGCACGGATGGCGGGGGTGAAGGGCCAGGATTGCGGCACACTTACACTTCTCACACCCACCAGCACCGCCGTCGCCGCCGCCGCCTCGGTCCCCTTCTCCGTCACCTCCACGAACGCCTTGTGGAAGACGTCGGAGATGCAGAGATCCGCCGATCCCGCGGCCACGAGGCCGTCGAAGTTGGCTTGCCGGGCATCGAACGCCAGCCGCATGCCCAATGCCTTGAGCGGGTCGTTCATCCGGTAATCCGTCTCGATCCGAAACTTCGGCAGCGACACGTCGATGTCGCGGGCTGCGAGCGCTCCCAGCCACGCCCCGAGGCTCGCGGGCGTGAACTGCTTCTCGATTGCGGCCAGGCCGTCGGCATCCTGCGGCACGACGATCGCCATCGCGAGATCCTGGCCCTTGTAGGGCAGTTCCGCGACCTGAAAGCCTCCCTTCCCCGGGTAGATCGCCGCCGGGGCTTCGTTCCCGGAGATCATCGCGGGCGTCTGAAACGGCGTGCCGTCGGCCTTGAACGCGGCGTACTTGCCCCCGCTGATCTTCGCATTGTGCATCATCGGAACGCGAATCTTCGCACCCCCAGCCGCGTGAAAGTCTTCCTCTTTCGTCTGCGTGGCGTCGAACTGCTCCGCCCAGTCTCCCTTGAAGTAGATCGCGTTCAGGAGGGCGATTCGGGTGTCGGGCGTCACCGCCCCCTCCGGCACGAGGTCCTTGATCCGGCCGCGTGTCTTTTCCTCCGCCCAGGCGTTGATCAGCAGCCGGGACGGCTCGGGCAGGTTCTTGAAGTCCACCGGCACGACGGCGCCCGTGCCGTAGAACTTTCCGATCGTCGCCACGTAGTCGGGCGAAAACGGATACGTCTTCTCGCCGTAGAGCGCGTTGGCCACGTTGATCTCGTAGGGCGTGTCGGCCTTCGACTGGAAGCGGTCGTTGAGCTTCGCCATCCCGGTGTGGATCAGGCTCGTGTTCCACGGCAGCAGCTGCGGGTCGGCGCCGATCCGCCGGGCCGCTTCGGGAAAGCGGAGCACCTTCCCCATTTCGGCCGCCGTCTCGCCCCGCGCCCCCTCGGCCGTCATCGCCAGGGCCGACGCCATCGAGTAGGGGGAGAAGAACAGGTTCTTGCCGTCGTTCTCCCGGGCCAGCTGACCGTAGAGATCGAGGGCGAAGTCGCCGCTCGCCGCCACGGCCTGCCGCTCCGGCGCCCCGCCGTCTTTGGCCACGAGCAGGTCGTCGGCCCGGCCCGTCGCCTCACCATGCACGTTCGCCAGCGTCGCCACGCCCGCCAGCACCAGCACCCGCGTCAGCATCGTCGTCTTCATCGATCGCTCCTTTTCTTTTCCAGAGTTTTTCACAGCTTGGTCATCTCGATCATCTCGATCAGCGGTGCCGCAGACCATGTCCCCGGCGTCCTGGGATGAGATGACGGCCGTCTGCGAGACCTGCACCGTGGCGGTTGAAGTCCGCTTCGCACCGGCGGCGCGGATGGCGAAGGCGTGATCCATGGCTGGCCCGGAGTGTGTCCGGGGAATGGTGACGCACGCCGCGAAAAGTTGACATTCCCACCCCCGGACCGTGGGCGCGACGGCCGGCGTCGCGTACATTTTGGGCCGCATTCCGTCCGCACCGCCGAGGGCCCACCCCCATGTCGCTCGTTGAACCGCTCGCCCCCGCCTCCCGCTGGCACGCCCTGGCCGACCGCGTCCTCGCCGGCGGCGAGATCGACCGGGCCGAGGCCCGCGCGATCCTCGAGTCGTCCGACGTCGAACTGCTCGACCTGCTTGCCGCCACCTGGCGGGTCCGGCACCGCCACTTCGGCAGCACCGTGCAACTGTTTTTCCTCATGAACGCCAAGAGCGGCCTCTGCCCGGAGGACTGCGGCTACTGCTCGCAGTCGAAGGTCTCCGACGCCGAGATCCCGAAATACAACCTGCTCTCCGCCCCGAAGCTGCTGGAGGCGGCGGAGCTCGCGGCCGAGCGGCAGTCGAAGACCTTCTGCATCGTGATCTCGGCCCGGGCCCCGACCCAGCGGGAGGTTGACTTCGTCTGCCAGATCACACCCGAGATCAAGCGCCGCCACGGCCTCAACATCTGCGCCTGCCTCGGCCTCCTCACGCCCGACCAAGCCCGGCAGCTGGCCGCGGCCGGCGTGGACAAGGTGAACCACAACCTCAACACGAGCGAGCGGTACTACGGCGAGGTCTGCACCACGCACACCTACGCCGATCGCGTGGCGACGCTGGAAGCCTGCCGGGCCGCCGGACTGTCGCTGTGCAGCGGCGGCATCATGGGGATGGGGGAGACGCACGACGACCTGATCGACATGGCCTTCGACCTGCGGGCCATGCGGGTGGAATCGATCCCGCTCAACTTCCTCAACGCCATCGACGGCACGCCGCTGGAGGACACCAGCCGACTCACGCCCCGCGACTGCCTCCGCGGCCTGGCCCTGATGCGGCTGGTGAATCCGGCCTCCGAGATCCGCATCGCGGGTGGCCGCGAAATCCACCTCCGCAGCCTGCAGCCGCTGGGACTGTACGCCGCCAACTCGATCTTCGTGGGCGACTACCTGACCACGAAGGGCCAGCTGCCGGAGGAGGATTATCGCATGATCTCCGACATGGGGTTCACGATCACGCGCGGCGCCGAGGCGGCGGAGCCGCTGCCGGCGCTCGGCGATCGGTGACCCGATTGGCCCAAGCCGGTGCGGAGGCGGCATGAGTTCGCTCGCTGCGGCGAAGCGCCGGCACGCTCGCGATCCTCACGCCGACCTCCGCACCTCCCGGAGGTTGAACATGGCGATCGCCTGGGCCCGGCCCGGGGTGAATCATGCCGCCGCGGCGGGTTTTCGTTCACAGGGGGTGAAGGGCAGCAGCCCTCATTCGCCGGCGGCGCCGAGGCTCATCAGCAGCTCCGCCATCTCGGCGGCGGCGTGGGATGCGCCCGCGGCGCGGGCTGCTTCGATGCCCTCGCGGAGGGCGCGGCGGGCGTCGGCCACTCGCTCGCGCTGGATCAGGCTCCGGGCCGCCATGTGGAAGGCGGGCACGTACGGCGGCGTCGCCCGCGCCAGATCCTCGAGGATTTGCAGGCCGGCCTCCCAGTCGGCGGTGGCCTCGAGCTCGAGCGCGAGGCTATAGCGAAGAAACACGTCGTCGGGATCGTCCTTCAGCAGGGCCTCGATCTTCTCGCGTCGTGATGCCGTCATGGGGGCGCTCCTGGGCCGGTGGCCGCCGCGGGCTGTTGGCGGGGAATCAGGTCGAGCCGCACGAGCGTGCGGCCCAAGCCGCCGTGAGCCACGACCACGGCGGTGTTCGAGATGCAGGCGACCGCCTGCGGGTCGGCGAGGCGGGCGATGCACACCGGCCGCACGATCTGCCGGCCACCTTCCAGGGCCGCGTCGAGCCGCCATAGGCCCGCCGGCCGGTCGGCGGATCCGTCGCCCCCGATCGCCCACAGCGTGCCGTCGGCCGGTGAACAGGCGGCATCGCGGATGGCCGGCAGCGTGCTGTCGAGGTCGAGCAGCGTCCGGCCGGAGAGATCATGGAACGACAGCCGCGCGGGCCGGTCGCCGCGGGCGGTGAACAGCGCCGTCTCGTCGAGCCGGTTCGCCGCGACGGCGGCCACCCGAGCCTGCTCCGCCAGCGGCGGACAGCCGCGGTCGGCGATCTTGCCGACACGGGTGCCGGCGATCGGACCGCGAAGCAGCGGTGGCAGCGGCGCCGGCAGGCCCGCGACCAGCAGCCAGTCGCGCGACGGGCCGACGAGCAGCCGCGGCGCGGCGGCCGACTCCGCAGCGGTCCCGAGGGCCAGTTCCTGGAGCGGGGCTGAGAACTCGACCGCGGCGTCGGGCTGGAGTCGCCAGGTGCGGAGCGACCACGCGTCGCCGCCCCGGCAGACGGCCGCCAGGGTGTTGGTGTCGATGCAGGCGATGGCCAGCGGTCGCGGGCCGGTGGCCGGCGCCGGGCCGATCACGGTCCGGCGCTTGGCGGCGGCATGCGGATCGACGGCCACCACCGCGCCGGTCCGCGGGTCGAGACAGAAGACGGTCTGGCCGTTGGCCGGGCAGGCCAGATCGGCGGCGGCGAACTCGGTGTCGGCGAGCGTGACCAACGGGGTGTCACTCGCCGCCGCCGGCGCGGAGGTGAAGAGCAGAAGCCACGCCAGGCGGCGGAGCATCGTGCGGAACCCGTGCGGCCGCTCCATGGCGGTCACCCGGCCACCGGCGGCAGGCCGTGGGCCTGTTCCCAGACGCCGATCGCATCGACCTGGCGGAGCGTGAGCCCGATGTCGTCGAGCCCCTCGAGCAGGCACTGGCGCCGGAACGGATCGACCGCGAACGACTTGCAGAAGCCGGCGTCGTCGCTCACCGTGCACGCCCGCAGGTCGACGTGCAGCCGATACTGGCCGCCGGCCGCCGCGGCTGCCGCCGTTCGCCGGAAGAGCTCGTCCACGTCGGCCTCGTCGAGGCGGATCGGCACCATGCCGTTCTGGAAGCAGTTGTTGAAGAAGATGTCGGCGAACGTCGGCGCGATCACCGCCCGGAAGCCGTAGTCGGCCAGCGCCCACGGGGCGTGCTCGCGGCTGGAGCCGCAGCCGAAGTTGCGGCGGGCGAGGAGGATGCTCGCGCCAGCCGCGGCCGGGCGGTTGAGCTCGAACTCGGGATTCGGGGAGCCGTCGGGCAGGAACCGCCAGTCGCAGAACAGGAACTGGCCGAAGCCGGTCCGCTCGATCCGCTTCAGGAACTGCTTGGGGATGATCTGGTCGGTGTCGACGTTCGCCCGGTCGAGGGCGGCGACGACGCCGGTGTGCGTGGTGAACGACTGCATCACTTGTACTCCCACTCGCGGATGTCGACGAAGTGCCCGGCCACGGCGGCGGCGGCGGCCATCGCCGGCGAGACGAGGTGCGTGCGGCCCCCCTTCCCCTGCCGGCCTTCGAAGTTGCGGTTGCTCGTCGAGGCGCAGCGTTGGCCCGGCGTGAGGATGTCGGGATTCATGCCCAGGCACATGCTGCAGCCGGCCTCCCGCCAGTCGAAGCCGGCGTCGCGGAACACGCGGTCCAGCCCTTCCTGCTCCGCCTGCCGCTTCACGCGGCCGCTGCCCGGCACCACCATGGCGCTGACCCGCGGCGCGACGCGATGCCCCCGCACGACGCGGGCCGCGGCCCGCAGATCCTCGATCCGGCTGTTGGTGCACGATCCGATGAACACGCGGTCGAGCGGGATGTCGACGAGCTTCGTGCCCCCGGCGAGCCCCATGTATTCCAGGGCCCGGGCGGCGCTCGAGCGGTCGTTCGGGTCGGTGAAGGAATCGGGGTCGGGCACGGCGGCGTCGATGCCGGTGACCTGCGCCGGATTCGTGCCCCAGGTGACCTGCGGCACCACGTCGGCACCCGCGTAGACCTCCACCCGGTCGTAGCGGGCGCCGGTGTCGGTCGGCAGCTTCTCCCAGGCAGCCACGGCACGGTCGAAGTCGCGGGGGGCGAGGTCCCGGCCGCGGAGGTAGTCGAAGGTGGTCGCGTCCGGGGCGATCATCCCGGCCCGCGCACCGGCCTCGATCGACATGTTGCAGACCGTCATCCGCTCCTCCATGCCGAGGCGGCGGATGCAGGGACCGGTGTACTCGATGACGTAGCCCGTGCCCCCTTCGGTCGAGAGCCGGCCGATGAGGTAGAGCACGAGGTCCTTGGCCGTCACGCCGTGGGCGAGTTCGCCATCGACCCGGACCTCGAACGATTTGGGCTTCGCCTGCCGCAGCGTCTGCGTGGCGAGCACGTGCTCCACCTCGCTGGTGCCGATGCCGAAGGCGAGCGCCCCGAGGGCGCCGTGGGTGGCCGTGTGGCTGTCGCCGCAGACGATCGTCATGCCCGGCTGGGTGATGCCCAGTTCGGGGCCGATGACGTGCACGATGCCCTGGTCGGCGTCGTCGAGGTCGAAGAGCCGCACGCCGAACTCCCGGCAGTTGGCCCGCAGCGTGTCGATCTGCTGCTTCGAGATCGGATCGGCGATCGGCAGCCGCCGGTCACTGGTGGGCACGTTGTGGTCGGGGGTGGCGAAGGTGGCCTCCGGACGGCGGACACGGCGACCGGCGAGCCGCAGCCCTTCGAAGGCCTGGGGGCTGGTCACCTCGTGGACGAGGTGCCGGTCGATGTAGAGGACGGGCAGTTCGCCGGCGGGCGTGCAGACGACGTGGTCGTCCCAGATCTTGTCGAGCAGCGTGCGGGGGCCTGGCATGGGATGATCTACAGAAGAGAGGATCGCGGAACGCGGACCCTCCAATGTAGTCCCGGCCGCTCGCCATCGCCACCGACGGCCCTGCTGAGCCTTACCCGGCGCGGCGGAGGACGGTCTGTGCCGCCAGTTCGTCGACCCGCGCCTTCGGCAGCGCCGTCCAGCGCGAACCGCCGGCCATGCGGGACTCGAGCAACACCGTCGTGCCGGCGCTCGTGATCCGCTGGAGGAAGAACCAGCAGCGTTCCAGGTGCCGCTCGTCGGTTTCGGCCGCGATCAGCACCAGATCGAAGACCCCCAGATGGTTGCACAGGCGGGCCAGAGACGTGTCGACGTTTCCGGGGACGAGCTGCACGCGGGCGAGCTTGGTGAGCCGCCGGTGCGCCTCCTTGAGCGTCACGCCCGGCGGGTCCGTGGGCGTCCGGCCCTCGAACCGGTCGAGGCCCACGTAGTGCACCGCGTCGGCCGCGGTCGCCGCGGTCACGGTCTGGAGCAGCCGCTCCGTGCGGCCGAGCAGCCCGAGTCCCAGTTCGATGATTCGCCGCGGGGGCGACTGGAGGACGTGCCGGTAAATGACACGCTCTGCCGCCGGCTTCGACAGCCGCGTCAGCCACAGCCTGCGGAACAGCCCCATCCGCGTCATGATGCCACCCGCTCCCCTGAAACCCGGGGGCTGCGGCTCGACCCCACAGGAAGCCGGCGGCGCAGGTCACCCCGGGGAGAGAATCGGATCGGCGGCCGGGGTGAATGCAACGGCAGCGTCGCCGGCGTCAGACCTTGCCGGACCGGCTCACGGCCGAATCTTTTTCGCCGCCTCGGCGGCCGCCCGCCGCACGTCCTTCACGGGATCGTCTTCTGCCACGAGCTCCAAAATCGGGATCGCCGAGCCCGCCGCCGGGCCGATGTCGCCAAGCGCGACCGCCGCCTCGAGCCGGACCACGTCGCGTTCGGCCCGCAGCGCCCGCCGCAGCAGCGGGATCGCCCGCTCGAACAGCGTCTTGTCGTCGGGGGCGACCTTCAGGGCCGCCCAGACCGCGACCGTCGCCATCAAGTCGTCGTCGGACTCGGTCAGCGACCGGAGGCTGGCCGCGGATTCCTTGGCGGCCGGGCCGATGCAGCCGAGGGCGTAGGCGGCCGAGTACCGGAGGCCAGGCGTCGCCTTCGCGTCGGCGACCAGCCGCTGGAGGGCGGGGACGGCGGCCACCGCCTCCGGACCGATGGCCGCGATCGCCACGGCGGCCTCGCTGGCATGCTCTGCATCGGCATCGCCGAGCTCCTTCACGAGATCGTCGAGCGCCGGCTTGGCCGCCGGACCAATGCCGGCGAGGACTTCCAGGATGTTGGTCCGCACCGCCGGATCGGCCAACTTGCCGCGCAGGGTGTCGACGCAGATGCCGCCCAGCCGGATCAGCGCGGCTCCGGCGGCCCGCCCGACCTCGGGATCGGCGTCGGTGAGGAGCCTGGTGAACGTGGCGGCCAATGTTTTCTTCTCGTCGTCATCGAGCTGAGCGGCCAGGTCGGAGAGGCCGGCGACCGCCCCCTCGCGCACGGCCGGCTCGGTGGCGGTGAGAGCCTTCAGGAGCCGCGCTTCAGCGGCAGCCGCGAACGGCTTTTCGCCCCGGTGAATCTGGGCCAAGGCCCATGCCGCCGTCGCGGCCAGCACTTCGTCCTCGCCGGCCACGATCTTCTCCAGCGCCGCGTCCGCGTCGGCAGCCCGCACCTTGCCCAGGGCGAACGCGGCCGGGAACCGCAGCGACTTGTCGGGCGACTGCACCGCGGCGATCAGGGCCGGGCCCGCGGCCGCGGCCTGCTCGCCGATCGCGGCCAACGCCAGGATCGCCTGGAGCCGCTCGTGCACCTCGCCCTCGGCGGCCAGCTGCGCCAGCGCCGCGGTGGCGGGGGCGGCCTCCGCCCCGATCTCGGTCAAAGCGATCGTCGCCCAGTAGCGGGACTGCGGAGCCTTCAATGCCTCCATCAGGACCGGGACCGCCACGTCTTCCATGTCGGCCAGCGTGTGCAACGCCGGCAGCACCACGGACGGGTCGGCATCGCCGAGCTGCTTGGCGAACAGGGGCGCGAGCACCGTCGGCGCCGGGTCGAAGTGACGGATCGCGCGGATCGCGGCCCGCCGCACCCGCGGGTCGGAATGCACGATCGCCTTGGCAACGGCCTCCTGGCCGGCCGCGTACCGGGTCGCGTCATCGGCGGTGATCGTGTCGTCGTCCTCGTCGGCGCGAATGTGGCCGATCGCCGCGGCGGCCTGGGCGGCCACGATCGGATCGGGGTCGGCGAGCAGCTTCACCAGCACGGGCACGGCAGACGACGCGTCTTCGCCGATCAAGCCGATGGCGCGGGCCGCGTGCCAGCGGACCCGCAACTCCGGATCCTCCGTCGCCGCGACGAGCGCCTCGAGGGCGGGCTTGGCGTTCTGGCCGAGGGCCGCGATGGCGTCGATCGTCACGACGCGAATGCGGCTGTCGGTGGCGGTCGTGAGCGTCTTCACGAGGGCATCCAGGCCCGGCTCCTCGGCGGCCGCTTGTGTTGCAGCTGCCGATGCCGGCTGCGTCACGGCCTTGACAGGTGCCGCTGCGGGGGCCGCGGCTGAACGCGGTGATTCCTGCGTCCGCGCGCAGCCGATGGCGACGACCGCGAACGCGAGACAGACCCCGGACGAGACCAACGTGCGACGCATGTCTGAACCCTTGGGCAAACGAGATGCAACCGGCGGCGATGCTGCCGATTCGAGGCGTTTTTCGCGGCAAACTTCCGTCGCCCCGAAACGGCGTCGAGAGTATACTCCACCGGGTGTTCAGGCCCATACGAGTTGTTCGGTCCCGCGGGGCACTGCCGCCCCGCTGTCGAGTGGAGGGTTCATCCGTGTCGAGTCACTTGGCCGCCGTTTTTGGTCGGCGTCGATCCGCCGCAGTCTCGTCCGTGGCCGTGTTGGCCGGCCTCGTCGCAGCATGGCCCGTGGCGGCCCAGTGGGGCGGCGGCTTCGGCTACAACCGCGGCGGATATGCATCGACCGCCGCACAGGCGGCCGACTACGGCATGTCGGAGATGATGCGAGCCCAGGGCTATCAGAACCTGCAAAACTCCGAAGCGGCCAAGAACTGGGAGCAGGCCAAGACGCAGGAGATCCAAAATCGCCTCCGCTGGACCGAGACCTACTTCGAGATGCGGAAGGTGAACCGCGAGGCGAAGGCGGCCGAGCAGGGGCCGCCGGTCACGCAGGAGCAGGCGATCCGGATGGCGAAGATGGCGGCGCCTCCGCGGCTCGGCTCGACGCAGCTCGACCCGGTGACGGGCCATGTCGAGTACCCGCCGGTGCTCATGGACGACATCTACGCTGACTATCGCAAGCGGCTCGACCAGTTTTTTGCCGATCGAGCCGCCTCGGGCGGCAGCGTGCAATACGGCGAGATGCGGGAGTTTCAGAGCAATGTCTCGAAGTTCATCGATGTGCTGAAGCAGAACGTGAAGAACTACCCGGCGGGCGACTACGGCCGGGCCCGCACCTTCCTCGACAGCCTGGCCCACGAGGCTCGGATGCCGTCCGGCTGACCGCCACCGCCGGCCGCGAGTTCGCGCCGGCGGCAGGCATTCGGGTAGACTGTCGGCGTCGTGGTCGAGCGGCTTTCGGGCCGCCGAGGTGCGCCCCGCTCCGCCGCGCGTCCCCGACGGACCCCCGCGCGTGGCCGAAGCCGCTTCCGCCCTCGACGTTCTCAAGGCGGGCGCCGCGTGGCCGCTCGGTTCGCCGTCCCTGGTCGTCGTGCACGGTGCCGAGACGTTCCTCGCCGGGCAGGTGCTCGGGTTGCTCCGTGAGCGGCTCTGCCCCGACGAGGCCGATCGGTCGTGGGCCTGGCGGGAGTTCGTCGGCGACGAGGAGCCCGACCCGCGGGACGTGTTCGACGAGGCGGCGACGGTGCCGATGTTCGCCACCGCGACGCGGGCCGCCGTCGTGCGGAATGCCGACGCCTTCGTGTCGGATGCGCGGGAGCGGCTCGAGGCGCTGGCCACCGCGCCGCGGGGCGGCCGCGGACTGGTCGTGCTCGAGGTCAGGGCTTTTCCCGGCAACACCCGGCTCGCCAAGGCTGTGGCCGCCCATGGTCTGGCGATCGACACCGCCATTCCGGCCCGCTACGACCTCGCGGCCTGGGTGCGGCACTGGGGGCAGGACCGGCACGGCGTCCAACTCGCCGCGCCGACGGCCGCAAGGCTGCTGGAGCGGCTCGGAGGCGACCTCGGCCAGGTGGATCAGGCGATCGCCCGCCTCGCCGCGGGCTGCGCACCCGCCGACCGAGGCAAGCCGATTCCGCCTGATGCGGTGGACGCGTTCGCCGGCTCGACGCAGGAGCGCACTGCCTGGGGCATGATCGACGCGGCCGCCGGCGGTGACACCAAGCGGGCGCTGCGGGAGCTCGCCGACCTGCTCGATGCGGGCGAGAATCCGATCGGCGTCGCCGCGCAGATCGCCGCGGTGCTGCGGCGGCTGTCGACGGCCGCGCGGCTGCTGGCCCTGCCGGCCGGCGGCGGCCGTCCTGCCGGGGTGGAGCAGGCGCTGCGCGAGGCGGGCGTGGCCGCCTGGCCCAAGGCGATGGCGCAGGCGAAGGAGTCGCTCGGGCAGCTCGGGCCCCGCCGCGCCCGCCAGTTGCCGATCTGGCTTCTCGACCTCGATCGGGCCTTGAAGGGCGACGCCTCCCGGGGGCTGCGGGCACGTCTGGCCTTGGAGCGGCTGTTCTGCAAGATGGCGCGTCGGGACGACGTGTCCCGACCGTCCCGTCCAGGAGCCCGTCGATGAATCCGCAGCACCCGCTCGATCCCCGCGACGTCTGGGACAATCCGCTGGCCACGAGGTACGCCTCCGCCGAGATGACCCGGCTGTGGAGCGACAATCATCGCTATCGGCTGTGGCGGGAGACGTGGCTCGCCCTCGCCGAGGCGGAGGCGGAACTGGGGCTGCCGATCTCGGCCGAGCAACTGGCGCAGATGCGGGCGAACCTCGAGCCGATCGATTTCGCCAAGGCGGCGGAATACGAGCGGCGGATGCGGCACGACGTCTTCGCCCACCTCCATGTGTTCGCCGATGCCTGTCCGGCCGCCCGACCCATCATTCACCTCGGCGCCACCAGCGCGTTCGTCACCGACAACGTCGATCTCGTCCTGATCCGCGAGTCGCTCGACCTCGTGGCCGCCCGGCTCGCCACGGTGATCGAGCGGCTCGCCGCGAAGGCCCTGGAGACGAAGGACCTCGTCTGCCTCGGCCGCACGCACCTCCAGCCGGCCCAGCCGACGACCATCGGCAAGCGGATCTGCCTGTGGATCCACGATCTGCTCCTCGATCTGGAGGAAGTCACCCACCGTCGCAAGCTGCTCCGGGCCCGGGGCGTGAAGGGCACCACCGGCACGCAGGCGAGTTTCCTGGAGCTGTTCGGCGGCGATCATGCCAAGGTGCGACGGCTCGACGAGCTCGTCGCCGCGAAGCTCGGTTTTCATTCGTCCTACGAGGTGACCGGCCAGACCTACACCCGGAAGGTCGATTCGCAGGTCTGCGCGGCGCTTGCCGGCGTGTCGGAATCGACGCACAAGGCCGGCAACGACCTGCGGCTGGCCGCCGCCTGGGGCGAGCTGGAGGAGCCGTTCGAGCAGGAGCAGGTCGGCTCGTCGGCGATGCCCTACAAGCGGAATCCGATGCGGGCGGAACGGATGTGCGGGCTGGGCCGGTTCGTGATGGGGCTGGCCGCCACCGCCGGACAGACGGCGGCCGTGCAGTGGATGGAGCGGACGCTCGACGACTCGGCTCCCCGGCGGCTCGTCCTGCCCCAGGCGTTCCTGGCGACCGATGCCCAGCTCGTGATCTACGCCAACATCGCCGCCGGGCTCGTGGTGCTGCCCGGTGGCATCCGCCGCAACCTGGAGGCCCACCTGCCCTTCCTGGCCAGCGAGCGGCTCCTCATGGCCGGCACGACCGCCGGCGGCGATCGGCAGGAGCTGCACGAGGCGATCCGCACCCACAGCCACGCGGCGACGGCGCGGATGCGCGCCGGTCACGACAACGATCTCGTCGCCCGGCTGGCCGCCGATCCGCTGTTCGCCGGCGTCGATCTGGAGGCGGCGATGGACACCCGGGGGCTGGCCGGGAGGGCCTCGGCCCAGGTCGACGAGTTCATCGCCGGCGCCGTGCACGCCGCCCTCGCGGATTGCCCCGTCCGGGGCCCGGAAGCGGCGCTCAAGGTGTGAGCGGCTCGTCCCCGGCCGTCACACGCGGTCCTGATGCCGGGAGCGGCTGCGGTTGGTGCGGCAGTCGAAGCACAGCCCCGAGATGATGAGCCGGTGGCTCTCGGCCCGGAACCGGTGTTGGGTCGCCACGGCATCGCGGATTCGCGTCAGCTCGTCGCTGGAGAACTCGATCAGCTGCTGGCAGCCCGTGCAGTAGAGGTGGTCGTGCTGGGGATAGCCGTAGTCGTGCTCGTATACGGCGCGGCCGCCGAGCACCATCTTGCGGAGCAGCCCCGCGTCCACCATCTCGACGAGCGTGCGGTAGACCGTGGGTCGGCTCGCCCGGGCGCCGGCGGGCGTCCGGCGCAGCCCCTCGAGCAACTGTTCCGCATCGAAGTGCTCGTGGTGGCCGCAGACGTAGTCCACGATGGCTCGCCGCTGTTTGGTGATCCGCTTGCCCTTGGTCTGGAGAAACTCCGCAAACCGCGCCTGCGGCGTCAGGGCGACGTCCACCTTGCCCAGTGAGAAATCGGCTGCCACGGCCACGGGTCACCTCCGGAAAGCACCACCTCAATTGTAGCGACCGCGGGCCGCCCGCCCGAAATGCACACGGCCGGACCATGGCGGTCCGGCCGTGCCGTGTTCGTCGCGTCACCGGCAGAGCACCGGAGCCCGGGTTCAGCCGAGCCGGTCGAGCAGCCGGTCGAGAGCGATGTCGAGCTTGTCGTCCGTGTCGTACGAGCCGTCGGCGATCGCCGCCCGGATCGCGTTGACGCGGTCGAAGCGGATGTCGGCGGCGGCGTCGGCCGAGCGGACGGCGTCGACCGACAGCGTGACCGCGTCGTGCACCTCGCCGACGCCCTGCTGCTTGACGGCCGCCTGGGCCGCATCGAGGCCCTTCACCGCACCGACGCCCTGCGAGCCCTGCGTCGAAAAGACACCCCAGATGTTCATGATTGCTCTCCTTGCGGGCAGTGTTCCGAATCCCCTCGTTCCCCGACACGGTCCCCGATACGCATCAGCGGGCCGGACGGTTCGTCGTGGATTCGATGTGCCCTTTCCTGTCCACCATTGTTGCCGCGCTTCCGCGTTCCGGCGACACCAGTCGTCGGACAGCGGCCGGTCGGTTGCGTGCGACCGGTCGCCGCGGCCAACTTTTCTTCATCGACCAGTCATGTGGGAATCTTGAATCTTTTTTTGCATTGCCTGTTCTGTGCATTTCGCCGCGTGTGAGGCTGCCCAGCCCGCCCAGTCTGCCGCCGCCGTCAGGCGGCGAACTCCGGCTTTCGACGGCCGAGCTGAGACTGCAGCCGCTCCACGATCGCGCTGTGCATCTGGCTGACGCGGCTTTCCGAGAGGTCGAGCGTGGCGCCGATCTCCTTCATGGTCAGCTCCTCGTAGTAGTAAAGGATGATGATCAGCCGCTCGTTGCGATTGAGCCCCTTGGTGACGAGTCGCATGAGGTCCGTCTTTTGGATGCGGCGGGTGGGATCCTCGCCCTTCTTGTCCTCGAGGATGTCGATCTCGCGGACGTCCTTGGAACTGTCGGTCTCGCACCACTTCTTGTTGAGGCTCACGAGGCTGACGGCATTGGCGTCGATGAGCAGCTTCTCGAACTCCTCGCGGGAGAGCTGCATGTGCTCGGCGACCTCCGCGTCGGCTGGTGCCCGGCCGAGCTTGGCCTCGAGTGTCTTCACCGCCTCGTTGAGCTTGCTGGCCTTCGAGCGGACGAGCCGCGGCACCCAGTCCATCGTGCGGAGCTCGTCGAGCATGGCCCCGCGGATCCGGGGCACGCAGTAGGTCTCGAACTTCACGCCCCGCGACATGTCGAAGGCGTCGATCGCGTCCATGAGGCCGAAGGTGCCGGCCGAGACGAGATCATCGAGCTCGACGCCGTCGGGGAGCCGCGACCAGATCCGCTCACCGTTGTACTTCACCAGCGGCAGATAGATTTCGATGAGCCGGTTTCGCAGCTCCTCGTTCGATTGGTCGAGCTTGAACCGCTTCCAGAGGTCGAGAACCTCCTCGGCAGACGGCTGGGTCGCTTGCTGTGCCACGTCATCCTCCTTGATAGGGCCTTGCACGCCGCGGTGACGAGGCGTCGCCCCGTCGTCGCGGTCCGGGGTCGCACCGTCCTGGTGCGACCACCGTCGCCGCCGCGCATCCGATTTTCATCGGCGGCGCCGCGGCCAATTCATCAGAGTTTTTTCCGGCGCCCCGGAATCTTCCCGCGTCTTCCCAGAGTGTCGATGATCGGTTTCCGCTCCATGTCTGATCGCCTGCTTGCTCCGTGCATTCAGGCCGCGCGGGCCGTCTCGTCGGTGCCGAGCGTCGCGAAAATCTCCAGCCTTGGCTCGTCGGCCACCTCGTCCTCCGCGAGGACGAGCAGGTCGGGCAGGGCCCGCACGAGGGTGTCGCGCACGGCGCGGCGGACGGCGGTCGGCACGACGATCACGGCGACCCCGCCACGGTCGATGGCGGGCCGGGTCGCGCGGCGGATCTCGGCGATCAGGCGGGCCGCCGGTCGGCCGGCGGACGGGCCGGTGGCGAGCGCGTCGGCCGCGGCGCCGGCGAGCCGCACCGCGGTGAGCCTGCCCTCCGGATCGCGGGCCCGGCGGCAAATGCTGCCCGCCAGCCGGCGCCGCACGATCTCGGCGAGCTGCCGCGGTTCGGCCGCTTCGGCCACATGGTCCGACATGACCTCGATGATTTCGGCGAGCGGCCGCGCCGCCACCCCCTCCTGGAGCAGGCACTGGAGCGTGCGCTGGATCTTCGCCACGGTGAGCACTCCCGGCACCACCTGATCGATGAGGGCCGGCTGGGTGGCGCGGAGCGACTCGATGAGGCGGCTCGCGGCGTCGCGCGAGAGGAGCCGGTCGGCATGCCGCCGGACCACGGCCTCGAGGCAGCGCGACACGTTGTCGACGTCGGCGAGCACCGTCGCCCCCCGGTCGCGGGCCGCATCGGCCTGGGCGTGGCTCGTCCAGACGCCGCGCCGTCCCGTGAGCGGGTCGGTGGCGTCGAGCCCATCGACCGTCTCGCCCATGGCCGGCAGCACGAGGAGCCGGCCGGCCGGCAGTTCCCCCTCGTGCACCACGTCGCCGGCGACGTGGATTGCGAAGCCGCGCGGCGGCAGCGTGGGATCGTCGCGGAACGACACCTGCGGGACGACGAGGCCGAGATCAGCGGCAATGGCAGTCCGCAGGGTCGCGGTCCGCTCCAGCAGCGGCGCGGCCGCGCCGGCGACCAGCCCCACCAGGCCGCCTCCCAGCCGGACCACGAGTTGTTCGTCGGCGATGACATCGGCCAGGGCGGCCCGTGCCGCCCGCGGGGCGGCGGTCGTGCCGTCAAGCTCGTCGCGAATCCCGTCCCTGCCCCGCCGGGCCGTGAAGAAGGCGGCCAGGAACGAGACGCCCGCCATCCCGGCCAGCGGCAGGAACGGCAGATCGGTGAGCGACAGCAGGGCCAGAAACACGCCCGTCATGGCGAGCACCTGCGGTCGCGCCGTGAACTGGCGACCGAACTCGCGGGACAGGTCGACGGCCTGGCTCGACCGCGAAATCAACAGGCCCGTGGCGACCGACACGAACAGCGCGGGCACGGCGCTGGTCAGACCGTCGCCGATCGTGAGCCGGGCGTATGTGCCCAGGGCCTTGTCCGCGGGCATGCCATGCTCGACCACGCCGATGGCCAAACCGCCGATCAGGTTCACGAGCGTGATGATGACCCCGGCCTTCGCCTCGCCCGCCACGAAGCGGCTGGCACCATCCATGCTGGCGAAGAAGTCGGCGTGCCGTTGCAGTTCGAGGCGGGCACGCCGTCCCTCCTCGCGGGTCAGCGTGCCGGCCTGGACGTCGGTGTCGATCGCCATCTGCCGGCCCGGCAGGCCGTCGAGCGTGAAGCGGGCCGCCACCTCGCTGGTCCGCGTGGATCCCGCGGTGATCACCAGGAACTGCACGACGGCGATGATCGCGAACACGACCGCGCCGACGACGAGATTGTTGGCGGCCACGAACTCACCGAATGCCTCGACGACGCGGCCCGCCGCCGCGGGGCCGTCGATGGCGGCGCGGGAGAGGATGAGCCGGGTGGTGGCGATGTTGAGCACGAGCCGCACGAGCGTGGCGCCGAGGAGGAACGTGGGGAAGATGCTCATCTCGAGCGGCGTCCGGGCCGCGAGGGCTCCGAGCAGGGCCAGCACCGACACCGTGAGGTTGGCGGCGAGCAGCAGGTCCACGATCGCCGGCGGCACCGGCGCGAGCACGACCAGCACCGCCAGCAGGATCGCGGCCGGGATCGCGTAGTCGAGAACGGCGGCGGATGCGGGACGGCGCAGGGCCGCCGCGGTGGCTTGGGCCATGGGATGACGGGCGTCGGTCGGGGTGGAATCGTGCTTTGCGGGCGGCGGGGACGGTAGCGGAGGCCGGAGTGGCGGTCCAGACCGTTCGCCGCCCGTTTCGGTGGCTACAATCCCAGCGGTTTCCGCTCCCCTGCCCCGCCCCCGGATCCTCCGCCCATGCGGTTCGACCGCCTCGGACTGACCTTCGATCATCCCGACAACTGGACCGTGGACGTGGATGACGCCAGCGGCCTGCGGGCCGCGGTCACCGCGTATGCGCCCGACGGCGGATTCTGGTCGGTGAGCGCCCACGCGCCCGGTGGTCCGGCCGCGGAACTCGCCGCCGCCGTCGTGCAGGAAATGCGGTCGCAGTATCAGGAACTCGACAGCGAGGCGGTCGAGGAAGGAGTCGGGGGTCGCATCCTGCGCGGCTTCGACCTCAACTTTTACTGCCTGGACCTCACCAACACGGCCCAGGTGCGCACGCTGGAGACGCCGGACGCGGTGTACCTGCTGCTCTGCCAGGCCGAGGACCGCGAATGGGAGGAGACGGCCCCGGTGTTCGCGGCCATGACCGCGAGTTTCGTGGCGGCGTTGGGCCCCGGCGCCGACCGGGGAACCGGCAGTCCCGCCGCCTCCTGAGACGATCGGCGCCGCCAAAAACACCGTCCGCTGCTACCATGCTGCCGTTGCGAAGCGACCCCGTCGGTCGCTCGCCTTTCCCCCTGCAGGCCGCACGTTGCTCCTCCTCGCCGACCTCTCCACCGGCCCGACGATTCAGATGATCCATTGGCTGGCCTTTGCGGTCTTCGTGACCGTGATGCTCGGTCTGGATCTCACCGTCTTCCACCGCAAGTCGCACGAGCCGTCGCTGCGCGAGAGCGCCTTCTGGACCTGCTTCTGGTCGGCACTCGCCCTGGCCTTCAACGGTCTGGTGTGGTGGTGGCTGGGAGGCAAGCCGGCGATCGAGTTTCTCACGGGCTACCTCGTCGAATGGTCGTTGTCGATGGACAACGTGTTCGTGTTCGCGGTGGTGTTCGCCTACTTCGGCGTGCCGCTGAAGTACCAGTACCGCGTCCTCTTCTGGGGCATTCTCGGCGCGGTGATCATGCGGCTGACGTTCGTGCTCCTCGGGGCGGAGCTCGTCGAGCGTTACAAGTGGATCCTGTGGGTGTTCGGCGCCTTCCTCGTCTACACGGGCGTGAAGCTGGCCTGGGGCGGCGGCGACCACGAACCGGGAGAGAACGGGCTGATCCGGTTCTTCCGCCGTTTCATCCCCGTTTCCAACCAGGCGGCCGGCGACCGGTTCTTCGTCCGCGAGCAGGGAAAATTGATGGCCACGCCCCTGTTCCTCGTGCTCCTGGTGGTGGAGAGCACGGACGTGTTGTTCGCGGTCGACAGCGTGCCGGCCATCCTCGGCGTGGTCACGCCGGGAACCCACTACATGCGGTTCATCGCCTTCACGTCGAACGTGTTCGCGATCCTCGGCCTGCGGGCCCTGTATTTCCTGCTCGCCGGCGTGATGGACCTGTTCCGGTTCCTCAACTACGGGCTCTCGGCAGTGCTCGTCTTCGTGGGCTGCAAGATGATCGCGGAGGCGGCGCGGCACAACGAGTGGCTGGCCGCCCAGGGGGGCTGGGACGCCCACGCCAAGGGGCATCTCGTCCATCCGGCGGTCTCGCTGGCGGTGATCGTCGCCCTCATCGGCACGAGCGTGGCGGCGTCGCTGGCCTTTCCGGAACGGAAGCATAGCGGCACGTTGGCCGATGACGGTCACGATGGTCCGGCGGCCGGGGCGTGACCGCGGGTGACGCGGCCGGCGGGCGATGCGGATTCTCGTCCATGAATGGTGCTGCTCGGGTGGATTGGCCGCGTGGCACCGCGGCCGGGGCGTCGGGGTGGCCGCCGAACTGCACGCCGAGGGGCGGGCGATGTTTTTGGCCCTGCTTCACGATGCCTGCCGCGACCCGGAACTCGACGTGACGGCCCTCGTGGATGTGACCCGCCCCGTGCCGTTGCCAGCGCGGGTGCGAGTCCGCTCCGTTCCTGTCGGCGCCGAGGTGGACGTGCTGGTGGCGGAGGCCGTCCGGGCCGAGATGACGATCGTGGTCGCGCCGGAAACCGACGGACTGCTCGCGAGCCGGGTGGCAGCGGTGCGGCAGGCCGGCGGCGCCGTGCTGGCGTCCGACGCCACGTTCCTCGCCGTCGCGGCCGACAAGCAGGCGACCATACAGGCGCTGGCCGCCGCGGGCGTGCCGGTGCCGGCGGGGCGGCTCCTGGCGGCCGGGGCCGAATGGCCGGCGGGGTTCTGCACGCCGGCGGTCCGCAAGCCGCGTGACGGAGTCGGAGGAGAGGACCTGGTCGTCGTGCCGTCCGGTGGGCGGCCACCGGCACCGGTGCCCCGCGACACGCGTCTGGAGGTCCTCGCGGAGGGCGTGCCCGTCGGCGTGTCGTGCCTCTCTGGTCACGGTCAACCGGTGCCGCTCGCGCCGCTGCGGCAGCGGTTTGCGGCCGGGCCGGGATCTCCATACGTCGGCGGCGAGCCGCTGGTGGACCGCGGCGTGCAGCGGCGTGCCACGACGCTCGCCGTGCGGGCCATCACCGCGGTGACGCTGGCCGCCGGCGGGCGGGCACGCGGCTGGGTGGGAGTCGATATGATCCTCGGGCCGGAGGCCGACGGCCGGGGTGATCGTGTGCTGGAGGTGAATCCGCGCGTGACGACCTCGTTCGTGGGCCACGCCACCGCTGCCGCGACCAGCCTCGTGCGGCAGTCGATCGACGTCGCTGTCGGCCGGACGGTGACGCCGGCGTCGAGTCCCGGGGCATTTCAGGTCGTGGCCAATGGTGACTGTTCTGCCTCCCTCGACTGACCTCGTCGCCCTCGACGTGGGCGGCGCCGCCATCAAGGCGGCCGACGGCCGCGGCTGGGCCCATGCCCTGCCCTTTCCCCTGTGGCGGGAGTGGCGGCGGCTGCCGGACGCGATCGCCGCGGTGATCGGGCCGTTGCGGCCCGACCGGATCGTGGCGACGATGACCGGCGAAATCGCCGATTGTTATCCGTCGCGGGCGGCCGGCGTGTCGGCCATCGTCGCCGCGGTCGAGACGGCGTCTCGCGCGGTCGGCTGCCACACGCCCGTCGGCATCTACCTGCTCGATGGCCGGATCGTGTCCGCGACCGAGGCCATGCGGCTGCCGCTCGCGGCGGCGGCAGCCAATTGGCACGCTCTGGCGCGGCTCGCCGCGGCGGCGACGGGCGGGGCTGCGGGCTTTCTCGTCGACGTCGGATCGACCACGACCGACATCGTGCCGCTGGGGCCGGCGGGGCCGGCGCCGCTGGCGACTGACGATCCCGGCCGAATGCGGACCGGTGAGCTCGTCTACACGGGCATCGAGCGGACGCCCGTGGCGACGCTCGTCCGATCCCTGCCCCACGGCGGCCTGCGCCGGCCGGTGGCCAGCGAGCGATTCGCCGATTCCCGGGATGCCTGGCTGCTGCTCGGTGAGTTGCCGGAGGAGGAAGCAGCCCACGACACGGCCGACGGCGGGCCGGCCACTCGGGCGGCGGCACGGGTGCGGATGGCGCGGTCGATGCTGCTGGACCCGGAGGCGCTCTCGCCCGACGAGGCCCGCGGGGCCGCGGAGCGGTGCGCCGCGACGCAGGTCCGGCTCGTGGCCCGGGCCCTGGTCCGGGTGGCGGCCGGCTGCGGGTGGCGGCCGCGCACGATCGTGCTCTCGGGCCACGGCGCGGCGCTGGCGCGACGGGCCCTCGACCGCACGGCCTGGCCGGTCGAGCGGGTCGCGCTGGCCGAGCAGCTCGGCGCGGAGATCTCGCGGGTCGCCCCGGCCCACGCGCTGGCGCTGATCGCCCGGGGAGCCTTGCGATGAGCGACCGGTGGCTGCACGGCATCCTCCGAGGCGGCGTGACGGAGCGGTCTGCCGGCCCGCTCGTGGTGAAGGTCGGCGGCAGCCTGCTCGCCCGTCCACGCTGGGCGGAACTGATCGCCGAGCTGCTGGCCGCCACGCCACGGCGCTGCACGGTCGTCGTCGGCGGCGGACCTGTCGTGGACGGCCTGCGGGCCATCGATGCCGCCGCGCCGCAGGCGGCCGAGGCGATGCATTGGCGGGCGATCGAGGCCCTGGGAATCACGGCCCGGACCGTGGCCGAGGCGCTGTCCCTGCCGCTGGTCGATGCCCCCCAGGCCACGCGGGGAGTGCTCGACGTGCCGGTTTGGCTGCGGGGAGACGTGTCCCTGCCCGCGGGCTGGCACGTGACGAGTGACTCCATAGCCGCGGTCGTCGCCGCCGCCGCGGCCGCTGGGCTGCTGCTCGCCAAGAGCGTGCCACCGCCCGTCGGCGGCGTGTCCGAAGTCGCGGCTGCGGGCTGGGTCGATGCCCACTTCCCCGTCGTCGCCGCGGGCCTGGATCACATCGCCTGGGCCGCGCCGCTCAGTCCCATGCCACCGGGCCCGTTGCGGGACGGGCGGTGAGGGCCGCGGTCCGCGTGGCGGCGAGGTCTGCGGCGGCGGCGGTGGCGGCATTGGCCGCGAACGCCCAGGGCTGGAATTGAACGCCACCGGAGGCACTGAGCACCCAAGTCGTGCCCTTCTTGATGCCCGATGCGACCGTGGGCACCGTGGCCGGCGCGTCGTACCGGGGCAGCGGCAGTTTGCCGGCATCCATCAGCGGGCCGAGGTCGAGGCCTGCCCGGCCGTCCAGTTGCCGGCCCTTGATGAGGGCCGCCACGACGGCCAGGTCGACGCAATTGAGGAGTTCGCCGAACACGGGCTGCTTGGTCGACAGGACGTCGTAGTGCTTGGTCATCGCCGCGCACCACTTTTCCGCGACCGCGTCTGCGGCGCCGGCGCCACGTTGCATCCCTCCCCGGGCGGCGACGTCGGTCTCCGTGAGGCACTTCATGCGGCGCCCCGAGAGCCGCCAGGCGAGTTCGTCGGCATCGCGGCCGATCGGATCGTATTCGGCCTCGAGCCAGAACCGGGGTAGGGACGAGGCCCGGCCACCGGCGGGCACCATTGCCAGGTAACTCGGCAATTCCTTGACGCCGGACGGCTCCAGGCCCATGCCGATCCGCTTCATGCGGTAGTCGGCCGCGACGAGCACGCGGGCGAAGCGGCTGTCGGCGGGCACGCCGCCCACGCGGACCTGCTGCGGACCGAGCGCCTCCTCCATGCCGCGAAACACGGCCTGGGGAGCGGGCCCCATCGTTTTTTGACCCGCCAGAAACGTCTGCAGGCGGGCGATGCCCTCGGGCGTGGGGTCGATCGAGCATTGGATGCCCCCCGCCCGCGCCTGCTCGATCGATCGCAACGCCACGATCAGATCCTCCAGGAGCAGCAGCGGCCGGCCGCTGCCGGCGGCGACGAAGTTGCCCGCGGCATCCACGATCGGCTTGTCGCCGGGGCCGGCGAGCACGATGTCGTGGGCGTCGGGATCGACGAACACATGCGTGACTCGTTCCAGGCCGCCGAGCAGGAGCAGCTCGACCGGTAGCGGCTGGCTCTTCGCAGCTTTGTCGGCGACGGCGGTGATCATCTTGGCGAGCGACACCTTCCGCAATTCGCCCGGCTTCGCCGGCAGCGCGGCGGCGGCCAACGCGGCGCGGCGTTCCTTGGCAAGGGCCTCGACGGCGCCGGCGTCCATGGAGCGGAGGATGCCGTCGGTGTCGATCGAGATGCCGCCCACCTGCCCGAAGCCGAACCCGCCGCGACCGCCGCCGAACCCGCCGCCGAACTGTGCGGCGGCCCGCCCGGTGAGCGCGGCGGTGCAGAGAACCGTCATGCAGACGTAGGCAACAACGCGGCGCAGGCCGAGCAGCCGGGACTGCAGGGCGCGGGAAGGGGGCGTCATGGCAGGCTCTCCAAGTGCGGTCGCGGGCGGGAATTGAGATTCGGCTCTGGCAACGATGCAATGGTAAGTCGGGTGAGAATTTCCAGCAAACCCGATTCGGCCCACGATCCGTGCCGTTTTCCGGGGGTCTGGGCCTATCGCAAAACGGGCTTGGCTGGTGCATGATCAACTTCGGCCGGGTCGGCGGAGCGTCCGGTCAGGCCGGAGTCGTGGTGCACGTTGGCGAGGGACCGAGCCATGGCGGCGTATTTGATCGTTCGGGATCCCGTCTGCGGCCGCAGCGTCACCAGGCTTACGGATGGTGACGCCGTCTCCCTGGGGCGTGCGACCACCAACGGCATCGTCATCAACGACGAACGGGCGAGTCGGATGCATGCCGAGATCTTCCCGACGGGCCGGGGATGGTCGATCCGCGACCTGGGGAGCCGCAACGGCACGCTCGTGGGCGGGCAGGTGATCACCGCGGAGCGGCTCCTGACGCCGGGAGACGTGATCGCCGTCGGCCTCACGGAGGTCACGTACTGCGAGGGTGAACCGCCCACCGATCCCAATCTGACGCTCGTCGGCACCGGTCCGGCGCCGCTCTCGGCCGAGATGCGGGTCTGGCAGGCGTCGATCACGCACCGGCGGGCCCGGAGCCGTCTCCTGGAGAACATGCGTGACGCGGCGGAGCGCGTGCCACGGGTGGGGCGGGCGGCGGCGGAACTCTGCCGGCTGGCCTTCGCGCTCGGGCGGGCCGACGACCTCAAGGCGATGGCCAAGCTGGCGTTGGAATCCGCGCTCCAGGGGGCCGGCGCCGCCCGCGGCGTCCTGCTCCTGCCCCCGCATGTCGGCGACCTGTCGCATGCGCGGGGGCCGTCCGCCGGGCCTGCCGAGGCGCTGGTGGCACTGGCATCGGTTCCCGATCCCTGGCCGGTCGGCGGCACGCCCGCCGGCGTGGCGGCGGCCGTGATCGCGGCCGACGAGGCGCTGCTGGCCACGGCGAGCCCGGATGCGACGCGGTCGCCGGAGGATCCGTCGGGAACGATTTCAGCTCCGATTCGCACGCGGGGCATGGTCGTCGGCGTGCTCCACCTCGAGGTGCTGACGCACGACCGCGAGTGCACGCCGGACGATCTCGAGTTCGTCATGGCCGTGTGCGACGCCCTCGGTGTGGCGCTGGAGAACTTTTCCGCCCGAGCGGCCCTGTCGACGAAGCTCGCCAACACCGCCGACGAAATCGAGCGGCTCCGGCGGCGGCTTGGCGAGGACGCGCCCATGGTGGTGGTGAGCCCCGTCATGCAGGCGATCGTGGGGCAGCTGCAGCGGGTGGCCGCCACGAAGGCCACCGTGCTCATCCGCGGCGAGAGCGGCGTCGGCAAGGAGCTCGTCGCCCGGGCAATCCACGAGTCGAGCGACCGCCGTGGCGGCCCCTTCGTGTGCCTCAACTGCGCCGCCCTCTCGGAAACGCTCCTGGAGAGCGAACTCTTCGGCCATGAAAAGGGCGCCTTCACCGGGGCCACGGAGCGGAAGTTCGGCAAGTTCGAGTCGGCCCACAAGGGCACGCTGATGCTCGACGAGATCGGCGAGATGAGCCCCAGCATCCAGGCCAAGTTTCTCCGCGTGCTCGAGGGGCATCCCTTCGAGCGGGTCGGCGGCAGCGGCCGTGTGCAGGTGGACGTGCGGGTCGTGGCGGCCACGAACCGGAACCTCGAGGATGCGGTGGCGGCGGGAGAGTTTCGCCGCGACCTGTATTTCCGCCTCAAGGTCGTGGAGATCCTGGTGCCGCCGCTGCGGCGCCGGCCGGAGGATGTGGAGGCGATCGCGCAGCACTTTTTGCAGCGGTTCGCCGCCGAGACCGGCCGCGGGATCAGCGGCTACACGCCCGCGGCCTTGCAGGCGATGCGGGCCTACCACTGGCCGGGCAACATCCGCGAACTGCGCAACTGCGTCGAGCGGGCGGTCGTGCTGGCCCAGAGCGAATGGATCGACGTCCACGACATGGCGCTCAGCCATCTCGCCGCACCGGGCGAGACCGGCCGGCAGTCGGTCGGCCGGGCCGCGGCCTTCGTGCCCGCCACGATCGACGAAGTGGAGCATCGTCACGTGCTGGCGACGCTGGAGGCCGTCGGCGGCAACAAGACGAAGGCCGCCGCGATGCTCGGGATCGAGCGGTCGACGCTCGACCGCAAGCTGGCGAAGTGGGCCAAGGCCTGACGCGGCCGCGGCACGCTCGCCGGCGCCGCTCGAGCTAGCCCTTTTCGATCCACCGCGGCGGCGGGATGGCCGGGCTGCGGGCCATCAGCAGCAGAACGCCGGCGGCGAGCACCAGCAGCGGCACTTCGACCTCCGCGGACAGCGTTCCGGTCTGCCGGAGGATGGAAAACAGGCTCGCCAGCCCGAAGAAACCGCTCACGGCGAACGACACCTTGTCGAAGCCCGAGAGGATCACGGCGAGGACGCCGATCATGGCCAGCCCGAGCGTCCACGCCCAGTCGACGGTCGGAATGAAGCCCAGGCTGCTGAGCAGCCATCCTCCGCCGACGGCGACCAGCAGGATTCCCATGATCAACGAGGAACGATCGTTTTGCATCACAGCCACCCTGGCACCTCCGGTCAGCGTCGTCTTGCAGCATTCATATCGACTGGCACGGAAAATCCAACCCGGGCTGGGGTTTCACAGGTCGAAATACCGCTTCCAGTACTCGGCGCCCTCCGGCCCGGGCTCCGGTGGCTTCGTGTCGCCCGCCCGCGGCGTGCGGTGGGCCGCCCGCGCCTCCGCCAGCCACTCGGCGCACGACACGGCCTTCGCCCGCCGCCGTCTGGCCGCCGCCTGCAGGCGGCGGTCGTTGGACACCACCGTCAGATGCGGCGACGTCGCGTCTGCCACCAGTTCCTCGATCAGCGAATCGGCGTCGGGATACTCGCGGGCGAACCAGACGCGGATGCCGCGATGCGTGGAGCGGCCGGGCAGGCCATCGGGGGCCCGGGCCGCGTCGAACACGACCACCGTGTTGACGGCTTCGGCGCCCAGCAAGTCGGCGAGCATGTCGAGAAGGGCCCGCCGCGACTGCTCGAAGCCGCCTGCGCCACGGCTGGCGCCGAAGACGCCGGAGGCATGCAGCAGGTTGTAGCCGTCGATGATCAGCTTCATGGCCGGGGTCCGCCGCGGTCAGGGGCCGCGTTGCGGGCGGCCGCGGTCAACCAACGAGCCGGTGCTTCACCCGGCCTCCCACGATCGTGGCCACCGCCCTGCCCTGGAGCGTCCAGCCGTCGAACGGCGAGTTCACGCTCTTGGAGTGAAACTGCCTCACGTCCACCCGCCAGGAGAGATTGGGGTCGATGAGCGTGATGTCGGCGGCCGCTCCCGGCCGCAGCGTGCCCCGGCTCAGGCCGAGGATCCGCGCCGGCAGCGTGCTCAGCGCCTCGATCAGCCGCGGCCAGCCGATGCGGCCGGGGACGATGAGCCTCGTGACCGCCAGCCCCACCGCCGTCTCCAGGCCGAGAATCCCGAACGGAGCCCGGTCGAGTTCCAGCATCTTCTTCTCGCGGGCGTGGGGGGCGTGGTCGGTGGCGATGCAGTCGATCGTGCCGTCGACGAGGCCCGCGATGATTGCCTCGACGTCGGCGGCCGTCCGCAGCGGTGGGCTCATCTTGAAGTTGGCGTCGAAGCCACGGAGGTTCTCGTCGGTGAGCGTGAAGTGATGGGGGCAGGCCTCGGCCGTGACGCGGGCGCCGCGCC
>Ga0315900_10001467_pt1 | contig 37607 bp, 23 predicted proteins | sample LakEriMetagenome_FD_203521 | JGI IMG/M metagenome (GOLD analysis project Ga0315900, IMG submission 203521) | Freshwater fungal communities from buoy surface, Lake Erie, Ohio, United States - Buoy 12 MA114 | ecosystem: Environmental > Aquatic > Freshwater > Lake > Lake biofilm | place: USA: Lake...
CAAAAGATTTCAAAAGTGGATATAATTACTCTCTTTACCGCAAATCATTCACAGATGTCCTTAATATTGGCGGGTCTGTTGGTGTTTGTATTTTTACTGGTCTCCCAGTTCCAGAAATTGCCGTAGGTGCATTTGGTCTAGAAAGAAACGCACAAGAAGGTTTATTTGAACTTTCTCGTTTGTGTATAGACCCAGAAGTTCAAAAAGAAGAATATAATATTACATCATGGTTTGTCAGTCGTTGTATCAAGAGGTTTAGGAAAGATGCCCGCGTTCGTGCTATTCTTAGTTACGCTGATGCTAATCACCACATTGGAACTATATACAGAGCTTGTAATTTTACTTACTACGGTCTAACAGATCCCAAAAAAGACTTTTATTATGCTGACGGAACAAAACATTCTAGGGGTAGCGTCAAGGGTGCTGATGGTGAGTGGCGTAGTAGGAGTCGTAAACATCGGTATCTTATGGTTTTTGACAAGAAACTCAAAGAAAGGTTGACATGGAAAGAACAGTCGTGGTATAATAACTAAGACGATACTGAATCGTTACAGTGACCCAAAAAGTGTGACTTCAAAACCTCCTTCTGGAGGTTTTGTTGTATGATAAATAATCCATAACGGAACTATAAGCATTAATAAGATGGGTCTTTCACGTCTCGATAATTTTCTGAAATCAGTACGCGGAACGATTATATATGTTGATCCAAATAGTATTGACTCAACCGATAGTATTGAAAATCAAGGAAATAGTTTAACTAGACCATTTAAAACTCTTCAACGTGCCTTAATTGAAGTATCGAGATTTTCATATCAGGCAGGTTTGGATAATGATAGGTTTGGTAAGACAACTATTCTTCTATATCCAGGAGATCACCTAGTAGATAATAGACCTGGATGGATACCAAGTGGCAGTAATAATTATATTCTTCGTAATGGATCCACATCTAATGATTTTCCACCTTTAGATTTGAATTCCAATTTTGATTTAACTTCACCTGAAAATCAACTCTACAAAATGAACTCAGTTCATGGTGGAGTTATTGTTCCTAGAGGAACTTCGATTGTTGGTCTTGATTTAAGAAAGACTAGAATTCGTCCTTTATATGTTCCAGACCCAGAAAATGCAAATATTGATAGATCTGCTATTTTTAGAGTAACTGGTGCATGTTACCTTTGGCAGTTTACTGTTTTGGATGCAGATCCAAATGCATTTTCATATAAGGATTATACTACCAATAGTTTCTTACCTAATTTCTCTCACCATAAACTTACAGTATTTGAATATGCTGATGGTGTAAATCCGGTTAAAATTGATGACGCATTTTTAACTCATTATACGGATAGAACTGATCTTCAAATGTATTATGAGAAGGTTGGTCTTGCTTACGGTCAATCTTCTGGACGTGACGTTCAACCAGATTACCCATCAACATCAATTGATATTCAACCAAAAGTAGATGAATACCGTATTGTTGGTTCTCGCGGTGTTGATGTTGGAATTTCTAGCATTCGTGCTGGAGATGGTGTAATCACAAGCACAACAATTACAGTAGATCTTCAAGAATCAATTCCTGGGTTGGAAGTAGATACTCCAATTAAAATCTCTGGAGTTGACGCTGCAGGGTATAACGGACAATATGTTGTAAGTAAAGTTAATACTTCAACCCAAATTGAATATAAAGTTCAAAACTCACCGACAACTATTCTTCCTGGTACTGGATCTGCATCATTGGGTATTGTTGTTGATACAGTTACTTCAGCTTCTCCATATATTCTTAATATTACGATTAGATCCGTTTTTGGAATGTGTAGTTTGCTTGCAGATGGAAGCAAAGCATCTGGATTTAAGAGTATGGTTGTTGCATTATTTACTGGAGTTGGATTACAAAAAGATAGTAAAGCTTTTGTAAAGTATAATCAAACTTTAGGAATATATGAGGATAATAGTGTCTCAGGAAATGAAAATATTTCTTCAGATAGTCTGGCAGTATTTAAACCAGATTATGCAAACTATCATGTAAAATGTATAAATGATGCATATCTCCAATTAGTATCTGTTTTCTCAATTGGATATTACGAACAATTTGTATCGGAAAGTGGTGGAGATCAGTCTGTTAGTAACTCCAACTGTACTTTTGGAACAAAGGGACTTGTATCAAAAGGATTCAAGTCAAATGCATTTGCAAAAGATGATGTTGGTTATATTACTCACATAATACCACCCAAAGTAATAGAATCCGAAGAAGTAAATGTTGACTATCTTGCCATTGATGTCAGCAAAACTGTAAGTGCTGCAAATACTGGTAGATTGTATCTTTACGGTCAGGCAAATCAATCCGCTTTGCCTGAAGGTGTGATTGAAGGTTATCGCGTAGGTGCAAGAGTAAATGGATTATTGAATGTTTCAATTGTAAGAAGTGGAATATCTACTGAATATTTCGCAAAGATTGTAATGCCTGGTGGGGCAAATAACTCATCTGAGAAAAAGTATCTTGTTGGTAAAGATTCTGTAGGAGTTAGTAGTATTGCATCAAACACTATTACTTTTACTACTCCACACGCATTTATAAATGGGGAGACAGTTAGGGTATTATCAAACAACGGACATCTTCCAGATGGCATAGAGTCAAATCAGGTTTATTATGCAATTACTTCTGGAGTGGCATCTAATGCTATCAAACTAGCTAAAACTTTGAATGATACTGTTAGTCTGACTCCTATCGAAATTAATAATAGAGGTGGAATTTTAAATATTATTAGTAGAGTTTCTGATAAGAAACCAGGAGACATAGGACATCCAATTCAATATGATTCTTCAAATAGTAATTGGTATGTAAATGTATCTTCAGCATCAACTGAAAATACAATATATTCGGCAGTTGTTGGACTTGGAACAGTTGTACTTGGTTCGGCAACGCCAAGAACTTATATCAAGAGAAAACAAGATACTAGAAATGTCTTTGATACTGTTTATAGAATTCGCTATGTAATACCAGCAGATTCTCCAGTAACCGCAAGTGCTCCTCTAGATGGATACGTCATTCAAGAATCAAATACTTCAATTGCACCAACAAGCACTGAAGTTGCATATCAATTCAATCCTTCTGGCGCAACACTTGCAAACTCTACACAATTAAGAAATCAAAAACTAATTGCAAATGCAACCTGGACTGCAGAAACTGCAAAAATTGTAACAGAACTTCCCCATAACTTAGAAGTAGGTTCCAAAGTTGAAATCTTAAATATAAAGAGTACAAATAACACCAGTGGAATTGCTAATACAGCATTTAATGGAACATTCGTTGTTGCTGGTATTAGTAGCACCAAGGAGTTTTCAGTAGCTCTAAAAAATAATCCTGGAACATTTGCAAATAATACATCATTAAGGAGTACATCTTCTCCATATTTTAAGAAAAAAGAATTTAAGAATACTTACGTAGTTTACAAGAGTGAGGAAGTACAGAAGTATGTTGCTGGCGAAAGAGATGGAATTTACTATCTATTGGTTGCCAATGCGTCAAATTCTCCAACACTAGCTCCATTTACTGGAGAGAGATATTTACAACCACTTAAAAACCTTTATCCTCAAAGTAATAGAGATAATCCATTATCGGATCCTAAGGCATCCACTTCATTTGCTTTACCATCTCCATTGGGTCAAGTTGTTGTAGATGATCCTCAAAATAGTATCACTAAAGAAACTTTACAGAAAAAATTAACAGATTTAAAAGTTGGAATCGCTATTACTGATATTGTTTCGTCTTCAGTAGGAACAGCACATACTTTATATACAAAAATAGATCATGGTCTAAATCAAGTTACAAGCGTAAGTATTGTTGAGAGTGGTAATAACTATGGTTCTGGTAGTGGAAACGTTGAAACCTACTATAACTGTAAATTGGTTGGATATGGGGATTCTACATGTGGAAAAAATGCAACAGCAAGAGTTACAGTAAGTGCTGCTGGAACTATTTCTAATATTGCCATCATGGATGGTGGTAGTGCTTATGGTATTGGCAACACAATGACTGTTGTTGGTCTTGCAACCACTGCTGGATTCTCTCCTGCGCGATTAACTGTAAGCAAAATTAATAGCAATATTGGAGATACCTTAAATCTTTTTGGAATTATTGATAATACTTATGAAAACTATAATTCTTTGTATAGAATTGTAGGAATATCTACTGGAGCATCAAAGGAGATAATCGTATCTTCAGCATCAACTATTAGTAATATATCTACAACTGGTGTTGGTGTAACAATTGCAGCAAATTCTAATGTGGTGTTGACAGGCAAGACACTTAACGTGGATTCAATATCATATAATCCAGTTACTGGTTTGGGAACCGTAACAACAACTTTGGCTCACGGATTAAATGTAAATAGTCCAATTGCTATTGGTGGAGCATCACAATCTTTCTATAACGGACAGTTTGTTGTCAAGCAAGTTGTAGGACTTTCTACTTTTGTTGCTAATTTTGGTATTAGTACTTCAGCACCAGCAACTTCTGGTACTATTTTTGCATATAGACCAGGATTTGCTGCAGGTGGTGGAAGTGTCAATAAAGACAATGAAAATCTTGGCGGTAGACTTGTAGTTCCTTATGCTGGCATTACAACTACTCTTTCTGCAGCAATTACAAGTGAAGTTGCTACAACTATCAGTATTTCTAATGTTACGGATTATAATTTCCAAATTGGAGATTATCTGCAGATTGATGATGAAATTATGAGAATTAGAAGCACAGTAACAGGTAATCCAATTACTGTGTTCCGTGGAGTTCTTGGTACAAATAAGAGCACTCACGTTAATGGTTCTGTTGTAAGAAGAGTTAATCCTCAACCAATTGAATTTCGTAGAAACTCTTTAATTAGGGCTTCAGCACATACTTTTGAATATGTTGGATATGGTGCAGGTAATTACTCAACTGCTTTACCTGATAAGCAAAATAGAACTCTTAGTGCTAGTGAAGAATCTTTAGCACAAGCAACTAGAAAAGATGGTGGTGTTGTTGTATTCTCTGCAATGAATGCCGATGGTACTTTTTATACTAACAATAAGAAAGTAAACCCAACAACAGGACAAGAAGAATATATCGATAGTCCAATACAGACAACTGTTGGTGAGGACTTTACTTCTGGAGTAAATGGTGGATTTAATGTATTAAGTCCTCTTGAGGTATCTGTTAAGCGTTCTATTCGTGTTGATGGTGGAGATGATAATACTATCATTTCTAAATTTGATGGTCCTGTTATCTTTAATAACAAAATTTCATCACTTTCTACAAAGGGAATTGAAGCCAATTCTTTACTCTTACAGGGAGACCAGAGTATACCTAGAAAATATACCGTAGGTATTTCCACTCCAACAGAATCTGCAAACCCAGGTGACGTAACGTATAATGCACTTCCGGCAATAAATGATTATATTGGATGGGTTTATACTTCTAACAATAGATGGGAGAAGTTTGGATATATTGGAAGATTTGGTGTAGGTATTTCCTCTTCTGGTTCTTATGTTGGATTCTCAACCTTACTTAACTTAAGGTCTGGTATTGGAGCAACTATTACAACTCAGCATGATAGTATCAGTGGAATTACCACATTAACCTTTGATGCGAGTCCTCTTCGTGTTGGTGTCTCTACAGGATTGGGTCTTACAAAAACTTTTGTTGGAGTTGCTACTGAACTTAACTTTGTTGGGTATGGTGTCAGTATTCGTGCAGTTCAAAATGCAGGAATTGCTAGCATAACATTTGATGCTACAGGTGGGGGAACTGGATTCCCAGGAGCACCAGTAAATTCTATACAGTATAATGATGGTGGATTCTTTAGAGGGTCAAGTGCATTAAGTTTTGATGGAACTAATGTTTTCGTCGGAAACGCAATAGGAATTAATTCATCAATACCATCTACAAAATTTGATATCTTCTCTACTTCTGGTGGAGCAGTTCGTATTAGATCCACAAGTCTTACTGGAAATATTCTAAGAATTGATGCTGGAAGTGTTGATGATCCAACACCTTTTGTTGTTGATTTCAGTGGAAATGTTGGTATACATACAACAACTCCAAATGGAGCTTTAGATGTTACTGGAAATATTGTAGTTGCTGGTGGCAGTATTAGAATTTATGAGTCCGATAGAAGTAACTTCATTGGACTTCAAGTTCCCACATTAAATACAAACTATACATTAACGCTTCCTTCTACTGTTGGAACTGCAAGCAGTGTGTTGAGAACCATTGGTTCTGGAGTTCTTGATTGGATTGCACCAGCAGCAGTTGTTGCTGAAGTCTTAACTAGTACAGACTTCTTAAATGAGGGAGAAACAAATCTTTACTTTAATGAAGAGAGAGTTCAAGATGCCATTGGTGCAGCAATCAATACTGGAATTCAGACGGGTATTAGCGTCACTTATGATGATACTAACAATAGAATAAACTTTGATAATAGTTTCTCACTATATCCATACACAACCAAAGGATTCAATATGCCTCTTTGATGCTTACCCCAACTCTGGAATTATTACTATATTATACGCAGACACACCAGTTGCAGAAAATGTCTGAGTTGGGGCAAGCATTATTTCTGTGGGTAGTGCAGCAGCAGTTCCCGTCGATGCTGTAGTGAGTGAATTGTTTGCTGAAGTTGAACTTGCGCTTGTATAAGCAAGATTTCTTCCAATAGCAGATAATCCAGTGCTGCTTATTGAAATTCCAGCCCAACTCATAGCAATATTGGTTCCTGCCATATAGTTGATAATTACTCTCACATTTTGACCTGTGTTATTTGTATAACCAACGTTGCTTGCGCCACTTAATACTTGGGATGCCATATTTCCAAAAATACTTTTTATTATTTAGTTTTTATAAATAACTAAAATAGTGCAAGGGGAGAGTGAACCTTGGGAATAAACAAGAACTTTGTAGTAAAACACGGTTTAGAGGTTAATACAAATCTTGTCCTTGCTAATGCGGATACGGGTAGAGTTGGACTGGGAACAACAAATCCAATATCCGAGTTAGACTTATTTTCTGCTAATGAAGCAAAACTTTCTGTAAGAAGTCCTGAAGGACAATCACTTGTAGATATTGATTCGGGAATTACATCAACATCTCAGTTAAGATTCAAACAGAATGGGGTTTTGAAGGGAGATATTTCCTTTAACTCTCAAACTTTAGATGTTTTAGAAATAAATTCATCTACTGATAAGAGTGTTGTTCTTGCAACCGGTGGGGGTAAGGTTGGAATAGCAACCACAAATCCAACTTCGGAATTGACAGTTTCTGGAGATGTTTTTGTATCTAATGATGTTCTTGTAAATGGAATTTCGACTTTCTCTGGTATAACAACTGTTACTGGAGAAACTCTATTTTCAAAACAATTAAATGTTTCTGGAGTTTCAACATTCAATGCTGATGTTGATCTTATTCAAGATTTAAACGTAAATGGAAATTTAACTTTAACTGGCATTGGAACTTTTGTTGGATTTTCAACTTTTAATAACAACGTTTATGTTGCCGGAATATCAACATTTAATGGTCTCATTGATGCAAATGGTGGAGCAACAATCGATAATGTAAGAATCGGTATTGCGGATGATAATGAAATTGACACTTCTTCTGGAAATCTAACACTTGATTCAAGTGCAGGTACGGTAATTGTTGACGACCAACTATCGGTAGTTGGAGTATCAACATTTTCAAATAGAGTTATATTTAACAGTACAAATTCTATCCAAATTCCTGTTGGGACAACAGCACAAAGAGACTCTGTTGGTGTAGCTGTAACGGGACAAATACGATATAACACAGAATTCTCAACCTTTGAAGGTTATGGACCAGGTGGTTCTTGGGGTTCTCTTGGTGGCGTCAAGGATGTTGATGGTAACACCTATATTATTCCAGAATCATCTCCTGGAGCAAATGAAAATATTCTATATTTTTATAATAATGGAGCGTTGTCTGCCACTATTTCGTCAACTTCAACAAACATTAATACAAACACAAATATCAGTGGTGTTGTCACTGCATCTACATTTTACGGTCAAGGCGGTGCATTGACTTTAGGAACACCTACAGACTCTAGTATCACTAGCAACGGAGCACTTAATACTTTTACTGGAAGCACAAAGTTAGTTGATAGTGTTGATGACTTAAATGAACTTGCATTTAATATCATAAGAAATACTGCAGTTACTAATGTAGATTTCTCTTCAAGTTCACTAGCTGGTGGTTCTCCATTATCAATTACTCTATCAGTTACAAGTTCTGGAAATGCTAATCGTTATGATGTTGATTGGGGAGATGGTACATCAACCTCCAATTATACCTCTGCATCTATTCCACATACATATACTCAACCAGCAGGTGGATTATTCTCAATATCTCTAGTTGCTAAGAATAATTCTGGAATTGGTGCAGGAAGTAGTTATTCTACAGCAAAGAGCAATTATATTACAGTTTACACCCCAAATCCAGTAGTTTCCTTCGATTTATATAGAACATCTACTGGAGGTTCTGTTCTTTCAGGTAATGACTTATATGTGGTTGAAGGTCAATCTTTATACCTAGATAATAACACTTCGAATACAAGTGGAGCAACTGTTAATTATACGATGAACTGGGGAGATGGTTCATCAAATGATTCTATTGCAAATAATACTGCTTCTGGTGGTGCTGATGTTTCTGCCTCAAGACTACAGCATACTTGGGTTGAAGGAACAAATAGTTCTACAACCAGAGATACGCTCACTCTAACTCTAAACGCGCATAATACTGCAGACCCTGCTGTTATTCCTGCTGTTGGAACTGGACTGTTGAAAGTTTATGATGATGCACCTGCAGCACCAGATGGACTAAGCAGCAAAACACTATCAAACGTCACTAGCACTGGAACAAACCCAAGACTTGTTTCTGGATTTACTGATAATACTGGAGGTACTACATTATCTGCTGGTAATGATGTTACTCGTGTAACTGGTGGAACTGCTGAAGCTACGGCAACTTCTACATTTGCTTATAATGCAAATAGTGGAACTCTTACAGCACATGTAAACGGATCCTCTGATGGTTCTAGAGTATTGACTAGTGGAGATGATTCTGGAACTTACACAAGTCTTGTAATTACTGAAGAAAGTGATTATCAGTTATTGAATTCTTCTGGTTCAACTACAACTTTTGCGGCAAGTATTTATTATCCTGGACTGTATAAAGGATTTAAGGCAAAAGTTTCAAAAGCAGTTTCTGCTTTAAGCGTTGGTGTGAATAGTATGAGATTGCTTCATAGTGTTACTGGTAACACAAACGCAGTGCAGTTTGTTAAAGATGATGTAACTGCCACACCTGTTGTAAGTATTTCGACTGCAACACTTGCAGAAAACGTTGCTGGTACTTATCGCTATGTTTCTGGTATTCCTTATTACAACAGTGGTTCGCCATCTCTTACTTTGTCTGGATTGACAGTTACAAATCTCACAGGACAGACATATACAAACCAGTCTGATATTGTTGAGGTTGATAATGGCACAAATCAAGAAGGAACTTCTAGTGTGGCTATAGTAGATAGTGATTACACATATTCTCAAATTAATGGTCCTTCAAGTATGTTAAGTGGTGGAATTCCCATCGCTAACGTTGGAGTATCTTCTCCATATGCTATTTCAAGTTTGACAGTTCCAATCACATCCTCAAGTGTAAGAACTATTGATAGAGTCAGAGTTCGTGCCAAGAATGTAAACGGAACCAGTAGCTACACAAGTGATATTTCGACTAACATCCAAGTACATACCGCAGCACAATCCGGAATTTCTGAGGTTTCAATAGCAGTTCCTTCTGGACTTGGTGATGGAACCTACACTGATAATGGAATAAGAATTTATAATTTTGGTCCTGGAGTTACTACAACAACTCCTTCCTATAATGGAGCAACTAATTTCTATACTAACAATCCATATTCTGAATCATCTTCTCCAGCAGGAATTACTACAACGGCAGAATCTGTCGTCAGATTGGGTGCTATCACCCATAACCAAGTAAATTACTCGACTGGTTATCTTCCAGTTGGTCCTAATTTTTCATCTGGAAGAAGTGGAACTCAGTATTTTACTTTTGCATTTAGAAGGAGGGTTGTTGCTAACTTTGACATCAATATCACAAGTTCCACTGGTGTCGCTGGTGTTTGGATTGCTGCACCCGGAACAAGCATAGATACTACAAGTGGATTAAATGGTTGGTTAAGAGCAGACACTGCTTATGGAGGTTCTGGAGTTCCTGGTAGTGGACCGGGTGGAAATGGTTCTGATGGTTGTGCTTTCACTAATGGAGATAGAATTATTGCATCAACATCTTTAAGTGGTGGTTATACTATGACACTAGGTAGCGAAAACATGAGTAATGCTACTGGTAATGTTGTTCTTATAAGAATTGCTTTGGCATCAGGGCAATCCGTAACAAGTCTTAGTATAGGAGCTGCAGCGTAAAATGGCTATTTCAAACGATCAGAAGATAGACTATCTCTGGAAAAAAATTGGTTATGGTAGAGCGAAGACTGATACTGCAGCAATTAAGGATGCAGTAAACGAATCCATCTCAAGTGCGTTATTATTGAGAGGTGATAACGTCTGGGCTCAATCAAATCTAATACCAACAACTATTCCTGTCAGTAGCACATCAGTAGTTACCTTATATCCAACATCACTACCTGTTGAATGCACTGCAGATACCACTTCATCTACAAATAGAACCTGGAAAACAAACATTACCGATTGGATTCCACCAGAAATTGGTTCTACTTATCTTGTAAAAGTCTACGTTCATACATCAGGCAATGCTGCAACCGCTGCTGCATCTGGAACTCAATTAGTTGCTGCTGGTTCTGGTAATAATGATGAATGGTTCTTTGACTACCAATCAGGAACTTTAAACTTTATTGGAACAAACCTTCCAAGTGGAGTTAACTTTACTGGAAAGAGTGTTTATATTAGCGGTGCAGTTTATAGTGGAATTAAAGGAGTAGCACCAGTTGGTGCAGCAAACACATTTACTGATATCAACCTAACTGGAAACTTAAGTGTAACCGGAGTTTCTACTTTTGTTGGTGGTATTCGTGGTATTGGTATTCAATCCGGAAGTGTTAATGTAACAACTGGAATTATAACAGCATTAAACTTTGTTGGTGCTGGAAATTCAATTTCATATAATGCTGGTACAAAAACTGTTGATATTAGCATTGGTGGAGGAAATTGGGAATATGAGAATCCTTCCGATACTTATTTCAGCGATATTTACAGATTAAATGGAAATGTTGGTCTTGGTACATTTAATCCAACAGCAAAACTTGACGTTCATGGAAGTGCAATAATCACTGGAATTGTCACTGCTGGATTATTTGTAGGTGATGGTTCTGGATTAACTGGAGTTGTTGCTGCAGGCACTGGAGTTGAAGTTAGAGATGATAACACTTTAATTGGAGTTGCCTCCGTATTTGATTATGGTTCAAATTTATCAGTTCTTTTTTCTGCAGGCATTGCTACAGTTGTTTCAACTGGAGGAGGACAATGGGTAACAACTGCCGCAGGTATTCACACATTATCTAATGTTGGAATTGGAAGTACAATCCCAACAAGTGCTCTTACAGTTCAAGGAAATGTTCTTATATCTGGTATAACAACATCTAGTGGATATAATGTTCCCTCCGCAAATGATTATAAAATCAATGGTACTACAGTTCTCAATAGTACAACGTTGGGATCTGGTATTCTCAATTCATCGCTGACTTCTGTTGGAACATTATCTCGATTGGTCGTATCTGGTGTAACAACATCCAGTGGTTATAATGCCACCACTGGTACTGATTATAAAATTAATGGAAGCACCGTTCTTGATTCAACTACACTTGGTTCTGGTGTTGTCAATTCATCATTAACCTCTGTTGGAACTCTTGCTGGTGGCCTCAACATTGCTTCGGGTCAAACATATAGAGTTAATGGAACTTCTGTTCTTGATGCAACTACACTAGGTTCTGGAGTAGTTAACTCATCATTAACTTCTGTTGGAACTTTAGGTTCTCTAAATGTTTCTGGAACATCAACCTTTGCTGGTATTACAACTGTCACGGGAACAACACTGTTTTCCAGACAATTAAGTGTCTCTGGAATCGTAACAACAGGTACTCTTAATCTAATCACTGGCAATACCTACCAAATTGCAGGTGTTAATGTTCTATCTGCAACAACTTTGGGTGCAAACGTTGTTACTTCATCACTAACTTCCGTTGGAACTCTTGCTGCTGGCCTTAATATTGCTTCAGGACAAACATACAGAGTTAATGGTACTGCAGTTCTTGATGCAACTACATTAGGTTCTGGTGTCGTTAATTCATCATTGACTTCTGTAGGATCATTAACAGCACTGCGTGTTAGTGGATTGACTACATTCGCTCAAACTGTAGAGTTAGATGCTGCTCTTAGAGACATTGACAATAATGTAGGTGCTGGTGGGTCTATTCTTGTTTCTACAGGAACTGGTGTTCGTTGGACTGCACCTTTTGCTGCAGGTATTCAAGGTCTTCAGGGAACCACAGGTACTACTGGTCCTACTGGAGCACAAGGGACAACAGGTACTCAAGGAACAACTGGTCCTACTGGAGCACAAGGGACAACAGGTACTCAAGGAACCACAGGTACTACGGGTCCTACTGGGGCCCAAGGAACAACAGGTACTCAAGGAACAACTGGTGCTACGGGTCCTACTGGGGCCCAAGGAACAACAGGTACTACTGGTACTACAGGTACTCAAGGTACTACGGGAGCCCAAGGAACAACTGGTGCTACAGGTACTACTGGTCCTACTGGGGCCCAAGGAACAACAGGTGCTACGGGTCCTACTGGAGCACAAGGAACCACAGGCACTCAAGGAACCACAGGTACTACGGGTCCTACTGGAGCACAGGGTACTACAGGGACTCAAGGAGCTACAGGAAGTGGAGGTTCGATTACGGATGATACTTCTACAAATGCTACATTATATCCATTATTCCAAAGCGCAACTTCAGGAACTTTAGTTAATGTTAGGGTTTCTTCACCAAACCTCCAGTTTAATCCTGCAACTGGAACTTTGTCGGCCACAATATTCACATCACTATCTGACAAAACTCAAAAGACCAACATAAGACCTATAGATAATTCAATTGAACTTGTGAAACAACTTGAAGGAGTTCGTTATGATTGGATAAATAATCAAAAACCTTCAATTGGTGTTATCGCACAAGATATTGAAAAAGTACTTCCCGAAGTAGTTGAGATGAATAGCAACGGATTAAAATCAGTCTCTTATGGAAATATTGTTGGGGTATTAATTGAAGCAATTAAAGAGCAGCAAATTCGTATCGAAGAGTTGGAGAGAAAGTTAAATGCCTAATCAGTTTTTCTCCCCAGAAGGAGATTTAGAAAATTATTTTGTAACTGAGTATTGGTTAATAGACCAATATGTTGGTGATGAGTTGTGGGCTTGGGGTAATGCCATTAATGGAAGACTAGGAAATGCCACAACAACACCTATCAGAAGTACTCCCGTAACAACATCTTCTGGCGGAATTAATTGGAAATTGCCATCCGGGACAAGTAATGCTTCAGCAGCAATCAAAACTGACGGAACTCTATGGGTTTGGGGAACCAATACTGCGGGAGGACTTGCTCTAGGTCCGTCAACTGCCAGTCCACTAACCCCAGTCACTACATTTGCAGGAGGAAACAACTGGAAATCTTTATCTGGAACTACCTCAGCAATCAAAACTGATGGAACTTTATGGGTTTGGGGTAGTGCTACTGGTGGAAGACTAGGAAATGCCACAACAACACCTAACAGAAGTACTCCTGTAACAACATTTGCGGGAGGAAACAACTGGAAACAAGTTTCGGGCACTGCAGCAGTTAAAACTGATGGAACTTTATGGGTCTGGGGTGATCAGGCTAGGGGGAGACTTGGAAACGGAGTAACAACAGGCAGTATATCCACTCCGGTCACAACATTTGCTGGAGGAAATAACTGGAAACAAGTTTCTACGGGTGGTCAATCTTGCGCAGCAGTTAAAACTGATGGAACATTATGGACTTGGGGTAATGGTTCTAATGGAAGACTTGGAAACGGAGTAACAACAGGCAGTATATCCACTCCGGTCACAACATTTGCTGGAGGAAATAACTGGAAACAAGTGAGTTGTGGTGATATACATGTAGCAGCAATCAAGACTGATGGAACATTGTGGACTTGGGGTTATGGTAATAATGGAAGACTTGGAAACGCAGTAACAACAGGTAACATAAGTACTCCAGTCACCACTTTTGCTGGAGGAACTAATTGGAAACAAGTTTCTGGTGGAGACCTTGTTTCTGCAGCAATTAAAACTGATGGAACCTTATGGATTTGGGGTTCTGCTGTTAATGGGTCACTGGGAAATACTTTTAGCAGTAGTGCAATTTCAATACCTACTCCAATTACAACATTTATGGGAGGAACTAATTGGAAATATGTATCTGTAAACAGCGATGGACCTATGGCAGTCTTCTCCGGAACCACACCAGACCTTCCAATCTCATAAATACCTAAAAAATAACTATGGAAATCGCACTCATTCATAATAACTCATTAGAACTTGGTCCAATGGGATTTAATGTGAAATACATTAATGCCGATTTAGAAGACCTTGAAGTAGAAGAAAGAATTTCTCCACAAAGTTATACAGACCTTCCAATTCATTTTAGTGATGGTCTTACACATCTTCTACCAATTGAAAAAGTAATTCCAGAACACGATCCAAAGTATCATAATATCGGAAATCTTACTTGGGAAATTATTGAAGAAGATAATATTCCAGTTAAAGTTAGATTTGCTTACCCAATTGTTGATAAGACACTAGAAGAAGTCAAAGCACTTCGTAAGCAAGAAGTTTCACCATATAGAAGAGAAAAAGAAAATACTACAATTACTCTAGATATTAATGGAACTTCTGTTCAAGTATCAACCTCAAGAGAAGAAAGAGTATTGTTGGCGAGTAAGTTAAGTGCAGCACCAGCATCTTGCAATTATAAGTTCTTGAGTGGTTGGTTAGAAGTTACCGCAGAAAATCTTCAGTATATTGTGAGTGAAATTGATAAAGTCGTTCAAGCAGCATTTGATTGGGAACTTGCAAAACTTCAAGAAATTGATGCCTGTACGACAATTGATGAAGTTTATGATGTAATTGTGAGAGAACTTCCTGAAGCAATCCAACCACCAGTAGCATAGTAAAATGAGTTCCAATCAGAGAGTAACTACTAACTTTAGAAGAAGTAATGGTGTTGATGTTGCTTATGAATTTATAACTAAAGATTATTTGATGAGTGTTTATCCTGGTATCGCTCAAGAACTTGGAAAGACTCCAGAGTTGTGGGTTTGGGGAGGTAATAATTATGGACAATTGGGAACAAATAATCTGAGTCAGTCTTTTAACCCAGTCACCACACTTGCGGGAGGATCAAACTGGAGATCTGTTTCCTGTGGAAGACGCCACACTGCAGCAATTAAAACTGATGGAACACTATGGACCTGGGGATATAATAATTATGGGCAACTTGGAAATGCAACAACAGCAAATCGATCCACTCCATCGACCACATTTGCAGGAGGAACCAACTGGAAACAAGTTGCGGGTGGATTTACTAGCACAACAGCAATAAAAACTGATGGAACTTTGTGGATTTGGGGAAGAGGAGGTTATGGACTAGGAATTAATGAATCTTTACCTACAGGAACTAATAGATCTACTCCAGTCACAACATTCGCAGGAGGAACCAATTGGAGACAAGTTAGTTGTTGGGGAAGTTCTTCTGGCGCATTTAATGCTGCAATTAAGACTGATGGAACTTTGTGGACTTGGGGGGACAATGGTGGTGGAAAACTAGGAAACAATATTTCGACTAGTAGAGCCACTCCAATCACAACATTTGCAGGAGGAACCAACTGGAAACAAGTTTCTTGTGGTGGTAATCGTATGGCAGCAATCAAGACTGATGGAACTTTTTGGACTTGGGGACAAAATAATTTTGGAGTACTGGGAACTAATAATGAAGTAAATACATTTACTCCAGTCACAACATTTGCTGGAGGAACTAACTGGAAACAAGTTTCTTTGAGAGAAAATAATACAGCGGCGATCAAAACTGATGGTACTCTATGGGTTTGGGGTCATACTCATCTGGGACAATTGGGGAACGCTCAGAATACATTCGGAGTATATGTTAGAACTCCAATCACAACATTTGCTGGAGGTACTAATTGGAAACAAGCAAGTGTTGGCAGTTCTCACATGTTAGCAATCAAAACTGATGGAACTCTATGGTCTTGGGGAGTTGGTAGTTCTGGGCAATTGGGAATGATAGCAAATGATAGATCTACTCCAGTTACTACATCTTTAGGACGATCTACTTGGAAACAAGTTGCTTGTGGGGAATTTCATACCGCAGCAATAAAAACATCGGACGATTTGCTGTGAATCTAAATATTTTAAAATAAATTATTTTGTATGAATCCACTTGAGTTGGTCACAAAGACCTTATATTCGTTTGAGGAAAAGGAACTTACAACACAAGTTCTTCAGGCATTTGGTAAAAGAGCAGAAACCTTTGAACAACATAATGATGTTGCAAAGATTTTCTTTGAGATAAAAGATTTCTCAAATGCTATTCTCTATGGAGAAAAAGCATTAAAACTTACAAAGTCAAAAGAAGAACTCTATATCACCACAAAAAATCTTATAAACGCATACAACCAAAATAACTATCCAGATAAAGCATTAACTCAAATCTCAAAAATCAAATCACAAAATCCTCAAGATACTGAACTTCTTTTGGAAGAAACCTTTGCATATTCTGCACTGAATCAAAAAGAGAAATCAGAAAAACTACTCTTCAATCTCATCAAATATAAACTTCCAGAGGAGATTGAAAGAAAGGCATATCACAACTTATCAGGACATTATTTCCGTAAAGATGATATTCATACAGGACTTCAACATTTCCTCAAAGCAGGAGAAGTTGAGGCATATAAAAATAGAAAACTTCCAGAGTTTGAAAAGTGGGATGGAACTGTAACTCCAGGAAGAACTGTAATTATTGATAATCAATGTGGTGCTGGTGATGAGGTTATTCATATTCGTTTTATGAAGTACATTGAAAAACTTGGAATGAAACCAGTCTGGACAACAACACGAAGAGACCTACAAAAAATCTTTCAGTATAATGGATTTGAAGTTGAGTGTGTTTGGGATAAACCAGAACTGCCAAAAGATGCTTGTTGGGTTTATGGTCTTGCTCTTCCTTATTATCTCAATCTTAAGGTAGAAGATTTAGGACAAACACCATATATTAAACCACTGCCAGAAAAAGAAGAACAATATTCATATCTACAAGAAGACAAAAAGTTTAAAATTGGTATGTTCTGGAACTCTGGTTCTGGATTTGAGCAGGCACATTTTCGTTCAGTGAATGCTGAAGGGCTCTTTGAGGTTCTTTCAAAAACCAATGCATCTTTGTATTCACTTCAACTACCAGACGAACAACCACCAGAAGGTTATGATGTAAAAACTTTTGATATTCCAGGTCGTGATTTTACAGATACATTCTCACTGATATCTCAAATGGATTTGGTGATTACTTCTTGTACTTCTATTGCTCACATTGCCGCTTCGCAAGGCAAAGAGGTTTGTGTATTTGTACCAATTATGGAATACTACCTATGGACGAGTTCTACTGGCAAGTCTTGGTGGTATGGAGATAATGTTCACCTCTTTAAGCAAAAGAGACCAAGAAACTGGGATGAACCACTGAAGCAACTAGGAGAGTTTTTGAATGATAGAGGAATATAATCTTTCTTTTCTCAATCTAAATATCATCAAGAGCAAACTTCTGGAAATAGAAACTGCTTCTCACGGACTTGTGACTAAAGGTACTTCCACTTATAATCACGGAATGCCTGTTCTAATGTACCCAGAACTCACTGGATTAAAAAAAACTCTTAAGCAATATGTTAGATTGTATTGCAACAAGTATGAGATTCCACCTCTAAAGTTTATCAATAGTTGGTTTAATATCTCACAACCAGGAAATAAACTCAAGGCACATAAGCACGAAGAAAGCATTGTCAGTGGAGCATTTTATATTTCAGGAAGTACTCCACTCATTTTTCCAGATACATCAATCAAACCTTATCCTGGATTATTAGTTATTTTTTCAAGTAATCTGGTTCATTATACAGAAGAAGAAACAGAAGAAAGAATTATTATTAGTTTTAATACGGATTACCTATGAAGTTTTTATTTTTAGTTGGTTCAGCACTTAAACACTTTCAAGAAGATAAGTTCAGTGCTTATGATGAAGAACAAAGGTTTCAGCAAACATTAGAAACGATTGAGTGCATTCGTAAGAAAGTTTCGGAGTCTTATGTTGTTTTATTTGAATGTTCTTCTAAACCTATTGATGAAAAACAAAAAGACATTCTTAAAGAAAAAGCAGACTTGTTTTTAGAGTTTTGTGAGGAACCAGTTCTAAAACAAATCTATGAGAATCTTGAGAAAAGACCAGAACTGATTACTTATGGCAAATCACTTCTAGAAACAAGGGGATTATTAAATACTCTTTATGTAATCAAAAAACATAATCTATTCAGTGACAGTCAAAGAGTATTCAAATTGACTGGTAGATATTTGTTGAACGATGATTTTGATATTCAAGATTATCAAAGTAAGTTTTTAGAAAACAAATACATTATAAAAAGATACGAGTATCTTCCACAAGAAGCAGAAAACTACGATGAAAAGGAACTTGAGAATGTTTATGCATACCTGTATGGAGCAAAAGGTATGATGAATACAGGTCTCTGGTCTTTTGATAGAATGCTATTCAATGATGCAGTAGAAGCACTTGAAAAGGCATTTATCTATATGGAAAAGATGATACAATACACTTCAGGAACTGATGTAGAGCATTCACTTTATCGGTTTATTAGTAAGGACAACATTATTGCTATTCCAAATCTTGGACTTACAATGGTTAAAGGAATGTCTGGAGAAAATGGAGGTGTATTTCATTCGTGAAACTCGCAATCTTTTATCATATCTCACAGATTGGTCTAGGTGCATTCTATTACCAACAGCAAGTTCATATACTTTATACTTCAGGTTTAATTAGTCAAGCATCTCATATTCACTTTGGAGTCAATGGAGACCGAGAGTTATTCAATGTTCCAGAGAGTGTAGTGATTGTGAGAAATCAAAACTGGAAAGAAGAAACAGAAACTCTAATGTCCTTAAGAGATTTCTGTAAAAACAATCCAGATCACAAAGTTCTTTATTTTCATATGAAAGGTGTGACGAAAGAGAGTATGAATGGAGAATCTTGGAGATTGATGATGGAATATTTTGTGATTGATAAATGGAAAGAATGTGTAGAATATTTGAATGAATATGATGCTGTTGGAAGTAATCTTAAGATTTTAGGACCAACCACTTGGAGTGATGGAACACAAACTTGGGAGAAAGCAGGAACTCAACATTTCGTTGGAAACTTTTGGTGGGCAAATGCTTCTTATGTAAATACTTTGAATAATCAGTTTTTAGAGAGTAACTTTAGACTAGATAGGGAGTTCTGGATTGGTAGTGGAAATGGTAAAATGAAATCTTTATACCAACCAGAAGACCACGAACCTTATACATATTTTTATCAGGAGAAGGATTATGTTTCGTGATTGTGGAGAATGCACTGCTTGCTGCAGTTGGTTGATTGGTGATAGTTTTGCTTGGGAGTTTGGAGCAGGAAAGTCTTGTAAATTCCTGGAATGTAATGGTTGTGGAGTTCATAAAGCACGACCAGAAAGTTGTAGAGATTATCAGTGTGCTTGGACGCAGCATTTGCTTCCAGAAGAAATGAGACCAGATAAATGTAATGTATTGGTTTCTGTGGAAAGAAGTGGAGATAATCAATATCTAAAAGTTCTTCCAATAAATAATAAAGAACTTAATGATGAAGTTAAACAATATCTTCAAAACTGGAGTAAAAAAATGAACACTCCTGTGATTTTTATAGAGTAAAAGTCGTTTCCAAGAAATCCAATGCCCACCTTTTATAACTTTAGAGAAAACGGACTTGATTATAGTTTTGATGATATTTTTGTTCCTGCTGATTTGTTTCGTGAAGGGAACTTATGGACTTGGGGTTCTGGTAGTAATGGAAGACTTGGAAACGCAGCAGTAACCGATAGATCCACACCAGTCACCACATTTGCTGGAGGAAACAACTGGAAACAAGTAAGCACTGGAGATCGTCATACATCAGCAATCAAGACTGATGGAACTCTATGGACTTGGGGTTATGGTGCTAATGGAAGACTTGGAAACGGAGTAACAACAGGTAACATAAGTACTCCAGTCACCACATTCTCTGGAGGAACCAACTGGAAACAAGTCAGTGCTGGTTATAGAATTACTGCAGCAATCAAAACCGATGGAACCTTATGGACTTGGGGTACTGGATCTTTTTCACATCTTGGAAACGGAACAACAACAGGTACTATAAGTACTCCAGTCACCACATTCTCTGGAGGAACCAACTGGAAACAAGTAAGCACTGGAGATCGTCATACATCAGCAATCAAGACTGATGGAACTCTATGGACTTGGGGTTATGGTGCTAATGGAAGACTTGGAAACGGAGTAACAACAGGTAGAATAAGTACTCCAGTCACCACATTTGCTGGAGGAACCGACTGGAAACAAGTAAGTTCTGGTGGTTATGGTACAGCAGCAATCAAGACTGATGGAACTCTATGGACTTGGGGTAGTGGAGCCGGTGGAGCACTTGGAAATGCAACAATAACCAATGTATCTACACCAGTCACCACATTTGCCGGAGGAACCAACTGGAAACAAGTAAGTTTTAGTAGAACTTATTCTGCATCAGCAATCAAAACCGATGGAACCCTATGGACTTGGGGTTTTGGTGATCTTTCACAACTTGGAAACGCAGTAACAGCAGGTAGCATAAGTACTCCAGTCACCACATTCTCTGGAGGAACCAACTGGAAACAAGTCAGTTTTGGTGTGTATCATACATCAGCAATCAAGACTGATGGAACATTATGGACTTGGGGTCGTTCAAATGTGGGACAACTTGGAGACGCAGCAGTAACCAATAGATCCACTCCAGTCACCACATTTGCTGGTGGAACCAACTGGAAACAAGTTGAGGGTGGAAATTTATTTACAGCAGCAGTCACATACGACGATCCTGTAATATAATACATAATAAGAAAGCAATAAACTATGAAGACATTATATTTTCTTGGAGGACTTCCAAGAAGTGGTTCTACATTACTTGGGTCACTTCTCAATCAACATCCAGACATTTATGTATCACCAACATCTCCATTGGGTGATGTAGTCACTGATATTGAAAAGTCGTTTAATACTTTAGATATTCAATTCACCTTTGACCGCAAAGCAATCTCTTATAATGTCTATAAGGCAGTTCTTGCAAACTTTTATAATCATATTCCAAAATCAACAATTCTAGATAAGCACAGATTTTGGGGAAAGAATCTTGATACAGTTCAAATGTTTCTTTCTAATAAACCAAAGATTGTAGCAACATATCGTTCTATTCCAGAAGTTCTTACTTCTTATATTTCACTTATAGAAAGAACAAAACACGAAAATAATTTTATTGATAATCACTTAAGAAAAGATAATCTACCAGTCACAAACAACAATCGTGCTGAATACATTTGGAGATATTATCTTGCTCCTTCTTATGAATCAATGATTTATGGACTCAATAAGTATCCAGATTGGGTTCATTTAGTTGAATATAATTCTCTTGTAAATAATCCAGAAGAAGAACTGGATAAGATTTACAACTTCCTAGAAGTTCCATCTCATACAAATACTTTCAATAACATTGAAAATGCTTGTGGAGAACAGAAGGATGAAGAATGGGGACTTAAAGGGCTTCACGATATTCGTCCAAATCTTGCCAAAATCTCACAAAATCCTATTGATGTAATAGGAGAAGATAATGTAAAACTATATTCCAAGTTTGATATATGAAAACCCATTTGTTAGTTGTCGTCCAGACTCACTCAAAAGGAAACAGAGATAAAGATTCGGGAAGATATTGTGAAGCACCGAAGATTGAAGTATCCTCAAGATGTATTTTTTCTTTGATTGATAGTCTCAATTACGCACAAGAACATTATCCAGACTATGAAATAGAACTTCAAATCTTTGACGACCATTCAGACCAAGAGTTTTTAGATATTTTACAAAGACTTATCAACACAGCAAAGTTCAAGACCAATCTAACTCATCTGGATACTTATGGCATTATGCCATCTATTTTGAGATGTTACGAACACGGAAGAGACTTTGGAAAAGATTGGGTGTATTTCGTCCAAGATGATTTTCTTCATCAACAAAACTCTGTGGAACTAATGATACATGCAATCAATCAGTTTAGTTGCAATCTAGGTTCTCCTGCAAGCATCTTTCCTTTTAATAAACCGGCAGAGTATCACGATGCAGAAAACACTGCTGTTCCTTGTCATCTTGTAGTATCAAAGGATAGATATTGGAGAACCAATTTTCATGTTGCAGTGACCTTAATGACTCATTCAAGTATTATAAAAAAACACTGGGATTTATTCCACAAAATGGGAACCAGTGAAGTGAGTGAAACAATGGAAATGGATAGTATTTGTAAGGTGTATTATGAAAGAGGACACTTTTGCTTTACACCAATTCCATCTTTAGCACTACATATGCAAGGAGAGTATGATAGAGACTTCTTTATTGATTGGAAGTCTTGGTGGAATGAATATGATTTGGAGAAACTAAATGACAAAAATTAATGTATATTTAAGGCACTGTTATTATTCTAAAATTCAAGAGAGTCCAGGAAAACAAAGACCATCTTGGTGGGATAAAGAAAAGGTATTCCAAAACTTCAAGAATACTCTCAATCCAGAAACCACAAAATATACAATCATCTATGACGAACATTATGGAAAGATAGAAGATACTTTCCTATCAAATGAAGAGAACGTATATACAATTAATTGTGGCGGAGAAGCAAAGAGTTTTATTGAAACTTTGAAGTATATTCAAACACAAAATCATTCTCCAGATGACATCATTTATTTTTTGGAAGACGATTATATTCACCAACCAGGATGGGATAAAGTTCTGTTAGAGGCATTTACCCTTCCCATCTCCTATGCGACCTTGTACGACCACAGAGACAAGTATGGTGAGTATTATGCAGAGTTCCGAACAAAAGTTTTATTTACAGATTCTTGCCATTGGATGGCAACACCTTCAACAACCAATACATTTGCAGTTAAGTATTCAACTCTTGTAGAGGACTTTTATACTCACACTAAATATTCTACAGGTGTGGAGCCTTCTGCAGATCACCAAAAATTTCTAGAATTAGCACAAAGAGGAAGAGTTTTAATGTCAGCAATTCCTGGTTATTCTACACATTGTCAAGCAGACTTATTATCACCTTGTATTGATTGGAAAAAGTTTTTATGAATTGGAAAGATGTTGAAGGTTATTTTTCGTATACTAACCTTTATGATTTAGCACTTAAGCACTGCCCTGATAACTCAACTTTTGTTGAAGTTGGTTCTTGGATGGGTAGGTCTAGTTGTTATATGGGAGAACAAATTAAAAAGTCTTCCAAGAACATTAAGTTTTATGCTGTTGATACTTGGGTAGGAAGTGAGGAACTCGATCATAAAAATGCCATAGATAGGTTAAAAAAGTATGATTTTACTTTATTTGAAGTCTTTAAATATCATTTATCTGAATGTGGTGTAAGCAATTATGTAACCCCACTCCAAACAACAAGCCTAGAAGCAGCGGAACAATTTGAAGATAATAGTCTTGATTTCGTTCACATTGATGCTTCCCACGATTATGACAATGTTCTAGCAGATATTCGTGCTTGGTATCCAAAAGTCAAACCAGGTGGTTTTATTACTGGTGATGATTATGTGATAAATTGGGGTGGAGTTATTCAAGCAGTTAAAGAATACTTCACTGACAAATCCGTGGTTTTATTGAATCGTGGAGATATGACTCTAAACAAAGTATGGTTACATCAAAAACAAGGAGAAAAAATGGAAGTAACACTTTATGCTATTACAAAAAATGAAGAGAAGAATGTAGAGAGGTTTATTGAAACTTCTAAAAAGTTTTCTCATACAGTTGTAGTTGATACTGGCAGTACAGATAATACGGTTCAACTTCTTAAGGATGCTGGTATTGAAGTTCACGAACATCCTCAAAGCAGAGATGAGTTTGATTTCTCCAAAGCAAGAAATCAAGCACTTTCTTATGTAAAAACAGATTGGGCTTTTTCTCTGGACTTTAATGAAGACCTTGATGAGTTTTTTCCCGAAGGTCTTGAAGTAATTTCTGGAGAATTTACTGCATTTAATCATGAACGATATGATAAAGTTGGAGATGAAGAACCAACTCTAGGACAAGCATCATATGTTCGTTTTCATAGAACTAAAAACTATACTTGGGTAAATGCGGTTCACGAAACTCCAGTGTTTCTTCCAACAGAAGAGCATCTTGAAGAGATTGCAGTAGATACAACAATTAAGATTACAAAAACTATTCAACCAAGTATTGATAAGCAACTATTCTATCTCTCAATTTGTGAAAGAGAGTATCAGAACAATCCAGAAAATTCATATTATATTTGGTTCATCTTCAAGCATTATTTTGAAGTAAAGAACTTCAAAAAAGCACTAGAACTAGGTCAAGAGTATCTCAATACCTCTAAAGCATACTTTGACCCCCAAAGAATTGATGTATTCATTATGTCTAGTATTGCTTTAGTGAATCTTCAAAATATTCAACAAGCATCTAATTATGCTTTCCATGCTGTAAGTGAGGCAATGAATATTGGTGGAAATGTCATGGGTAATGCATTCACTCACCTTTTAAAAATCGGTCAACTCACACAAAATCCAAACATTATTGTATTTGCATCTGGATTTAATCCAGATACATTAAGACTCAAAGAAAGAACTGATGCGATTGACAATCTTTTCTTGAATAATCTTGATGACACACCAGCAACAGCTTGGTCGGGTCATCGTAATTTTGCCGAATGGTTAGTTAAGTTTCTAAACCCTAAAGTGATTGTGGATTTGGGTGTTGATTATGGATTCTCAACATTCTCGTTTGCAATTCCAAGAATCGGTCATGTTTATGGAATCGATAATTTTATTGGTGATGATTTTGTCGGAGAAGATACTGAAAGATACAAATATGACTTTGTATCCATGAAGAGAGAAAAACTTCATCTTCAAGACACCATTACTTTTATTGAAGGTACTTTTGATGAAGTAGCAGAAACTTGGGATAAGAAAATTGATATTCTCCACATTGATGGAAGTCATCATTATGAAGATGTTAAAAAAGACTTTGAAACTTGGAGTAAGTTTGTTTCTGATGATGGCGTTATTCTAATGCATGACACTTGTGTGGAAAATTTCCTTGGAAATGAATATGGAGTTAAGAGGTTCTTTGATGAACTTGATATGCCCAAATTTACTTTTACTCACTCTTTTGGTTTAGGTGTTGTGTCTAAAAATCCAGCAATTATCAATGAAATTAAAAACAATCTCGGAATAGAATGAAGGTTTCAATACCAATTTCAGTTGGTGAACTTTTAGATAAGATTTCAATTCTTGAAATTAAATCTATGTTCACTAATAATGAATATGTTTTCAAAGAACTTGAGGACTTGAATCTGATTAAAAACACAATCACTCAATTCACTCTTGAGAATATGAATGAATTGCGAGAGGTAAATTTAAATCTTTGGAAGATAGAGGATAAGTTAAGAAAGATGGAGAAAGAACAAAGATTTGATGATGAATTTATCCAACTTGCAAGAAGTGTTTATATTACTAATGATAAGAGAGCTGAAATAAAAAGAAAAATAAATGAACTTTGCAATTCTGAGTATAAAGAAATTAAATTATACTGATAGATAAATACTTAAAAATACCCAAGAAAAATGGCAGTTGCTGAGATTACAAATATAGTCATTGAGAAGGGGACTCATTTTGAGGCAACTTTTAATCTCTTTGATCCAGATCAGTCTGCTTCAGTATTAACAGGACTTACAACAACTTATGCGTCTATTCGCAAACATCCAACTTCAACAACATACGAAGAGTTTGCAAAAACAATCACGGCAGGAACTGGAACTATAAAACTTACCTTGACGGCAGCACAAACTGCAAACTTAACTGCAGGTAGAAATTATTTTGATGTTGTACTTACGATTGATAATAAAAAAACTAAAGTTATTAAGGGAACTGCTATCGTAGAAGAGAGTATATCAGTATGACTTATAAAGTTACTTTCAATAGTGGCAATAATTATTCGGTTAAAAGTTCTCTGTCGCCGAAATACAAAGCAAGTCTTACAACCAAATTAGAAATTATGCCACAAAACTTAGACGAATTAACTGATGTAGAAATTAGTGGTAATAATGACAAATATGTTTTGATGTATGATGCCGCTTCGGGAAAATGGAGAGATGTCAATCCAGATGAAGTTTTAAATGCAGCTGCTTCTACAGAAACAACGCAACCTGGATTTGTTGGTTACGCAACTGCTTTCTTAGACCGCATAGATGCTGACCTAGACGATAAGATCGACCTTGATGCCGGAACCTTTTAAGTATTCTAAATAATATTAATTAGGAAACTGCATAAAGGTATTCGGATGGCTTCACCAATCTTACAGTTTAAGCGTGGTAATATTGGGGCGGCGGCAACTATTCCTGCTCTTCGTCCAGGTGAACCTGCATTAACACTTGACAAATATGATTTATTTGTAGGACTAAACACGTCTGTTAATGGTAATAAATTCTTCGGTTCTCATCGTTATTGGGGAAGAGAAGATGCAAGTACTTCTCTCCGCTTAAATCTTGTAGATAAAGACGGAACAAATCATATTTCGTTTAAAGCGCCGAACACTCTCTCTGGAATCACAACATACACTTTCCCAGAAAATCCTGCTGGTTCTTACTTCTTAAAGACAAATTCAACTGGGGAATTAACTTGGTCTAACCAATTCCCCAGTGTTTCTGTATCTGGAGTTGTAACCGCAACAAACTATTATGGTGAAGGTGGTGCATTAACGTTAGGAACTCCTACAGATTCTAGTATTACTAGTAATGGGGCACTTAATACTCTTACAACTTCAACAAAAATTGTTGATAGTATTGATGACTTAAATGAACTCGCATTCAATATCATAAGAAATACTGCGGTTACTAACGTAGATTTTTCTTCTAATACTCTTGCAGGAGGTTCTCCACTTGCAGTGACACTAACGGTTACAAGTTCTGGAAATGCTAACCGTTATGATGTTGATTGGGGAGACGGTACAACAACATCCAACTATTCATCGGCATCTATCCCCCACACATATAGTGATGCTAATGGCGGATTGTTCTCAATCACATTAACTGCAAAGAATAATACAGGAGTAGGTGCAGGCAGTTCATTTACGACTTCTAAAACAGATTATATTACTCTTTATACACCAAATCCAGTAGTTGGATTTGCTTTATATAGAGGTTCTAGTGGTGGAAGTGCTCTATCGGGTAATGATTTGTACGTTGTTGAGGGAGAATCTCTTTACTTAGACAATAATACAACAAATACATCGGGCGCAACAGTTGATTATACGATGAGTTGGGGAGATGGTTCCTCAAATGACTCAATTGCAAACGATTCAGCATCTGGTGGAGCAGATGCAGGTGCAGCAAGACTACAACATACTTGGAGTCAAGGAACAAATACCTCAACAGGCACTGATACTCTTACATTAACTCTGAATTCTCATAACACTGCAAACCCAGCGGTTATTCCCGCTACAGGTACAGTAGCACTCAAGGTTTACGATGATTCTCCTGCAGCACCTGATGGACTAAGCAGCAAAACTTTACCAAATGTAACTAGCGTAGGTACAAGTCCAAAACTTGCTTCAGGATTTACTGATAACACAGGCGGAGCAGTTCTGAGTGCCGGTAATGATGTCAATCGTGTAACGGGAGGAAGTGCAGAAGCGGGACCAATTTCTACGTTTGCTTATAATGCAAATAGTGGAACTCTTACTGCAAACGTAAATGGTTCTGCAGATGGTTCAACAACACTAACAAGTGGAGATGATTCCGGAACTTACACAAGTCTCGTAATTACTTCAGAAAGTGATTATCAGTTATTGAATTCAACTGGCGCAACGACTACATTTGCTTCTAGTATCTACTATCCAAGTCTATACAAAGGATTCAAAGCAAAGGTTTCAAAGTTAGTTTCAAATCTGAATACTGGTTTAAACAGTATGCAGTTACTTCACAGTGTTACGGGCAACACCAATACTGTGGAGTTTGTTAAAGATGATATGACAGGAACTCCTACTGTCAGTGTTGCAGGAGCTTCTTTAGCAGAAAACGTTTCTGGTACTTATCGTTATATTTCTGGTATTCCTTATTATAATACTGGGTCTCCAACTCTAACTCTTTCTGGAGTTACAGTTACAAATCTTGTCGGTCAAACTTATACCAACCAAACAAACATTGTTGAAGTTGACACTGGCACAAATCAAGAGGGAACCTCTAGTGCTGCTACAACAGATAGCGACTACACATACTCCCAGATTGATGGTGCTTCCAGTATGCTAACTGGAGGAATTCCAAATGCAAATACTGGAACTTCATCGGCATATTCGATTGGTAACCTAACAGTTCCTATTACTTCATCAAGTGTAAGAACTATTGATAGAGTGAAGGTTCGTGCTAGAAATGTAAATGGAATCAGTGGTTACTCTAGCGATATTGGTACTAATATTCAAGTTCATACTGCAGGGCAGAGTGGAATTAGTGAAATTGCAATTGCAGTTTCTGATAGTTTAGGTAATGGAACTTACACTGATGATGGTAAGAGAATTTATGATTTTGGACCTGGAATTACTACAGACACTCCATCATATAATAATGCAACTAACTTTTATACAAATAATCCATATACTGAAGCTTCTGCTCCTGCAGGAATCAGTACAACAAGAGAGGCAGTTGTACGACTTGGAAATATTACTCACAACCAAGTAAATTATTCAACTGGTTATTTACCTGCTGGACCTGATTTCTCTTCTAACAGAAGTGGAACTCAATACTTCACCTTTGCATTCAGAAGACAGGCTGTTGCCAACATTAACGTTAATATTACATCTGCTGGTATTACTGGACTTTGGATTGCTGCACCTGGTACAAGCATAGATAGTACTAGTACTCTTAATGGTTGGTTAAGGGCAGACACGGTTTATGCGGGTTCAGGTGTTCCTGGCGCAAATACTGGAGCAGGTGGTAATGGTAGTAATGGATGTGCGGATACCCCTGGTGAAGTTATATCTCCCGGAACCTCTTTGAGTGGAAGTTATACTCTAACACTTGGCAGTGAAAACTTAAGTAATGCTACTGGTAATGTTCTTTTAGTCAGAATCGCTCTCGCTTCTGGTCAATCAGTAACAAGCCTTAGCATAACATAAGGAGAATTTAGACAAAATGGCAATTACAGACACTCAAAAGGTTGATTATCTCTGGAAGAAAATTGGTTATGGTAGGGCAAAGACTGATACTGGCATCCTAAAGGGAGCGACCAATGAATCTATATCAAGTCCACTACTTCTCCGTGGCGATAAAATTTGGGCTCAGGCAGACTTAATACCTGGAGTAATGCCAGGAAGTACTTCTGGTGTAGTCACAGTATATCCTACAACAAATCCAGTAGAATGTACCGCAGATGCAACTTCATCTATCAATAGAACCTGGAAAACAAATGTTACTGATTGGATTCCACCCGAAATTGCCTCTACTTACTTAGTAAAAGTTTATTTACATACTCCAGGAAATGCTGGAACCGCTGCTTCTAGTGGGACTCAAATATTTGGTGCAGGTTCTGGAAATGATGATGAATGGTTCTTTGATTATCAGTCAGGAACACTAAACTTTATTGGCGCAAATTTACCAAGTGGAATTTCTGGTAAGAGTGTCTATGTTAGTGGTTCAGTTTATACTGGTATTTTAGGTGTTTCTGTTCCTGGTTCTCAAGCAGCATTTACAGATTTATTTGTAACTGGAATCTCAACACTTACTGGATTACTTGATGCCAATGGTGGTGCAGAGATTAAAAATATAAGAATTGGTGTATCTACAAATAATGAAATTGATACTTCTGTCGGAAATCTGATATTAGATTCTGCCACAGGATTTACCTCAATTGATGATGCATTGAATGTATCAGGAATCTCCACATTTGTTGGAGTTGGTACATTCTTAAGTGACCTTTATGTTGGAGGAAACTTTGGAGTACAAGGTTATAGTGAATTTGTTGGTGTCGTAACATTTAAAGGCGGGTTAATTAATCTTGGTGATGATACTGGAGATAATATTAATGTTGGTGGTGAGTTTACTTCAGGATTATATCCAAATGCATCAAATACTTATGATTTGGGTGATGGTGCAAGGCAGTGGAGACATACAAGTTTTGCTGGTATAGGTACATTTGATGGTGGAATAGACGCAAGTAATATAAGAATCGGTGCTGATGATACTAATAAGATTACAACCTCATCCGGCAATCTTGTTCTTGACCCAGCAGGTAGTGTAATCATTCAAGACAATACTATCATTCAAAATGATTTAACGGTAAATGGTAATGTAACTATTGGTGGAACTACAGTTACATTATTGGGACAAGATGTTTATATTGAAAACAAAGATATTATACTTGGATACACAACTTCAGTTACACCAACAGATACCTCAGCAAATCACGCTGGTGTAGCTATTGCATCTACTGAGGGAACACCATTAGTATCATTTACTGCATCCGGAATCAATACACTTCCAGATACTTATAAGCAGATGATGTGGTTCAAGAGTGGAACTCTTGGATTCTCAACTGATGCGTTTGCCTTTAACTATGGAGTTGCAATCGGAACCACTCAAATGGCAAGCGGAGTTCGTCTTGCTGTTGGTTCTGGCGTCACTGTAAGCGATACCTCAGTAAGCGCAACAACATTTTATGGTTCTTTGGTAGGTAATGTATCCTCCGCAGACCAGGTTAAGACTGTTACTGCGGCAGATGCCAATGCAAATTATCATGTTACATTTGTTGATGCAAACAATGGTTCTGCAACAAATGAATCAATTTACACTGATGATGGCATTTACTATAATCCCGGTACTAATAAACTTACAACACAACATGCGGAGTTTACTGGCAATACTTTAGTAAGTGGAATATCAACATTTACTGGCGCAATTGATGCTAATGGTGGTGCTGATATTTCTGGTGGAGAAACAACACTATCATCTGCAACAGTTTCTGACTTAACTGCAGGTAGAGTTGTTCTTGCAGGAACTTCTGGAGCTCTTGAAGATAGTTCAAATCTTACTTTTGGTTCAGGTGGTTTAATTATTGGTGCTGGTGGAATTAACGTAACAGGCGTCTCAACTTTCTCTACCGATGTCGTTGTTGATGGAGATATTCGTATCAATGGCAATGACATTAAAGCAAGTGATGGCAATACTAATATCACATTAACATCAAATACATTAACTACTTTTGCTGGAGATGTTAAGATTGGTGGTAATGACATTCAGGCAAGTGATGGTACTGTTGCAGTTTCTATTTCGACAATAACTGGAAATGTAAAATCTGCTGGAGATCTAATTGCAGGTAGTGGTTATCTCGCTTCTGCAAATGGCACTCGTGCAATGTATATGTACGATACCTCTGGAGATGTTTCTTTCCAGGGTAAAGTCGTTGCAAACAGTTTTAGAAGTTCGACGAATGCAAGTAATACATTATCTTTTGTCGATTTAGATGCAACCTTTGCAAGAAACTTAATCATTAGTGGCATTACAACTGTAGGAACTGGAGTTGGCATTACTCAGTTCTCATCTGCAGTTGGTTCTGGAACTTCAACTTCTTCAGTTCCAACATCTTCTGCAATTATTGATTATGTTGATGCCGAAATTGGTGCAATCAACCTAACTCTTGGACTGAATGCTGATAGTGGTGGTCCAAGTACTCTTAATACTTCACAAACCTTAGTTATTAATGGAACTGCGAATGAAGTTGAAACCTCAGTATCGGCTCAAACTATTACTGTAGGTCTTCCAAATGCAGTTGTTGTTGGAACTTCTTTAAGTGCTCCGACTTTAAGATCTGGAACTATTCAATCATCAAGCACTGGTGCAACTGCGATTACTATTACTGATAATGATGTAACTGTTGCTGATGACTTAACAGTTCAGGGCAACTTATATGTAAATGGAAACACGACTCAAGTTAATACTGCTTCCCTCACCGTAGAAGATAGAACAATTGATTTAGGTATTGTAAATGGAGCTGCTCCATCGACAGGAACTACTTGGGATCTTGGCGTTCTATTTAATTATTATTCTGGTAGCGCAAAGAAATCTGCGGTTATTTGGGAACACGGTGACAGTAGATTTAAATTTGCAAGTATTCTTGATTCTGATACTGAAGGTACAACTACAACTACTCCCCAACTTACAGTAAATACGTATGCGCCTATTGAAATTGGCTCACTTTGGGTAACTGATTGTGCTGGAACATCTCAAGTTATTTCTTGCACTGGTTCTACAAGAAACTTAGAGAACATCACCATTGACGCGGGAACTTTTTGAACTTAATTCATAAATCCTAAATACACTCAGGAAACTGGGTGTATTTTTTTATGAGTGAAGAAGATTTAAAATTAGTCCTTGCAAAATATCAACAGAAAGCATTTGATCTGTTCAATAGAAATATCGTATTAGAAACTCAAGTGGAATCCCTTACAGCAACTGTAAATACTTTAAGTGTTGAACTTGAAAAGTTACGAAAACCAAAAAGAGGTTCAAAGGTAGAAGGAGATTTTTCATAAATACCTAAGATTCTTATATAAGAATCTCTAAGGTCCCTACCACTATGCGAATAAATGGCTGATCCTATCATAAGAGTTAAAAGGTCTACCGTTCAGGGAAAAACACCCACAGTCGAACAGTTAGGTCTTGGAGAAATAGCTATTAACCATTATGATGGAAAGTTGTTTATTCGCCAAGATACTTTAGGGGTAGGAATAGGAACTACAGTAGTTCAAATTGGAGTTCAAGGACTACAAGGAACTCAAGGAACACAAGGTACTCAGGGAATCCAAGGTACTGAAGGAACACAAGGTACTCAGGGAATTCAAGGTACTGAAGGAACTCAGGGAATTCAAGGTACTGACGGAACACAAGGTACTCAGGGAATCCAAGGAACTCAAGGTACTCAGGGAATTCAAGGAACTCAAGGTACTCAGGGAATTCAAGGTACTCAAGGTACTGATGGCACCCAAGGTACTCAGGGAACCCAAGGCACTCAAGGAGTGCAGGGCATCCAAGGTCCTTCATTTGCAGCAGGTGCATTAAATTATTCACAAACACTTGGAACCAAACAAACTATTCTAAGTAGTGCTTCATTTCCAGTTGGAGTTGTAACTGCAACTATTACTACAACTGGATATCCGATTCAAATCACAGTAACTGGTGATGCCGAAAACGTAACTGCAAACACTTGGGGTCGTATGCAGTTGTATAGAGGATCAACTCCAATTGGAAATGATATTCAATTTGAATCAACTGGAACAAGTGAAAATGTACCATTTGCAATGTCATTTATTGATAATCCTTCTGCTGGAACATATTCTTACAGTCTAAAGATAACAACATTAGCGGGAGGTGATTGGAAGTTTGGAGAAAATACTGGTCCAGTCATTTATGCAACTGAACTTGTTAATGTAGAAGGTTCTCAAGGAGTCCAAGGTGCTACAGGATCTCAAGGAACCCAAGGTGCTACAGGCACTCAAGGTGCTACAGGTACTCAAGGTGCTACAGGTACTCAAGGTGCTACAGGTACTCAAGGTGCTACAGGTACTCAAGGTGCTACAGGTACTCAAGGTACTCAGGGAACTCAGGGAACCCAAGGTACTCAAGGAACCACAGGAACTCAAGGCACTGATGGTACTCAGGGTACTCAGGGTATTCAAGGAACTACAGGAACCCAAGGTGCAACAGGTACTCAAGGAACAACAGGAACACAAGGAATTCAAGGAACACAAGGTACTCAAGGAACAACAGGTACTCAAGGTACAACAGGAACCCAAGGAACTGATGGCACTCAAGGAATTCAAGGAATTCAAGGAACACAAGGTACTCAGGGTATTCAGGGAACAACAGGAACCCAAGGTGCTACAGGTACTCAAGGTACTCAAGGTACGCAGGGAATTCAAGGTATTACGGGCCCAGTAGCAGGTTCTGCTAATCAAGTTGTTTATAAGGATGGATCAAATAATCCAACTGGTTCTGCGAATCTTACTTTCAATGGAACAGAATTAGTTACTCATACACTAACTGTTCTAAACAACACGGACATCAATGGAAATTTAAATGTTGATGGATCTATCACAATAGGTGGTACTGCAGCACAACTCAATACTCAACAACTTACTGTAGTTGATGCTGATATTGTTCTTGGTATTGGTACTTCATTCTCACCAAGTGATGCAACGGCAAGTCATGGTGGTATTGCAATTGCATCTACGGAAGGAACTCCACTTGTAAGCCTTGCAATTGGTGGAGAGACAAACCCAGACACATATAAGAAAATTATGTGGTTCCGTGGTGGTGATATTGGTGCTGGTTATACTGATGCTTGGTTGAGTAACTATGCAATTGGTATTGGTTCGACACAGTTACCAAATGGAGTAAGACTTGCTGCTGGAGGTATGCAAGTTACTGATACAACTATTACTTCTCCACAATTAAGAATAACTGGTGTTTCTACTTTTGTTGGTTTAGTAGAACTTGATAGTTCTTTAAGAGATATTTATGGAAATGTAGGTACTGCTGGGTCAGTATTAATTTCATCCGGAATCGGGATTTCTTGGGTTACTCCATTTGCTGCTGGTATTCAAGGTATTCAAGGAACTACAGGGACTCAGGGTACAACTGGAACTCAAGGAACCACTGGAACTCAAGGAACCACTGGAACTCAAGGAACCACTGGAACTCAAGGAACCACAGGAACTCAAGGTACAACAGGAACTCAGGGTGCTACGGGTACTCAAGGAACTACAGGAGCACAGGGTGCAACAGGTACTCAAGGAACCACAGGAGCTCAGGGTGCTACAGGAACCCAAGGAACTACAGGAACCCAAGGTGCTACAGGAACTCAAGGAACCACAGGAGCTCAGGGTGCTACAGGATCCCAAGGAACTACAGGAACTCAAGGAACTACAGGAACTCAAGGTGCTACAGGTACTCAAGGAACCACTGGAGCACAAGGTACAACTGGAGCACAAGGTACAACAGGCACTCAAGGTACAACAGGCACTCAAGGTGCTACAGGTACTCAGGGAACTGCAGGACCTTCAACAACTATTAATGCAACTGAGGATACTTCAACTACAACGTTGTATCCAGTTATGGTTGGAGCAACTGGGAGCAATCAAACAGCAAGGGCAAGAAGTACTGCAACAGCATTTAGTTTTAATGCGAGCACTGGAGCATTGTCTGCTACCACAGAAGTATTATCAGGAAACCTTTCTGCTTGGAATGCTACAACACCAGGAACTGGTATTGGTGGACTACATTTAGGTGCAGCATCTGGAACATCAAATGTAGGTCCTGCGCTCACATTTGGCGCAAGAGATGCTTCATCCGGTACTAACGCCCAAGCAGGAATTTATATTAACTCCGATGGAGCTTATGGAACCAGAATGTATTTTGCAACTACTGATTCTTATGTAACTGGTTCCAGAACTGCAATGTCAATTAATGAAGGTGGTGTTGTTAATTTTTCAAGAGCAACTCCAACTTCCGGTGGAAACACGATTTGGCACGCAGGAAATGACGGTTCTGGAAGCGGTCTAGACGCTGACTTACTTGATGGTCTTTCTTCTGGAAGTTTTGTAAGAACTGATGCATCAAGTACCATTTCTTCATCGAACACACTGTCTTTCGACAGTACAACTCGTCAAATGTTAAATCTATGGTCTACTAGTTATGGGTTAGGAGTTCAAAGCGGTACTCTTTACTATAGATCAGGTTCTAGATTCTCGTGGCACCGTGGTGGCACACACAGTGACACAGAAAATGCTCCCGGTACGGGTGGAACTGTTGCGATGACACTTGATGGAAGTAGTAATCTTGCTGTCACTGGTACTGTAACTGGATCCAGTATCATAAGATCCGGAGGAACTTCATCCCAATTCCTAAAAGCAGATGGTTCAGTAGACTCTAATGCTTATATTACTTCAGCATCTGTTGGTAATGGAACTCTAACACTTAATGTTTCTGGAACTGGTCTTTCTGGTTCCCAAACTTTCACTGCAAACCAATCAGGAAACGCAACATTTACTGTAACCTCCAATGCTACAAGTGCCAATACCGTATCTGCATTAGTAGCAAGGGATGCTTCAGGAAACTTTAGTGCTGGTACGATTAGTGGTGCTTTTAGTGCATCAGCAGACCAGGCAATAGTCAATCAGAATAATGGAAATGCGGCCGCCTGGTATGGTAGAATTCTTTCCAAAAACTCTACAAGTGATAGGGCATCATTCTTAGGAACTTATGGCACTATCGCGGGTGTATTTGCTCACAATAATGCGTTAAATGCTTGGGCGGATCTTTATGTCAATACAGTTGATGGATCTTCTGGCGGCACAGTAAGAATGCCTTCATCTGTCCTTATCAACGGAAGCCAAGCATGGCACGCAGGAAATGACGGTTCTGGAAGCGGTCTAGATGCTGATACGGTAGATGGACTTGAGGTTCATACTGGGACAAATAACGTAGCAAATAGAATTGTAAGAACTGATGCTAATGGATACATTCAGGCAGGTTGGATTAATACCATTTCCGGAGACCTTGGTGTTGCAAATAGACTTGATAGAGTTTTTTGTTCCAATGATGCATATGTTAGATACTTGGGTCTGACAGACTTCAAGAACCAAATGGGACTTAGTTCCAAGAATAATTATAGCAGAAGAGTTGATTATACCAGTGATGCAAACTACTGGGTTGGTTCATTCGGACATAGTGGATATGGTGCAAATGAAACTTTCCACGGTGGATCAGGATTCTTTGATATTTGGGGTGGTACGAATTATCCTAGTGGATTTACTCATATCCATGGAATTAATATGCTTCACTATACTGTCAATAGTCTTGGCAGTACTGGTGGAAATGCATATGGTTGGCAATTAACAACTCAATATAATAGTGATGCAGGTCCATACTGGAGAAGATGTGATGGTGGAACTTTCAGTGCATGGAGAAAGATATGGCATGATAATAATGATGGTGCCGGCACTGGTTTAGACGCTGACCTGCTTGATGGATTAGATTCCACAAGATTCTTAAGG
>Ga0315900_10001469_pt1 | contig 37596 bp, 27 predicted proteins | sample LakEriMetagenome_FD_203521 | JGI IMG/M metagenome (GOLD analysis project Ga0315900, IMG submission 203521) | Freshwater fungal communities from buoy surface, Lake Erie, Ohio, United States - Buoy 12 MA114 | ecosystem: Environmental > Aquatic > Freshwater > Lake > Lake biofilm | place: USA: Lake...
TGTGGCGGCTATGGAATCAGCCTCTACCTGTGTCGGTAATCACAGTTGCCAATGGGCCTCTCGAAATCGCTATCGAGGAAGATGGCAAAACGAGAATCAAAGATCGATACATTGTCTCCTCGCCACTCCAGGGCACTTTGCTCCGAATCAACCTAGACCCTGGTGATCCTGTTTACGCGAGCAAAACCGAACTAGCCTCTCTCCAACCCATCACACCTCCATTGCTTGACTCGCGCGAAATCGCTGAAAGTCAGGCCCGGAAGAACGCTGCTGAAGTCGTTGTCCAGCAGACCAAGTCCAATATAACCCGCGTACGTGAATCACTCACTCTGGCTGATAAAAACTTAAGTCGTATCTTGGAACTGCGAAAAACAAACTCTGTTTCCCAGCAAGAGGTTGATGTTGCTGAAACAGAATATCGCACCTCGAATGCGGCTTTTACGGTCGCTCAACTCGCCGAGCACATCGCCAATTTTGAACTCGAACAAGCCAATGCGGCACTTATGCATATCGGATCTGATATGCCAGAAAAACAGCCATCTGCTTTCGTCATCCGCTCTCCAATCGATGGATCCGTACTGCGTGTGTTTCAGGAAAGCAAAGCTGTCGTACAACCTGGTCTACCACTTCTGGAAGTAGGCGACCCACAAGCACTTGAAATCGAGACCGATGTTCTTTCGACAGATGCAGTGAAGATCTCCGAGGGTAATCAGGTCGTTATTGAGCGCTGGGGAGGTGAGAAACCTCTCCATGGTATCGTTCGCCGAGTCGAGCCATCGGCGTTTACAAAAGTTTCTTCTTTGGGAGTCGAGGAACAACGCGTCAATATCATCATCGATATCTCCGAACCTCCCGCTGAACGACCAACGCTCGGGGATGCATTTCAGGTCGACACAAAAATCATCTACTGGAAAACTGACAAATGCCTTCTCGTACCCGCCAGCGCACTTTTTCGAACAGGTGCAACTTGGTCTGTTTTCAAATATGAGCGGGGCAGGGCAGTGCGTAAGCAGGTACAACTCGGTCAGCGTAATCGCGACCAGGCTGAAGTACTCGAAGGACTCGAAGAAGGCGATGTGGTCATCAACTATCCCGAGGATAAAATCCAGGATGGCTCTCTTGTTACACCCAATGGACAGTAACTGGAACAGTAGAAAATCAGAGTGTGCCCACACCGCCCGGATCTTAAAAGCAAACTCCGTTGCTTCAGGCTACGACGGGCTCAGTCCACTTTGAAACTTGCGTTTTTCCAATCGGGATAAACCCAGCGAAAAATCGGAGTCGCTGCCAGCGTGGTCAAAATCGCCATCACCACCATGATTGAAAAAAGCTCTGGTCCAATGATCCCTCGCTCTCGGCCTATGTTGAGCATGATCAATTCCATTAAACCGCGAGCGTTCATTAACGCTCCAACTGCCAATGCAGTTTTTTGATCCTCGCCGGCAAGACGTGCTGCTCCCCAACACGCCACCCCCTTACCTATGCTCGCTGCGAGTAAAACAATTAAGGCTGCAAAAATCAGGTACGGTGTATTCACCAAATCGAGACGAGTATTCAATCCCGAAAACGTAAAGAAAAGAGGTAAAAGCAAGCTGACAGTGAGTGGCTCAAATTTCTTGCGAAGATCATTCGCAATGAGGCCACGTGGCATTGCGCAGCCCAGCAAGAAAGCCCCGAATACCGCATAGACTCCAATTTTATCCGTTAGATAGGAAGCGAACATAACCAGCGACAGAATGAAAACCATCAAGCCCGGCGTTAACTCACCTTCCTTCTCTGCAATTGGATTCATCTTTCGTAGCAGAGGTCTTAGTACGAGCAAGACAACAGCAGCGAATGCAATACCACCACCGATCGCTAAGTAAGCTGAGCTCCACTCCGCACTAAAACTTGACAAGACTACCGCCAACATGCACCAAGCGGCGACGTCATCGATCGCACCGGCTGATATGGCTAGGGTTCCTAAGCTTGTCCCCGCCAAGCGATTCTCGACAATGATTCGGGCGAGCATCGGGAATGCCGTAACGCACATCGATGCACCGAGGAACAGAACAGCTTCCCAAGCTGTAACCTTCTCAGGAAAAAAATTTCCTTCGCGAAAAAACCATACGGCCAGCAATGCCCCTAACAGAAAGGGTGTTATCATCCCAGCCAACGACACCGAAACGGCTGTTTTGGCGCGTGCGGAAAAATGCTCAACGCGAAATTCCGTACCTACCAGAAACATGTAAAGAGATAGACCGACTTGGCTGACACAAAACAGAACGCCGCGAGATTCCTTCGGGAATAGTGCCTCGTAAAACTCAGGAGCTAGCAGACCAAGTAGAGATGGACCAAGGAGCACTCCCGCGATCATCTCTCCAACAACCTGCGGTTGGCCTAGATATTTGGCCAACGCTCCAACAATCCGGCAACTGATCAGAATGACTGCCAATTGGATAAAAAAGAGAACCGATAGATCGAACGGCTTCATGAATTAAGCCTTATTCCTTAAATGCAATCCTGCTGAACCAAGACGAGGTGCAACGATTTAAATGCACGTCTCAAATGCTGAAGCCCACCCAAGGTGCCGAAGGCTAACTGATTGTCCCTAGTTCGCTAGTTTTTCGTCGGCTACTCCAGAACCTTCGCTAGCTTACACCGCAACAGCTGTTTCAACAACTATCCTTACAACAACACCCCCCATTTATACCTCCTAAGGGGCAAAAGAGCGACTCTAATGAAAGGATTTGCAAGTTGCAGGTGGAGGATTGTAGCGAATATGCCGATTTTAACGAGATATTCGGTTGATACTGCAAAACGACAACTTGTTTTTTGTCAGTCAAAGGGGACTGTTCCTATCCGTTTTTTACTGCGGCAAACTTTCTTACTAGGTTTTGATGAGTGAAACAACTGAAGAAAGCGTTTTCAAAATCTCAAGATCGACTCGGCATCAAGCTGCTACTGATGGCTTTGATGATTCTTGGACATTTCGAGACGACCAAAGCATTCACAGAACCTGACACGCAAGCGATCTCGGTTTACCCGGAATTTCAAGAAGCGAAGGAAATACAAACAGAGACGGAGTCGGCGAAGCCTCTCGAACTGCGAATTTCCGAACTAGAAGACACCATCGCAGAACTGAAAAAGAAAACTTCGGAGCAAGCCCTCGCAACATCTTCTCAACTAGGGGATGAACAAACGCTGGCGAAAAAGGTTCCGCCAGACAAGATCAAACCGGAATCACCCAATGGGGATGCCAAGTGGAATGTAAAACTTGGTGGTCACGTCCAGATCGACTATATCAACTGGGCTAATGCCTCTCCCTCCATCCCCGATACTCAGGACTTTTTTGAATTTCGACGTCTTCGCCTAGTTGCTGATGGAACTGGCTATGAAGTCCTAGACTTTCGATTGCAGATGACGCTGGAACCAGAGACGATTGGAGAAACCACACCTCTCGGTATCGTCACTTCTCCCGACGTCAAAGATGCATATTTTTCAGTCAACGAAATTCCGCTACTCGGTCGCTTTCGAATCGGCAATTTCTTTGTCCCTTTTAGTCTCGAGCAAGTCACAAACGATACGAATAATCTTTTCCTAGAAAGATCGATACCGACCCAAGGCGTCTTCGCACCAGATCGCGAACTCGGGATGGCCTTCTATAATTGCTCTTCAGATAAGAACGCTACGATCTCCTACGGTATTTTCGTCGATAGCTTAAGCGAAGGATTGAAAGATAAGATAGACGACAACCAGGGGATGCGACTGAGCGGAAGAGCAACGTGGCTCCCTTACTACGATGAAGTGAGCAAGGGGCGTTACCTTTGGTTTACTGGAGCGGGCATATTACACACAGAAGATGGTGATGGCCGAACTCGCTTTAGAGCTAGGCCACAAATCCATGAAGGACCGCGAATCATCGATAGTGGGATCGTTTTAGCGGATCGTTACACCACCGGGAACTTAGAGACTGCCCTTGTTCTTGGTCCTTTGTCACTTCAGAGCGAGGCGTTTCTGTCATCCGTCGACAGAACAGCTAAAGACGATGTCACGATAGGAGGCGCGTACGTTCATGCCTCTTTCTTTTTAACCGGTGAGAACCGTATTTTTGAACGCTTCGGTCAGCATGGAGCACAATTCGCTAGAAATGTTCCTCGTCGAAACCTATTCGGCAGGGGAGGTAGTTATGGTCCAGGAGCCTGGGAGTTCAAGACTCGCTGGTCTTATCTCGACATCAACAATCTCGATCGTGGTCAGTACAATGATTTGACAGTGGGCTTCAACTGGTACTGGACCGACCGTACGCGAGTCATGTTCGACTGGATTCACCCTCTAACAACAACCGACGCCGTTTTCGGGGCTACCAATTCAGACATTCTTGGAATTCGCTTCGACTTCAATTGGTAACTTAGAAAGTCTTGCCACAATTCGCTGCCGCAAACCTGAATACCCAGTAGCGTTTCGCCTGCTATAGAGATCTTTCTCGAGCCATTGTCAACGATCGAGAGATACTATATTTCTCTGGAACGGGGAGATTGGAAGCTTTGTTCAAAGGAATCGATACCTTAACAGTTACATTTTTTGTCGATTCATCGATCACAGTTGGGCTGACAGTCACAACGGCATCAACGATCCCCATACTGACAAGGACTTGCTTTGCCTTGGCACTAATCGTTTTGGCGTCAGCTCCCGGAAGAATGCTCTGCCGAGATGCTTCGTAAACCGCATTATCGAGAGTATGTCTTAGCATCGCGAGTTTGCAGAATTCGAAAGCTGCAAAAAACGTTGCAAAGATAATCGGGATCACCAATGCGAACTCAACGGTAGTCGCACCAAATCTCTGATGACGCGGCTTACCTATTCGCCTGTCTGTTAAGTACTGTCTTTCAAACATCTTGATTCATCCCGACGATCAATGGTCTGTTGGCACGCTGCAGATTCTTTAACAAGTCTCTTAGTAGGTGAGAATCGTGGTCAATGTGAGAGCGATCTCTTTGAATGCCGTCTTAAGTTCGGCACCAGTGTCTGCATGCAAATAGCGACCACTACCAATCTGGGCTACTTTTTGCATACGAGACTTATCCGCTCCGGTTCCAAATGTGATCGCATGAATCGTCGCGCCATCAGCCGCAACGGTCTGAGCGGCAGTAACCGGATCTATTCCGACGTTATGGCATCCATCCGTCATTACCACGATCGTACGATCCACAAAAAGCTTGGATCGACCCGTTTTAATAATGTCATAACCTGAAGAAATTCCTGCACCAATATTCGTTCCGCCGGTTATTTTCAAACTACGAACTGTTGTATTGATAACGTCTAAATCCTGGGTGAATCCACAATCAATGGATGAGGCGGATGAGTAACTAGCTAACCCGACAAACTCTTTGACCTCAGATTCTTTGAGAGTATCAAGAAAAATTTGAACGGCATCGCAAAGATCCTGATACGGCTTACCACCCATTGAGCCAGAGCGATCGACTACCAAAACGATATCTCTCTCAAGATAGGTCGCAATCGCTTCTTGCTTCGCTGCGACACCACCCACTCCATGAATCTCTTTGAAAAAAGGTTTTATAGCACCAGCCATCAAGCCTCCCCCAAGGTCAACATTCACCTTGACTCCGTTGAACGGTGTTTTCCCAGGAACAAAAACAAAGGAGCCTGATGCACTTCGACTTGAGTTACCGTAGATAAAATTTCCATCTTGCAAAGCGAGCGGTACCCCACCAACTTTGTTCATACCCGCTACCGCTCGTCCACGCTCCGTCGCGAGCTTCAAATCCTGAGTGGAAGCCAGCGTGACCGAAGCCGCTCTTGCTGCCGCATCGGTTGCTGCCCGGAGTTCCATTTTCGATACGTGGATGTAAGCGATGTCGATCGATAATGCGACGGTTAATGCAAGGGCAGACATTAAGACTGCCATCAGCACTAATACGGTCCCTCTTCGCTGTTGGGAAGCTTTTTGGGATGCGATATCGGAGAAACCTTGGAATTCGCCAACTGCGGATAATCTTATCTTTGCTAACGACGATTGTGACATTTTTGGTCTCTCAAATTTTCTCGATGCTTTCGAAACGATTCTCATTCCTTCAACATCACGACCGAGCTGGTTATCGAAGAGTTTTCACTGATATTGGTTGGTATAATACTATTTGGATTTGAAAACGCAGTTACAGTAACTCGAACGGTATCGCCACGCTTTGCCGTAGCTACATCTGTAGGCTGAAATTTAATAATAAAGGACTTGACGCCTCTAGACTTCAGGACTGCCTCTCCCGCGGCAACAGCATCTGCCATCGTTGCTTCGGTGCGAATCGCAGCACGACAACTCTCATAGGCAGCCGTTGCCATCGACTGCTTAAGAAAAATCTTATTCGTAACCTCCACCGACCCGAGAACTAAGATCAATAGAATGGGCAAACACACTGCGGTTTCAACGCATGCGGTACCAGCCCGTTCCAAAAATCTGAGTTCAAAGAACGATCTCGCCTTTCGCTCCCTGGACAATGTGGATTTACCTCCCCTAATTTCAATTCGATCTTTTCAATACTCTGTTGAGCAAATGAACTTTTGAAAAAGATCGGCTCTGAAAATTTAGTTTGTTTTTTCAAGGTGTGCTTTCTGGTTGAATCTTTGCCCCCTGCCACCTTCATGGATATCCATCCTTCCCTGAGGAATATTTCCTACAAACGTCATAATCGACAGCAGTTTTCCACCTCTAGCAAAGCAGCAATTACTGGTCCTCGATTTTTCAGGTTCGTTTCTCTCTGTAAACGAGTCGGAGGGAAAACTCGCTCCACCACAAGGTCTGTCCGCAACCGCCGTTGGATTTTCGTTTACATCGGAGGGAAGTTACTGCGAGAGCTATTTGTATCCACTCTTTGGCTGCCGCTTGGGCCAACAGCCTTTGGAAAGCGTCATCACCGATTGAACAGAAGAAGATATGGCAATACGATGCTGATTCCGGTTGATGTTTGCTCATCGACAGCAAGGTCTTTTCAGTGCATTCCAAACCAAAGCAGGCCAGTTTCACGGATCGCAAAGTTCAAATCGAGACGGAGTTATCATGGCAGAATTGATCGTCGAACATGTAAGTAAGCGGTACTCTACACCTGCTGAGGACCTTGTAGTTCTTGAGGATATTCAACTACATCTTGCATCAGGCGACCGCGCTGCGATCATCGGGCCTAGCGGCTGCGGCAAATCAACCTTGCTGCATATCCTTGGCGCTCTTGATCCCCCCACAACCGGCAAAGTAACTCTTGATGGTACCGACCCATTTTCCTTATCTCCCGACAAGCTCGCCCACTTTCGCAACGATCGCATCGGCTTCGTCTTTCAGGATCATCATCTCCTGCCACAGCTAACGGTACTAGAAAATGTTCTCGTTCCAGCACTCGCAAAAGGACGCCCTAGTACCGACACCATATCACGCGCTAAACACTTAATCGAGCGCGTCGGTCTCAGTCACAGGGAATCACACTTGCCGAGCGAACTGAGTGGCGGGGAACGAGGACGTACGGCAGTAGCGAGAGCGTTGCTTCATCAACCGGCACTCGTACTGGCCGATGAACCAACCGGCAATCTTGATCCGGAAAATGCTCAGCGCATCTTCGAACTGCTGCTGGACATTCCGAAAAGCGAGAATTCTATTTTAATTGTGGTAACCCATAGCCACGACTTGGCACGCTTGGTCGAAAAGTGTTATCGCATCGAAAAGGGTCGATTGGGAGTTGCTGATTTATCATGATCTCGCGATGCCTCATGAGAGATATTTTATCTTCGATAACGAATCATTTTATTTCGCGATCGCTATGTTTCGTCTGGAGAATTAAGCATGAATAGCCCGAACGCGATCGGTCGAAGTTCGTCTCGCTTCAGCCTCATGTCACTAATCTGGCGATCATTGCTTTTCAATTTTCTCCCAAACGTAGCAGTAATTGCGAGTATCGCTGTCGCAACCGCTGTCATTGTTGGAGCACTTCTGGTTGGAGACAGCGTCCGAGGGAGCCTTCGGTTTCAAGCTCTCGATCGACTTGGTGCCATCGATGGACTTATGGTAAGTCGACACTTTCTCGAGAAAGCTACCTTAGATGGCTGGAAGAGTCAGTTAGCGTCGCACTCTTCTAACGTCGAACTACATGGATTCATTCTTTTCCCAAGATCCACCGTGGAAACTGGCGGTGAAAGCACTCTTCGCAGAGCCGGCAGCGTACTAGCCATCGGTACGGACGAATCATTTTGGAAACTGAGTCCGACCAAACCATCAAAGCTACCACAAGCTGGAGATGCGGTGGTGAATGCCGAGCTCGCGCAAGAACTCGGTCTAAAAGTAGGCGATGAATTAACGCTTCGCATTCCGGCAGAACAGGCTGTTCCCGCAGACAGCCCTCTGGGACGGCGCGAAGGCCAAACCGTTGGTATACCGCGGATCAAGATAGTCGACATCATACCGGCCACTGGCCTGGGACGCTTTGACATTCGAAACAACCAACGAGTACCACGAAATATCTTTGTTGCAGCTAGCTTCCTCCAGGAGAAAATCGATCAGCCGGGAGCAACTAATGCGATTGCCGTTTCATTACCACGGGATATCTCTAAATTTGGCACGACCAAAGATCGATCCATGCTTTCTGAAGTGATGGGCTCCTTCAAACCCTCCCTGGCTGATTTAGGACTTACGATCTCCCACCCACAACTCAAATCTCCAACAGGCGAAACCGTTTACGATTATTACAGCCTTTCCAGCAACGAGATGATTTTGGATCCAACCATTCAAACCGCCGTCATGGATCAATTACCTCGAGGAACTGCTCAGCCCATATTTACCTACCTCGCAAACTCCGTTTCCAAAATAGGTAATGCCAAGGAGACCGTCTACTCAACAATTACCGGTGCCGACTCCTCCGCGCAGTTCCCAATCAGCGAAGGAGCTGGAATTGGAAAGTCCACGATCGTTTCGAAAGGGCAAACCATCATCAACAGTTGGTTAGCTTCGCAATTAAACGCGAATGTTGGGGATCGCCTTAAGATCACTTACTATCTTCCTGAGACCGTTCACGGTAAGGAAGTTGAGGAATCTTTTGAAACCGATGTTGTGGGCATCGCGCCTTTGACGGCGCCAGCGTCACCCTATCGTCGCGAACGTCCAGCTGTTTTTGATAAACCTCCAACGATTTTCAACGACCCAAATCTGACGCCCGAAGTACCCGGCATTACCGACCAAGATTCGATCAACGATTGGGATACTCCCTTCACATTAACTCGCAATGTTTCAGCCGATGACGATCGTTACTGGAACGAATATCGCCTCACCCCCAAATTACTTATACCCTATGCGGAGGCTGCTGAGCGTTTTGGAAGTCGCTTCGGGAAAGCAACCTCTATACGTATTGATCTGCGATCGGCTTCGACGGAAGAGGAATTACAAGAGAAGATTCTCCAAGCGGTTTATCCAAATCTTGCCAAGCTGGGATATGAGCTTCGTCCAATTAAAGCCGAAGCACTATCAGCCGCTTCAGGAACAACACCTTTTGACGGATTATTTCTCGGGCTCAGTATGCTTGTGATCGGTTCAGCACTAATGCTGATCGCTTTGCTATTCCGCCTAGGAATCGAACGCCGTGCCGAGCAATGGGGACTGTATCTTGCTATAGGCTGGCCCTGGAAGAGAGTACGATCCCTATTGCTTGGGGAAGGAATCATTCTTTCGATACTGGGCGGGTTGATTGGAATTCCGCTTGGTATCTTTTACGCTCGAATGATGCTCGCTGGTCTCAAAGGTTGGTGGGTCGGTGCTGTAACAGTTCCCTTCCTACAGTACTATTCAACTCCCCGCAGCCTAGCGATCGGTGCGACCGCTGGAATTTTAGTTGCATTAATCGCCATTTATTTCGCTTCTCGCAAACTCGCTCGCCACCCTGCCACCGAACTGCTAAAAGGCAACACCGAGCAAGTCGGGATCCGCCGCGCGAAGTCACCGCGTTGGCTGCAACGATTCTCATGGGCAATTTGGTTTCTCGGCCTTTGTTTGGCCATAGCCGGTTTAACCCAGCGAGGCCAAGCACAAGCTGGCATGTTTGTGGGCGGCGGCATGGTGCTGCTGATCGGAGCACTCGGAATTGTCTACAGCCGTTTACTCTTGTGGCAGCAGGGCAAACTCTCTCGCGCGGGGCATGGCGATTACTCGCTCGCCTCTCTATCGGCCAGGAACATCGGGCGAAATCCTTTGCGAAGCACTCTAACACTGGGACTATTAGCAGTAACAAGTTTCCTGATACTTTCACTCAGCGCGTTTCAAATTCGCCCGACCGAGGAAGCGGTTGGTGGATTTCAGTGGATCGGCGAAAGCTCTTCTCCCATTTTTCAAAACATGGGTGATCCACAGGTCCGCAGTGACTACCTGGGAAAAGCTTCAGAAGCGATTGCCGATACGAATATATTTGCATTCAAAATGCGTCCAGGCGACGAAGCAAGTTGCAATAATCTTTATAAAACCACAGAGCCCAAAGTCATCGCTGCATCTAGCTTGTTTGCGGATTGGGAGAAATCTTCCGCCAACACAATTCACTTTCCTTGGATCTCTGTTCGAAAGGATCCGAGCGATACTTCACGGACAGCATGGGAGCAGTTGCAAGAGAGAGCCGCAGGATCACAAGACGATCCTATCCCTGTCGTTCTCGACCAGAATACTGCGATGTGGAGCTTGCACCTGACCGGTGGCATCGGTGAAATTTTCTCCTTCGAGTTTGGTAATAGGAAGTTATTCTTCAAAACCATAGGCTTACTCAACAACAGCCTACTTCAAGGCATGCTTGTCATCGGCGAAGCCAATTTCCAAAATGCATTCCCCGACATTAGCGGATATCAGTTTTTCCTTGCGCGAGAAAATCGTAACTCTTCGGTACCTTCCAGCACACCTTCACCTTTGGTATCGGTGCTGGAAAAAGGTTGGGGAGACGAAGGACTTGATTTGGTAGATTCGTCAAAAGTTCTTAACCAACTCCTCGCCGTTCAAAATACTTATCTCAAAGCGTTTCAGTCGCTCGGGGCACTCGGGCTGCTGCTGGGAACCATCGGTTTAGCGATTGTTCAAATTCGCAGTGTTCTTGAACGTCGAAGTGAATTGGCAACGATGAGGGCCATCGGCTTCACCCCCAAGCGGATCCGGAGGATGGTATTTCTCGAGAATTGCTGGCTGCTGGGTGGCGGAATCCTGGTGGGTGGGTCAACTGCTATCCTTTGTGTTGCTGCTCCTTTGTGGCAAAATGCCCAATTTACCGAGATCATTCAGCCACTTTTGTGGCTTGTGATAGTGCTTCTTGTTGGACTTTTGGCAGGATCTTTCGCGGTGCGATCGGCCGGCCGACAACCACTTCTGGCAGCTATCAGACAGAAATAATGGCGTTTACCACTGCCAGTTGGCTACAATAATCGTGACTTCAGATCGGTACTGAAAATACTTGAAGAAGACCGCGGTTTAAAAAACACTTTCCTAGACTGCTACCGTACATCGATTTTTATTTTTATTACGACATTGGTGTGAACATGTCCCTACGTTATGCCCGCCGCTACCTCTGCTGCTTGCTCGCCACCTCGATAAGCCTGGGAACCATTTCAGGTTCTTCACTTTTGATTCAAACTGCCAGAGCGCAAGAAGCATCCGCACTTCTTAAATGGACCGATATCACCGGGGCTCGCACGATCGAAGCAAAATTCGTTCGAATCGATGGCGACAGCGTCGTGCTAGAACGCGCTAATGGTTCAGAGGTTAAAGTTCCACTCAGCAAACTGAATCTAACCAGCCAAGCTCAGGCGAAAAAGTTGGCCAACCCCAAAGCCTTCGAGAAAAAAGCTGCTGGTTCTGCTGACATGAAGAGCAAATCTTCCGAGAGCTCTGGCAGTGATTCCACAAAGCCTGAAGCAAATAGCTATACACTTCCCGCAAATCTTTCGATCGAGGAAACTTTAAAGACTGTCGCGGAAGAACTGGACAAGGGAAACTACAGCGTACTCATGGAGTTTGTCAAAGCAGAAGATAAAGAACAAGTTGCAGAAGCAATGAAAAAGCTTTCTACAAAAGTTCAGAAGTCGACCTTTGACTCCGTGAAATCGATGCTCAAACGAGCCACGAATGTTCTAGCAGAGAAAAAATCTTTCGTCCTCAATTACCCTCGCATCCCTGCAGATGCTAAACCACGCCTATCGGCCCACTACGACACAGTAGTCGAAATGCTTAAGGATTTGAATTCATCTTCGCTCGTCGATCTCAGCTCTTGGAGTGGTGGGAAGGTCAACAAAGCATTTCCCGACATGATGCGCATGACGGATATTTACATCGATAAATTCATTGCAACTGAAGAGAAACTAAATCCAGGATCAAGCCGAGGAATGACCGGCTTTGTCGTATTATGGGATTCTCCGATCAGCCGCAAATCAATATCAGACAACCAAGTGAAAATCATCTCTTCCGAGGGTGACAAGGCATCGCTGGAATTCCCTCCGTTTGCTAATGCTCCAACGAATGTCAGTCTTATCAAGACAGAAGGCAAGTGGCTAACCGAGGATACAGAAGCAACGTCGGCTGCGAGAGAACAATTCAATTCGATGATCGCTCAAATCGATAACATCGATGGCAAAGCGATATCTGGACAAGTGACGATCGTTCTTGCCGTTATGGGCGGCCTGGTAGGGCAACTCGAACGAGCCCAAACTCAAGAGGAATTCAACAAACAGATGGATGAACTCCTTAATACCGCCGTACAGATGGCTCCTGGCGCTTTGCAAGGTGGAGCAGGTGGGCTACCTGGAGGCTTGCCTGGCGGATTACCTGGTGGACTTCCTGGAGGCTTACCAGGCGGGTTACCTGGAGGCTTACCTGGTGGATTCCCAGGGAACAATCAATAGCTCGACAGAATTACCGTACCCCATCACCTTGAAACCGATCGAGCATGGCTGCAAAACAAAAAGCGACGAAGCGAGAAATTTATTGGTTGGTAAAGACAGAACCTTCGGTTTTCTCCATCGAGGATTGGGAGAAGATCAAGGACCGAACAACTTACTGGGATGGGGTTCGTAACTACCAAGCTCGCAACACACTGCGCGATGAAATGAAGCTCGGTGATGAGGTTCTCATCTACCATAGCAATGCTGAGCCTCCGGCCATCGTGGGCTTAGCCAAAGTGGTGCGAGAAGGCTATCCGGACTTCACCGCATTTGATTCGCAGCACGATCATTATGACCCCGATAGCAAGTCCGACAATCCTCGGTGGTTCATGGTGGATCTCAAGCTGACAGAAAAATTTCGAAGGCCTTTGTCGCTCACGGAGGCACGTGAAATACCGGCGTTGAAGTCCATGGAATTGCTTAGAAAAGGCTCGCGTTTGAGTGTCCAACCGGTAAGAAGCGACGAGTTTGCAGCGATTCTCAATTCGGTTCGCGGTCAGTGATCGCCTTCTCCGAAATCTGATTTTACGTTTTGTCGAAACGGGAGTAACAATGGCAACGAAACATATTTTCTTTCCCGTTTCTTTACTCTGCCGTGGCCTAGCGCTCATTGGAATGTGTTTTTTATTCGCTGCCAACATTCAGTTGGAGCGAGCTTTTGGAGAAGAGCGTTTAAGTAAGCCGTCAAATACCAATACATCTCCCCTTAATATCATTCTGATCAATGCGGACGATCTTGGTTACGGCGATCTTGGTTGCTACGGGCAAAAGGTAGTCGCTACACCCAATCTCGATCGAATGGCTCGAGAAGGGATGCGATTTACACAGTTCTATGCTGGTTCAACCGTTTGCGCACCATCGCGCAGCGTATTGATGACTGGTCTTCATACCGGACATACACCCGTTCGTGGAAATGGCTCGAAGCAGCAGCAGACTTTACCCGACTCCAGTTTGACGATCGCTGAGATTTGCCGCGATTCAAATTATCGCACCGCTCTGATTGGTAAGTGGGGGTTAGGCGAAGAGGATACGGAGGGTCATCCACTTCGGCAAGGCTTTGACTTTTTCTACGGCTACCTCAACCAGGTCCATGCCCATAATCATTATCCAGAGTTTCTTTGGCGAAACACGACAAGAGAAAAACTGCCGAACGTTGTCAAGAAACCTCCAAAGCAGCCTGAATCTTTAGGAGGTATGGCCATTGAAAAACGGGTCTTTGCTAATCAACGCTTTGTCGAAGAGAGTGTTGAGTTCCTCAAGCAGAACAAAGATGATCCATTTTTTCTCTATTTGGCTTTGGCACTTCCGCATGCTAACAACGAAGCGCGGGCGATGTCTGGTAATGGTTCGGAGTCTCCAAACGTTAGCCGTTTTAAAGACAAACCATGGAACGAGCCGAGTCGCGGTTTTGCAGCTATGATTACGGACCTCGACGAAAGTGTTGGAACCGTGCTAGAAACCCTCCGCACTCTGGGCATTGCTAACCGTACCTTGGTGCTTTTCACAAGCGATAACGGCCCACATCAAGAAGCTGGGCATGATCTTTCTCTATTCCAAAGCTCCGGAAATCTAAGAGGCACAAAACGTGCCCTCTATGAAGGTGGCATACGAGTCCCGCTGATCGCTTGGCTACCTGGCTCGATCCAGGAAGGGCAGGTGTCGGCTCACATCGGCTACCAGGCTGATATTCTCCCCACCATTGCCGATTCGATTGGAGCGAAAATTCCCGAAAATTTAGATGGTCTCAGTCTCTGGCCAACTCTAAACAGCCATCCCGAAAACCAGCGGGAACATAAGTATTTGTACTGGGAATTCTATGAGCAAGGGTCTCGACAGGCGGTTCGCTTTGGAACCTGGAAGGCCATTCGAGAACCGATGCTGACCGGCCCTATTCAACTCTACCACTTGACAGAGGACGAAAGTGAAAGAGTAGATGTCGCTGGACAAAACCCAAAAGTAGTTGCCGAGGCTCTCACTTACATCAACCAAGCGCACCAGCCCAGTGAGCGTTGGAAAGTGCCTGCTAAGCAATAGGTACGACCATCTCTACATTTATTGAGTTTTATTCGAGTATCTTCTCAAAGGTACTTTGGCCACTATTCGTTTCATTCTTCGTCGACACTTCTCTCATTTCCTCGACACTTGCAATGAAAGGCAAACCATGATCGTTGCGAGTGGATTGGTCAAGCGATTTACCAGTGGCAACGATGTTGTAACGGCTGTTGATGGAATTTCGTTTCATGTGAAGAGTGGCGAAGTCTACGGCTTGCTAGGCCCAAACGGAGCCGGAAAAACAACGACCCTACGAATGATCATGGGGATGCTTGAACCCGATGAAGGCTATGCCGAAGTGGGAGGAATCAGAACGGGCCGAGACTCCACATCAGTGCGAGGTCAAATCGGTCATGTATCCAGCAATGATGGTGTCTATCCTTGGCTGTCGGTAAGAGAAATGCTTCTCTATTTCGCCGATTTATACGATGTTGCTCCGAAGAAAGCTGAACAGCGGATTGCATACCTGAGCGAATTACTTGATCTTAAAAAGTTTATCGACCAACGCAGTGCAACCCTCAGCACCGGGCAAAAGCAACGAGTTAGTTTAGCTAGGGGATTAGTGCACGATCCCCCTGTTATGCTCCTCGATGAACCGACACGCGGACTTGATGTCCTAGGAAGTAAAGTCATTTTCGAGTTCATTGGGATTCTACGAAAACAAGGAAAAGCGGTACTGGTCTCTACACATCGACTCGATGAGGCGGAAAGACTGTGTGACCGTTTCGGACTTCTAAATCGTGGACACATTGAACATGAAGGAACTCTCCCCGAACTGAAAGAAGCGACAGGGCACGCTCACCTCGTTGATATGTTTTTAGATTTGCTTGGCTATCGCGGTAGCATGGAGACAATTCCATGGCAAACGTGATATCGAGCGGTCGACTTCAACGCATGTGCCTAAAGGAACTTAGAGAGACCCTGCGCGATCGCCGGACCATCATCACGCTCATACTGATGCCCTTGCTGGTGTATCCGTTGCTAAGTATGACGATGCAGCGATTTCTGCTAGCATCCAAACCTTCTAAAGAAACACCAAAGTTTTTAATCGGTGTCGCCAATGAAAAGGCTGGGGCGATCTTTATCCAAACGGTTCGACTGGGTAAGCAATTGCTTGCCGAAGATAAAGATCGCAACGTGATCATTAATCGTAAAATGTTTTCCTTCGAGGCAGCACCTCTATCAGATAACAGCGGCGATGCATCTGAAAAATCGAATCTCCCGCGACGTGTCGACCCTAGTGACACCTCTATCGACCCGAGCCAACCGGTTGAAGTTTTATCTGATCGTTTACCAGATCTCGTACCTGAACTCGTCGAAGACTGGAAAGCTGCTATCGGCAATGGCCAAATCGATTTGTTTATCGAGCTGCTAGGCGATGAAGGGCCTCCCAAGGACTCAGAAGCTTGGCCCAATATCAAATATCGCGTTCACTACGTCCAAGATGACGCGAAAAGCGAGCAGGCACTCCATTATTTCCATCAAGTTATTGGCGCTATCGATCAACAATATGCGGAACAGGCTTTCAGAGCTACTCGTAGTGAGATTGCGTGGCCTTTGCGTTTTGTCGCTGAACCTATATCGCTACCGAAAAGCGGCGGAATGTCGGCCCTGATTACGATGGTTCCCCTGGTTCTCATCCTCATGACGATTACCGGAGCGGTCTATCCAGCGATTGACCTCACGGCAGGCGAACGCGAACGAGGAACGATGGAGATCCTGATCGCTTCACCGGCGCCACGTTGGAGCCTACTCTTTGCTAAATATGTCGCAGTTATGGCTGTTGCTCTTCTCACAGCCATCGCAAATCTCGGATCGATGTTTACCACCCTGTGGGTCACCGGCCTAGGAAAAGTGTTACTGGGTGAGCAGGGCATTTCTTTTCCTGTAATCTCACAAATCTTTTGTCTATTGATTCTCTTCTCCATGTTCTTTTCTGCATGCATGCTGGCGATTACTAGCTTTGCGAGAAGCTTCAAGGAGGCCCAAGCTTACTTAATTCCTGTCATGCTTCTGGCGCTTGCTCCGGGTATCCTCAGTTTGTTACCGGGAATCGAATTCACAACTCTTTTGGCCGTTGTACCCTTGGTAAACATGGTATTGCTGACCAGAGATCTCTTGCTCGGCAGTGTCAACGTAACATTAGCTTTGGCCGCTATCGTTTCCACCATGGTTTATGCCGCCGCTGCAATCGGAATTGCGGCGAGACTTTTTGGAAGCGACGCAGTATTGCAAGGAAGCCGTGGATCTTGGCAGGATTTGTTCGCACGTCCTTCCAAAGTAACCTTGCTACCTCGCTTTGATCAGATGGCCATTTTTTTAGCCTTGCTGTTCCCGCTCTATTTTGTTCTCTCGAACTTGATCGGCCTATTTCGCGAAAGCACTATCTCAACTCGTTTAATTCTGAATACCGTTATCACCGCGTTGCTTTTCGGCTTGCTTCCTCTCGCTTACTGTAATTATCAGAAAATCGATCTTCGAACAACTTTTCGAATTGCTTGGCCAAACAGCAAATTCTCATTGATCGTCATTTTCTTTTCCGTGCTTCTTGGTACCAGTCTATGGATGGCAGCCCATGAACTATTTCTTTTGGGCAGGGCGATCGGAATAGAAACCTTGAGTGATGAACAAGTACAGGCGGCGAAAAGTCTGATCGCTCAGTTTCGCCAAGTATCCCCTTGGCTGGTTCTTTTCTCCTTCGCCTTAACCCCAGCCATTTTCGAAGAGTTTTTCTTTCGGGGATTTGTCTTAAGTTCACTACACCAGATGAGTCGCAGTGGAGCAATTCTTGTCTCTGCCGCCCTGTTTGGTCTCTTTCACGTGATTGTCGGAAGCACGCTTTCTATCGAAAGATTCTTGCCGACGACCTTAATGGGCCTATTTCTAGGATGGCTCGCTTTTCGAACTCAGTCACTATGGCCCGGAGTATTCCTCCATGCGACGCATAACGGATTGTTGCTATTAACCGCCTATTACACTGAATCGCTAAAAGATTGGGGTATTGGATTGGAAGAACAATCTCACCTTCCTTGGACATGGCTTATCGCGGGCGCGGTGATCACCCTTATCAGTCTCACTGTGATTACACTAACTTCGCGACTTCCCTCCCGGTCCCCCCAAGTCTGACGGATCAACTTTCCGCGGATCTTCCGGCCAGGAATGCTTCGGGTACCGACGCTTAAGCTCTTTGCGAACCGTTTCATAAGTGTTCTCCCAGAAACTCGCAAGATCCTCCGTAATCTGCTGACATCGCTGACTGGGAGCGAGCAAATGAAGTTGTAATCGAACTCGCCCCGCTGCGATTCGAGGAGTGTCTTTCCAACCAAAAAAATCTTGAATCCTGGCCGCTAGTACGGGAGGCTTATCTTCTTCGTAGACGATTTTCGCGCGATGCCCCTTGGGCAATACGATCCGTTCAGGAGCATGTTTCTGTAATGCTTGATTTTGCTCGGGAGCCAATTCCGCTTCAATCATTTCGCGCCAGGGGGCCGATTTTAGCTCCGCGAAACTTCGCCTACCGAAACAAAGATTGTGCAAGATCTCTTTCAGTCGCTCGGTATCAAACTCTGGTATCTCTAACTCAGGCATCCAGCGGCGCAAACATCGAATCCGCGAAACCAGTCCACCAACTCCCTCATCCTCTTTAGGAAATAATCGATCGAAGGCCGGCACAGCCGACTGATAAAGCAAGTCAGCAACCGCCTCTTTATCGGAAGCAGCAGTCGGCGTCTCATGCAGCAAAAGATCACTCCAGTAGCGACGCTTTCTGGCCACCACCTGCTCTTGAGAGGGATGAAAAAACAACTCTTCATTTTCAGTTATCGATGGGCCAATGAGCCATTCAGGTCGTACTGCCGAGGCGATCCGAACTTGCGAGTCACCCTGATAATCGCCGCTAACTACCAAACAGAGAAAAAGCTCTGCATCCTGTACATTCGATTCTTCACTGATTCGCACACCTCGACCACCTACCATCAACCCTCGTGCCTTGCCTGCATCACGTCGCTTGGCCAATCGATCCGGAAAAGCGGCAAGTAAAGCTGGACCGAGCCATTCGCTACCTGTTGCAGTTGGATCGGAAATTGCTTTAGTACCGACATGACACTGTCGCTCTAACTGATCTGCGGCGCGAAATACCTGCTTGGCAGCCGATGGGTTAAGCGTTCCTACGTCAAATTCCTCGCGTCCACTTCTTCGGTACTCTTCCAACGCTTCAATGCGATCCATCAAATCACAATTTGAACGAACACCATGTCGAGTGGGTGGTTTCCTTCCATCGCCAGAACCTCGGGCGAATCGACGATTGAAAGGATCTCGTTCAGAGAGAATGGCTGCTGCTAAGGCTGCTTGATGCATTCCACCCAAAACCTGTGACTCAACGAGCATACGAGCCAACCTGGGATGCACGGGCAACGCAGCCATCTGCTCACCCAAAGAAGTAATACTTCCTTGCTGCACAGCACCCAGCGACTCTAGCAACCGAATCGCTTGAGCAACTGCCTCAACGCGAGGTTTCTCAAACCAGGGAAACTCCAGAACATCCCGCTCTCCCCAACAGATTAACTGTAAGACGGCCGATGCAAGATCGATCGCTTGCACTTCAGGGGTTGTGAATAGCGGTCTGGTACGGTGAGCAACTTCATCCCAGATTCGATAGCAGATCCCTGGCGCTGTTCTTCCTGCACGTCCCGCTCTTTGAGTCGACGAGGCTTGCGAGATCGGCTCCAGTTGAAGTTTATCGAGTCCCACCTCGGCATCGTGACGCAAGACTCTCGCTAATCCACTATCGATTACCGTGACGATCCCATCAATCGTGATCGAAGTTTCGGCGACATTGGTCGCCAAGACAAGCTTCCGTTTGCGGGAAGCATTTAGAGCGCGATCTTGCTGCTCGATCGACAGATCAGCATAAAGGGGCAAGATATCGAAATCGGCTCGATCCAATTGCCGAGCCAATATTTGCTCAAGTCGGTGAATCTCACCAACGCCTGGTAAAAACACCAACATATCACCAGGGTGTTTATCGACTGCATGCAACGTAGTTCGCGCGAGTAGTTCAAGCCACTCACCTCTCTCAGGGCTTTTCGTATAACGAATCTCAACCGGAAACGATCGCCCCTGCGAAGTGATTAAAGTGGAAGGTTGTAAAAAATTTGCGATCGGCTCAGCATCTAACGTCGCTGACATCACAATCAATTTTAGCTCGGGGCGAACCGTTTGCTGCACACGACGGATCATCCCTAGCAATAGATCGGTGTCGAGTCGTCGTTCGTGAAACTCGTCCAGTACTACGGCCGCTATTCCACTTAAACATGGATCCGCCTGCAGCTTTCGCAGAAGGACTCCCTCGGTAACAACCATGATCCGAGACTTATGATCACCTTTTCGCTCGAATCGGACCTGATAGCCAACTTCCCGTCCAAGCTCCCATTCATTTTCTTCGGCAATCCGATATGCCGCGGTTCGTGCAGCTAACCGACGAGGCTGTACCATCATCACTTGTCCACTCGCATCACCCAAAAGTCGCGAGAGGGTAGGGGGAATACGCGTCGTTTTCCCCGCTCCAGGCGGAGCTTGAAGTACCAAGGAAGAATTTTGACCGATCGCATGACAGAAAGCGGGAATGACTTCGTCGATCGGTAGGGGCAATAGAGGCTTAGTCATAGGTGGACATTGAAGTCAGAGAAAGTCAGTTCTTTAGCCCTATGCAACAAGCCCAAGAGCATCGATTCATAAATCCCTTAAAGGGTTTTCGTAGTACAGCATTTCAGGTTCGCTGTCGGTAGGGCCCGCATTACCATACCATAACTCACCCTGCAGCTTGCAATACCGCAAATGTAGCCAGCCCCACACTCTCATATTTTAGGATTCAAGTCGGTGCTAGTGACAACAACCTCTTAGCATCCTATCAATCAAGCTATAGATTGCCCAGGAGTTGCTTTTGAAAGGATCGATCAAACACCTGAACCTGGAAACGACACGCGACCTGAACTTGGAAGGATGCAGAAAGGGAATGGGGATAAAAAATGTACAGCCCCACGGAGATTTTAACCTTAGTCTTCCAGATAGGGACGAAGAGTTGCTTTCGAGAGGACATCGCAAAGCAGCAGGTTTTTCTGGAAAAGCCGACGCATAGGCGAGGCACCGGAGAGCTAGACCATCCTGACGGCTAATCGGAAAGTAGGCCAATTGGCAAGTAGATTGATAAACTATGATTCGGATTCCGGGGAATCATCGGTTGAGCTCTTGGTAATCTCACTCACCTTAGCGCCGGACACGAGCTTACTATTAGGATCGAGAATATGAGGTCGCTTTGGTGAAAGCCCATCGAGGGAATCGACCGAAACTGTACCGCTGGAAGCCTCACATCCGTCGACGTACGCTTCATCGTATCGAGATCGGTACCCTGGCAACTTGGCTCGTTCTAACTCAAGCTGATACTCATGGAGCACAGCTTTCTGAATCAAATCACGACAGGTTTGGTTGATCGGATGAGCAATGTCTGCATACAGCTTGTTAGCTGGCCCTTCCTCTTCTCTTGCCTCCTGAGAAGCCCTTAACTTCACTCCGCAGTGACTGCAGAAAGCGGTTCGTAAATAGTTCTTGTGTCCACACCGATGGCACCTAGATGTTAGCTTGCGACTGGGCATCGCCACGAAGGGCCCAGAAGCACCTTCGATAATTTTGAGATCGCGGACTACAAAGCAATTGTCAATGGTTATCGAGCAGAAAGCCCTGAGTCTGTCTTCAGAATCCTCCATCAATTTGATGCGAACTTCTGTTATCTCCATCATCAAGGCTCCTTGGGCCACTGCAAGCAATCGTTTTCAGACTGCCAACCAGGGTTCTACCTGTGCTTCAATTGAGGGTCCTATAAAGGAATGCCAGACGTAAACCCTTGGCAATCCTAACTTCTTCAAACTCTCTGCCAACTCCGTCGCCTGCTCTTTGTTTTCACAGAGAGCAAACCGAGCAGAGCCACTGCCGCTGAGAAGATGAGCGTGTACATTGAGCTCATCCATCCAGCCGGCAACTTTTCCAATCCACGGCGTAACCTTCAAAGCTGCAAGCTCAAGTCGATTCCACAGTAAGCTCGACAGATCTTCCAATCTGCCAAGCTCCAAAACCTCGATCAATCTCTTGGAACTGCGAGGCACTGTAGGAACCTCGCAGTTTTTATAAACCTGTCCGGTAGGGCAACCTGCGGGTGGATGGGCAATCACCCCACAGAGTTCTCTACCTAAATTCAGTTCGCTAACCTTCTCGCCACGTCCCAAACACAACGCCAAACCAACCTTCGATTGGTTGGCTGCACCCAAGAAGAATGACAAGTCACTCCCTATTTCTCCCGCTACTCTTTCAACAGCTTCTCGCTCGAACCTCCCCAACCAAATCAATGAGGCCCCCACCAAGGCGGCTGCCGCATCGCTACTTCCACCACCTAACCCCGCCGCTGCTGGAATATTCTTCTCTAATCGAATCTTCGCTCCGGAAGTAATTCCAAGCACTTCGCGCAATCGCTTCAACGCTCGCACCACAAGATTTTTATCGTCGCTTGGAATATTCCAAGCAGGATCATCTTCAGAAAAAGCAAAGGACGAGTTTGACGAAGGAACCTTTTGAGGAGTTACCAAATCCAAAGTGATTCGACTATCTTCTCTTTTTTCAACTTCCAGCTCGTCACAAAGACTTACTGCAAGCATGACTGTTTCGATATCGTGATAAGAGTCGGGCCGACGATTGAGAACTTCAAGATGTAAATTGATTTTGGCCGGCGTTAATATCCTGACAACGTTGCGTTCTTTTTGGAGTAGCATCGAAACTGCCACAAAACCTTTCGAAAACAACAGAAGCAAGCAACTTCAAGTCGACCTGCCGAAGCGGATTAAAAGCGGGAAGTTAGTCGAGGGGTGATGATCGAGCACTTCAGGCTGATACATACGCGAGGCGGGTTGCGTGTACGATAGCGAAGCCATCTCGCCAGTCTAGACTTTGCATGAAATTTGTGTCAAGAAAAAAGTCAATATCCTTCGTTTGCATGACCATTAGAAATCATTATCAAAAGCAAAGTTTATCAACCGCTGCGGGCAACGATGGCGATTCGATTCTTGGCTGCGTAATCGATCACCTCTTCGCGCTCCACCACGATCGTTTTACCCGCCTCAATCGCCAGACAAGTACCGCCGGCCTGATGGAGTAACTGCAAGGTCCTCAGCCCAACAGTTGGCAAGTCAAAACGCAAATCTTGCTGTGGCTTTGCCACTTTTACCAGGGTAAATCCGCCACGAGGGCAAATTTGTCCTGTTCGGACCAACAAAGCATCGGTCCCTTCCACAGCCTCGACCGCCAACACTGTCTGATCCTTCACCGTGACCCCTTGACCAATATCGAGATCTCCCATTTGCTTGGCGATTTTCCAACCAAATTCAATATCCTTCTGCTCGGTAAAACTAGGACTTCGTTTCGATAGAACACCCTGTTCAACCAGCAACTCCGGAGCGAAATTGGTACCAGGCACAACTTGGATCCCTCTTCGAATGTAGGTGTCGCAAACCGCCGTCAACAGCGAATCATCTCTCGTATCTCGCGAACGAGTGACAAAGTGTGGATATAAAGTTTTAATGCATTGCCAGTCAGGTAAATGTCGCCACCATCCACCTTTACCGAAGAGCAGCTTGTCTTTGAACAGCTTTCCCGCCAACGCGACCTGCGTCACACCATGTTTGCGAAAGAGCCTGATTTGACCACCAAGCTTTGCAACCCCAACCCATTCAAATCGCTCACACAGAGACTCAAGAGCCGGATCAGCATGATCCCTCACTGCTGCGACCACTAGTGGAATATTTTTCTCTTTGAGCTTGTTGGCAACGACGATTGGATAACGTCCCCAGCCGGCCACAATACCCACCGGTCCTTGGTCTAATCCAATCTCATTTAATGCATCCATCATCCACTTGCCAACTATCGAAGTTAAATTTTTCTAATGCTAATTCAACTCACTCTATTTTCCTAAGCCGCATCGCTCGGCTTTACTGCATCAGCTGTACCTCGCAAACTATCCACCATCGCTTGCAGTTGCTTCAGCTGCTTTCGCATCTCTGGCAGTCGCATCTGAAGAGCGAAGATCTGCATCTGCTCTTTTTGCTTGATCGCAGGACTACCTAAAAGAACCTCACCGGGTGCCGCGTCACTCATCAAGCCCGCTTGCGCTCCCACCATCACACCATCTGACAAATGAATGTGATCTTTCATTCCAACTTGGCCACCTAGCACCACATAGTTTCCCGTCGTGCAACTACCAGCGATGCCGACTTGAGCACAGATGAGGTTATGTCGACCGATTCGACAATTGTGCGCGATCTGAACCTGATTATCGATCTTCGTACCCGCACCAATGCGAGTCGCGCCGTAAGTGCCACGATCGATCGTGACCCCGGCTCCAATTTCCACGTCCGACTCAACATGTACCCATCCCAACTGAGCTGTTCGATGATGGCTACCATCCTTTGTCTTATACCCAAAACCGAATGCTCCTAAGACACTCCCGGCATGAATCAAAACTCGTTGCTCGAGTATGGTGTTCTCATACAAAACAACTCCTGGATAAAGCTCGCAATCATCGCCGATTCTGCAGCCTGCTTGAATGTGAACCCCTGCATGCAACCGACAACCTTTCCCGAGAACAACGTCGGCTCCCACCGACGCACCTGGCCCAATAGAACATCCAGCTCCAATCATTGCCGATGCTTCTACAAACGCCTGCGGGTGAATGCCACCAGAGTGAACTTGACGTTGTGGACGAAATAGCTGGTGCACACGAATAAATGTTTCGTGCGGCTGCGACGAACGAATCAGCGGCTTATCAATCTGAGGAAAATCAACTGGAACGATAAAAGCGGACGCACCGCTTTGCAGCACCTTACTGTGATACTTCGCGTGGTCCGCTAAGCTGATATCGCCACTTGTTGCATCCTGAAGCGGAGCTGCACCGAGTATCTCCAACGACTCACTACGGCCCAATTCTAGGGGAACTGACAACTCTCCCCCAACCAACTCCACTAGCTGACCTAATGAGAATGGCACCTGGAAATCCCTTTCCAACGCTGACTAAAAAGAATGTGATTCAATACCGCTTAGAGCAGCTCGAATCTCTCGAACTTCCCAAACTAAGTAATCTATGTAATTCATCTAACGCTTCAAATCAATCCGAATCAGCCCAGGCGAAACCTCCGCACTGTCGTTGCTAGCATAGCCAAAGATTTTCCCTTGCGCAAAAAAACTGGCTTGCCGTTTTTACACGACAAGCCACAGGAAAATCATTTGATTCGCTGATGCACCAGAAACCAATTGGCGATTCGACTGGGGACTGACCGATTGGTTTACAGCTGAATCGTGACCGTTTTCGATTCGGTATAAGGCTTCATACCCTCTTCGCCCAATTCGCGTCCCTGTCCCGACATCTTGAAACCTCCAAACGGAGCAGCGGCATCAAACACATCGTAGCAGTTGACCCAGATGGTACCTGCGCGGACACGGCGAGCGAAATCATGGGCTTTACCGATGTCACGTGTCCAAACTGCTGCAGCCAAACCAAACATCGTATTGTTGGCTCGATGGATCAATTCCTCCCAGTCCTTGAACTTCAAGACGCTCATCACGGGACCAAAGATTTCATCCTTCGCGATCGACATATCGTCGGTAACATTGTCGAAAACAGTGGGCTCAATAAAGTATCCTTTATCCCCGAAACGATTGCCTCCAGTAAGGCACTGGGCACCTTCCTGTTGGCCCAACTTGATGTACTTCAGAATTTTATCGAACTGAGCCTGATCAACTTGCGGCCCTTGCTCGGTTTCGCGCGACAAGGGATTACCAAGCTTTCGGCTCGCCGCCAGCTTTTTGAGCTTTGCGACGAACTCTTCATGAATTCGCTCATCGACAAACACACGGCTGCCAGCACAGCAGCATTGCCCCTGATTGAAGAACAAACCAAAGTGGGTTCCCTGCGCGGCTTGATCCAAGTCGGCATCGGCCAAGATAACGTTCGGACTCTTTCCACCGAGTTCAAATGTAAGTCGTTTCAAACTCTCAGAGGCATCGCGCATAATAATTTGCGCCGTACGATGTTCTCCAGTGAACGCGATCTTATCGACTCCAGGATGCTTGACGAGGGAAGCGCCAGCAGTCGGTCCAAAACCTGGTACGACGTTGATAACCCCATCAGGAAAGCCCGCTTCTTTGGCTAGAGCCGCCATGCGCAAACAGGTTAGCGGTGTTTGCTCAGCTGGCTTCATGACAATGGTGCAACCAGCTGCTAATGCTGGCCCCCACTTCCATGCCACCATTAGCATTGGAAAATTCCAAGGAATAATTTGGCCAACCACACCAACCGGTTCTTTTCGCGTGTACGTGAAATAATTTCCTCGGACAGGAATGGTTGCACCCTGGATCTTGTCGGCAAAACCTGCGTAATAGCGGAGGCAATCGACGACCAAAGGAAGGTCGGCGGCGCGCGCATCTCGCACTGGCTTACCATTGTCCAACGATTCTAATGCAGCCAGTTCGTCAATTTCTTCTTCGATAAGATCGGCAAGGCGATACAACAATCGTCCACGGTCGCGAGCATCCATTTTGTGCCAAGGCCCAGATTCAAACGCGCGTCGTGCCGCCTTTACAGCTCGATCGATATCGACCGCATCTCCCTCGGCTACTTCAGCGATCACTTCTTCCGTAGCAGGGTTGATGGTCGCAAACGTCTTACCACTTGCCGACGGCACCCACTTGCCATCGATGAAACATTCCGTATGTCGAATCTTGGGTTGTGCCTGTGGTTCGATGGTCGTAGCCATGTATAACTCACTCCGATTAGGAAACATCCTCTGAACAATTTTTGCAAACGTGATCGTACCGAAGCAAAATTTTTTACCAACGATCCGGATTCAGCCATGCGTTACCAACCAGCGTCGCAGCGGTGGGCATTTCAGACTATGCAGAAAACTAACTTCAGAGAACAAATGGAAGAGGAAAACCTAACGCCTTCGGAATTCTATCCCTTTTTGGAAGCGATAAGCAACCGGTGGCGAGAACTTCGGTGCTGCTTTCAAGACTCTCTGAACCTGTTAAACTTAGGCAAAGCATAGGCCTTTCATCCATTCGGCCGAACGCTGCTCAAGGAGGCACGGCTCAAAGTAAACCAACTTGCAAGGTAAACCAACTTGCAAGCAGGCTGCTTTGGACGCCAAAGTTGCAAAAAGACAGCATGAACCTCTTTTAAAAAACTCTACCTTACACAGGCCACTAGGCTAATTTTTTTCAGAAATGATTTGGGACCACTATGGAAGCGGAGTTCATCGCTTGGGCTAAACGGAGAGCCTCCATTTTGCCACAACCTTTTTTGGGTATCGGTGACGATGCCGCCGTCTTGGAATTTCACTGTGTGAACGACACCCTGGGTGGAGTTGCGAGAATGGTCGTAACGGCAGATTCACTTGGAGATGGCTCACACTTCAAGCTTGGTGAACACTCACCGCAGAGGATTGGCCGCAAAGCCGCCGCGGTCAACCTCAGCGATTTGGCTGCGATGGGTGCTAAAGCGGTCAGCCTTCTGGTCGCTATCACGCTGCCGAGAGGGGCCGCCGCCCAGAATCTCGCCCGTGATCTATTCGAGGGTATCTGTGAAATGGCGGAACGGTTTCAGGTAAGCATTGCAGGGGGAGATACAAACTGCTGGGACGGGCCATTAACCATAAGCATTACGGCGATAGGCCAGACCCGTGGCGATGAAATTTGGCGACGCGATGGAGCTAAAGCAGGAGACTTGATTGTTACCACCGGCCCATTGGGGGGTAGCATCCTCGGAAAGCATCTCGACTTTTTGCCCAGACTTGATCTGGCCGAACAAATTTGCGGTCGCGGACTGATCCACGCTGCAACCGATATCAGTGATGGACTTGCCCTGGATCTTCACCACATTGCCTCCGCTAGCCGCTGTGGAGCCATTTTGGAGCTCGACAAAGTGCCCATCAGCGAAGCAGCCCAGACGCTGAGCGTTCAGGGCGGAAAAACGCCCCTACAACATGCTTTAGGCGATGGCGAAGATTTTGAACTGCTACTGGCAGTCCCTAAGCCTAATCTTTCAAAACTTTCGGAACTGGGGCTTGCGGAATCACTTCATGTCATTGGAGAATTCACGAGTCGAACTGGGTTGTGGTCAAAAAAGGGGGATAAGCTGCAACAACTACCTCCACATGGGTATTCTCACAGCTAAATGTTCAGAGTAATTCGCTCTACATCACCCAATTCGCTAAAATCTATGCATACTTTGAAGTCAGAATAATCGATATAAAATAAAGTTCTCATCGATCTTAGTTTTCCGAATGATGGATTGGGACCCCGCTGGAGGAAGTTCCGATTCCGTCGGTACCATTTGCCTCTGTTTTTATTTGCGTTCATCATGCAACCCGACTCGACTCAAGGCTGGACCTGCGAGCTCAAATCACTTAACGACACCGCTCGCTTGGCAAAATTGCTGATTAAAAAACTTCCCATTCCGGTTACTATCGGCCTCAAAGGAACGCTAGGAGCTGGGAAGACACAGCTTGTTAGATTCTTTGTGGAAGCATTAGGTGGAAACTCTAACTGGGTTACCAGTCCCACCTATGTCATGGTTCAGAGTTATGCTACCACTCCGGAAGTTCATCACCTCGACGCTTATCGCTTAAAAAACATCCAGGAATTTCATGACCTGGGCGTTGATGAACTCATGCAGCAACCTGCATATACTCTCATTGAGTGGTCAGACAAGGTCGAAAGTGCATTGCCGGAAGACTACTTAGAAATCGAATTGGTTCCAAACGGTAACGGTCAACGCCACGCCCATCTCAAGAGCGTCGGTCCAGAATACGTCACTTGCATCACTCAAATCGCAGCCAAATGGAATGCTTAAGCCTTTAGCGGCCAAGCTTTCCAAGCTGACGGCCGCCTCCACAAACTTTCATCACTTCGAGATTCATTGCATAGCCTCTGCTGGAAACAAACTGCCAAACAGAATTCGTGGTAATCGCACTGATTCGCGTCTTTTCAACCCCCGCGTACCAACTCTAGGCGGTTTGGTCCTGGCTCTATCAACGTCAGGTACTGGCTTGTCATTCTAGCTTTTCGTACATTGTGTTAGCATGGAGCATCCAATGACCGATAATTAAGGCCATTAGGAGAGGTTCAAATCTGTATTCGATCATCGAATGCGGTACCGAACCTGATCGAATTCATTGACGCAAGGGTCCCTGCAATCAGCACTGACAGCAACTCTTCCTACATTGTCCGATGTGGCGTCATGCGTACGCTTCATGTGATGCAATCTCGGCGACCTTTCGCGCGCGGACAGCTGGTCATCGCTCGCACTCCGCGTGGCCTGGAAGCTGGCGAAGTACTCAGCGAAGCATCCCCCTCGGTCATTGCTCAATTAAAGGATCCGCCAGGAGGTTCAATTCAACGCCTCGTCTCTCCTGAAGATCAAAACGAGATCAATCGTCTTCAAAAACTTGCTACCGAGGAATTCAAACGTTGCAAAGCAATCGTTGGCGAGATGAAACTCGATATGGATATGGTTGACCTAGAGCATATCTACGGCGGCGAAAGAATTGTGGTCTATTACATTTCTGAGCAGCGCATCGACTTTCGAGAACTCGTCAAACGACTCGCCAGCGACTTCCAGACCCGCATTGAAATGCGACAGATCGGAGTGCGCGACGAAGCTAAACTTTTAGCTGATTATGGTGATTGCGGTAAACCCGTCTGTTGCAATACGCACCTACACCAAATGCCTCCGGTATCCATGCGGATGGCCAAGATGCAAAAGGCAACTCTAGACCCAGCCAAAATATCAGGTCGATGCGGTCGCTTGAAATGCTGTTTGCGATACGAGTTCGACACCTATGAAGAATTGAGAATGCAACTACCCCCGATCGGTAGCGACATCCTTACTAACGAAGGACGCGCACGGATTTTGAATCAGGAAATACTGTCACAGCAGCTATTGATTCAGACGGAGGATAACCGAAGACTTCTTATCGACGCACATGAGGTGCTCAGCGTGATTCGGCGCGAGAACACTCGCTCCTACGAAGGTGGCAAAGAGGGCGAATCGTACGACAGCGATTGACGTCAAAGCAGGGAAGGGTACTACGAGACCAGATATCCCTAAAGAAGAACTCAAAGTTACAATCCACTCTTTCATCGCCGAAACGGTGAAGGACAATTTCTGAAAGCGGTGATTCCAATGAGTAGTTCTAATGTTCATCCATTGATTGAATTACTAGAAAACGACAAACGCTACAAAATCGACGCTTATATGTTCGTCCGAGAAGCGCTTTCCTACGCTCAGGATGTCATGAAAATGCCACCTCAGAAATTGGCCGAAGGGGAGGTTCGAGCAGAACGCCACATCACTGGACAGCAACTTTGCGAGGCCATTCGGCAGTACGCTGTTCAACAGTATGGCTACTTAGCCAAAGCTGTACTCAATTCTTGGGGCATTCACGAAACCGGCGACTTCGGCGAGATCGTCTACAACTTGATCCGTATCAAGCAAATGAAGAAATCAAAATCCGATCGCCGAGAAGATTTTGATAATGTCTATGACTTCGAGGGTGCTTTCGAGCCAGTATTCGAAACAGCAAGTGAAGGTCCATTCTAAAGAAACTCAATCTTGCTAAGGAATTAACACCTGGTCATAGGGCGTTTTTCCAATAGACAATCTAAGACGGTTCACCATGTGACGAACTAAGCGGCAACGCCCTGAAGCACTCTATATTTCTTCGACCTATTTCCTCGACCTGAAGCATCACCCATGCAACAGTCCAAACCAACACAAACGAGTAAGACTTGGCTTTGGATTTCCTTAGGTCTATACCTCAGTTGGATGATTTTCCTTTTTTACCTCAGCGTAGCTACCCCCAAAGGCTAGCAGATTTATTCATCGCTTCTGTTTCCAGGAAGCAAGGAATCGAACCATCTCTCGGCAGAAGTCTGGTAAATCATCCGGCTTACGACTGCTGATCGAGTTACGGTCAACCACCACGGCAGCATCTTCCCAGATCGCACCGGCGTTTACTAAATCATCTTTGATGCCTCGCGAGCCAGTAACACGAACACCACGATAGATTCCGGCAGAAATAGGTATCCAGCCTCCGTGACAAATCGCAGCTACAAGTTTTCCTGAATCGAAGAACTCCCTCGTCAGTCTCAAAACCAAATCATCTCGCCGCAACTTATCCGGCATGAATCCACCTGGAACAATCAATGCATCAAATTGATCGCTCTGGATCTCTTTTAACGCCGCATCGGAACGACAAGGATAACCGTTTTTGCCACTGTAAACACAATCTTCCTTCTCACCTGCTACCACACATTTCGCACCCGCTTCCTCAAGCCTCAACTTGGGATACCACAATTCCAAGTCTTCGTAGATATCACCTACGAACAATAGAACCTTCAGCCCATCAAGCGGAGACTGCTCTAGATTTAATTGTTCAGAATTGTTCTGCCCCACACTCAAGCTCCTTGCTAACTCGTCATAGATTCACTTTGAAGCTTTTCACAGCAATGCATTGTCGTCGCCTGGTCAACTCCTCGGTCGACTAGTCTTAAGTTATCGATGTTGCATATTTCGCGCAGTAGCCATCGCATCCTCGGCCATGGCGATGTACTTGCGATCTCCCGTCCCAGCAAAAGCGCGCTGGTAGGTAACACTCATCGCCGTAAAGTTGAATGGATCCGAAGGCTCTAACTCACAAGCCTTTTGATTGTGGGCGATCGCCAAATCGTGCTGCCCTGTCAGGGTGTACAAACGCGCTAACGTTAAATGAGACAAGATGTGATTCGCATCTTGCTCTAAAATCTGCTTCAGAATTCCAATCGAAGCTTCCGATTCGCCACTATCTTTCAGCTTCTCTGCCTGCGCATACATGCTATCGATATCTGACACGCTATTCCCCTTACGTTAAGTCTTATTTCGAGTAGTAAATTCACTTGCAAAGCTACGCCTCAAGTGGCAAAGCAATTGGGGAAACCGAAAGTCTCCCAAGCACAACATCGCCGAATATTGTTGCGCCCCGTCAATCAGATCCAGGAAACTAGATTACCAGTTCTACCCATTCCCCGAACCTCTATGGGTTTCCCCGGATGGCTCAAAGCTTTTGAAAACAGATGGACTTTTTGAATTCGGCGACTTTTTACAGCGTCCTGGAGGCCAAATTGTATCAGACGGCCGAATTTGTTGAAGGCGTTACCGCGACCTGTTCCATCGCCATCCATAACTTTTGCAACGATTGCATATCAACCAAAATCGCTCGCCGACCAGCATACGCCAGCCTCGTGTAAGCGTTGGCTAAATTAGTCAATTCATCCTGACACTTCGGCAAAGCACCGGAAAGCCGACGAAGATACTCCTCTGCTGTCTGCCCTTCCGCTCGAATGACTCCACGTTCAGCACCCCATGCTTCGATAGCTGCGTACGTATAACGAACCATCTCACTGCTATCCTTTTTAGAATCTCGATTTCTAAATGGATTGCTGAAGGAAGCAAAGGTTGCTCTCTGTTTGCGTCTTTGCGATGCCAACTCACTACCAGCCTCAGTCGGTTGATCCCCCTCCAATCCCCATAGATTGTTCCACCATGTTTTAATACCTGCCAACCAAGCTGCAATTTCTGCTCGATGAGTTATCGCGTAGTACACAAAGAATCCCAGTAATGCGGCGATAGTAAGCCATTTCAAGATTGGCCCCAACCAACTACCTAGCTCAAAATTCATCCAAGGCGTACTGGGTTCGGGTGCTGATGGAGATTCGCTTGACTGCGTGTCAGGTTGCTGCGTGTCAGGTTGCTGCGTGTTGGATGATTGTGATTCGGTTGGTTGTGATTGATCCTGTGAGTCTGGTTGCTGGTCATCCTGCGATAATTCATTTTGTGAATCGCCTTGTTGACCAGTCGACTGATTCTGTCCGCGATTAGCTTGAGGAGACGAATTTGATTTTGGAGAATTCCCTGGGTTGCTCTTTTGATTGCGGTCGCCTTGAGAAGGATCCGGCTGATCTGGAGTTGATTGATCTGGTGTTGACTGACCGGGATTGTTTTGTGTTCCTCGTTCGCTGGAAGGATTCGATGTTGAGCTAGCCCCATTTTGTGGGTTTGCTTGTGGCTCGGACGGATTGCTGTTAGGTTGCGATTTTGCTGAACCAGAATCTTGTCCCGAGGAATTTTGAGAGGCCGAATTGGAATCATTCCCTTGATTATTCATCCCATTTGATGGACGATTCGAGTCGTTGCTAGAAGGCGTACCGTTACTGCTCGTGGTCTCTGCTTTTGAATTCGACTTTGAGCCCTCTTGAGCGTTTCCAGAAGTATCGGATTGCCCTTGGATTGCCTTCTGATTGCTGCTTGGCGCTGAAGGTGAAGATGTGTTTGTGCGCGACGCGTTACCTTGGTTCGTTGTACCTGAACCTTGGGACGTATCTTCGCTTTTGCTCATTGCCGATGCACTGCTTCTAGCGTTACCACTTTGATCTTTGCCTCCTTGCCCGCCTGAGTTCCCATTCTCTCCCCGGGAAGCACCCCCTGGAGATTTTGCGTTTGAATCCGCCGTCTCCCCACCTTGTGCTGATTGACCGCCGGCACCACCACCCCCTTCACCTTGTCCAGCCGAACTTCCTTGAGCTCCCTGAGAACCACTAGTGCCATCAGAACCTGCTGAACCAACATTAGAGGGACTGCCAGGACTTGGATCAGGCACTGTCGGTGCACCTCCAGCACCATCGCCAACACCTTCCCCGCCCCAACCGTACCGACTGGCGGTTATACCTTCCGATGATTGGATATCGAACGGCAGATCAAATAACCCATACTCTCTACCTGGAAGTGGAAGCAGCATGCATAAACCTAAGAACAGCAACGTTCCCAACAGCCCCATGCCTAACCAATTAACCGTAAACTCAAAAGGTATCTCGACGCCTCGCTGGTTGAGGTAGCGACGCAATCCCAAAAAGCTAGTTATGACCAGCAGCGAAAACGAACAAGCGAAATACCCGAACAGTAGATAGAAGGCTCGCTCCCGGACACCTGTTGCTCCGCTGGGCAAGAAGATCTGTCCCACTCCATATAAAGGAATCGCTAGAAGAGCGAAGTAGAGAATCGAGACTCCCGGATTGTGTCTTCGGCGCCTTTTGGATTTACCGACGGGGGCCTTTGCCAAATCGCTTCGAACCAACCCCAGAGATTGCAACAAACCTTCGCCCGATGTATCGCGATCACTCTCAACAAGAGTGCAATCAAAGACAATTCGATCAGCCAAAAAACCAACCAGCGCTAATAATCCCGCATTGATAAGTGGACTCAGCGAAGCGAGTGGACCTTGGAAAACCACAAAACGACTGATGACAAAAAGAGTCGACGCTCCCAACGCGATCGTATAACCAAGAGCATGGGCACGCCCTGAATCGATCGCGATTCTCGCAATTAAAACCGATGCAAAAATGTAGAGAGCAAAGAGGTAAGTAACGCGAACCTGAAAACCGTCCCGGTAAAAAACTAGAATCAAAAAGGAAATCAGGCAATAGATCATCCCCATCACCAACGCTGGGGCGAATGCTGCTGCAAGAAAATCAGCGACCACGCTAGGTTGACGACTTTTTGCCATGCATATCCTTACAACAACGAGCCTACGGGACAATTTTGTGCAAACTTATCTCTTACTAATTTCAAGCCTTCATATCGAACGAGAATTACTCGATCGAGAGATTTGCTCACTTCGGGATTCGGAAAGCAAGAGGCACGTTGATTCCAGTATAACTTCCTGCCGATACGATTTCACTCTGTTGCCACCCCAACGAAAACCTCGCATTTTTAAACACGTGGCAAAAACGCTTGGGAATCTCTTGAAGCGGGCACTGCTTTCAATCCGCAAGGCTGATACAATCCGATGAAGCAGATGCTGTTGTTTGTTTTAGATCGAGCCGATGTGTCCATAGCGACGCTGCGTCTCTCGCGAAAACTGGGTAATACAAGCAACTGGCCTGAAAGGCCTGTCGACATGGAACTGCTCCAAAGTGTAATGGCAAAAACCGGACAGGCGTAGACAAGGTACTAGCCGACCTTGGCAGTGGCAAAAGTCAGCCTGCCACTGGGATTCCTTAATGAAAACGATCTCCAAGTTGAATCAAGCATGACCTCATCGATGTCGAATTCATTGCTAACTCCGGAACTGATGGCCAAGCTTGAACGCTTGGAACTGGTGAGTCGCAAGATTTTCCGCGGGGGACTAAAAGGGGAAAGACGCAGCAAGCGAAAAGGTGAAAGTGTCGAGTTTGCCGATTACCGCAACTATGTTTCGGGAGACGATCTGCGGTTTATCGACTGGAATCTGTATGCTCGCTTAGATCGGCTGTATTTGAAACTTTTTCAGGAAGAAGAAGATCTGCACTTTTACTGCCTTATCGACGCGTCCCCGTCGATGGCAGCTGGCCAACCCAGCAAAATTGAGAGCGCTCGACAATTAGCAGCCGCACTCGGATTCATCGGCCTTTGCCGCGCGGATCGCGTCAAAATCGATACCCTGGCGGGACTCAAAAACTCGCCACCTCTCCGAGGTCGTAGCAGCCTATCGCGCATGCTTGACTTGCTAAACCAAATCGAACCCGAAGAGCGTTCCAACCTTCTTGAAGGAGTCAAAACCTTCGCTTTACGAAATAGGGGAAAGGGGGTCATCGTCTTAATTACGGACTTGATGGACAAGTCTGGTTACGAAGCCGCCCTGAGGATGCTGGTCGCTAATCAAATGGACATTTACTTGATCCATCTACTCAGCCCTGAAGAGTTGCAACCTACATTGATGGGCGATCTGCGGCTGATCGATTGCGAAGACCAAGATGAGGTCGAAATTTCGATCAGTCCAGCGGTTCTGAAAAGATACAAACAAACGCTTGAAAACTTCCTCCATCAAGCCAAGCAATTCTGCTCACGAAGGGCAATTAACTATCTGCTCATGCCTAGTGATCGCGCCGTCGATCTCATGGTGACTCAATACCTCTGCCAGCGAGGGCTTGTCAGATGAGCTGGATTCCGGCAATAAGTGGATGGGCATTTGCGCTTTTGGCCCTTATTCCACCGGCGATCATCGCGCTGTACTTTCTCAAGCTCCGTCGAAACCCTTTGGTCGTTCCCAGTACCTATCTGTGGGTCAAAACCATCGAGGATCTTCATGTTAATAGTCTTTGGCAAAAGCTACAAAAAAATATTCTCCTCTATCTTCAGTTACTGTTTATTGGATTGCTGATCCTATCGTTGCTTCGACCTGGCTGTCGCAGCGAATCATCACTTGGCAAAAGATCGATCCTTCTGATCGACCACTCAGCCAGCATGAATGCAACCGATGAAGAGCCAACGCGACTCGATAAAGCTAAAGAAAAAGCTTTAGAGATGATCGATACGATGTCCAGTGACGATGTCTCGATGGTGATTGCTTTTTCCGATCGCGCCGAAGTACGCCAAGGTTTCACTTCCGATCGTCGCCAGTTGCGAGCGGCCGTGGAGAGTATCAATCCCACGCAGCGCACAACGGATGCTAAAGAAGCACTCCGTGCAGCAGCCGGCTTGGCCAATCCCGGCAGAACCAGCCAGCTTGAAAACGTCAACGACATCCAGGTCGCAGAAGCTCTGCCTGCAACCCTGTTTGTCCTATCTGATGGAGGCTTCCCGGAGATACAAGATTTTGATCTCGGCAATCTCTCCGCTCAATACATTCCCATCGGCAAACAGGACGCCAACAACGTGGGGATCATCGCCTTCACCGTGGAACGAAATATCGAACATCCTGACGAAGTTGAAGCGTATGCGAGACTGGTCAATTATTCGGATAAAGACATTGAGGTCACGACGGAACTGCTATTGGACGATAACCTGATCGATGCCGGCCAGACTTCACTGAAGCCTGGAAGCGAAGAAGGTGTTAACTTTAAAATCAAGAATATCGATCAAGGGGAATTAAAACTACGAATCGATGTCCAAGACAATTTAGCGGTCGACAACGAAGCCTTCGCCACACTTACCACTGCTAAACCTATCAGAGTTCTGTTGGTGACCAAGGGCAATAATCCACTCGAACTTGGCCTACGCACTTCGCAGTGTGCGAAACTGGCGACAACAACGGTGGTCGACCCTGATTTCCTCCAACGACCAGAATTTCTCAATGGCCAGAATACCGACTCTTATGATCTCATGATCTTCGATCGTTGCTCACCTCCTGCGCTGCCACCTTGCAACACACTCTTCATGGGTTCTTTGCCACCTGGTGAAGCCTGGAGCCTAGGACCAAACGCAAGTCCTGTGTTTGTCGTCGATGTGGCCAAAGACCATCCGTTGATGCAATACCTCGAAATCGCTTCAATTCGAATCGTCGAAGCAGCCGCACTAAAAGGCCCCACCTCGGCAATTCGTTTAATTGAGGCAGACTGTGGTCCTGTTATGGCAATCGCTCCACGAGAAGCATTTCAGGATGTCGTTTGCAGTATTTCACTTCTTCGCGGCGATGGAACCGACCTCGCCCCTAATACTGACTGGCCCCT